>ENA-OOPM01000001-OOPM01000001.1-human-oral-metagenome-genome-assembly--contig:-NODE-1-length-47859-cov-11.030462_pt1 | contig 47859 bp, 45 predicted proteins | sample MGYA00245296_ERZ501134 | MGnify/ENA primary metagenome ERZ501134 (study PRJEB25959, sample SAMN05335052) | human oral metagenome | host: human-associated | place: USA: California | collected 2014-05-20...
ATTGACACGTAGAAATGGGTCGGTGACAATTACAGGCAACAGTGTACATGGTACTTTAAGATATGGGTTGTAAAACTTACAATCCATATATCGGAGTTTTATAATAGAAATATTATATCAAAAAAGACTTAAAATTTCTGGAAAAATCCTATGATTAGGACAATCAGAAGCCAAGATTAATAATTGACAATCCCTTATATATATGATATAATGTATATAAGGAGTGAAATATTGTGAGAAAAATACAAATAAATGAATTTTTAGGTGATGGGTTTGAAGGTTATTTTGTATTAGAAAATGGAATTATTATAAGTACAAAATCTGGAAAAGAATTGCCGTTAAAACCAGATATAGATAAATACGGGTATTACATATATAAATTGTATAATCCTATTATAAAAAAGCATAAAGCTATAAAGGGTCATAGATTAGTTGCTATGGCATTTATACCAAATCCCAATAATTTACCAATAGTAAATCACATAAATGGTATCAAAAATGATAATTCGGTAGAAAATTTAGAGTGGTGTACGAATAGTAAGAATATACAACACGCATTTGACAATAAACTTCTTGTTCCGTACACTCGTAAATATATCGTAAAAGACAATAAGACTAACGAAATAGTATGTGTAACACATGGGTACAGCTTTTTAATGGATTTGCTTGGATTTTCATATGCATATTTATGTGAATTGCAATGTGACGGTACTAGATTTTTTTGATCACTACACAATTGAAAGAAAAGACGATGTAGATAAAAATATAGAGGAATCTTTATATAATGCAAAATTCATCAAGAGAACACTCAACCAAAATTTTAAACCAGTAAAATATAACGGTGTTTTGTATGAAAATTTAATTTCTTTGTTCTCTAGCGGATTGATTAAAAAATCAGAATATAACAAAGCTAGGAAAAATAAAGCTAATACAAATAACAAAATAATTCACAATGGAAAAGAAATTCACTTATTAACTCGATATGAGTATGTCAATTATTAATAAGGTTCAACGACTATCCCTCGGACACCATGTAAAATAATGTCAATAGGAGTAGGGCAGAAGCTATTGCTGTGGGTGAAAATCCCTTAAATCGAAAAAGGTCTGACCTTAACAGGTTAAGCTGAAGGTTTTGATATAGTCTACTCTATATGGTAACATATAGCAGTTCATAAGAGAACGTATGCTATCTAGCGAATAGCATAGAATATAAGGATATTGGCGTAAAAAACAAGATTACTATGCACAATTACACTGACGAGCAAATTGAAGAGTACAAAGATTGGGTGTATGATACATTAATGGAGTTGTATGAAAATGAAGTGAAATATGCTTCAGACTTGTATGATGAAATTGGGTGGACTGAAAAGGTTAAGACATTTATGCGATACAATGCAAACAAAGCACTTCAAAACTTAGGTTTGGATCCATTGTTTGGTGATACCGCAGAGGATGTTGACCCACTAGTATTGAATGGTATTTCCACAGGTACTACAAACCACGATTAATTAATAGTCCTCTATATTGGTGACAATATAGTAGCAACTAACTTAAATGTTGGAACACCCTAACGTAAAGTCGAGGGTAACCGATAGCTAAATTTTACGCAACGTAAATAAACGTGTAACGACTATCCAATGTGTGGCGGTGAGAGTCCGTTTTAGGAGTAGGGCACAAGCAAATGGTGTAGGTGAAAACCCTTTAAATCGAAAGAGTTAGTATCTCTAAGGAGATTAAAATATAGTCTATTCTTACATGAAAGTGTAAGCAGTTCATAAGAGAACGTATGTTGAGTTGCGATCAACATAGAATGTCAAGTTCTTTTCACAAGTTGGTAATGGATATTTAATGGGTGATGTCGAGTCTATGGGTGATGAGGATTACACTAGATGGACATAATATTTGGAAATATTTATACCAATAAAAATGGTGAGAAATTTAAAGTAGTAAAATATTCAGATAAACGTAGTAAGTCTGGAAATAGATTTGTGGTTATATCATTTTTAGATAATGGATATACATATGATGTTGACCCTGTTCAAATTAGAAGGGGCATGGTGAAAAATAGATATGCTAAAAGCATATATGGTATTGCTAGTATAGGCAATGTGAAAATGGTAAAACATAAAAGAGCATATAATATATGGTATAAAGTAATATGTCGCTGTTACTGTAACCAATGTAAAGCGTATCAGCATTATGGAGCCAGAGGAGTATCAGTTTGCGATGAGTGGCTTGTCTTTGAAAATTTTGTTAAAGACTATAAAATGATTGATGGTTATGATGAAGAATTATTTAAAGCTGGTTTATTGGTTTTAGATAAAGATTTGAAGCAGTCAGAAACCAATACATGTAATAAGGTGTATAGTAAAGACACCTGCACATGGATGTCGCTCTCATTTAATTCAAGTTTGGCAAGTCAAGATTCTAAAGTTTTATCATTTATTGCAATAGATCCTAACGGTATAGAGCATAATGTGACTGGAATCAAAAAGTTTTGTAGAGAGCATGACTTTGTACACCAACGTGTATTGGAATGTTTGCGTCAAACTAGAACCCAATATAGAGGTTGGACATTTCATTACTAATCCAAAACAGCAAAAACTCTTGACAAAAACAGTAAATCATGCTATAATGTATCTATAAGATATGTTATAGCATTTTTGCTTAAATACGAAAGGAGAGTCATGTCTTGGCAAAAGTAAAAATTTACTTTGGTGCACCACTGTTTTCAGTTTGGTGAGCAACTTTTCAACGAACAAGTAGTAAAAGAGTTGCGTGAAGAATTTGGTGATGAGGTTGAAATTTATTTACCTCAAGAAAACGAAGCAATTAATGATAAGAGCGGTTATGCCGATTCTAAAATGATTGCATTAGCAGATACCCAATATTTGGATGAAGCGGATATTCTTATTGCAGTGCTAGACGGTGCAGTAATTGATCCAGGATTGGCATCAGAAATTGGCTATGCGTATGCAATGCGTAAAAGTATTATTGGTCTATATACAGATGTTCGTCAAGGTACATTTGGCAACCAATTAAAGATTAATGCTTTAGATCAATTAGCTGAATCACAATTTAGTTATGCAAACCTATACACAGTGGGTTTAGTTAAACTTCAAGGTGAATTGGTTGCAACTTTAAATGAGTTGAAAGAAGTACTGCGTGAAGAGGTTGACTTTCACAAATCAGAGCAAGATGATGAAGATTTAGATTACACAAACAGTTAAGGAGAATTACATGAAGAACATTTTTAAAACTATTGACAAATACCTAGGTGTTGTAGCAACATTGGCTATGATTACAAGTTACATTCCACAGTTAGTATTAACTTACTCAACACGGAACGTATCGGGTCAATCATTCACATTTTGGACTTTACTCTTGGTAGGTTTAGTAATCACAGCTTACAAGGCAGTTCGTGCATACTTGGCAAACAAAACCAACGACACTTTAACAGTTGTATGGTTTGCAGTACCTAATGTACTTTTAGCTTTAGCTATGTGGGTTGCAGTAATCATTTTCAAATAATAAGGAGATATACTCATGAGAGGTTATATTATCAAGAATAAGAAGGATTTTCTGTTTGCAATCAAGTGTGAACCATTGGCAACTTGGAACAAGAGTTTACGGAAAATCCTCACAAAAGACTGGTTAAATTTGTACGAAAAATACAAACGATTTTCAGTGAAGAATTTGCTTGGTTTTCAAGAGATTAAGCCCTTTGTTTTGTGTTTTAATGACAAATATGAAGCATTTATCCTCAAAATTGAGCATATTGACAACGATAAAATCAAGATTTTAAATTACAAGTAAAAAAGGAAAAGAGTGGTAATTATGAGAAAATTTATTAAACTATTGACAGTAAGCACTAAGGCAACAGATATTGACTTTGAAAAATTCGATACAGATGTTGTCCACAACATTAACTTAGAAGATGTCCGTGACATTATTCCTGTTACAGGTGGTTATGAATTGACAGTATGCACTAGACAACGTTGGTACAAAGCATTTGCTAATAACATTCATATCATCCAACCACGCTTAGAAATTGGGGTTCCTAAGTCCCTCAAAATCATTAAAGAGCGTTTTGGTGTAGATGTTCATGTGAGTGAAGAGCCACAAGATGTGCGTCCAAATTTAACTGTATTCTATAACTAATTTTAAGGAGATAAACAATGCGTAGATATTTTGAAAAGAACGAAACTGTATTTTACACTAAGGAAAACAAGCCTTACTATGTGAAGGAAATCAATGTTGATCAAAAGACACTCACAGCAGTTAATGTTGAAGGTAATGTCGTAGTTGATAACTTATGGTACTTCAACCATGGTTCAGTCACAGCGGAAACAGTAATCAACATGACTAAGTTCCGTGACACAGCTAAACCATTCAAGAAAGCATCAGAAGAAGATGCAGGATATGATGTGTGGTTAGACATCCCTAAAGATTATGTTAGTGAGAATGGTGTTAAAGTATGGAAGGAAGATGGGACTTTACGACTGTTCTTAGAACGTGGTAAAACCTACTTATTACCAACAGGTATTGGTGTTGCAGTTCCTTCTAAATTCTGGTGCGACTTCAAGCATGAGCGTGGATCAACGGGGTCAATTGGATTAAACATTCAAAGTGGTGTTGTAGACAGTGGTTATCGTGGAGAGGTATTTTTAGTAGTAACCCCATTACATCAAAATGTAATTATTACTACTGAAGTTGATAAGACTGAAGATGTTGGCGGTGTCTACCTATATCCATATTCTAAGGCAATTTCACAAATGATTCTCCAAAAGAATTATTCAGCAACAACCTTAGTGTTGGACAAAGAGGAATTTGATGCAATTCCTTCAGAACGTGGGAGTAAAGCCCTAGGCTCTACTAACTAATGAATTTCTATGAGTATTTAGAAGCTACAAATTTTACTGAAAAATTGGGCGAAGGCATCAAGGTTGCAATCATTGATAGTGGTTGCAACTCTCATTTGCCTAATATTAAAGGACATTATAATGGCTTCACAGAAAAATTAGCATCCATGGAAGATGTGAAAGATGGTACAGGTCATGGCACAGCTTTAGCACATATCATTTATGAGATTGTTCCTCAAGCAGATTTATATATTTGTAAGGCAATTAACGATAAGAATGAAGCGTCAATGTTGAGTGTCTACAACTCTTTACTCTATGCTATTGGCAGAGAGGTAGATGTTGTATGTATGAGTTTTGCAGGTATTCATGAGTTGTCTACAACTACTATACGATTAGTAAATCGACTCATTGACAATGGTGCTATCTTATGTGCTTCTATTGGAAACGATAACAAACCATTGTTAGTTTACCCTGCTTCTATGGAAGGTGTCTATGCAGTTGCAGGTCTATCAAAAGATGATTTGTCTAAAAAATCAGAATTATCAAACTACCCACTAAATGAGATCGACTTTACCGCCCTAGGTGAAGATGTTCAAACGAAGTGGGATGCAGTTATGAGAACGGGCACTAGTTTCTCTAACGCAATCGTGGTAGGTCAGATTGCCTACTTATTGAGTCAACATGGTCTAAAAGCTAAAGATGTAAACTATGATTGGTTTAAACAATTCTTTAAACAAGAGCATTATCAAACTGATACTGGTTTCGGCAGTTTGTATGCAAAGGTGGTATATAATGAGTACAATTAAGAAACTAGAGCAATTGAAAGGTATTAGTGGATCAAATTCTAAGAAAACATTTATCCAACGCAATTTAGATGATGAAGTGTTTGCTCAAGCATTATTCTTCTTACTGAATCCATACATTACCGTGGGGATTTCAACTAAGAAGATTAAGAAGAAGTTGCACCATGAGGATATTTCCAATCCCATTGACAGCTTGTATAGTGCTATGAGTTACTTACAAAATCATAGTACAGGTAGAGATATTGATGTAATCCGCATCCAAAACTTCCTAGAAACTCTACCAGAGGATGAACAAGGAACCGCCACTGACCTTCTCACTAAGAAATTAACTTTAGGTGTCCAAGGCAAAACGGTAAATTCCATTCGTGAAGGGTTCATTCCAGAGTTTAATCCTATGCTTGCCAAGGAATTTTACGAAAATAGCAAGAAAATCAAAGGTAAAGATATGTCACTATCCGTTAAATTAGATGGTGTACGTTGTATTGCTTTACGTGATTCTAATTCAGTTGACTTATTCAGTCGTAATGGTAAACCATTTATCGGCTTGACTGAGGTTGAAGAGAGTTTTCTACAACTACCAATTGGTGTATATGACGGTGAGTTACTTGCTGACCGTGAAGAAGGCGAGTCTACACCCGATTTATACCGTAGAACAGTTGGTATGGTGAACTCAAATGAGAATGTAACAGGTGTTAAACACATTGCTTTTGACTGCATTCCATTAGAAGAATGGAAGAATCAAAAGTCTACAACTAAACACCGTGACCGATTTGAGTTACTTCAACAGGTTCTTAGAGAGCATAAAGTGGACAATGTAGAATTAGTGGAGCACCTTGGCTTTACTGATGACATTGAAGATGTAACCAAAGAACTCAAACGTATGACTGAATTAGGCTATGAAGGTGTTATGGTGAATGACCGTGACGCAGTATATGAATTCAAGCGTGGCAATGCTCTATTCAAAGCCAAAGAATTTGATTCTGGTGACTTACGTGTATTAGAAGTCGTAGAGGGTCAAGGCAAGTATGAAGGCATGATGGGTAAAATCATTGTTGAGTACAAGGGTAATGAAGTTGGTGTTGGTACAGGGTTCTCTGACGCAGAGCGTGTAAGATTCTTCCAAGATCCAAGTAGTATTGTAGGTAAGATTGTTCGTATCGACTATCAGACAGAATCACAAGATAAAGACGGTGTTGTATCGTTGAGATTCCCTTCATTTGAAGGCATCCTACATGACAAGACAGAACCACGCTATTCAGATAAGGGTGAGTAGCATGAAGAAAAAGATTTTTCAAGAGTTTATCGAACTCTATAAATGTGGGGCAACTCAAGAATATATCACACAACTCTTACTAGAATTTGAAATGACCTTTAACGATTTTGTTTCAATTCTTAAAGAGCATTATTGCACTGAATTTGGGCACTTGAAACGTGAGTTTAAGCAGATTATTGCATCGAGAGATGAGAGTGGAGTCAATCGGTGTGAAATTGCTAAGGAATTGAATTTCAATCAAAAGACAATCCAACGTGCTTGTCTAAATGAGGGCAGACCTCACAAGATTTACCGCAACGATGATACAGTTGAAAACCTATGTATCAAAACCACTTACAAGATTGTGTTCAATGAAAATGATCAACTGATTTGTCCGATTAGTGGCAAACCATGTTCATTAATACCTTCAGACATTTCAAACAATGCTTACTTTTGTAGTGAGTCTGGAGAGGAATATCACATTCTAAATGATGTACTCTATCAAGTTGATTGGTCTAAAGTACAATAAGTCAAGGTTAACCCCTTGACTTTTTTATTATTATATGGTATAATATCATTATAATAGAAAGGAGAATGAACATGGAGAGAGTGTTCAAAACATTATTCGCTATGGTGTACCTACTATTCAGTGGGTTCAGCAGAGGAATGTTAGGTTGTGGTGTGCCAATTATCGTTTTAGTTGGTATCGTCTTAATGATTAAGTCTATTGTATTTATAATTTTTAATCCACTTGTCTTTTTGGGTGTATGTGGGTTATTATTGTTTTGGGGGTTGTCTGATGACGAAGTACAATAATTTGCACTTGAATACTCATCAATCAAATATTTTTAAACCCGATTCCGTTGCAAATTATCGTGAGTATGCGAAAAGAGCGAAGGAATTAGGTCAAAAAGTATTGGTTGCTATGGAACACTGTTACAGTGGTAATTTATTTGAAGCATATACAGTGGCACAAGAACATGGGCTGAAGTTATTATCGGGTGTCGATTTCAACATTAGACTTAGTGATGGTGATTATAGTTTAGTCATGATTTCCAAGAACAATGAAGGAAAAACTGTTCTTAATGAATTGATTAGTCTAGCGTCTACTCAAGAAAACATTTTGACAGTTAAAGATTTACTTGATAACGCTACTAAAAATGTAATCATTACTACTAGTGGTATCAACAGTGTACTGCTCTCAAAATACGCAGACGAAGTAATTAAATCATTAGATGATGTCTATGAGGTCTATATTGAGTTACAACCTCACAACACTAAGATGATTTCAGAAGTAAATGATTTAGGTCTTGAATGGATTGAGAAGGGATTTCAACCTATTCTTGGTCTTGACACTCACTATGTGTCAGAGGAAGATGCGACTTACCGTGATATTTTCCTCAAATCAGCCAAGGAGTTTTACTTTGAGGAAGAGGATTCAGTTTTAGACTTTCCAATTACTGATGAAATCCTACAACGATTCTATGATCAAGGTATCGTACCAAACGACATTGCAGAATTGGCAATTGAAAATACTTTGATTGCAGATGAGTGGGAAGGTATCTCTTTTGACAAAGAGATTAAGATGATTACTCTTTACGAAGGAGAAACACACGAACAAAAAGTAAAGCGACTACACAACCTTTTTAATAAAGCGTGGGTAGAGGATAGAAAGCATATCGACAAGTCAAAGTGGAATGATTACATTGAAGCAATTAAATTTGAATCAAATATCATTACTGAAACTGGCATGGAAGATTACTTTCTATTCAACACCAAAATGATTGAGTTGGGTACTACTAAATATGGTGGAATCCTTACAAAAAGCGGAAGAGGATGCTTTGAGAAAACAGCGTTAGTTCACACTAAACGTGGTATTATACCAATCAATGAAGTTGAAGTTGGTGATTTTGTCATCAATAAATTCGGTGATTGGGACAAGGTGTTAAAAACTTGGGAATATGAAATTAATGAACCGATGATTGAAATTCAACATGAGTGTCAAGCTAAATCGGATCCTATCATTGCGACTTTGGATCATAAGATTTTAGTTAAAGATGACAGTGGTTCTGTCATTTACAAACAAGCTGGTGATTTGATTGCTGGCAAAGATTATGTATGTACAACAGGATTACTTGTTGAGCAGGGTGAAGGTATCAAATTGGATTTGAATGAGATAGAAGTGGATAACAATTACATCTACCTACCTATCACTAAACTTGTCCACCATGATGCAAAACCAACTAAGGTTTATGACTTACAAGTTGAAAATGACCCTAGTTTCACTATTTACAACATGATTGTGCATAATTCAGCCCCTTCAATGTACGTTAACAAACTTCTAAACCTCACTAACATTGACCGTTTAGAAGCACCTATTGAGTTATACCCAACACGATTCATGAGTATTTCACGTATTTTAGAGTCACGGTCTTTACCAGATATTGACTTTAACACTGCCCATCCAGAACCATTCGTCAAGGCTTCTAAAGAATTGCTTGGAGAGCATAATGCTTATCAAATGGTGGCTTATGGTACACTCCAAGATAAGGATGCCTTTAGAACCTATTGTCGTGGTATCGGATTACCCGTAGAAGAAGTTGCAGATATTCCCGATAAACTAGAGGAGTACGAAAATCATAGTATGTGGGGCAAATTGATTAAAGCGAGCAAGAAATTTGTTGGTGTTATTAAATCATTTTCACCTCACCCATGTGCTATGCTTCTATTGAATAATGATATTCGCTCTGAAACAGGTATTATCAAAGCTAAGGATGGACAATACTTAGCTTTAATTGATAGTTACAATTCAGATGTGTATAAGTATTTGAAGAACGATGTGCTCACGGTGTCTGTATATGAAATCATTGGTAAAGTGTACGAGAGCATTGGAAAACCTATTGATGATGTGCGAACATTAATCAAAAATACTCAAGACGATCCAAAGATTTGGAAACTCTTTGAAGATGGTATCGTTGCAACTCTTAACCAAGCAGGTACAGTAAGTGGTAAACCTCAAATCATGCAATATGCACCTAAGAGCATTCGTGAGTTGAGTATGTGGGTGGCCGCTATCAGACCTTCCTTTGCCACTTTACGTGATACATTCCTAAACAGAAAACCATTCTCATACAATATTCCAGAGTTTGATGCACTCCTACAATCAAGTGATAACTTCATTTTGTTCCAAGAGAACATTATGAAAGTGTTGCAATACGTAGGGTTCCCAGAGGGTGAAACCTATTCGCTTCTCAAGGCGATTGCTAAGAAAAAGCCTGGCATTATTGAACCTATCCATGATAGATTCATCGAAGGCTTTGTCAAACAAACTGGATCAGAAGAGGATGCGTTAGAAGTTTGGAAGATTATTGAAAACTCTGTACAATACGGGTTTAACTCTAGTCACGCTTATTCAGTTGCTTTGGACTGCCTATATGGTGCATACCTCAAGGCAAACTATCCAATTAATTATTACACTGAAACACTCAACATTTATCGTGACAATGTTGATATGCAAGGGTATCTCATTGAAGAATTACCGTACTTCGGTATTAAACTAAGAGGTATCAAGTTTGGACAATCAGTTAGAGATTACACTCACAATGGTAATGAGATCTTTAAGGGCATCAGCACCATTAAATACCTCAATGATAAGGTTTCTGACAATATGTATGACTTCTATCATAACCATTACACAGATGATATGGATATTGTCGATGTCTTTAAATATATCATTGACAACAAGTTGGCAGATAATAGACAGATGAACATACTAATTAAACTTGGTTTCTTTTTTGACATAAATAATAACACATCAGTCTTGTTAGCTGTATATAATAGTATGACAAACTATAATTCTGTCAAACCTATTCCACAATTCTTGAAGCACTTAGGGGTGACTAAGTTAGCTGTCAAGTATTCACCAACTCTAAAGAAACCTCAAGAACGTATTGATTTACTCAAGCAATACTATGAGTTCCTTTCTAACAACGCAGAATTACTGCCTAAATTCACGCTAGAGGAGCGTTTTGCAGTTGAGAGAGAATATTTAGGGTATTTGTCTACAACGCTTGATTCGTTAGAAAATTCTTATTTTATTGAAGAAATTGGCAAGGGTAATAATCCATGGTTCACTCTTTATGACCTGTCAACAGGTTTGCAGAGAAAGATTCGTGGGTTGAAGAAAGATATTACTGATCCAAATGGTAAGCGACTTATTGGTATCGGTGATGTCATAGAAATTCATGCGACTAAGGATTTACCTAGAAACATTCTTGTAGATGGTAAGTGGACAAAGAGTGAAGATCAAACTGAACCATACTTAGCAAAAATTTCCATTCTCTCCAAGGAAAAACTCTCCAAACTATTATAAAATAAAAAAGACTACCAAACTAGGTAGTCTTTTTTCGTTGTTCTAATATTTGTTGATACTTCTCAATCGTTTCTGGCAATAATTCATTTTTCTTCTTCAGCATCTTTTGTATATCTTTTGTAGTCAACTCATCGGGTTTATTCCACTTGGTGATAATACCCTTTGACATAAGATATGTGATACCAATTGCCACAGCATCTGACTCATCTTCATTCTTAAACTCAATATCCATGTTTAGTTTGATTGCACGTTGCAGGTCTTTCTTATCTGCACTATTCGCATAAATCGTAGTCTTTACAGCATTTGGAGTAATAAAGATATAATCAATGCCACTGAAGATATACTGATACAGACCATGAGTTTTGAACAATACTTGTGTTGCAGTATTAAACCGTGAAAACCCTCTCTCTACAATGCAAATAGATGGTGGATATTTTTGTACAATTTCATTAATACTATCAGCATGATGTTTTAACCGTAGACCATCATACTTATAAGCTTCAGTTTTCTTAATATGCTTAGTTGAAATGGATGTATTCAAAATTAAAACACCAGTGTCACAGTCAAAGACCGCAACACCAGTGTTACTCATTGAAATATCCAAAGCATATAAATACTTGGATTTTTCGCTCATATTAACGACCTACTGTATCTGTTGGAGTAGATGCTTTTGCATACGCTTCATTCATGCTTCTTACAGCAGATTCAATGAAGGTATCAATCATAGCAGAGTTGATGTTAAGACCTTGCTGTTTAGCCATTTCAACCAATTTTTGTTTTGCTAATTCAAATTTCTCTTGACCGTGCAATTCAGTGGATGTTTGCTCAACCGCCTTAACAGCATTAGTAGCTAGGATTTCAGCAATCTTAAGACCCTTCAGACCAAAACGACCAAGGATATAGTTAATCACTTGGTTGGCAACTGCACCAACTACAAGTGCCAAGATAGATAATAGGTGTTGGGTGATTACTTGTGTAATATCCATTATACATAACTCCTTCTTAATTTAAAAATGGTATGGGATTTTAGAGTGATTAAAATTTACGTGATAGGCTCCAGATCCATCTAGAGAGTTTGAAAAGTGAACGTCTAATTAGTCCAGCTTTTTTCCCATTGCGTACTCAACCTCTTGACGTACAGTTTCTCTGATAGATTCTGGTACATCATTGATGGTGATTTTTTCATCCAAAATCTTAGAAGTATAGAGATAAGACGCTCTTTCTTCCTCTTTCACTTTTGCTTGTAATGCGGTTTGAACATCTGGTCTTAATTGTACTGGTACGTTTTCGATAGTGAAACCTTGAGTATCAACTTTAGCAACCCATGCAGTCACATAGCTTTGTCGATTAGTTGTAACTTCTTTTTCTACAACTTCTCTTAATTTTGGTGGTACTTGATCTAAAGTTCTCTTACCATCGAAGTACAAGTTGATATATAACATATGAGAGTTTGTGATATTGTAATCCATTTAAGAATTCTCCTTTAAAATTTATTATTTACCTTCTAAAATATCTGTAATATAGCCTAAATATTCCTCACGTTCAGCATTCATTCGAGCGGTGAGTGCAGTTTTCATCGACTCCAATTCCGCTTTCAGTGCGATTGCGTCAAGTTGTTCAATTGGTTGTGCAGGCTCAATAAGGGTATTACCATCCCATACCAATTTTCTCTTGGTAATCCCCATACGATCCGACAATTCATCCAAGTTGACATCTTGAGGAATATCTGCATAATATACAGTATTGTCAGTTGGTTCAGTTGTTAATCCAGTGACATAATTTGTCAAGTTTTGTAAGACAAAGTATACACTTTTGAGTTTTACTTCCTCTGGAAGTTCTTCCACATAAGGTGGAGTGTCCGATTCGACAGGTGGTTCAATTTCCTCATCAAAACCATCGTTATTTAATTTTGTTTCTTCTATCCGATTTTCTTCCATGCGTCCCATGCTCCCGTATTATAATATGACATCCTTACATATAATTCATAACTAGTTGTAAAGAGAACTTGATATGCTTCTTTTAATCCTGTGCGTTGTACGTTCAAATATCCATTGGCTGGTATATTCTTACACGTTAATTTATCAACATAATATCTACCATCTTCAAATAGGAAGTTGGCATCTAAGTTACCGCCACCTTTCCTACCTTTGTTCCATTGGAATACACCATTAGGTGATGTCCAAGTACTCCAACCCATACCACTATTAGCAGTTTCTCTACGACCTTTTCGTGTCATAGTATATCCTGTCCAACCTTGAGTATATCGTTGGAATACCTCATATCCAACAGTATTTCTACTAATTAAGTAAACCTCTAACAATCCATATGAATTTTGCCAAAATGGATTTTGATTATCTCTTGGTCTAAACCAATACCAACCTGGCTCTATATAGTTATTAAAGTCTTGATCAGCACCTTGGACACCAGTTGACCCATCTGGATTCGTGATTTTGAAGTGCTGAATCTCTTTACCATTGTATTTAAACCGTTGAGCATTGATTAACTCAACACCAACATCAGATTTGATAGGACCTTGTGAGTGAATCCCTGCTCTACCAACCTGTAAGTTAGCACCATTTTCAGCATGGAATCTACCCACCGCAACACCATTCTTATAAATGTCAAGTGGTACTTCCTCACCGTGGATAATTCCCAAATCTTGCGTCACAAAGTTACCCATTGCATCAGTTAGAATCACTCTAAACTCATGAGATACGTGAGTAGGGAATCCCGAACTTGGAATATTTAATTCACCACGTTGAGTGCCACTAGCAGTAGTAGAAGTGTATAAGTTGGCATTCAACCATGATGCACTATCCACTAACTTGTATTGGAATTGAAGTTTACCAGTGTTCTTATGTTGGTTTAAACTGTTAATGATTGGTTGTACATTCCATCCGACATCAACCATAACACGAACAGTATTGCCCACACGTTTTACACTACCAATACCATTAAACATTGGCGAAGCATAACGGTAGAATCTAATTAGATTGACATTACTTACCTTTTCACTTGAGTTTCCGTAAATGTCCACTAGACGGATGCTGAACTTACCACTACTTGAGTTAGTTGCATTATGTTCAATTGCGGCCACTTCTTGTGCACTTAATGTATAAGTGCGAACATTCTCACTATTTATAGTAGCAATCGTTCGTGGATTTCCGTTCTCTGGAGTGTACTCCAATACATAATATGAAAAACTACTGTTATATTTATAACTTGCTCTGACCGTAGTCCAGTTTAATTGAACTTGGCTAAATCCTCTGATATACTCTTCTTTGACCGCTCCATCGACTGCCATTAAACTTCTAGTTTTGGCATTCAAGTCTAGAGATGTGATACTACCTGTAATAGATGCACTATCTTTTGGCGGTCTAACTGTAATTACTTTAATAGTCTTATCAGCCCAAGAATTAACAATTGTTTCAAGAATAAACTGAATATTCTGATTACCCTTAATCAAGGTTGCTAGAATATCTGCGTGGTTTGGAATCATTTCAGTCAAACCACTGAATGTTGCACCATGTGTTTTTTCAGAATACTTGACACCATTCATCAAGAAATAAGTCTTATATGCGGTGACTGGTGTTCTTGCATCCTTGACAATGTTACTAATCGTGATATTTTCACCGATGATTCTTGAGGTGTAATCAATATCAAATGTGGATGGTTTATAAACATTAATCTTAGTCAGAGTCATGCTACCACTTGCTGAAGCCGTATCTGATGCTTCACCAATCGTATTGCCAGACCAATCTAATGCACCACCACGAACAATGAATGATAGATCAAATGATTTACTACCATCTTCCGTATGCTTGATTGTAAAATCTTGTGTTAAGAGTGTTTCAGTTGCATCTGCAACACCTCTAACATCCCATTTAGCATTACTAAAGGAATGAGTCTGCCCGTCCAATGTGACAGACCCACTAGCATATCCCCTAAAGTTATCGTTCCAGTTGTTAACTCTGACAAGTTGAACAGTAACTCTTACGACACTTTCAATCTTTTCAATGCTTTGAGAAATTTCCTCAACCTTCATTGTAATCTTTGTGTTTTGATACCAACGTGCATAGGCAGGAGTGGTAGGAAATTGTTGTTCAATTATTACTGCCATTTACTCACTTCCTATCCAACATATCTAATTGTAAGGTGATTCAATGCACCTTCAGAGAAATCATATTTCCCAATTTGAATACGATGTACGAACACCGCTTGATTAATTTTCATTGTACCGTTTGAAATGTAGGCAACGGGCACATTGTTACCAGCAAAGAAAGCCACTTGACTATCACTTACTAATACATAGTTACCTGTACTCTTACTACCTACAACAACACCTTCATCACTCATTCTGATTCTAGTGTTGGTGAACAGCCAATCTGCGGCCCCTTCACCAAGCGTATGAACAATACCTGCAACCCTGTTATCCATCTTAGTCATAGCATCAGTTGCTTCAACTTGTCTATCATTAACAGTCTTTTGGAACGCTCTATACGACTCTAAGTGTAATTCCATTCCCGATTTAGGGAAGGCATTTTCAGCAATTGCAGTTGTTCTAGCTAATTCTTTCGACAAATCATTCAAGTTTTGGTTATATTGTTTATAACTTACTTTATCTTTGTCAATATTTGAAATGGAAGTTTTTAAATCTTCCTCTGCACTAGACCAATCTGTTGCTTTATTACCCTTCTCAAGTTTGATTTTACGGACAAATGATTTGGCTCCGTCAACACCATGTGCTAACATTCTGAATAAGATAGGCTTGTCATAAATTGGCAAGTCCTCAAATGAGATACTTATAACCATTCTTTCCCACTTATGATTTCTTTGTTTTGTAACCGTTTTAGATGCAATAATACCTTCGTTTGTCAAGGATTTATTTGCCCAAAACTCAAAATCAATTCTTTGCTGCGTACTTTCAACATAAATATCAAATGATAGCGTAAACTCTCTATCACCAACATTGATACGGTTCTTAATATCTTGTTCTATGATTTTGTAATTGTGATGTGTTAAACTATCTAACACAAGTACATCTTGTCCAAACCGCTCTTTAGAAACATAAGGGTATAAACCATAGTTGTCATTCCGACTTACACCATTATTTTTGATTGTCCAAAATTCGCTAGATGGATATGAGTGGATGCCCGTAGGTCTAGCGGTTGTAGCGGTTGGTGGATTCTCTACTTGATTAGAAAAACTTGTATCAAGTAATAAGTTTCTTGCACCAACGTTAATTTGATTGACCGCTTCCCACTCAATATTTACAACGGGCACTGTCTTTTCTACAACGGTCTGCCCGTTAGAATTTCTATACGTTATACTATTTCTAGTCCATAGATAACTATTAAATTTCCATGCTTGTGGTGTTGCAGACCATGATCCACCTTCTTGCCTTTCCTTAGATGTGGAAATATAGTACTCTGGCACGATAGATACTACGCTTCTACCGTCATCACCTTTCGTACCTTGCACACCAGGTGAAGCAATGGAATATGAATGACTACCGTCACTATAAGTAATTCTAGTCCATAGGTACTTCCCACTTGCCACAACAGCACTTGCATTTTTAACCCATTCGCCAGTGGGTTCCTCACTACCACTTTCACTGACTTGATATTCTACTTTATCAACAGTGAGTGGATTACCGTTACGACCTCTTGCACCCGAAATATTTACAGGATTTCCAAATTTGACATTGCCATCTTTGGTAATAATCTTGGTGCGACTAAACATAAATTTGTTCTCATCCCATGCAGGTGGAATCTCACTCCAAGCATAACCACCTGTCAATTCAGTTGCACTATCTGAATGTCGATACTCAACAGCAAATTGAGCAATAGATTTATCAAGTTCTCTATTGGTTTTCTCAATATCTGCCATTGTTGCAACTTGTGAAGAGTCAATAACTAAAGGTTTCTTGAGTTTGATTGTACCTTTATTAAGGTCAATTTCAATTGAGTCATCTTTAGACTTAATTTTACCTGCGCCCATGACAACATCATCTTTAAATATCGTCTTGGAGTCAACTTCAAATTTACTACCTTTAATCTTAGTGCCCTCTTCAGTGAGGTTGATTTGGTTAATCACATCACCGTTCTTAACATAGTTAAGAGAAATGCTATCTTTTAAAATTTCAATACCCGTCTTACTAAATTTTAGTGGAATGACATTTTCAAAAGCAACTCTAGCTTCTTCATATTCTTTCAACTTAGTATTGAGTAATGTAGGGTCTACTGTGATTGGTTCGTTTAAATGATCCTCATCTAGGATAGCATAAGTGTCCCCACCTTGAGGTTGAGTGAGGTAATTTTGAAGGTCATTAAATTTCTCAACTAAGCGTGTTTTTTCGTGCGGATCTGGCAAATTTTCGCCTTTTTCGTTACGATAATTAGCTAAAAACACCTCAATCATTTTAGAAAATACAGATTTTATTGTTTCATTATCATCTCTTAATTTCTTACGCTCATAAGCATTAAGCGTACCGTCAGCAATCATATTTTGATAATCATTGATTGACTGGTTCCAAGATTTCAGAACATCTGTCTTGTTAGCACCATTACCAGAGTAAATTTTAATATCATCAATGTTGGCAGTCAAGCCTTTCTTGTTGATTTCAAAAGTACCCGATTCATTGGCAATTAACAGATTCTCACCTGCAATCAACTTACCAACAATTCTTTCAGCATGAACCCCATTAGGATCAATAGCTGTACTCCAAGTTTCACCGCCATCTTTAGATAATGCCATGACACCACTTTGGATAATCAGCATATCTTGTGGATTATTTGGATTAGTTACAAGAATACCTCTATTGTCGATTTGAATGGATTCATTCGCACCTGCAATAATCTTATTCTTGACAGCCTTCAATGCACCTTCTCTAATGCTTCTAACTTGAGAACGGATTTCAGTAATGCCATCCCACTTAGTCTTACTTGCTTCAATTACATTGGAAGCACTTGTTCCTTTGTAAATAACGGATGCAAGTTTGTCCAAAGCGTGAATGTCATCTAGATTATCCGATAAGTCGATTGTCAAACTACCGTTAAGTAAGTCAATCTTATCATAACCAATCACCATAGTGGTGTACAGTTCTTCATAGAGTGTGGAGCGGATTTTGATTTCCTCACCCAATCTCACTCTATCTCTATATCTATATGACTCCAAACAATCCATGAAGTACTTAGCACTAATCGAAAATTTAGCACTACCCTTTTGATACTTTTGGAATTGTCTTACAGCTTCATCATACAATTCTTGTGCAGTTGTGTACTTGTCATTCTTAAATTCTTGCTCAAAGATGAAAGATTTCAACTCAAATTGTTGTTTTTCAGATAAACTTTGAGTGACAATTTCATTCTGCCACTTTTTGATTTGACCTTCCCACTCTTGGATTGAGTCTTGAATATTCTTATATCTCTCTTCTGAGGTACGGAGAATATCCTTTGCAATTCTCAAATTTTCCTTGTGTTGAGTAATTTGATCAGTGTGGTTTAACGCTTTTGCAGTATCAAGCAATGCTTCATTGTTGATTACTTCAGACTTACCACGCTCAACTTGTTGTTGGGTTTTCAACAATTCATCAATACCATTATTGACCTGTTTTTGCAAATCTTTAATTCGTGGCAACAATTCGTCTTGCTTATCTTTAATATCTAACAAACCATGTGCTAACTCATCCGACATATAATCAGAGTGAGTAATGATATTCTTTTGAGCATCACGCTTGAATGGATATAGGAAATAAGAGAAGTCCTCTAGGTAAGTTAAACCTGTTGGGTTAACTGATTCAATGCCAACGGAATCACTACCGACAACATGAAGTCTAGTAACCATCTTATCTGCGGTGTCAGAGAATGTAATGTCATCAGCAAAGTTTTCACGCTTTAAGACTACTCCTCTAAACTCCCTCACATTACTTAACTTCTTAATGTCAATAGTTTTATTCTCTTCATTGTAGATAGCAAGAAATCCAAATGACTCAATGCCTGTATTCAAGAGTGATAACACGGATGTTTTGCTTGAATTCTTATCAAACGTTCGATATTTTGATTCCACTCCTTCATCCAACGTACCAAGTTTCCATGGTGTAGATTTTAGAATGGTATCACAATATTCTTTAATATTTACTGTTTCAAATTTTGGTGTAACTTGAAAGTTACCTAATTCCGAAGGCAAACCATCAGCTTCAACTGTAATCTTAGACTCATCACTATCATTCTTCACAATCTCATTAATAATGAACCAGTTCGTGAATTTCCTATCATTCCACTTTACCTTAATGAGCATCTTTTTCTTCATTTTTTGGATAAGTGGGTTCTTCACCCATTGCCTTCTCTCCATAACCATAGAAGGTAAAGTTAATTTTAATTTAGCGATTTTGTTAAGTCCATAGCCATCAATTTCAGCAGTCATCAAATCTTTGATCGGACAGATAATATCTTTGTTTGGTTTGGCTAATTGGAATAAGGTTGGTTTAGCAGTCATGCTATTAAGATCAATTATATCTAGCATACATTACCACCTTTTTCATTATTTCATGATTATATTATACCATATTTTAGTACAATTTAGCAACCGAGATGTCACACTTTTTTATTGCAATCAATATATCTTTGGATATTAAAGCACTTGCGACATAGCGGAATATACATACCAATAGAACCAATAGCAATTCTTTCATCATTTTGTACAGTGCGGTATGACCTACACGCTTCCTCACCACAATTAGTACAGATAGCATGGAGTTTTTGAACATCATCAGCCAACCCCATTAACTTATCCATGATGTAGAAAGTTTGCCCTTTATAGTCTTGGTCTAGTCCTGCCACGATAACACGAAAGCCACTATTTGCCAATTCTTCTACCATATCTACAACATCATCATCAAATAATGACACTTCATCAATAGCCACCACATTAGTATTTGTAAGTGGTTTGATAATGTATTTGCCATCTTCACCCTTTTTACCTTTGATATGATCCATAATTTGTTGTGAGTTAGCAACAGGAATTGCCACTACACCAATACCGTCATGAGTCACAACATTGTTATCGTCATATCTGATATCTGTATCAATCTTGAAAACGATAACACCTTTCTTAGCGTATTGAACACGCTTAACTCGTCTGATGAGTTCTTCCGATTTACCAGAATACATCCCACCACATACAACTTCAATTCGTCCAGATGACATTATAAGTAACTCCTTTAAATCATTATATATACATTATATCACAAACTATAATTTTTGTCAATAAAAAAGATGGGATTGAACCCATCTTTTTACATATAAAAGTATGGTGTCATAGCAACGACACCCGATTTGATATTTGTAAACCTTAAGAAATTGTCATAGTCATTTTTAATACACATAGCGGATAAATCACCTACAACATTGTTATAGAGTGTTCTGTTGGGAATATCACTCACAATATCTTCGTCATTAGGGTAAATAGTAATCTTTTCGTTTGCCTTTACACCCTTAATAACCAATGCGGAACCATTGGCACTAATAGTAATATCACCGTCACTTAGAGCGGTGATTTCTATTCTAGCATCTGGTAATGGTAAACCAAGGTATTTAAACTGATGTGTGATAGCGTTGTCCAAGGTTACGTGTAAGTCACGACCAAATACATACGGTGAGTTTGTGATCATGTCGATTTCAACATAACCATTACCCATACCATCATGATGTAGTTTTGCAGCACCATTAGGCATACAATAGACAATCTTATCCGTTGTACCGTCAAATTCCAATGCTTTGTAATGACCTTGGTATAACCAATCTACCAATTTCTTTAATTTTTGATCTGTAAAACCATGTAAAAATGCAAGATACAATGTAAACGATTGAGGTTCCATGTTCTTTTTAACATATAATGCCCTCTTACGTACATCTGAATATACTTGAGTTATAGAACCTTGCGACACTAATATTTCCTCAAATAATCCACCTTCCATATTTACACTAATAACATCATAGTTTACACTTGGAATGCCATTATAGCTAAAGTGTAGCTTGTCTTTATATGTTATCAATCTCATCACCTCAAATAATCAGAGGGGCACGAAGCCCCAATGACTATCTTTTTCTATTAATCGCTTGCAGAATCTCCATAGCAACTCTGTCAGCACTCTTATCATCTTTTCCGTCATAGTGAACGTGCATCTCAAGGTTTTCAATGTTGAGTCCATTGTTTTCCACATGAGAGTCCACATTATGAGAGCGATTGGTCTTTTGAATGGTTTCTAATGTTCTAATTGTATCAAGTAAATCTCTTGTTTGATTTTGGTTCAATACAAGTTCTTTCTTGTGCAACATAGCAATTCTTCCACCATCTCCTGCCCAATCCCCGGTGTAACCACCCGAACGGAAAGGAATGAGTAATTTCTGACCGATTTGAATGTAATAAGGATTAATACCACCGTTGGCAGCTTGAATCTTCTTCCACTTCCATGGATCTCCATAATATCTTGCGGCTAAATCCCATAAGGTATCGCCACGAACAACTGTGTGTGTTGCTTTAATACCTGCTGGATTACCACTACCACTAGATTGTGGCTTAGGATCGCCTGGTGCAATCTTATACTGTTTCGTAGTAGGGAAATTCTTGCTATCTCTAGCACCGCTAGTTGTATATTGTGGATTTCTTACACTCAATCCGTCTTGGTTCTTCTTAGCTAATTGTAATGCTTGATTTTGAGTATCGGTGAGTTTCTTCATATCCTTCTCTACACTATACCACACGTTAGATAGGTCAGTCAGAGAGTCTTTCAGAATCTCTTTCAAGTCCTCTGGTGATAATTTCTCACCACCAAGAATATCTTTACCACTACCACTCATCAAGTTAGAAATACCATCTACCATATCACGCATGAGTTCATCTAAAGCGGTATCATCACCACCCTTGAATTGTTTGATGAGAGTTTCCCATTTCTTCTGATCATTTGTGATACTGTCATAGTATTTATCAATACTCTTAGCTTTGTTCTCTAAGTCTTTAGTTGCTTTATCGAACAATTCTTCGTCTTGCTTTTTGTTCTTTTCAATGTTCTTTTCATCAAGTTCTTTTTGTTTTTTCAGTGCGTCTTTGTATCGCTCATCTTGTTTGTTCTTTTGCTCCTTGTCGTAGTCCTCATTTACCTTCTTCAGTTCTTTTTGTAAATCAGAAACTTTCTTTTGACCTTCAACAGAATCATCTCTTGAAGCCAAGGAGATTTTACGCATTAAATCGGCACGTTTTTCATTCAACTCATTGATCTTCTTGGCATACTCTTCTTCTTTTCGTGTATTGTCAAGAGATTCAATCTTAGCATTGTAGACCTCATTAATCTTTTCTTTTTCAGCATCATACATCTTGTTCTTTTCGTCTTGAAGTTTCTTGAGTGCTTCTTTTTCCTTTTCGATAGCTTGTTTACTCAATTCACTCATGTGTTTGTAGTATGATTTTAAGTTGTCTACATTTTCCTTAGCAATTTCTTCACGCTCTTTACGGATTTCTTTCTCAAGTTTCAAGCCCTTGATGACTTCTTTTTTATAGTTTTCATCAGTCTTGATAATTTCTTCTTTCATTTTTTTGAGTTGCTCATCACTGGTTAGGTGATTTGCCACCGCTCTTGAGTATTCATTTTGTTGAGCAACCAACTGATTGAGATAGGTTTTCTCAAGAATCATTGTTTGCTCTCTCAAGCGAGTTTGAAGAGTCATTTTTCTAACTACATCTGGATCATCTTCTGTATCTAGTTTGTCTAAATCAAAGTCTAATGCGTCAATTGCTTGCTTAGTTGCAGAAATGACATCATTCCACTTATCTTTAATTTCATCTAGATAATCAGAGTAGACCTTCAATGAATTGTTAGCAATTTCATTGGCGAGTTTGTCAAGTGTTTGTTCTGTTTTCCAAATTTCTTTGGTGTTATTGTCAAACTCTTGTTGTAGTTTGTTATATTGTTCACGTTGCTTCTCTGTATGAGAAGAAACATTTTTCAGACCTTGCAACTCTGTTTCGATAGCATTTTGTCTGTCTAATGTTGTCTTGAGTTTCTCTTCCTCTTGTTTGAGCAAGGTTTTGTTTACACTCTCAACAATCATTAATTGATCACGATACTCTGCGGTATGTTTAACCATTTGTTCAAGAACAGTTTTTGCTCTTGTGATGAGATGTTGACTTCTCTCAATAGTTAAATCTAACTCTTTACGCTCATATGGATCAGCTAGTTTGCTATCTTTAGCAGACGCAGTGAACATAGGTCTGTGGAATGTACCAGCACCAAAATCAGAACCAAATCCACCAGAGGATAGACCATCCGAAGCAGCGAACCCAAGGGCAAGACCCTCTGGACTACTGTTGAACAGACCCTCAATCGCAACATTGGAATCTCCAATGCCTAAATCGTCAGTAGCAATGGTGGATGATACTTCACCTAATGCAATCATTCTAGCAATTCGACTAGCAGCACCTGCGAAGTCGAAGGAGTTGATTCTAGCGTTGAAGGCATTAATCATACCCTGTGCCAATGATGCCATAGCACCTGCGGCCGCACCTGCGGAAGCGTTAACCCCACCTGCGACTCTATAACCAATACTACTTGCAATACTTGCAACGGATGCAACCATTGAAGAGAATCTTGATACAACACTTGAAGCCATTTGGTTGACAGCACTTACAACCGTTGACCCCATGTTGCTCATTGCCATAGATACAGCAATTGTACCAACCGTTGCTGAAGCAACCATCATGGCAGACATAGCAACCATACTTACGTTGATTGACAATGCCATATTACTAATGGTGTTTACTGATTCAGACGCAAACGAACTCCAAGCACTAGACATAGCAGAGATAGCTTGACTTTGTGCTGTTTGCATTGCAGTGTAATCAGTTGTTGGGGCAGTAGGTGCTTGAGTTGGTGCACTTTGTAATACTGATGGTACACTTAGATTAGACAACTTTTGTTGTAAGGTATCAACAGCAGTAGATACACCCTCAACAGCAGTCTTGATATTGTCGAAGGATGTTGAATTTAGAGTTGGTGTAAACTCTGATGTCATTGCAGTAATAATGTTATCAATTGCAGTTTTTGCATCTTCAGCAGACTTCTTAATATTATCAAGTGTTGTTTGCAGAGATGATAATGATTCTGTCTTAGTATTGATGCTATCAATGATACTACTAATTGCATCTAACGCAGTTTGTAGCAAACCACTTTGAGTTAAGGCAGTTTGCAGTGCGGTCAATGCAGTACTAATAGCATCTGTGTTAGCTTTAACTTGGACATCAACATTAGCATCTTTACCAATGTTGTCAATCTCTTCTTGGGTTTTTTGTACTTGCTCATCGTTAGCATGGACATCAACTGTGTGTTCTGATTTAGTTTCTTGTCCGTCTAACTCTTGATGATCAGTTTTAACTTCATCTAATTTTTGTTTAGCTTTATCGGTTTCTACATCGACTTTTGCCTTGGCATCTTTACCATTCAATTCGTCCATCTTTTGCTTCATTTGCTCAAGATCACCGATTGTTTGGGTGAATGTGTTACCATTTGCATCAGTTAATGTGACTGTAATCTTACCGTCTTTTTCAGAAATACTTTGAATTGTCAAGCCTAACGCTTTCAGACTTTCATTGTATTCGGATAATGCTAATTTCTGTGTCGCACCAGTTTCACCAACAAGTCTTAATCCACCTTCATAGACCTCAAATTGTTGACCCGATGCTTGCAAGATATTACCAGTTTGCTCCAAGAAGGTGTTTACACTTGTGATTTCACCTTTGACATCACGATATGCCTTCTCCATCAAACCAGCAGCCATACCACTCTCTAGAATATCTTTATTGAGTTGTCCAAGCGTGGCTTTAACATTACCGTTAGTATCAACGATATTTAATTCAAGATTACCACCATTTAATTTAGTTTGGTAGGTGTAACCAAGTTCCTCTACTTGTTTATTCAAGTTGTCGATAAATGGTGAGGTTTCACCGTTTACCATAGCCAACTTCAATTTACCAGCAGAATCAACTAAAGTTGTAAATTGACCGTCTAATTGTTTCAGACCACCTTGGACTGTGGTTGCCCATGAATTTAAGAAATCTTGTTCGGATGCTGTTCCAAGATTTTTCTGTAAGTGGGTAAATCGTGTAGCTAAGTCAGTTTCAACTTGTTCAGATACTTGTCCCACTTGGTTTAATGCTAATTGCAATGCTTGGGCCGCAGTTACACCGCCACGGTTTACGTATTGCACCATGTTAGCAAACATGGTCTTAGCACCTTCGGACATACCTTTAGTCATCTCATCCCATTTAGCACCCTTTTCTAAGAACGCTTGTTGGAACCCTTCCATCTCTTCTTGAGATAGTTTCGACATCTTACCAAAAGCATCGCCAATATCCTCTAAGTTATCAACGATTGTTTGCTTTCTTACACCTGTAATAGTAGATAATTGTTCCAATTGACCTTGGACACGATCATCTGCAAGGTATGAGTTAGCATTCAATTTCTTACGTGATTTAATATAGTCAATACGTGAAGATACCGCTTCGCCTTCACCATCACGCATACCATTAAAGATTTGCAGTGCATTGACAGCTTTTAACAACTCATCAGTTAGCTCTTTAACTGATTCAGTTGTATCAGCAATATCACCATTGTCAATAGAAAGTTTTAACTTATCATTTTCAGTTGCTCTTGCTAATTCATTGATAATTTTAGTTGCTTCACTTGCATCTACACCAAGATCTTCCAAGGTTTTCTTGAATGCTTTTACATTCACATCACCATTTTTACCAATCTTGACTAATGCGTCTGAAATCTTATCAAACTTACTAGCTAAAGCATCTGGAGAACCTTTTAAATCAATCGACTTAGCAATCGTATCAAAAGCGTTAGTGACCGATGTTTTAGCATCCTTACTTAAAGAACCAAATTTCTTGTATTGAGCCGCAATCATAGCCCCAAACTTTTGAGTACTTTCATTCAATTGTAGTTGTGATTGTTCAAATGCATCTTTGAACTTAGTACCTTCACCCATAGATTTTTGCAATTCTTGGATGTCACTTACAGTTGATTGATTGACTTTCGCAAAGTTTTGAATTAAAGATCCTGCTGTGGAAGTTGCGTGTTCCATTGCACCACTAGACTGTAACCATGCAACTGCATTATCACCAATAGCTACGGAGTTTTCCTGTAACATATTGGTTAAAATACCTAAGGTACGCTGTGATTCTATTGTTGCTGATTGTAATGTTCTCTGTTGTAGATCATTAGAACTTGTTGTATCATAAAATTCACCATCAACATATTGACCGCCATCCTTCAAGTTCTGCTGTGCATTTTCCATACGCGTCAATGCTTGTTCATATTGACGATATAATTCAGCCACACCATCTTTATCATCGTGTAACTTGGTCTTAAATGCACTTTGGTTTAATTTTGCTCTTTCAGCAGCTAATGCTCTTACCTTGTCAGCTTCTGTTTGAACAGCCTTAGCATTTCTGATATGTGCTTGTCCAAATTGGTCTGTATAGGCAACCGCATTTGGTAACACTTTAGCAATTTCATTTTGTACATTCTTATACTCTTCAAGTTCTTGAGTGCTCAATGAGCTCTTAGATTTAGAACTTAAAGTGTTGTACTTAGAAATTAAACTGTCAAAAGAATTACCAGCTTTATTATAGGCTTGGATAGACGTTTCTTGTTGTTTTTCATATTTTTGTCTTAATTCAGACGCTTTGGCACTAGCCTTAGTCATCTGTTCGACAAGTAAACCAATACCAACACCAATAGCAGCTATACCAGCAGTTTGTAAAGCCATAGAAGCTAAACCTGCTGCAAAATTCTTCAATGAGAATGTTGCCTTTTCAATAGGTGCTTGAATTTGTGAGGAAATAGGCTTACCACTAGCAGAAAGTAAGGACATCTTACTACTTGCTTCACCACTAGCTTGACCTAAAGCCTTTACAGCACTTGCTGTCTTTTCAGCATCTGTACTTTGTTGTTTAAATAATGATTTGCCAGTGAAAATGTTTGCAAAACTGCGTAACTTTTCACCCTCTTGTGAAATTGATTGAACCATTTTACTGATTCCTGCACCAATTCCACCTTCACCACCAAATAGTTTAGTGCCCTGCAAGAATTTAGTCAATGCTAAACCTGCAATACCTAAAACTGTTGGTAATACACCAACTTTATTGATAAATCCTGTTAAACCTTCGATTGCACCTGCAATTCCAGAAAGGAATCCAACAATACTATCAGACAGGAACGCTTTACCAATTGCAAGAGATAATTCTGTGAATCTAGTTTTTAGTCCATTGATCCTTGCTTCATATGAATTCATGTATGCTTCTTGCTCTCTAGCAGCAGAACCTTGTGAGTTCAATGCTGTCTTAGTGGCATCAGTGGCAGTTTTCCAGTTATTCATTAACGCAAGGAAGCGTGTGAGATGGTTACGGCCAGCTATCTGTACACCGATGTGTTGTTTTTGTTCATCAGAAAGTGTACGCCATTTACCAGCCAATTCACCCATGATTTCACCGACACCCTTGGCTTTTTCGCCTTCATCGGTCATCTTGGTTAAGCTAATACCAACACTATCAAGTGCTTTTTTAGCTTCCTTGTGGGTAGTCATACGGGAGTAGATTGTCTTGAGTGAGTTACCAATAACATCACCCGTTTCCATCGTAACAGATCCGATTGCGGTGATGTGACCCAATACTTCTTCTAAACTGACACCAAATGTCTTGGCAACCGCACCAGTTTTACTTAAACCCGTTGCAAGTTGTGCAGTTGAGATAGCGTATTGGTTATCTACTTCGTTTAAAGCGTCAACAATTCTAACAGAGTCCTCTGCTGAAATATTGAAAGCGTTCATCGTACCTACAAGAGATTCAGATGATTGTTTCAAGTTCAGATCAGATACGTTAGACATCATTGTTGCGGTTCTGGTAATTGCATTCAATTGGTTTTCGTTGAAATCACCAAATGTTCTTGCAAATTCACCAACAGCTTCTAAGACATCATGGATATTAGCACCAAGTTCTTTGGCACTAGCCATGGATTTTTGGAAGAGTACATCAAGGTTGATACCGTCACTCGCCACACGTTTGATTTCAACCATTGCTTTGTCAATTTCAAACAATTCTGTGGTGATAGCTTTCATACCACGCATCGTGCGGTAGAAACCTTCCATAGACAGGATATAACCTGGTATACGCTTCATTGCAATGCCCATCTGCTCGAAGAAACCTAAGTTTTTGTTTTCGTTATTTACGAAGCCAGATGAGGTTTTACGAACAGCGGAATCAATAGCGTTTTGTGTTTTTGTAACTTCATAACCGTATTGAGCAACAGTTCTACCATGTCCATCCATGGTTGCTTTAACTTTATAGACCGCTTGACCTTGTGAATTGATAGCTTCAGTCAAGGTTAAAGTTTTTACTTTTGCGTTTTCTAATTGCCCAATGTAAGATTTCAGTGCGTCTAAGTCGTTACGTTTTAAAGCACCGTGAATACCTTCTTTAAGCGATGCTTTACCTGCATCCTTAGTATTCTTACCAATTAAAGTAGTACCTTCAATCAGTTTTTTCTGTTCAGATTGTGCTTCTACAAGTTGTTGTTTATATCTAGACAACACTTGATCTAACGCAGATTCACCTTTAGACAATGCGCTTTCAATATCAGTAAATCCACGGGTGTATTGTTCATTACTCCATTTACCAATATCACGCAATTTATTCATGGTATTTTGAATTTGACTAACAGTATTTATCTGTTTCTTATTCAAACCATCTAAATTGATAGATTGTCCAATTTGTTTGATAGACGCAGATGCAACTTTAACTTTTTCGTAAGCAGTACTCAACTCACCTGCTGATCGTGCAGTTTGAGCCATATTTTGTGCAGCAGTTAAAGCATCTCTAGCTGTCTGTGCCAACCCTGTATTAGATTGGTTGTGAGTCATTTGTTTCTCGGTCAATTGCAACTTGTTAGATAGGTTAGCAATATTTTCCAATGCTTGTTGACGCTTCTTGTACAATTGTTCTTCTTGCCTATATTGTGCCATCATGGTAGTAATCTTACTACTCATGTTGTCTAAGCCTTTAGAATCTAGCGTAGAAAGCGTACCCTTCATCTCTTTAAACTTGCTTGCCATTGCAGAGATGTTAGGATTTATATTACCTATTGCACTGTCAATTTGGTGTTGCACTTGAGCAAACTTTGTTGACACTGAAATAGCTTCTTTTTCAGAATTGATTAACTCTTTTAATCTATTTACATCAGATTGTTTTACAATATCTGCTTTACCTAAGCTATTAAATAAAGCAAATGATTGTGAGTTCCCGCCCAAGCCATTGTTTAATGATTGGACAGTTTCTTTCAACCCTTGGATAGATTGTTTCATCCTTGCGGTTGTTGATTGAATCTTGTCTACATCAGCTTGTTGAATAAGTTCAAACGAACCTGTATCTTTGTTGAGAGCGTAGAGTCTACGCACCATCTCTCCTGTTTCTTTGGTAATGGTTGCAGATACTTGTTGGATTTCTTGTTCAGCATTTCTAAACACCTTCGTATCAATTACACCGTCACCAAAGGCACGTTGCATATCGTTACGGATGGTATTCATAGTGTCAGTGATACGTGATGTTACTCCAGACCCACCGACTTTAGCTAACTCGGCATTGGTTTTGGATGCCATGTTTCCAACTGTACTTACTACTTGAGATTCAAGTTGTTTGAAACTACCCTTAATTTCAGTTAAGTTATTAATCAGCTTTTGTGCTGATTTGGAAACATTAAAATCAATGTCTACTTTGACGGGTTTAATCGAAGCAGCACTATTCATTTGGTTTTGAATAGCTTTGATCTGATTAGCTAAATCAGAAACTTTGGCTTTCAACTCAATGTTTACCTTCAGTGATTTTGCTTTACTTACCTGTTGTTGCATTTGAGTTAACGATTTGTTAATCTCTTTAATACTACTTGATAAGTCGATACCTACCTTAACTTTATATTTATCATCTAATGCTTTAAGTTCCGATTGAATACCACTAGTGTCTAAATCAACCTTTAACTTTATCGGGTTGGCTTTAAGAAAGGCATCTAAACTTCCTGCCATATATACACCCTACCTTCTTAATTAGAATAATTCGTCAATATCATCCTCGCTATCTCTTACAACATAAATCTCTGTTGTGGAAGATGAATTATGTCCAAGTAATTGTTGGACAGCTTTAATATCTTTACCCTCTTCTACTACACTGTTGGTTGCTCGTGAACTTCTGATCAAGTGAGGGTGCACTTTCTTATCAATAATAGTTGAGAAATAATCACACCAACCATTAAAAGTAGATGCGTTGACTTGATTAACTTCTCCACCTACATTGGATGTAAACACATACTCATGATCAACATTTCTAACTTCAATCCATTTTTTGATAGCTTCCATCGCTTCGCCATCAAATTGGAATTTTCTTACCTTACCAGTTTTTCCACGACCCTTAGCCCTAATGCTATGTGTCACGTAGTAGTTTTTCTGCTCCCCTTTACTGTTAACAAACTTATCGTAGTTGACAACCTCTGTTCTCAACTGCCTAGCTTCTTCTCTTCTGCAACCCGTCGAATAGGAGAATAATAAGTATGCTAACTTTTCCCACTCCTCACGCTCTGTGAGGACTTCTTTCAACTTACTGATTTCATCAATCGTAAGTGGAATTTTTTCTTTCTTCTTTTCGTTTCCTATTACTGGTACAGCTTTTGTAAAGATGTTTCGTACATTAGGGTACTCATCATCCCAAAAACCTTCAATAAATAGAAACAATGAACTTACAACACTTTTCTTAAACTTGATACCACTATCGCTTAAACCTAAGTCAATCAAAAAATTTTGATACCTTAGTGCATCCCGTGTCTTTAACTCTGTGACAGGTTTGTTGTCTAAGTTTTCGTAGAGGTATTTAGCAAAGATATAAAGTGCTGAACGATACTGTTTGAGTGTCTGTTCACTCAATTGTGCTTGTGACCTAAGAAAGTCTTTAATCAACTCTTTCGTAATCGGATGAGTTAATGTGTTAAATTCTTCCTCTGTAAAGCCCTTTAATTTGAAAAATGTCAAATTAAATCACCTCATCGTTAAATTAATATAGCTTGGTAGTTGACCTTCAAACTCTGACATGATCCTATCAGTCAATCCATAGCCTTCGTAGTAAGCATAGCGGTAAGGTCTTGGGCCGCTATTCCAACCTTCATCAATAGCTTTAAATGGAATGCGATAGCTTTTACTGTATCTGTCAGTTGCTCCACTACCATATGAGACAGATGTAACCATACCAGATGCTAGTGTACCACCAACATTGCCACTATAATGAATACTCTCCAAGGTATTGCCAGTACGCTTATATCTTACTGGACTATAACTATTTAAGTACCCTTGCCACTCTTTCTTGATGGTATTTTCTAGCTTTTTACCGTACTTTTTCATTTCCCTTGTTAATTCCTTTTCGGCCGCACGGTTCAATTCCGCTTCATAGCGTTGGCGGATCCCCTCTAAAATTCCATCAATCAATTTACATCACCCTTTAAATAAGAAAGGGATGAGGTTTATTCCTCATCCGCACCTTCTTGTTGTTTTAATTCTGTGGATGCTTCTGCTAACTGTGATTCAAGATTTGCAATTTCCTCTTGCGTGTCTTGAATTTGTTGAGTTACTTCTCTTACCCATTGCTCCATTTCTGCTTGTACATCATTGAATGCTTCAGAAACAGAATCTGTGAATGATTTATCAATTTCTTGTACAATACCTAAATCTGCCATCATAGTAAAATAATTAATTCTGTCCTCAAATGCCACTGGGATTTCCACATCTGTAAACACCTTGATTGCAGACAGTAAAGCGAATGCCTTATACAACTCTAATTGCTTGGCTTCTGGTAGACCTAAATACTCTTCATTATTGTAGAGGAATAAGGTTACACTGCGAAGATCACTCAATAATTCAGCCTTATCAATAGAAGTAGGATGAGTCTTGAGAGTGTAAGTAAATTCTTCACCGTCAATCTTAATCGTCTTAACAACCTCTTTGCTAGACTCTTTATATTTACGTGATACTTCATTTAAAGAAATAACTTTTTTAGTTGGTTTTTTAGCCTTTGCCATTTCTAATAACTCCTTATATTCAGTAATTTATTTTACATTACTATTATACCATTTTATTGAAAAGACTGCAAGTAAAATGGTACAAAAAAGCCCCAACTATCCAAAGATAGGTAGGGCTTAAATTATTGTTCTTTTAATTTTTCTATTTCAAGTTGCAATTCTTTATTTTTTCTTTCTAACTCTTGGATTCGCAACTCCATGCTTTGCTCCAACTTGTCTTTTTCAAGTTTTAACAGAGTATTTTCTGTCATCAGGTCTAAGTTTTTTTGTCTGTATTCGTCATTTAGTGTTTCCATCTTGTCGATTTTTTCACTTAATTCTTTGTATTGCTCATCTTTTTTGTGCAATTCAGCAGACAATCTTTCCATAAATGCCAGTTCTTTTTCACGGGTTTTGTCACGTTGTGTGTACCAAAGAGTCAGCAAAGCAACTCCACCTACCCCAAGCCATTGTAAAAATTCCATGATTCCTACGTTGTTGAATGGTGCTGTTGCGGTTAATAACATGGACATCACTCACTTCTTCATAACGTGTAAAATTAATACGATTACATTGAATACTAAGATCCAACTAAAATTAAGATTACCAAGAAATAGTACAAAGATAAAGAAGAAGAACAAGAACGACCAAACCAACAATAAGCAGAATAAAGTCATCTTGTATAATTTAATCTTACCTTTGACAAAAAGAATTGGCACAAGTAATCCTAGCCCAATCAGTAAGAATGAAATTGAATAATCACCTAAGTGTGTATCAACGAAAAGGGGTGTATGGAAATTCATTTTCCCATATATAAAAATATGTATCTTAAATATCTCCATTAACCCAGTCATTACACTGGTAAACATAATAAGATTATTCAAAAGTTTGATAGTGGTGTTTTTCCTCTCTCTGTAAAACTCCACCATTTGTACTCCTAGATCTCCCATTTTTTGCCACGACCCTCTTTCGATTCGATTAAAAAAGAGGGGCTTAGGACCTTACATCCTAAACCCCTTCAGTTCCTTGATTACTCTACGATAGCGATAGTGTAGAGACCAGTTGTTGCATCGTCACGCAACACTTCAAGTTCAAAGTCGAAAGTAGAAACGTTTTCTGCTTCCATAGTGAAGTTGAAGGCTGCTTTCAATTGTGCTTTCTTGATTAAGAATTGTGCACGGTGGTCTTTACCAGTTGCAGCAGATTTCACAACGGTGTCACCTACAACACGGTAAGTGCCTGGGAATTTGTCAGTAGAGAAGGTAATAGTCTTAGTACCAGCAGGTGCTTTGTACTCATAGAATACCATGTATTGCTTGCCTTCAGACAAACCAGATACAGCTTTACCAGATACAGTCGCACCAGTAACTTCTTGGGTGATTACACCGTCTTTAAGTTCCCATACAGAAATCTTGTCACCAACAGCAGTTTCAGTGATGTTAACACTTGTTGCACCAGTAACAACTTCACGACCGCTCAAGTTGATTTCTTGAGTACTTACATCGTTACCAGATAAGAGTGCAATAGAGTTTGGAGAGAGCAAAGCATCTTGCATTTTCAAGGTTGCTTTACGACCGTAGTTCCAAACTACCAATTGACCGTTACCACGACCACCAGTTGCAGCAGTAGAATCCGCTGTGTTTTCCAAACTAGAAGTCTTAAGTGAGTCGAAGAACAGAACAGGCTTACCCGTTGCAATATCGAAGAAGATAACGTCTGCGACTTCTTTTAAACCATATTTAGCCATTAAAAAATTCCTCCCGAATTTGTATATTATATTAAGACATCCCACTGTTGCAATTCAACACCACTTGCACCTGCCATAAGAGCCTGCAAGGATTGGTTGTATTGATCAATAGTTATCAGTCGTTTATATTCATCATAAATTTGAAAGATAGTTAAATCTAAAATGTTCATTTTATTTATGGAATTGCTCCTAACCGTAATTGCACTTATAACGTTGTACAATGGTTGACCGCTTTCCTCATTGCCATTTTTGATTTTTTCAACTTTCTCTCGGTACTTTTTCATACGCTCGATAAGTTCTCGTGTTTTTTCGTCATGAGGATCATACTCCCCATCACTATTGATTAAACTGTTGCAATACTTGACAAGATATATAATCTCATCCATAATGTCAGCAGTTAATACAATAACATCTTCCTCTGAAAAGAGTATGAGTAATCGGTCACTACCTTCCTCATAATACACTTTACAGCCACGTAGAAAATGATTTAATGCGTCTGGAATTAGTTGAGAATAAGCGTCATCCAACTTAGAGAATATGAGTATCATATCCAACTTAGTCAGTTTATGCCTATTTTCATAGAGATCCATATAGAATTCCGTATCTGAAAGTGCCTTCAACATATCGTCAACACCTTCAATTAAAGACGCTATATATAAGTTATGAACATCATAGCCAAAGTCAAGAATATCACCTAGCGTATGTTGGTGGAAACTGACTTTAGGACTAGTTGATAAAGGAATATCAGACCCTACTTGTATAAATAATTTTTGCGTATTATTCATATGAAATCGACATCAAATCTTCAGTGCCATCTTCTACACTTGTAGTATTGGCATATAATCTGATGCACTCAAACTTTTCATTCACTGTGAAGTGTTGATAGCCAGTAGGTTGTGGCAGTTTATTCTCTTTATCGGAATCTCTTAAGATATTCATAATTCTAGATAAGATAGCATAAGGTCTTACAACCTTAATTTTCTTTGCCTTATCCGATGTCAACCAAAGACCATGTGAACAGATAATGTCAATGTGCATTTGGCTCTTAACCCAATACTCACTATCTTCTAGGTTCCCTTGGTTGAAATAGCATCTCACAAAGCATTCATGAGATGTTTGGAGCGTCAGAGAAAATGGATAGGGTTCAATACGTTGTTCAGCATTACCGTGTTTATAAATTTGCTTCTTCTCAAAGGCTTGTTTACCTTTCGCATCCTTAGCAAGATCAACACCTAAGGAGTTATCGTTCGTGTAATAAAGTAATTTGAAAATCTCTTCATCATCACCGATAGCTTCCATAACTGATACAATCATAGTAGAAAGCCTATCAACTGTATAGGCTTGTACTAATGACTTGTCATTGGGAAATTGGTTTACCATCCCCATGTATTATCGCCCCCATTATCTTCCTTATCTCCGTTTTCAGCAGATGACTGATCCAACTCAAACGACTCATTATAAGCAATTGAGTTAGCAAAATCATCTTTGTTGTTATATTTTAGATCGATTTCTAATATCAGTTTAAGTACACCGTGATAGTCTTTGTCTATCATAGTGACATCATCCGTGTAGACAACATTATAAACCTTAGACCCGATAATAAAGCGTTGCTTTAATTCGATTGTCTTAGTTTCCTCTGTTAATTCTACGAAAACTAGGATTTTACCTTCTGGCATATGTACGTTATATGCGTTTTCAAGATATTTACCGTCATTAGAGTTGGCACTAGACCCAAGGGCAGAGATAGTAGAGATAGAAGGCACTTTATGTACCTTACCTGCTCTATCCTTCCAAACCAATTCATCATTGATTTTAGACACCCTCATCTTAATGTCATCACGCAGTGAACCATAAGTATCATAGGTAAGCCAAAGGTCATTATCAAACTCAAGGATTGTCCCAAGTCTAACACCTTCACCTAACTTGAATAGAATGTTTCTAATAGAACCCATTCTATCAATTTCTACAACACGTATATCAATATTACCGCTTGTTTCACTCTCTGTGCCTTTGCCAAGATACCACTTAGCTTTACGATAAGTAGTGGCATCAGTGAATTTATTATTCTTCATATAGTGAGTGTTGTTCCGTAACGCTTCACCTAAGTTGGTTCCGTCAACTTTGATTCTCCAGTTATACCTTTCTAAGTATGACATTTAAATCACCGCTTCCGCAATCGTCTTAGAAAGCCCAATAGCTTTAAATACCTCTCTACGGACTTCACTATGAGAATAGCCTTCTTGTAGTGCATCCTTCAATGATGTCAAGACACCAATCAAGGATAGAATTTCTGCGTTATCTAATTTTAGGTACTTCACTAGACCAGATGTTTCTTTAATTAGAGAATCGACATATGATTGATAACCGTCATTAGATTCCTCGAATAACGGTAGTATCTTAAAGATACTGTCTACCAAATGTTTTTTGAAAAAATTATTTAGTCTTTTTTGCATAAATCCGATCCCTATATGTATATCGACTGATCTCACGGGCTGTGAAGTTTCGCAGTTCTTTATGCAAATCCTTCAATTGATTGATATGGTTTGCTTGTGAGTAGATGTTGAAGTCAGAGTCACCAACAGCTTGCTCAACAGTTTCATTTCTAATCATAATTTGATAGAAATATTCAATCAACATCAGTAGGGATAGAATATCAATTTCCAAATCATCAAGATCAGAAATGATATTTTTCTTTTCTGCATCTAAATTAAGAGATTTAGGACATTGATAGAATTTAGCCCTAGCAGATGTAAGGTAATCATTAAGAGTACCTTCCAAAGCCGCAACAGCTTCGGGATTACCAATATCAACAAGGAATTTGTATTCAGAAATTTTCTGCAAAAACCGTGAGAAAATATCTTCAACCTTTGTCAATATAATCACACCTTTAGTTTTTATTTTCCGAAATTGTCCTCTAGTGAAGTGTCAAAAAATTCTTCCAACGCTTGAATTGTAGAACGCTTGTCTAATTCGCCAGTATTGTACTTAACCTTAGCAACTGACAATAATGCCAATTGTGCTTCTTGGGTTGTGCCCGATAAGAAACTAATAAGTTCGTCAGCACTACGATTCAGCAAGTCATTAACTCTCTTAGGAGTAACAACGTGTTTATACTGCTTCTCTAAACGAAACTCTTTGATCAAGTCTTTGTTAAGGATGATTAAGTAACCATCTTCCAATAAGGCACGTTTGGTATTAAAGACGTGTTTCAATTCTTTAAATACAATATCTTGCACTTGTCCAAATTCAGTAAATGTGTAAACACCATTACCTGCACCAGAGTGGTGAACAAAGCGACCTCTAACACCGCTCATAACAGGAATTAAATCACTATCTTCAAACTTAACAGCGACATTTTTAACAACCTCTTGATTGAATTCATCTAATGAGTCATCTTCAATCTCAACAGGGTTTTCTTTGTCTTGTTCTTGTTTCAATAATGATTCTAATTTTTTAAATGTGTACTCTTTACCATTTTCTGGGTTTACAAAATCTTTCTTTGTATAACCATATTTTTTAACTAAAGTTTCTTTCAACTCTTTGCTTGTTGCCATTTTATAACACTCCCTTTTCTCTAATACCATAGGAAGGGATTAACCCTTCCCATGGAAACCTTTTTAATCTTAAGTAAACTTGAGGTAGCCAAAAGTAGATGGTGCAATTACACCAACACCAACTTTGTGCAAGAAGAGGTATTCAACTTGCAAGTCAGCACGGTTGCTTGCACGATCTTCGATGTAAGAGTCACCTTCAAAGACAACCTTAAACATCTTTTCATCCAACTCTGGAATCAAGAATAATTCATCTGCACCCAATACAAACTCATCAGTACCTTGTTTGTGTAATGGTGGAATTTCCATAGCTTTCAGACCAGTTACGATGTTTGCGTAACCCAATTGGTTAGCTTCACCTTTTTGAGAGTCAGACATATATTTTGGATTCAATGCGTGTAATGCCAAAGCAGAACCAGCAACAATTGGCTTAAGACCAGTCTTAGCTTCGATATGTTTAGCCATTTCCAATACATGAGTAACCTTAGCATCAGCAGTTGCACCAGAGATGGTTGCTGCATAAGGAGTGGTTACACCAGTTACACGGAAAGTCTTAAGTAACACTTCATGAATACGTTGAGTAATATCACGTTGAACAGACTTAGCCACACGGTCAATCATTTCATAGAAGTCGATACGACCAGAGTGGTAACGTGGGAATTCTTCGTAGATTTTTACAGCCAAGATTTCTGTTGGAATGGTGTAGTCTTGACCTTCACGTAGTCTTTGTCTACGAACGTTACCGTTACCGTCAGAGATAGAAGCCACACGGAATAATTGGTTGTCTGGCACACGGAACTTGGTTTGATCACCTAATTTTTCATTACGGATTTCAACCCATTGTTCTAAGATGCCTAAGTCACCTTCATAGATTTTCTTGTCTAATACTTCTTCCAAGAATTCAAACAACTCAACAGCGTTGCGTCTTAGAGCCTTCTTGTCAATAGTTGTTGCATCTTCTGGCAAGCCAAGAATTTCATTGATACCAGCACGGATAACTTTTTCTGGACTTGTTGAAGCGTTTTGGAATTGTTCTGGTAGAGTACCAGTTGCGTACATAACGCTTAAGTCAATTAATGCTTTTCTTTCCATTAAATATTTTCCCCCTTTAAAATTAACCACGTTGAACGATTAAAGCAACAGAGTCCTCTTTAGCAGAGATTGCTTTAGATGGTGCTTCTGCAACTAAGAAACCGATTTGACCCACTGCAAGTGCAGAGTCAGCTTTAACGTACTTACCGTTTTTACCAACGAATAATTCGTCTTTAACAGGGCTAGTTACGTATGGTGCAACAGTGATTTGGAACACATCGCCTTCAGCTAAGTAGAATGCACGGGCAATTTGACCTTTCTTGTTAGCAAATTGTTCTTTGTTAAGTCTTTCGTCATAATCTAATTCTGGAGTTGCAATAAGCAATACTTCCTTACCAGCAGCAGAGTCCTTAACTGGGTATGCCTTACGAACTTCACGTTTACCGTCTACATATCCACCTAACTCAACCAAAAGACCGTTTGCGAAATCTTCGTGCAGAGTTGTAAAAGTTTCGTCAGTATAAACGATTACTGATTCAAGGTTGCCCACTGCACCAGATCTGATTTTATCTAAATTTACTAAAGCCATTAATAAATTCCTCCTAATTTTTTATTTTAAATTAAAGTATTCTGCAAAACTATATTCACTAAGTGAGTTGTCAGTACTTCTATCTTCAAGATTGAATACCTCAACTTTAGGTGCTTCAGCTTCAATTGGAGCCTGTGCCTTAGCTGAATCTTTAAGGGTGCGACCCAAGATTTCATATAGTTTCGATTCTAACTGCTCTACATTTGAAAATTGTTCAAATTTCAATTCTTCAAGTAGAACCTCATCAAGTTTGTAAGTGCTAGTGAATTTAGCCACAAACTCTTGACAGTCACGATTGTGACGCTCTTGTTTCAGTTGTAAGTTTTCTTGCTCTAATTCAAATACTTTTTCTTGAAGTTCTGCAATTGTCAACTCAAACTGTGCAACATCGACTGGAGTTTCTTCTGTCGCTGCTTCATCTTCTGCCTGTTCTTCAGCTTCTTCCTCTTTAGCTTCCTCATCCGCTTCTTCTGCGGTTTCTTCAGTTGCTTCTGGTTCAGTCGCTTCTGTTTCTTCAGTAACTTCTTCTGTTTCAGCTTTTGGAGCATCTTCAGTTTCAGTTTCTTCAGTCACTTCTTCAGTTGCTTCTGCCTCGGCTTTTTCAGCCTCTTCTTCAGCAACATCTTCAGCAGTCTTGGTTTCAGCTTCAGCTTCATCTACTTGATCATTTGAGAACAGTGCAGATAATTCTTCTTCTGATAACTCTTGATGATTGGGTGCAACTTCTAAAAGTTTCTCCTTGGAAACATTGAATTTTGCTAATGCTTCTTCTAAATTCAATTCCATACCCCTTTCATTTAAAGTATATTGTTGAAAATCTCTTAACATCTTTTCGACATTAGAGAGGTAAACACCCTCTTGTGAGAACACTTCAATCTTAGCACCTTCAAAAGCTGGCTCAACGTGACCGCCTTGCCCCTTATCAATACCAAGTACACAAAGTGCTTCAAAGTGGAAGTCTTGTACTTCAACATAACCATTTTTATTAATACTACGGTCAATCGCAATTTCCATGGATTGCCCATAATTATTAAACAATAAATCTTTGGTAATATCTAAATCCCTATTCCAAATAAGGGCAGATACTACAAGGTACTCTCTAACAGTACCGTCCGAATGAATGACCTCTTCCCATCTATGAGTGAAACTTTCTGGTACAAGACCAAGAGGAACAGTTCCTCTTTCGTACTTCAAGTCACCGTCTAAAGTAACACCTAACGCTGTTTGGTGTCCTAGGAAGTTTTGGTTGTATTCATCATATTGACCTACAATCGGTATATTAGCTAACGTATGAATACTACGTTCAACACTCTCTTTGCTGATATACATTCCCTTACGGTTGTAACCAACGTACATAACATAAATTTCTGCTGGTACGAACAGAGTGTCAAAGCTAATTGTTTCTGCTTTAATGATATTCAACTTTTTCACCCCTCAATAACAGTTGACGATTTGTTTTTAGCCCTTGCTGTTTCGTCTGCATCTTCTTTACCAGCTTCTTCATTAGTTGGTCTGCCACCTTCATCCTCACGTAAATCTTCACCGTTTACGTTGAAAGATGATTTAAATGGAATCATTCTGTTAGTCAAGTCTAAGATGTCGTTTTCCACTGTCAATAGTCCCGACATAGCAATTGGATCCAAACCAAGCAATCCTGCAATGTATGTCTTAACTGGATAACCATATTGACCTTGGCTTAGATACATTTCTATCATTTCTTTGCGGTTAAAATGTGTCACTTCTGGTAGAATTGCCTTGAAGTATTTTGAAACATTATTAACTTTAATAAAATGATTTAACCATGTAGATAATTGAGCTAAGATGCTGAAAGCATACTGTTCATCAACATCAATACTCTTGAGGATAGTTTGTGCGGTGTTGTTATCACCAGAGAATAAACTCTGTGACACACCACTTGAATCCCAAAAGTCTTTAGTCGCTTGAGCAACACCATCGTTACCCACTCTATCTTTATCAAATGTAACCGTTTCAATATCCATTGGGGTGGTTGTAACACCGACATTGGAAGGAACGATGTCTGACAAGAGTTCGTGGAAATAATCCATCATAGGTAAGTCGATTAAGAAGTCGTTGTTTTCATTCGTCTTGTCCCTTACAGGTACTTTTTGAATCAACAACTTATAATTCTCTAATTCAGCTTTGTCGTTTCTTAAATCTTTGAAAGCGTTAATATCATAGATACTATCAAACACACCAGCAAAAGGTGGTATCGTTTCTGGAATTGCTGTATTAATCTTGATACAGATAGAATTCTTAGAGTCGATTTGATACCATTTTCTAGCTTTGTCTGATCCGCTCTTCTTAAGTTTTAAATACTTCTCACAAGCCTTTTGGATTTCTAAAGGATAATAAACTAAAATATCGGTGTTTCGACTAAGTGTTTCCACATCAATAGCGAAGTTATAACTATTATCCTCAATCGACACGATTTTACACAATTCATAAGGGAATTGCTGAATCATGAAAGTATTGTCACCCACATAAACATAGCCATAGAAAACATCTGAAATCAATGCTTTCTTAATGATCTTAGATAGGTTAACTTTCAAATCTGCCAAGGACAAGAATTTAGAAATCTTCTTGTAGTCCTCTAAGATTGCATCATGATTCTCTGTGTCAATGAAGTCTTTTGGCACGACAACATAATCATAAGTTAAGATGTTAGACCAATAGTTGATTAATCTGTTATATTGAGGAGATTGAACGTATAAGGATTCACTAATTTTGACTAATTCCGCTTGCGACTTAGGAGAGGTAAAACTCTTTAAGTATTTACGGACATCCGATTGTTTGTATCGGTGAGTGTTGTTATTCCGCTCTTGACGCTTCTCTTGCTTGACATCAATGTTAGCAATAACAATTTTATCACGGTTGATTTTAGTGTTCGCAAAATTCTCTGCGGTGAACCGTGACTGTCTTTGTGAGTTTTCCATTACACACCCCCTTATGTAAATCTCTTATAAACAGGTTTGCGCTGTTTAATTCTATCTTTCCAAGCGTGTTCTCCAGGCTTCCTTCTCTTGTTTTTGTTCTGCACTTCTTGTAAGAAAATCCAATACAAGGCATAAGCAAAAGCGGAGAATCTATCCTTTTGAATCTTGGTAGATACTTGCTTAATTGTACCAGTGTTACCACTGTTTACATAAATTAAGTTCATAATTTCATCAACAAGTCTGTCAGTTTGAATAAATGGTAAGGAAAGCTCTGCGTGTTTTCGACCATCCATTTCATTAATCATTGACCGTGCTTGTGACTCTGACACCAATAATTTTACATCATTTTTAGCAACTACACTCATAAAGTGGTTGATAATATTTGAGTTTTTAGTTTCTTTGCTCGAAGCATTCACCGCAAAAATCATTGGTATGCTGTTTGGTTTCTTGTATTGATCATAGTCTGGATTGTTCACAATGCTGTAAGGTGGGTTTTCATCAATCTCACTTGTGAGATAGTCAACTAACCCCCAGCCCATACCGTTAATATCAATACAGAGTATTCTTGCGTTATACTCCACAACTTTTCGCTTCAAGAATTTAGCTTGGTTCTCGAAGTGGACACCCTCTTGTGTGAAGATGTTCACAAGTTGTTTCGTGTAAGTTCCGTTACCTCTATCTTCTATCCGAACAACGACCAAAGCAGAGTTGGCACTTGATTTACCACTCGCTCTCGCCACGTCATAGGATAGTACATAGTGTACGTTTGGATTCTTAATATCTTTATCATCTGCTTTGGTAAACGGTCTAGTCAATGTTCGTGTCTTGGATAATTCATCGGCACTCACTAACGACCCTTCAGAGGATCCAGTAAAGATAGAGCGATACTCTCTATCAAATGCCAATGGACTGTAAGTTGCGTCATTCTTCTTATCAATGACTTCACTTTCTGTAAGTGTTCCAAAGTAAGTACCCATTTCATAAGAGGTTCCTAAGACAATGGTTGCTTTACCTTGTGTCATTTCTTGGAATAATGATGCAAATTTTTCGTAACAGTAACTTTGCTTTGTACCAGCAGTTGTAACATACGCTTTAGTCATTGAGTATTCATTTTCAACATCAGCACCAAAGTTTGGAATTGGTCTTGGTTGAGCAACGATAGGTTCAATAACTTCGTTAAGAATCTTAGCATTCATGCGTTCGTCAACAATTTCTTCCATGGAGATGCCATAACACCGTAGACCACGGGAACTTTGTCCGACAGTTAAAGTATCAAGTGTTGATCCATTCTTAAATGCAATCTTCACATAATCTTTTTGGTAAGAGCAATTGCTCTCATCAATTTCATTTGCCAACAACGGATAATCTCTGACAATTTCATCAATCTTCTCTTTAACCACCCTAGCGGATTGGTCTTTAGTTGGCATAGCTAAAGCTAATTTGTTGTTTGGATATAACACGCATTTTAAAAAGTGGGCTAATACGTTACTGTACGTTTTGGAAATACCACGTGTCGCAACGATACCCACTTTTTTATAGCGGAAAAATGCTCTTAGATAAACCCTTTGAAAGGGTGTTAAATCATACATCGTACTCTCTGTCTTTGCATAGTCTAACAGGTAGTCTGGATATTTACGGAAGAATGAGATCATATCAACCAAGTACTCTGAAACGTGTCCAAAGGCTTCTTGGAAGGCTTTATCCGTAATTTGAGCCATTAGATTTCATCCTCATCTTCATCTTCAGCAACTTCTGCGTAATCAGCATTTTCAGATGATGAAACGGTAAAGTTAATATTATCATCATCGACTTCTTCTCGCCAATCATGATTGATTTCAACAGAAACTTCAGCATCGTTGAATTGTTGTGCCCAATTGACATAATAGGACAACATACGGTCAATATCATCTGGTGGATAGTTGATTCTATCTGGTGGAATGAATCCGTTGTTACGCTCTATATGAGCAATAACCTCTCCTAAACTATCCATCTTCTTGAGAATACCGTCATTCTTCTTGTCGATTGGACGCAGACCCGAAGATTTCATAATCGTATCTAACGAATCAGACAAACGTTTATAGGCGGCATCATCACCTTCATTCAAACGTTTTTGTGCTTCAACCTCTAACACACAAATCTTTTCCAAGGCTTGTGTTTCCATAGTAGTTTCAATTGCGAAGTCGTAACTCATGTTTACGAACATTTGCTCTAAACGCATGATGTCTTGGTCTGAAAACAAGTTGTTTCTCATGTGCCACTTTTGTCTAATATCGTCAGTAAGGGTGATTGCATAACCTTTCTTGTCGTATACGTGTTGACTCACAACTTCGACTTTATCCTCTAGACGAATAACATCGTCACCATCTTGATAAGTCATATCGGCATATTGTGAGTTACCCGATACCATTTTAAGGTATTCTGCAATCGTCACTCCATTAGCACTTAGTGCTTTCTTCCAAAGAACACGGATGAATGGACGATTCAATTCAGCCAAGAGTGAGTGAATCTTTTGTAGGTTCTGATCATCAGTATTGTCTTTTACACACGATGAGCAGGTGTGGTATCTTCCATCTGGAAACGTGTTTAAATCGTTTGCCTTGTAAAAGTGATTCACCGTTTTTTCTTTACCGCAGATTAAACACATTTTTTTAGGTGTGGTGGTTTTAGTGTTTTTCTTTAGGTCTTTTCTTGACATCATCTCGCCCCTTTCTCCCGTTTTTGGTAAATGAATATTTACCTCTTCACTAACTAACCTACTTTGAAAGCAAAATCCAAACGTTTTTCATTTTCAAAGTATAAAATTGCTATTTTAGCACGATTTCAATTGGTGTAACACCTAGGTGCTCATCCACAACAATCATTAATTGACTGCCTTCTGTAATATAGCCTAAGCCTTCTGCATAATCGTCTGAACCCATTAAGCATCCACTTGTAATAATCTTTCGACCATGGTTTTCAGTTTCAACTTTGAAGGTATGAGTATGACCTTTGACTAAAACATCAATTGGTTTAGACAACATAGAACTATACTTCTTGATAATTGCAGAGCCATCTCTAGTTTCTTTATCACCATGCACAAAGACAAAATTCTTACCAAAGATTTGATAGTCAATGTATTCAGTAGTGTACCCATCGTTTATATAAGACAAGTTAACAGTCTTATCTTTAGACACATCAATCAGTGTACGGAGCAAACCATCCACAACAGCTTCAACAGAATCTCCTGTAAGTGTTTCACCTTTCACTGACATACGACCATGATTACCACTAATTGTGCCAAGGTAATTCACTTTGAAATCCATTGATAACGCAACTAAGAGGTCATACATTACACGTACTGCATTGTTGATTTGTTCTGCAACTGTAAATTCTGAACTGTATGCTTGAGTGTTCTTGTGCATATACACATGGTTGATAATATCACCAAGGTTCGCCACAAAAATAGTGTCAATCTCATACATTTCACAATAGTATTTCACTTTCGCAATGTAATCATCAATACGTTTACGTGCATCTTTAAATGTTAACCCATTTGTTAACAAACCAATATGCCAATCTGAAGGTGTGATAACCGCAACACGGTGATTGGATGGGTTGTTATACACCAACTTTTGTTGAGTGGTGGTGAATTCAACCTTCACCAAATCCTTTAACTCGCTGATTACTAGTAATTCATCAGCAACTTGACGCTTAGTTTTGTTTAATTCACGGTTAACATTTTGCAATGCTCGTCTTTCGACATACATATCACCAACCATCTCTTTAAGAGATTCAAGTTTCTTATCAGCCACTAAATCCATATATTTCTGTGAAGATGGTAGTAAGCCACGGTTGTGTTGTTGTCGCTTAATAAATAATCTATACGCTTCCGAATTTTCAGAATCGTTAAACCCCTCTTGCTCCATCAGTTGTTTGTGTACATTCCACGAACATTTGTTAGATGGAGATGCCTTCTGCAATTCAATCTTGATTCTAATTGCAGTTACAACATGATCATCATTCACATAAACGGTTTCACCACGTCTATTTGTATAACTGTACATAAAACACTCCTTTAAAACCCTATATCTTTTAACCCTTTAGAATTATCAATAACCAACTTTGCATCACCCGAAGGTTTAGCAGACATTCTTACGTAATCGTCTATAAACTTCAGACCTTCATCAGTTTGTTTGGTGTAACCCATGACTTTGCTTAAAGAAATTGTAAATAATCCTCTCCAATAGAATTTGCCATGTTCGTACAAATCATCTAAGATTACTTCCTTCATAGCGTTCACTACTGCGTTAATCTGTTGTTGATTGACTTTTACACCAGACTCTTTGATGTAAGGTGACTCATAGACTTTACGTGCCATCCTACTCATTGTCATTAAATATCCAACACCTTTACTCCAAAGATATTCTCAAAGTTTTCATTCAAAAATTCTAAAGTGTTATCTCTATTTACACACACATAAACATGAATCATCTTTGCTGTGTTTGTGTAATCTTCTTTGTTTTGTCTAGCGGTGTTATACACCTTATAGTCCTTATTAGAATAAGGCACTCTAAACTTAGTAAGACCTAATACAAATACATTATCAGTATCTACTAAGCATTTTTGTAATACGGACAAATCATCCCTCATAATCCACTTCTCCAATTCCTAATTCATTTTGATCTTGTGCCGACAACGAAGAGAATGGAATATTCCCTTTGTCATAGCTATTAATTTTGTGAGTCTTATTCTTAGACAGAATATCTTTATCGTGTTTGTATAAGTCCTCTTCCTCTTTGTACCACACAAGGTAATTAGCCAACCCTTCTAACAGAAAAGCAACTCTTGGGTTATGCCAATTATCCTCTAACTCCATATTTGGATATAGATTCAACACACATTGGACTTGATACAACCTTTCTTCGATTGTTCTAGAATCGTCTAAGGTTAAAACATCACCATTTAGTAATGTTAACTTCATATCCTTTTACTCCACTATACTAGATGTATTATTTATTTTGATAATGATGCGTCTTAGGCGATTAAAAACTGACTGGGTTGCCATGTTCATTCTTTCACCAATCTCTTGGAAACTCATACCAAGAAATAAATAATTCAGCAACATTAAATTCTCTTGTTTAAACTCACAACATAAAATAATTAGATCCAATTTTTGATAAATGGATTGGATTAAATCTTTAATTACATAATCAACTCCTTCTAACCGATATTGAAGGAATGTGTTTGATTGTGCTGTTCTAAGTTCTAATTCAGATCTGTTTAATATAATATTTCTAACTACGTCATAGTTAGAAAAATCGAAATCTTTTAAGTCCAGTTTTCAATCCCCTTTCTACCACAATTATATTATACCATACTTTGTGAAAAGATGCAACTAGATGGTACTAAATTTAAGATATTTTTAAAAAATATTTTTAAATTCCTTCCACTTATTTACACCTATTTCAGAATACAAAGATACGTTGTCTAATTTTGTGAATTTTAACAAAGGTTCGTCAGTCATTAAACAACCTTACTTTGCTTTATGCAATCGGTATTATGATGGTTATTAT
>ENA-OOPM01000003-OOPM01000003.1-human-oral-metagenome-genome-assembly--contig:-NODE-3-length-25386-cov-22.968724_pt1 | contig 25386 bp, 44 predicted proteins | sample MGYA00245296_ERZ501134 | MGnify/ENA primary metagenome ERZ501134 (study PRJEB25959, sample SAMN05335052) | human oral metagenome | host: human-associated | place: USA: California | collected 2014-05-20...
AAGCTCATGAGTGTTCATTTACTGAAAGCGAGCCACCTATTTATGATTTGAAAGTTGTATGTACGGATAGAACATATGTATGTGATGGTATGACGTTTGGTGAAGCTGAAGAAGTAACCGAGTTATTGCAAGATGGGTTAAAAAGAGAATCAGATGATAACAAAATCACATTCTTTGGATTGGTTAACATTATTAGTATTTTAGGTTATAGAACATATAAGGTAGTGTTAGACAACCTACTTTATAAAGATGATTTAGAGTTATTTGACGGTCTTTACTATGAGTGGAATCCATACTACACTAACAATTGCATGACTATCAAATTCAGTCTTGCGGAAGGAAGTTTATTTGATAATTATAAGAATGGCTTACCACTTATGGAAGTAGTTGTGTATGCAGAATATTACAAAGATGGTAATGAATATGTGGATGATTTGAATGTCAAATTAGATAGTAAAGGTATTGCCAAGGCTATCAAGTTTATTAACAATCATATGGAGCGAATTGCTCAAGACGCAGAGGTGGAATAATGTTAGCATTTGTGATTAGTTTTGTAGTAGGATTTACAGTGGTTACTATGTACACAGTCTACAAAGACTTCAAAGAAGAGAATGAACGCTTTGAAGAAGAGATTTCTGATATGCAAAAGAAGAAGCAGAAGAAAGATTTAAATGAGGTTGTAGATAAAGGTTTGCAAAACTTGTTCCAACCACTTATTGACAAAGCTATTGAAGAAATTCTAATTGAAGCAGTAAAGGGTAAAGATTATTATGAATTAGATTTGCGAAGTATTATTAAACCTAACGACAAATCTAAATATATGATATTCAAACGTATGTTATTAAAGGCATTGGAAGATGAATATGATAATTCCTTTTCCGTATATGCGAGATGGGAATATACGATGATGTATATTGAGTGGAGATGATGCAATGTTAAACTTTTTACAAAGATTATTAGGATTGCAAATCAAACCTTCATTGCGAGCGGTTACTGAAGAAGTTAGAGATGAACGTAATCCCTCAATCCTGCGTAAATTAGTGGTTCAAATTGCTGAAAGTGCTTTAGAGGGTAATGATTTTTATAGATTTCCGATTTCTGAAATTGGCGGTGATCGTGCATATGCCCAAACATTTTCAAACATTCTCAAAGCAGAATTAATGAATAACTTCTCTGATGAGTTTAATGTAAAATTAGAAATGTTACACGATAATATAGTTGTAGAATGGGGTGATCGTATTGCACGTTATACCTTATTATAGTTGCGAGGTTGAAGTCACTGACACCAACCACAAGGCAAAGATTATAGTTTCAAAGTGCCACAAGTATGATGCCTACTATGAGCATGATCCATTTTACAGAATTGATGTCTACACTTCTGACAATATTCATATGAGGTATAAGTCTTATAATTACTTTATGATTATGGAATACTATATGGCAATGAAGTCTGGCATCACCATGGAATTTTTAGATATGTTAGAGTTTGAGGTGATTCCAGATGTTCAGTAGAGATTACTACTTACAAGGAATGATAGTGACAACTGACTTGTCTGATAGTAAGGCATCACTTAGATTATCCACAGTCAAAGAGTATTATAATGATAGTGAAGTAAACAAAGGTTTCCTTTTAACTCTCTGGTGCTATGGAGAATATGATTTTTCATGTATGTTCAGTAAATTTGGAGATGCACAACAAGCATTTGGTCGTTTAGCACCTCATGCAAAAATTGAAGAAATTAAACAAATTTTCGGTGAAAACTATTGATAAACACGAGAGTATGGTATAATAGGAGATGATTTATATGTCAAAAGTTAATGCGAAATTTCTTTATGATTTAGGTAAGGGTAAGAATAAGTTTTATAAGGATTTCAAAGACTTGTTAAAATTATATGTAGAGGATGCTTTACAACATGGCTTGGCACAATTTGTATTACACGCAGATGAATTCCAAGAGGTATTGAAACCATATAACAAGCGTTCACTTTACAAGATTGATATGATTGAAAACTTAGAAGAGTGGACTTTTAAAGGTTTACAAGATTTGTTTGCAGATCGTTTTGTAGTTGATGTGCGTCTTTCTGGTAGTGACGGTGTTGTTACAGCATCACCACGCATTTTTATCCACTTACTAGATGAGGTTGAAAATCCTAAAGACAAGAAACATTTAGAAAAGGTCTACAAAATGTTAGTTAAGAAATACAGCTAATAATTTGAAATAAAGTAGTTGACAAACACCCGATTCTATGTTATATTATATGTATAGCAAAGGAAAGGGTGTACAATTCACGAGTTTCATTTCTTGTTTGACGATGTGAAGATGTTGCATGAAAGTTGGGAATTCAACGCTTAAAGGAGAATTGTAATGACCGTAAAACATGATTTGAAACATTTAGCATGGGTGTACAATAATACAGAAAGTAATAAATTGGCACTCATGTTATATCATAGAGTCTTGGCATCACTCACAGCAGGTAGACAAACGGATAATGGAGTAGAGTATGGGTTTTTCATTTCAATGAATGATTTGATGGAAGTGGATCAAGAGTTTAATGAAATTAGCAACTTCATACAAGAGAAACAATGGAAGCGAAAAGTTGAAAAGACATTAAATGAAATGTTTGAAGGTAAGCTGATTGTGAAATCGAATGGCTATTTCTATTATGATAAATTTATAGTAGACGGTATTGGGATTGAGATACAGATAGAAGATTAGTGAGGTGCATACTATGACAGAGAAGAAATATGAAATTTTGAAAGATGATAACAAACAGTACAATGACACAACTGTATATCGTATCAAAGCATTAAAGGATTTTTATTTGGTGAAAGCTGGTGAGTTAGGTGGATATATTGAGAAAGAGTCTAACTTAAGTCATGGTGGGGATTGTTGGGTTCATAATAATGCAATTGTCTATGGAAATGCAGTAGTTTTAGAGGATGCTAAAGTATGTGATCATGCGGTTGTCAGAGGTCATGCGAGAGTATGTGGTAAAGCAAGAGTTAGAGATCATGTTCAAGTGGTAGGTTTCGGTGAAGTGGGTGACAATGCTCACGTATCGGGTCATGCCTTAATTGAGGGCACTGTTATAGGAGATGCTACCATAGGAGAGTATGTTAAAATACTTGACTCATCCATGGTTAACGAACATTGTTTTTTGTATGGCATGGCTACTATCAGAGATTATTCTCTTGTTACTGGATATGCATCCATCAAAGATAGAGTGATTGTGCGTGGTGATTCTGTCATCGGTGAATATGCAACATTATGTGGAGCCACTTTCATTGAAGATGGAGAAATCAAGCATTATAAAGATGCACTTACCATTCATCCCGTAGGTGGCACTTCAGTTATCACAGCTTTTAAAAATAAGCATGGTGAAGTGGTAGTGTCAGAGAATTGTGGTAGTCAATTTCTTGGGACATTAGAGCGATTTCAACGAGTATTAGAAGATAGATTTGGATATGCTGATAGTATTATGCAAGAGTATAAAGATGCGGTTGAGCATATCATGAAATTTTTCCATTTAGATGATTAGGAATGGTGCTTATGATCAATTCTTTAATTAAATGTATTATATTATTACCATATGCAATAGTAATGGGATATATCAACACTTTACTATTGTCTAAGGTGTTTGACATTCTTAAAGAAAAATGCGAGAAGAGGAAGAAAGAAATTGCAGAACAACATGAGAAATGCAAGTGGACTTCCGAAGGAGAAAATGACGATGAAGTTTAAAGATGTTATTTACAACATTGAAATCAGTACAATTATCACTGATACGATTAGTTGGTCGGATATACCAATTTATCACAAAAATGGTAAGAGAACATATCAAGTAAAAATTTATTGTACAGATAGTTCTACATTAGTTCGTACAATTGCAAATGCTGATGAATTGAATTTCTTTATTGACACTCTGACAAAATTGGCATATCATTGCGAGTATAATTTTAAGAGCAGTGTTGATGTTTTAGATTTGGTGTCGAAAATTTATCATATCTTATGGTGGGACATCGGGTACATGGTTGACTCTGCTAATAACATTGTAAAAGAGGTTACTGGACTTGATTTAGCAAGTCTGTAATTTAAATAAAACTCTTGACACCTCCTATCTTTTGTGGTATGATTATATCATAAAGGAAAGGAAGTGTATTTTTATGGTAGAAACAAAGAAATTCAAACCATCCACAAAAATCAAATTGGATAATGTGGGTGAGTATTACCAAGACCTCAACCGTGGTGTTGGTGTGATCAAACCTAAGAAGGGTAAAGGCTCCTTCCAACGTAAGCCAAAGCACAGAAAGGTTGAATGGTAATGAGTGCATTAGATAAGATTAATGACTTGATTGTACGGATTCAATCGGGTGATGAGGAATTTATTGCAGTATTTGAAGAGGGTTTTAAAAAGTTTGAAGAAGAGTATGATAAAGAGGCTATGATGGTTCAAGTAAAAGAGATGGTGGGTAGAATGTCTGCCACTAGTAAGGAGATGTCAAGCATGAAACAGTCTGAAGATAACAAAATTAGCTTACGAAAAATTACTAATGAGAAGCGTCAATTAGACGGTAAATTACCGATTACCGAACAAATCGACACCAATATTGATCATCTTCCGATTAATAGAATGGTAGAAATAATTAAGGACAAGATATTAGATAAAGCTAACGATGGAATGTATGAGGTCTATATTGACTTTTTTCTTATATATCATGATGATGTAACAGACAGACAAGAATATGAGTTATTGAATGTATTATATAGTAAATTATCAGAGGTATTTTATGATACATTAGCATTGTGCATTTATTGGACTTATGATGACATTGCAGAAGATTCATTTATGGGTATCAGTGTTGAGTGGTGATATAATATGAGTAAAGACATTTATATTAAAATTATTGAAGAAAAGAAAACCTATACAGACAAAACGGTTTTGAATATACGAATGGGAAACATTATTGTGAAGATGAATTTGTTGGCAGAAATCATGAAATCATTGTAACATTTTCAGACCATGAGGTAAAAGTCTATCCGTTTTATTATTATACAGGTGAATCATATTACTTCCACCACTTAATTTCATGTGTCCTTTTACAATTAGGTGATGGGATGATAGAAGTGCCAGAAGGTCTTAAACAGAGAGTTGATGACTTATATGACAGTTTCCATATCAAGGAAAGATTGAAAGAGATGAATGGTGGTAATCGTCAACCAAAGGTTATTGAAGGTTCTTTCGACTTTAATGATGTTGATAATTTTGAAATTAGAAAGTTAACACCATTAGAGTGTTGGCGATTGATGGGTATTTCTGATGAAGATTTCAACAAAGTTAGTGATTTGAATAGCGATACTCAACTGTATAAGCAGGCAGGTAATGCTATTGTCGTTGATGTCTTGGTTGAGATTTTTAGAAATTTATTTAAGAAACGGTGATTCTATGGTGTATGGTATTTTAATCAGAATACAAAATGAGAATATGGTTATCACTAGTGAAACGAAAGGTAAAATTAAATATTTAACCATACCACTAGAAGAAGAAGTTGAAGAAATGCGTAGACAGGGTTATCGTTATTATGGTAAATTTGAGAAGGAAAGTGAGGGCAAAACCAATGAGTAATGGGACAGAAAAAGACCAATCAGTAAAACACGTTGATTGGGAGAAAGAAGAGTTCGCACCATTGGACACAAAACGTCCAACTATTCCAGAAAAGGTTGCGGAATATATTGATACCCATAAGAAGGATTTTAGCACATTATTCCGAGCCTTTGACAAGGCTAACAATTATGTTCGAGAGTGGTTGGCATCAGACAATGAAAATATGCAAACATTTGTAAGCTATTATAATGATCCAACTTCAGTAGATATTGTTAAAAGAGAATTATATGCTATCAAAGCACCCATTGTATGGGATGAAACTGATGATGTGTTCTTCAAACATGATGGTGGCGGAATAGCATCATGGGGTACTTTGGTTCATGATATTTCAGAAGCCAGTACTTACACTCAAGAAGAGGCAAGACAAATTATGCGAACATTTGGCATTAATTGGTTTTTAGTGCAGGTGTAAATCATGTTAGCTGAAGGAAGTTTGGAGCAATGGCTAAAAAGCATGATGAAATATTTGCTCGATTAGATGTTGGTGATTACTCTGCATTTGAAGGACTATTCGTTGAAGTGCCAGATTATGTAATAGAGTGGTGGGTTAGTGTACCCGAACCTTTGAATGGTATTATAAAAGATTTAATGTATATCATATATGGATATGACACACCGCAAAATGTTAAAGCATGGATTAATAGTCAGTCTAGTGTTTTAACTGCGTTGCATTATGTTAAAATAGCAATCAAAGAGCGTAAAGAGCGAGAGGTATTAAGAAAAATGTTTGATTGGGTATAGGAGATGATATTATGGAAGAACTAAAAATTGAAGTACCACAATTTGTAAATGAGTGGTTTTTAAAGAATGTAAACAAAAATGGTTTATATGAATTAGTTAAGAAATTGATTGACTCTGCTGACCGAGAAGAAGAATATGTTTACAAATGGTTTAAACAAGAATATGATGAGGCTCCATATTTAGAAGATGAGATTCTATTCACATTATCAAATATGGCACAATTTGGATATGAAGTAATTCCAATGTATTACATTCAATTTCCAAGAGAATGGGACGCAAATAGAATTTTATATATGCAATACTTCCCATTTCAAGATTGCTATTTATATACATCACATATAGAGCAAGCCACTAAATTTACAAAAGAGAAGGCATTAGAAGCTAAGGAAAAGCTAAAAATTGATTGGGATTTAGTAGAGGTGGAGTCTAATGGATAAAAATATTTTTAGACAAATTGAAGAAAGTTTAGAGTGTGCGATGGGTCGTGGGCAAATTATTGACAGAGATGCTTTAAACTTTGTGAGAGGTCTGCAAGTCCAAGTACCTTTCTATGTTGCAGAGTGGTATGAAGATATGACTTCTAAATATCCTCTTTATAGCATTGTGGATGATTTATTTCATCTTAGAACAAGTCACAAGATTTTTGATTGGTTTTTGGTGGCAAATCAATTACACACTCCAGATGATGTGACGAGATTCCTTGTCTATATGCAAACATTTGGATATACTGTAACAGAAGATACAAAATATATTGTGCGTGTTACTGTGGGATATGGCAGTGGAGATTGTTATGTGGCTTACAACAATGAGTTAAAAGTCTATTATTTAACAATAGATAGCTTAGAAGCTGTGCAATTATCGTTCGATATTGCCGAAAAAATTGCAGTTTTATTCAAGATGGATTATGAATTGATTGAGGTGTAATTATAGAAGATAGAAAAGCTAGAGTGCCGAAAATTATTGCAGAGTGGTTTGAAGAGCATAATCATTATGGGGTTGCAGATATGATCCGATTAGCACAAGATGTTGATTACTTAGATGAGGATGTTTATAAGGCTTTTCTTTACTTGGCAGAACATAGTTTAACCTATTACTATGATGATATGGTTGCGGTGACAGTCGTTATTATGGATTTCTTTGGTTATGAGGTGCAGGAATGGAATTAGTTATTAGAGTTAAAACTTACGACTACTTGCTTGACTTATTGGATTTATTTGGAGATAAAGGCTGTATATGGTACGATGGTAGTAAACTTGACGATGAGAGTTATGCTGAAGAAGCATGGAAAGATTGTGGTAGTCAAGGTATGCTTCTCCTACTAATAGATAACATGGTAACATATGCAGAATTAGATGTCAGATTTCTCCGTGGTGATCGTAAAATCATTGATTGTGATACCATTGAAGAATTACTATATATGGTTAAGGCATTGCAGGAATTTTACCTTGAGAGGGATGGTATCCTATGGATTTAAAAATTGCTATAACCACAAAGAGTTGGCAAGAGATTTATAATTCTGCAAGCTATGACAGATTACAGTCAGAGGAATATAATGTAACAGTGTGGTTCAATAAATGGAATGATGATTTTGAATTCTATGAATTAATACAGGCAATGGAGTTTATGAATATTCTATACAGTAGCTTTGAAAATGGGTTGCTTAAAGGTATGGATCACTTTGAACCATTCTATTTTGCTCATGACATTTATAAAGCTATTAACAGAAAGCGTAAGTCTTTAACAGTTGATGAAATCAAGTTTATTGCACATAATGTTAGGAGTGAGGGATATGTATTTGAAGAGCGATGAAACGGGTGTCACTCTAAGCCCACTTGGTTATGGGTCTGATCGTAGAGCAGTTAAGCGAGAATACGTTATTGATGTTCCCGATAGCTTAAGACTTGATGGGTATACAGAGCCACCTACACTTACTAGAGATGGTGATGAATACCTGTTAGAAAATGGTATTCTATATGGTGATTCTCATTTATTCACTAAAGAGGAAGCCGAACAAGCGTTGAATGATTTAAATGTCAACTGGGAAATTAGGAAGGTAAGATGATAATATGTTGGATTCAGATATTATACGTATTCTTTTATATCTAGCTGAACGTGCTTATCGTGATAACACGATTAATTCACGAGAATATAGTAATATTAGAGATTTTCTTTATGATCTTTAATTGGAGAGGTGAATGCTAATGGATAACTATGAAGATATGAATGAATTTCTTGCTAACCTTGTTAAATGTGCAAATTTTGAAGGTTGGATCAGCAATGAAACACTTACAGAAGCATTGAATTACCTTGAATGGGTCGATCATAATGGTGAGTAATGATGAAGAAACTTAAGACAGTGCAATTGTTGTATGATTTAATAATAATTGCATACTATCAAGGTAATATCACAAGTGAAGAATATAAATCACTTATAGTATTGTTTAATACCATTAAATATGAAGGTGAATAATAATGGCAAATGAATGGGTGAAAGCATTGGGAATGCTATATAATTATAAACCCAATGAGAAATACAATCAAGAAGATATTGATGATGTATGTTGTTTCTTAGAGTGACTTGAGGGTATTCAGCCTTATGTGCCAGAGTTTGTAGCAGAGTGGATTGACGAAAGTTTCGAGAACAAAGAAATGTCTGAAAATATTCAATATCATTGGGAAATGGGAGAATTACCGCAACACATTGATGATTGGTATGCGTCATTAAGCGGTAGCGATAAAGAGGAAATGGATGCAAACCTAGGAAATGGGTGTACTGTTGGTTTTGATAAGTTGAATGGTTATTATTTTGAACGTAACAAGGAGAATCCTAATGGCAACAATTTACCAAGTTAAGAATTATGAACATTTTGAGGAGTTGCTCCAATATCTATACGATAAAGAATATGTGTGGGTGGATAAGGTTTGTTATTCTATCACAGATGAGATTTGGGATCAATACAAATTAAGATTAGGACTATATGTTGATGAGCACGGAGTCATTTATTATGGTTTGTTCAAAGAAATGTTGGACTTCAATTGGGATGCCAAAATTGTAAAAGCAAATATGCCAGTGGCAGAATTGCGAAAATCAGACAATAAAGCATTAAGTAAAGACTCTATTAACACCCTTCAAAACTTATCGGATAAAATTGTAACAATTGAAGAACTGTATTTTTTAGATGAAAGTGAAGAAACTTGTGCAAGCCATTTAAATGAATTGTATCTATATGCAAAACATACAAAAGAATTAATTGAGGAATATGACGATCATTTAGCTTATATTTTGGCTAACGATGATGAATAATTTACCGAATACTATTGACAAATCCCTTATTTTAGTGTATAATATGATATATACTAAAGAAAGGGATTTTTGTTATGGAACATATCATTGATGAATTGTTGGAAATGATGGATGATAAGATTGAAGAAGAATATAGCAATATGAATTCCATTGTTTTTTACAACGATTACAAACGTGGCATTGAAATGATCAGAGAAAGACTTGAAGAATTTGATGGTTTAGTAGCTGAAATTAATCAGTTGGAAGCTAAAAACGAAATACTTGCAGAGAAGAATGAAGAACTTGAAGGACAAATGTACGGGTGGCAAGAAGATTATTGGAGATTAGAAAAACAATACGAAAAATTAGTAAATAACTCTTGACATAAGGTAGTTTATATGTTATAATAGATATATAAATGAGAGAGGAAGATACATATGAATTTGCTGGAATTAAAAATCAAAGAATTGACCGATCAAGTGACTGAATTGATGTTTCAGAACGCACGATTAAAGCATGAAAATGAAGCACTTCAAAAGTCAGTTGTTACTCTACTAGAAGAGTATTCTAAGTTTAGTCATATGAAAGAAAAAATTTTATGCAACCATGATTTATACCATGCAATGAACTATCTTTCCAGCAAAGATATTGCGAATATGTTTCGTGAGAAATTAAATAATTGTTAAACATAATGAAGGGAAGATGTAGATATGAAAACGTTAGAAATTGGTGCAGTTCGTGGTCGACACGAAATGCCAGTTAACAAATTTGTTTTCGATGAAGCTATTACCAACTTCGATATTAAAGAGATTGAAGATTATGTGACAAATCGTATGAATCAAGAAGTTTTCTGTCATGATGGCATCACTTACAGTGCTGTTACTTTATATGTAACGGGTTTAACTGTTGTTACCACATCAGTAATGAAATGGTGTGTCGAGCATGACATCACGCTTACTCTTATGCACTATAACACTGCTACTCAAAATTATGACCCTCAAGTTGTATATGAGGGTTAGCTCTTAGATATTATGTATTAATGAGAGGTGGTGAATAATTGGAATACAGTCAACAAATTATTGATAAAGTTGAAAGCATGGGTTTTACCATGAAGGAAATTGTATATCCATTATTAGGGTATCATTTTCACTTAGAAAATATCATGGAATTTATTATTGAGGAAATACCTTATATTCAATGGGGTGTTTGGACAGATGATGAATCCATTATCATTTTCGCAGATTATGTGTTTGATATTAATAAATTCAGACCTTCTCATGTAATCCACGAACCAATGACATACCTTCCAACAGAAGAGCAAGCTATTGAGCGAGTGTTAGAAGAATTAGAAATTCTACCTCAACTTGTAGAAACTCCTTGGATGTTGTCGGTTGAGGGTGAAGAATGGTATAGAGAAGGTGTTGAATGGTATGATAAAGAGGGGTGCTATTATGACCGTTTTTAGTGGACAAAATTATTCTTTTATGATGCGTTTTCTCAAAAAATTGCATGACAATGGATTTACATTGTCTAAAATTGAGTTTCCAGAAGAGTATTTTTGGGATGAAAATGAAAGTGATTATGAAATTATGCACTTTACGGTTCAAGAGTACCCTTATATGCAATTTGGCATTTGGTACAGACCCCAACATTATCCATTGTTTAATGATGATGGTCTTTATGTGGGTGAGAGTGAATGCCCCGACAAACGATTCCCACAATTTTTTGCAGATTTTACATTTTGGTTAGACAAGTTTAAGCCTAAAAGTGTTGCATACTCTCCAATGTACGATTTAAGTGCCGAAGAATGTACGGAAGAATTAGTCTTGCAACAAATTGATGTGATGACTAAGAACCTTGATAAACCTTGGGAATATGGTGTTTGTATGACCGAAGATGAGTACATGAAACACGTAGAAAAGTATGATGACCGATTATTTCAAGCATTGATTAATCAAAAGGGGTATTAATAATATGAATATGAGAACCGATAATAAACGAACAATTGAGTTGGATCATTGTATTATTGGAATTACCAATGATAATGAATTACAATTCGACATTACACGGTTTTATGAAGATACTGACCCAAAAGTAGAATATCATAAATATGTGTTAAAATTTAACAATCGTGAGGAAGTAGTGCAGGCGGTAGAGTTCTTCAGTGAACTACGCACAGAAACAAACGCAATTGAGGTTGTTAAGTTCCTTAAACAGATGTATGATACCTTTTATGTTGTTCAACACATATTTGGTGGAGATATTACAACAAAAACTGTAAAATTTACCCGTGTTTATGAAGTTGGATATTATGAAAATGATTTTGTAGGTTCAGTGACTTTGGAATTGAAGTTTGCATCGGGATTTGAACATAATCAAGAAGTATTATTTGACACGACTTTCAACAAGTATTGTCTTGAGGGTTTAATTGAGTCTATTAACAACAAACACTTAAAATATTTAGGAGTTAAATAACATGAAAAAGAACGTATTTTTAATTGCACCACTGATTCTTTCAATGGTAACAAGTCCAGTATTGGCACAAGAAGTTGAATCAAAACAACAGGCAGATGCAGTTTCAAGTGTTGTAAATAATGCAACAGTTGAGTCCAAAGATGAAACTAAGACAGTTGTAGAACAACCTGTAAGTGAAGCGTCTAACGAATTGAAAGATGCAATCGTTAATGTGAATGTGTTGGATCAATCAGATGAAAAACAACCCGATGGCTCTAAACAAAAGGTTGTCATTGATCACGCACGTAAAATGTCAGTAGACTTTGACTTAACCCCATATCGTGAGAAGGTTAAAGATGGCGATTGGTTTGATTTGAAACTCCCTTCACCAATTGAAGGTGTAGAGGGTACAGTTGATTTAGTTGAATCACAAACCAACACCGTAATTGGTGTGGCACAAATCAAAAAAGATATTGTATCAACTACATTAGTAGGCATCACCAACTACATTAAACAACAAAGCCTTGACGGTGTAAAGGATTTGAAGGGTAATTTCTTCTTCCAATGGCTAGTGAAGGAAGCAGTACAAGATAAGAAAGTTGAATTTGAAGTTGCAGGTGGTAAGAAAATTACTTACGACATTACAGCAGTTCCAAAGTCAACTTCAGACTACGATGGTGAAAATGAAAACTTCGCCAAATTGCATGGTGTTACTAAGGAAGAGTCATGGGAGTCACCAACCTTGAATTTACAAGGTGGTTACTTACACCCTTGGACTTTACGTTTAAATACCAACGGTACTACCTACAAGGTCATCCGTGTTAAAGACAAAATTAAAGGTGGGCATTTCATTCCCGAAAAATTTGTCTTGAAGAAAGGTTACTATAACCTTAAACGTGTATCATTCCATGGGGATGTTGAATTGATGAAGGATGTTGACTATAAAGTTACCTTCTTCAATAACTACACTGAATTTGAATTGGCAATTGAGAATGTCAATCAAAAAGCATTCTACTTGAGTTATGCTTCAACAGCACCATTGGGTGGTAATGTAGTTACTAATACCGCATGGATGTATGGTGATGGCGAACAAATTAAGCCTAATATCAAACGTTCATTTACAGAGTATACTTTGGATCGTACTTCTCAAGTAACTCAAGGTGGTTCAATCACTCTTGACCCTTGGAAAGAAACACGTCCATTGGATCCAAGTAAACCTGTATTGCCAGACCCAGAACCAGACTCTTCATCAGAAGATAATAGTTCTAGTTACAGTGAAGAATCGTCAGAAAGTTCATCAGAAGTAAGTTCTGTTGAGTCCTCTGAAAGTTCAAGTGAATCAGTATCAAACGAATCGTCTGAATCATCATCAGAAGTTTCTAGCGAAAGTTCCGAACAATCAAGCGAAATTTCTTCCGAAAGTTCGTCTGAAACTAGTTCAGAATCAAGCGAAGAGTCAAATGAAGTTTCTTCCGAGTTTTCAAGCGTTGTTTCCGAAGAGTCATCAGAATCCCAACAATCATCAGAATCAAGTGAATCAAGTTCAGAGTCTACTCCTACACCAGAAACTCCTAAAGCAGAGAAGAAGGTAGAAAAGACTTCTAACAAAGAATTGCCACAAACAGGTGAAGAAGATAGCATATTATTAGCAGTGTTCCTTATATTTCTTGCATTTGTTGGTATGGGTTGGAGAAACTTTGAAAACAAGTAAAGAGATTATTGTTTATACAGACGGTGGATGTAGATGTCATATCAAGAATGGCTCTATATCCCCAACTGATAAATCAGCTTATGCTATTTACTTACAATATGGCAGGCATTCTAAACTGATGGGTGAAGGATTCTACGGTAAGACTAATAACGAAATGGAATTGATGGCGGTTTATCAAGCCTTGGTTAATATCAAGAAAAAAGATATTCCTGTTGTCATCCACAGTGATTCAGCATATGTAGTCAACTGTTTCAACGAAGTTTGGTGGAAGAAATGGAAGCTAAACGGTTGGAAGAAAAAAGGTGGACTTGCAAATGCTGACTTGTGGAAGAAAACCATTGAAGAATATTTGAAGTTTGATTCAGTTGAATTTGTAAAAGTCAAAGGACATGATGGTGTTGAATACAACGAATTGGTTGACAAACACCTTAATGAAATCATGGATCAAATGGAAGATATTTCAGTATGATTGTTATTGACAAACACAAGATATTGTGGTATAATGTTAATAACGCACAATATAAGAGGTGCTTATATAGCATCTCTTATTTTTTATATGAAAGGAGTTAATCATATGGATATTTCTAAATTAGAGCAAGATATTCTGAACATCATACAAAATGCAAATTCAGAAGTTGCAACTGAAAACTCTAATAAGAATGCCAATCTAATCTCAACGCAACGTGATTATGTTGCAGGTGAAGTAAGCAAACACTTATCAAAGGAATTATTCTTCTCACCAAAAGCAATTGAATTACACAACAAAGGTGTCATTCATATTCACGATATGGATTATGCACTGCATCCAATGTTGAATTGTTGCTTAGTCAATTTAGAGGATATGCTTCAGAATGGTACAAATATCAATGGTGTACACATTGACAAACCGAAGAGTTTAAGCACCGCTTGTACGCTCACAAGTCAAATTTCATTAGTCGTAAGTGGATCACAATTTGGTGGACAGACCGTTAACCTTGGGCATTTGGCTCCATTTGTTGATATTTCTAGACAAAAAGAGCGTCAAAGACTTAGAGATAATCGTGAGATGTTATCCCTATTTTTACCCGATGCCGATATTGATAGACTTGCAGAAGAGGCTGTCAAGAAAGAGATTAGAGATGCTGTTCAAACTCTTAACTATCAGTGGAACACAATGTCATCTAGTAACGGGCAGACCCCATTCATCAGTCTATTTATGTATCTGAATGAGATTGATGACCCTCAAACAAAACATGACTTAGCATTGTTGATTGAAGAAGTCTTGAAGCAACGCATTAAAGGTGTCAAGAATGAAGATGGAGCCTATGTTTCACAGACATTCCCTAAACTTTTATATGTGTTGGAAGAAGATAATATCCATGAAGATAGTAAATATTACTATTTAACTGAATTAGCAGGTGTATGTACTGCAAAGAGAATGGTTCCCGATTATCTTTCAGAAAAGATGATGTTGAAACACAAAGTCAATTCTAAGGGTGAGGGTCGTGTAATTGCTCCTATGGGTTGCAGATCTATGCTATCCGTATTAGATGACAATCCCGATCACATTTGGGGCAGAGCAAATTTAGGTGTTGTAACTCTCAACTTACCATATATTGCTTTAGAATCTAAGGGTGATATGAACAAATTTTGGTCGTTGTTAGGTGAATATCTGTCAGTTGTCCATGATGCTCAAATGGCACGATATATTAAATTGCTTGGTACAAAAGCAAAAGTAGCACCTACATTATGGCAATATGGAGCATATACTAGATTAGATGCTGAAGATACTATTGATAAGTATTTAACTAAAGATCATTGTACTATCAGCTTAGGATATGCAGGCATTCAAGAAGCTGTAAAATTCTTTACAGGAAAAGACTTTGCACCAGATAATGAAGAGGGTGCTGTTTTAGGTGGACTGATTCTAAGTGTTTTAAACAAGATGTGTGAAACATGGAAGAAGAAAGACGATTTAGGATGGGCAGTATATGGTACACCATTAGAAAGTTGTACGGAAAAATTTGCCAAGGCTTGTTTACGTGACTTTGGCACTGTTGATGGGGAGAGAAAGAAGAATTATGTTACTAACTCACATCATATTCACGTTACTAAAGATGTGGATGCGTTCTCGAAACTAACATTTGAAAGTGAGTATCAAATTCAAAGTACAGGTGGTACAATTACCTATGTTGAGGTTCCAAACTTGCAACACAATACATTAGCAGTCATGAGTATTATCAAACATATTTATGACACTTGCTTATATGCAGAAATTAATTGCAAATCCGATTACTGTTTTAAATGTGGTTATGATGGCGAGATGCAACCTCATACAGGAGCAGGTAGAAAGAAAGGTTGGATTTGTCCGTCATGTGGCAATAATGACACTAAGACTATTTCAGTGGTACGCAGGACTTGTGGTTACTTAGGTTCAAACAGTGCAGGTGATATTGGTTGGACTGAAGGAAGATACGATGAAATAGTTGACAGAGTGCTTCATTTATGATATAATATAGATATATTGGAGTAAAGGGGTGATAGATTGCGGTATATGTCAATTAGGGAAAATGATGTTGCTAATGGTGCAGGTGTTCGAGTTACACTTTTCGTTAGTGGATGCAAGTTAAACTGTAAAGGATGCTTCAACAAGGAAGCACAATGCTTTTTTGCAGGACAAGAATTTACAGATGAAACAATTGATCACATTATCGAGTTGTGCAAGCGTCCACACATTGCAGGATTGACATTATTGGGTGGAGATCCGTTAGAACCAGATAATCAACCGATGATTCGTAAATTGGTTGAAAAATTCCGTGAAACGTTCGTGTTTTCTAAGGATATTTGGTGTTGGACAGGTCGAACCTTCCCTAATGAACTTTTAGAGGGTGGAATGTCAAATACACCCCATACTTTGCCAATTTTGTGGAACATTGACATTTTGGTTGACGGAAGGTTCGTAGAAGCCCTTCATATCAAGGGTTTGAAGTACATGGGAAGTACAAATCAAAGAATTATAAATGTTTCACAAAGCCTAAAGGAAAATTCTGTCATTTTGTCAGAATTTGACAAACAAGAAAGGAGAGGTCTAAAATCGTAAAAAACACGAACATTAAGACATTTAAAATCACAATTTTATTAGGTATGCTTTTCACACTGTTATTTCCATCGGTGGCTAATGCTCAAGTGAAACGCTATCGACTCAATAATAATGATTACCAAATTTTACTTGCGGTGGTACAACAAGAGGGTGGACAAGATTATGAGTCAGCACGTTGGGTCACTTCAACAATTATTAACCGTGTAGAGAATCCACGATTCGACAACACAATCATGGAAGTGGTAACAGCAAGTGGACAGTTTGAAGCCTATGGAGCAGGACACTACCAAAAACACCTTGGACATATTAACAAAGATGTTAAACGTGGTGTAGATGATATTTTGACTAATGGATCAATTCACCCTTACTTATATTTTTGGTCTACTTGGTACGCTCAACAAATGGGTAGAGCAGGTGTAGAAATGGGTGGAAACGTGTATTTTAAGGATTTCTAGGAGATATAATGGAGAAAGAATTTGTAGTATTTGACGTGGAAACAACAGGGTTTAAAGCAACACAACATGAAATTATTCAGTTAGCTTATACCAAGTTGGAGCCAAAAGAATTAGAGATTATTGATAAGGGTTCTTTCTACTTCAAACCAAAACATGAAGTACCAATGGAAATTCAACAATTGACTGGTATTACCAATCAAATTTTGAAGAAAAAAGGTGTAGACATTAACACGATGCAAGATGTGGTAAAATCTATTTTCCATGATTGTATTGCAGTAGGTCACAATGTTAAATTTGACTTAGGTTTCCTAGCCGCTCACTTCAACATTTCACCACGATTCTTTATTGATACATTGTTTATGGCGAAGATTAAAGCCCCTAATTTAAAAAATCATAAGTTGGAAACCGTGGCTAGATTTGCCAATGTTGACTTAGACAATGCTCACAATGCATTCTATGATACTATGGCAACAGCCGAAATTCTGCAATATTTCCATCGAAATGGTATTGATATTTATGAGTTTCTGAATATCACAACAAAAGCTGATTACCAAAGAATTCATGGTAAGAAGTAATGACTAAAATTGTATATATTTCATTGACAGGAAACACTCAAACATTCGTTAATCGTTTGGGGTTTCCTTCATTGAATTTAAATGACAATACCGTTTACACTGAAGTTAACAATCCATATATCATTATTGCACCCACCTATGACAAAGAGGTGACTGAAATCTTTAATGAGTTTTTGGAGATTGGTAATAACAAACAGTATTGTAAAGGTGTTGTAGGTTGTGGCAATATTAATTTTGCAGAGTTATATTGCTTTACAGCTAAAGATTTGAGTAGAGATTACAACATTCCACTACTACACATGATGGAGTATTTTGGTAATGATAACGATTTAAAGAAAATAAAAGGAGTGGTGGAGAGTCTTGGAACAGCCTAAGAAGATCGTTTCTCAAGATGAGAAAACTTATTACAAACTAAATAATGAATTAAACCGTATTAAGGATGGGAATATTGATTTATCCAAGGATAAAGAAGCAGTGAGGGCATATTTCTTAGAGGAAATCAATCCTAATACGGTATTCTTTCACACGTTGAAAGAGAAAATTGATTACTTAATTGAAAATGATTACATTGAAGAAGAATTTATCAAAAAATATTCTTTCTCATTTGTCAAAAAGCTATTCACCAAAGCATACAAGAAGAAGTTTCGCTTCAAATCATTCATGGGTGCAAGCAAGTTTTACAAACAGTATGCACTGAAAACTAATGACGGTAAGCGATTCTTAGAGCGTTATGAAGATCGTAATGTCTTTTCAGCATTGTATGTTGGCGATGGTGATGAACAACTTGCAACTGATTTATTAGAAGAAATGATGGAACAACGCTATCAACCTGCCACACCTTCATATTTAAACTTTGGTAAGAAGCGGAGAGGTGAATTTATCTCTTGCTATCTGATTGATGTTATGGATGACATGAGTCACATTGGTCGAAGTGTTACCACCTGTTTGGAATTGTCAAAGAGAGGTGGGGGAGTGGGTATAGGGTTGTCCAACCTACGTGAAGCAGGTGCACCAATTAAAGGTGTAGAAAATGCTTCTAGTGGTGTTGTGCCTGTTATGAAATTATTGGAAGATAGCTTCAGTTATGCGAATCAAATAGGACAGAGATCTGGTGCCGGAGTAACATACTTAAACGTTTTCCATCCCGATATTGTTTCTTTTCTTTCCACCAAAAAAGAGAATGCAGATGAGAAAATCAGAGTCAAGACCTTATCACTTGGTGTGACTGTGCCCGATAAATTCTATGAATTGTGTATTAAAGATGATTTCATGTATCTCTTTAGTCCATATGATGTAGAAAGAGTCTATGGCAAACCATTCTCATATGTTGATATTACAACAGAGTATGAAAATATGATTGCCAATGACGAGATTAAGAAGTACAAAATCAAAGCAAGAGAATTAGAGAATGAGATTTCCAAACTTCAACAAGAGTCTGGCTATCCATATATTCTCAATATTGATACCGCCAACAGAGGAAATGTGAACAGTGGTCGAGTAATTATGTCTAACTTGTGTATGCAAATGCACCTATAAACAGCGATGTTTATTAGCAAACTTGTCTAAACGGTGGATATCCTTTAATAAGGACAATACCGTACTAATTTAAATGTCTAACGACTATCGAAAGCATAGTCTCTGTCGTGAGGATACAGATGAAGAAGTGAGTAGAGTACACTCAAGTGAGTGGAAAAGACAAGGTTCTCATAGTAACGCATGAGAATATGATATAGTCTGTTCTATATGGTAACATATAGCCCCATGGGTTGAAAGTAGCGATTTCAACTAAACAATAAAGAGCGAAATTGTACAAGAGCACAAACCATCCAAAATTAACTTGGATCAAACATATGAAGTCCTTGGTGAAGATGTTTCATGTAACCTAGGCTCTCTAAATGCAGTCAATTTAATGAAATCACCCGATATTCAAAAAACTATTGATGTAGCAGTACGAGCATTAAACTTTGTATCAGAAAATTCAGACCTAACTTCAGCACTGACAGTGAAGAATGGTAATGACAACTCTCATGCTTTGGGTTTAGGGTTGATGGGATTACATGGCTTATTTGCATTAAATGAAATGGAATATGGTTCCGATGAGTCTTTAGAGTTGACAGATTTAATCTTTAGACTTATGCGTTACTATGCACTTAGAACAAGTAATAAGATTGCCCAAGAAAAACAAAAGAGTTATAAAGATTTTGAGTTATCTCAATACTATGATGGTTCATTCTTTGAACAATATGTGACAGGTAATTTGAGATTTAAAGGCTTTCGACATGAGAAAAATGCAGAATTATTTAAGAATATTCCTATTCCTACTGAAGCAGACTGGATGTCATTATACTATGATATTAAGGAGTATGGTCTATACAACAAGTATTTATTGACTGTTGCACCAACTGGATCCATTTCATATATCAACGAAGCAACCGCTTCACTACATCCAATCACTAACTTGATTGAGGAACGACAAGAGAAGAAAACAGGTAAAACTTACTATCCTGCTCCATACTTGTCTAATAAAACCCTACCTTATTATAAGTCTGCTTATGATATTGACATGAGAAAAGTGATTGATGTTTATGCAACAGCACAAGCACACGTTGATCAATCCATGTCATTAACACTATTCATGCGGTCTGAATTGCCAGAAGGTATGTATGAGTGGAAGGAAGGTAGAACCAATAAGATGACAACTAGAGATTTAAATATCTTGCGTCATTATGCTTGGCGAAAAGGTATTAAATCAATTTACTATATCAGAACATTCACACCAGATGGTGAAGCTGAACGGTCTGTATGTGAAAGTTGTTCAGTCTAATTAACTAAATAACATTGACAAAATAGCTACTCTATGGTATAATAATCATAGAGTAGTTTATTTGTATGAAAGGATGAATGAAAATGAAGAATGCACAAGTAAGAATGTATCATGGTCGAGAGATTAAGGTTTTGCAGTATAATGGTAATAATGTTGGAGAGGTTATTGAATTTTTACAACACAAAGGTTCCATGGCAATTGTTAAAACACTAGAGGACAAGACTTTAGAGATTACAGTAGGATGGAACAAATTTAATTTACCTGTAAACTGTTATATTGCTTATAATTATGATGGTAATTTCTTCTCACTATTTATGAATGAAGTGTCGAAGAGCACTATGCCAAAGGTGAAGGAAGATAAGAAGGATTCACCTAGATTTACCTTAGTAGTTACAACACGGTCTGAACGAGTTGAGATTTATAATTTAACCTTAAACAAGATTAATACCTTTATTGATGATTTGAACGATAATGAAGATTTTGTTTCTATTGGTAGATACACATTCCAACGGTTATTAATCGAGTCAGTAGAAGTTATTTCAGATTAGGAGCGATAAGATGATTTATGATACTATTATTGTAGGTGGCGGCCCTGCTGGTTTGTCAGCTACCTTATATGCTAGTCGCAATAAGATGAAAACTCTTCTCATCGAACAATATGAGTTGGGTGGACAATTACTTCAGACAAAAGAAATTACCAATTACCTAGGTAGTGTATCAACCAACGCTTGGGAATTGGCAGAGAAGATGGCTGAACAGGCATTTAGTTACGGTGCAGAGTTTATTAATGATGAAGTATTGAATTATCATTATGATTCTGATGAGAATTTGTGGGTTGTCAATACCACTCTCAAATCACTGAAAACTAAAACAATTATTATTGCAACAGGTACAACTCACAATACCTTAGACTTTCCACAGATTAAGAATCACATCTCTTATTGTGCAGTATGTGATGCTGAATTTCAAACAGGTAAAGAGGTTGCAGTAATTGGTAGCGGTGACAGTGCCTTAGAAGCAGTTTCATTATTGAAACAAAATGGTGCTAAACATATTTACTTGATTTATCGTAGTACTATTTCCGCCAAACCATACTTGGCACAAGAAGCTGATGCACCTAACGTTACTAAAATTAAAGCTAATGTGGTAGATGGTTTGTATGATGATAAAGCGACTTGTAAAACACTTGTATTAGATAACGGTCAAAGTGTTCATGTCGATACTATTTTTGCTTGCATTGGTAGTAAGCCTAACAACTTACAAGAATATCCTAGTCAACTATACAAGAATGGTTATGTTATTCCTAACTATGACAATAAATATAATGTCCGTACAGGACATTATGATACACTTAATGTTCACTATGGGGTATTCATGGCAGGTGATGTTGTTAGACCAACACATAGACAGGTTGCTATGGCAGTTTCAGATGGTGCAACAGTTGCGTTAGAAGCATATGATTTTGTACTGAAGCGTGATGCAAAACAAGTAGATTTAGGTGATCCACTGACACAAGCAAGAACAAGAAAAGAGGTAGAGAATGGCAATTAGAGCATACGATTCTAGTATTTCAGCAATTCGAGAAGTTAAGGATGGTGACATTCTCTTACGACAACGACATGATAGTAAAGTGGTTGAACGTTTTACAGTTGTAGAATATGATGAAATTATGTACTATTCACTTGCCACTGGTGAGCAGGTATTCTATACTAAAAATGAAGTTAAAGAATCACCAGAATATAGATATTGGATTGAGTCATAATGCCACTAAATGTATTTACATACTATGATAATATAGGAGTGTTACCTATGGTACTCAAGCATCTTGGAATCAATTTCAAGGTGCTTGGTGTATCATTGACCGAAGAAGAGGACAGAAAAATATATAGGGCAATACATCCTAAATCATCAATGTATAAAGATTTGAAACACCAACAAAAGAAAAGAATGTCCTCTGATGTTCATTTATTCTTTTATAAATGGATGACAAAAGATATGTACCGAGAGTCAATTCATAAATACACCATCTACTCAAGAAATTATCGTAGAAACAGATTACTTGATAGTGTGGAAGATTATGTGAAGAAGCGGATGCCTTGGTTTTTGATCATGGAAGGCAGTACGCAATTGTTGGGTAAACGCAAGAAAAACTTTGATGATTGGCTTGACAGATTAAAGAAATTAGGTTATACTAATTATATCTACCATTTGAATACGAAGGACTATGGATTGCCTCAAAGTAGGTATAGAATCTATTGTGTTAGCATTTTACATGACCTTGCACAAATGCCTAGTGATTTTGATAAATATAAAAAGGATTCAAAATTCATAGACTTTCTAGATTCAAAAGTAGACAGAAAATACTACCTACCTAAAGAGTTTATGAAAAGACTTCAAAGAGTAGGTGACAACAAATCTTATGTATTCGAGTTGAAACATAAGACAATTGAAAATCCTAACATTTATAGAGTATATTCTAAGAATGGGATAGCACCAACGTTGCCAAAACCAACAGGTGGTGGTCGATATGTTTATGTGGTGGAAAATGAATACTTACGTGAGGGTAGACCTTACTTACATAAAAACACTGAAATACGTAAGTTAACACCATGGGAATATTGGAGATTAATGGGTATTCCAAAAGAATATTATGATACTAAAAAAGTTAGGAAATTTTCAAACAACACACTCTATACGTTAGCATCTGAAGCAACTCCATTCAACATATTAGAAATGATATGTAGAGAGTTATTCACTGATAATAACCAAGGGTATAATTACATAAAGGTAAAGGATGGGGAGAATGGCATTCAAGAAACGTGACTATCAAGGTCGATATAAAGCAATCAATTGGAATGAAATCAATGATATGGTTGATAAATTAACATGGGAAAAACTAACCTCTCAATTTTGGTTAGATACCCGTATTCCCGTATCAAACGATTTAGATGATTGGAGATTGCTTTCAGAAAAAGAAAGAAATTTAGTCAACAAGGTGTTTGCAGGGCTGACAATGCTTGACACACTACAATCACAAGATGCAATCGAAGCACTACAAAAACACGCTATTACTCAACATGAGTTGGCGGTTTTGGGCAACATCAAGTTCATGGAACACGTTCATGCAAAATCATATTCTACCATTTTCTCAACTCTTAACACCAAAAAGGAAATTGAAGAGATTTTTGATTGGGCACTAACAAATCCATATTTACAGAAGAAAGCTGAAATTGTGGATAAGTGGTACAAGCATGGTAATGAGTTGCAACGTAGAGCAATTAGTGTTATGTTAGAATCATTCTTGTTTTACAGTGGATTCTTCACACCTCTGTATTACCTAGGTCAGAATAAGTTAATCAATTGTGCAGAGGTGATAAAATTGATTATCAGAGATGAGTGTCTTACTAGTGATCATGAATTGCTCACCATCAATGGTTGGAAAGGCATTTCTGAAATTACCTTAAACGATGTTATTGCACAATATGATGTGGAAAGTGATTCTCTATCATTTGTGAAACCATTGAATGTTTCACACCACTACGAAACCAATGTAACAGAGTTCTCTACTAACCAAAATCATATTAATATTGCTTGTTCTCCTAAACACCGTTTCTTAACGTTTGCCGATGGTAAACCAATTGTTGAAACTGCGGATGAAGTCAAATTGAACACTATGCGACATATTAAGCATACAGCAGAGGTCAAAAATGAAGATATTCAACATGATTCACTGACAGATGTTGAAAAGATGTTGATTGCAATTAATGGAGCAGGATCATATCCAAAAGATATTGCACCCGATGGACATGACCGTTTGAATGGTGATAGAACAGGCTATTTGTTAGTCAATTTCTCATTCACAAAACAAAAACACGTTGATAGTTTAGTTGAGTTGGCAAGCAAGTTAAATTGGAAGTTAAACACAAAGGCGGTAACACCTCAAAAGGATAATCGCCAAGCTAGACATAATTTTTCATTGAAGGTTCCGCTATGGTATGCTGATAAAGATAAACCGCTACCAAAACCATCATTAAATAAAGTTTCTACTCAATGGTGTAAAGAGTTTATTGAAGAGGTGGCACATTGGGATGCTCATATTGTTAAAAACAACCCTAACCGTATTACCTATGGTTCTTCTAACTTAGAAGATATTAAATATATTCAAGCAATTGCAAGTCTAGCAGGTTATAGAACGCAATTTGTCAAAAAAGAATATACACAACAAGGTAAAGAGCGGTCATATTACAACTTACAAATAAATAAAGATAGAGTGTACTCTGGAGCACAAATGGTAGAGCGGAAAGAGTTACCACCACAAACCGTATATGGTGTTGAGGTTCCTTCTCAATTCTTATTGACACGTAGAAATGGGTCGGTGACAATTACAGGCAACAGTGTACATGGTACTTTAAGATATGGGTTGTAAAACTTACAATCCATATATCGGAGTTTTATAATAGAAATATTATATCAAAAAGACTTAAAATTTCTGGAAAATCCTATGATTAGGACAATCAGAAGCCAAGATTAATAATTGACAATCCCTTATATATATGATATAATGTATATAAGGAGTGAAATATTGTGAGAAAAATACATC
>ENA-OOPM01000005-OOPM01000005.1-human-oral-metagenome-genome-assembly--contig:-NODE-5-length-19523-cov-9.830790_pt1 | contig 19523 bp, 27 predicted proteins | sample MGYA00245296_ERZ501134 | MGnify/ENA primary metagenome ERZ501134 (study PRJEB25959, sample SAMN05335052) | human oral metagenome | host: human-associated | place: USA: California | collected 2014-05-20...
CCCCCCCTAGTAGGGTGTGGGGCTACTAGTAATCCTCTTAGCTCTAGCATGGCTGGGTCGGTCTGGAGGGACTTTTTTAATCTCTCCATATTTTCTTTGGTTATGGTGCGAGGATTGGCTGGGACTCCGTCTATCTGGCCTTTATTTTCCTCTAGTAAATCTATAGGCAGGGTCTTTTTCATTTCTTCTTGCCTTTTCTATTGTTGATAGAAACTCTCACGCCTGCGGTAATTACTACTGCTATGATTATCATTATTCCTACTACAAGCATTAGTAAAAAGCCTATTAGCACTAGCTGTCCTAGTATCGTTAAGATATTCCATAAGTGTGCTATGATCGTCATTTCTTCCATTCTATGCTTCTCCCGTATCTCTTAAAGTCTTGATATTCCTTTTCTTCTCGCCTTAGCTTCACCCTCTTTCTTCTTTTCTCTTCTCTAAAATCTCGCTCCGTTGGTCTGTATTTCTTTTCGCCTTTTCGGTGAAGCTTTCCGTAGGTTCTCATTTTATGGCTCCGCACTTACCGCAGACTATACCCTTGCCGTCTTTTCGGGCTAGGGTGTGGGTCATGCAGTTGCAACTATTACGGAGGCTAATATCGTCGGGGGTTGGGTCTTTAAGTCTAAACTCTTCAAACTCATCCACGGTGTGTGTGCCGTTATAGTACTTCATGGCTTCGTCTATTCCCTCATTTTCACAGATTAGGGCGGTCTTTAGGATGATCGTGGCTTCGTTCGCCATCCTCTTAAATGTTTCCTCTCGGACGTCTTCGTGGACTAGCTTGATGTCTGTTTGAGCCTCGTCTAAAATCCCCTCTACTATCTTGGCTATAGTACTACGCTTCAGCATGAGTTTTAGCCTCTTTGTAAATCCTTAATCTGCCTAAGTGTCTAGTATTGTCTTTCGGCTTAAAACCTGCACGCTTTACCGCTTCGGCTATGGTGCCTAGTTTTATTCCGCTTTCGGCTATTTCTATCTGTATAAAGCCGTCCCCTTTGGTGGCATAAAACGTGGCTATACCTTTGCCGTGGGTTAGCTTTAGGAATATCGCCCCGTGGATGTCTCTATCTGGTAAAGCTCTAATATTGTCGTAGCCGTTCCATGCTAGCTCTTTTACTAGCCAATACTTTAGGGCTGGGGTTATTTCGCCTAGGGTTATAGTCTTTAGGCTTCGGGCGAGGGAAACATTGATGGCGTTCGAGACTGCCACCCTTAATTCCTCGAATGTTATGTTTTTATTCGGTGCTAAATCCATAATGTTAATCCTTTAATTACCCCGATTATATAACTTTCGGCTTCTTAAAGATATAGCACCAAAAATCCCCCATTTCTGGGGGTTTTGGTTAAGGGGTATCACTTAATTATCTACGTTTTAATTATACATCAGGCTTTCTATAAATGCCAGTAGTGGTTTGGGCTTACTGTCCAGTAAATGGCTAGAGGAATACCAAATCCGAAGTAGCAGGCTGTGCATACTGCTAGTAGTACGCTATGCCCTTTCTGTTGTCTCGTGTAAACAATATTTCCAGTGTTGTTTAAGTCCATGCTAGTTTTCATTTTTTAATCTCCTTTACTATTTCGTTAATAATTTCCCCGATTTTTCTTGTTATTTCGTACTCGTACATTTTCATTTTGTAATACTTGTGGATTCTCCTTATCTGATAAATCGAAACTACTATGTTTATTACTAGTAATATGAAGCTTAGTGCTACTAGTATGTTTGCAAATATTCCTACCATTCTGGATCCTCTTCTTGGTCTTCGTATGTTAGCGTATATGGGCTAAATTCTGGAATTTTTAGCCATTCTGCGTATGGGTTGTTAAGTGAAATCTCTAACTTCCTTTCCTCGTAAAAAGAGTATGGGATTATAGCGACAATTCCGCTATCTACGCTCACTCTTCCGCTGTTTCCTTTTTTCGTTTCTGCGTAATAGTCTCCGTCCCCTCCATAGGCGAAGGTGATACCTGTGAGAAAGTGTCTGTAAGTTAATCCGTTGCTCTCTTCTGGTGTAGCGTTATAAAATAAGTGTCTTGCTAGAGCGTCCCCAAATGCTTTTTCCCAGTTCCCCTCAAATTTCTCATCTGCGAGGTCTGTTGCCTCATCGCAGAGGCTTTGCCATGTCTCTTTATCTAGTATGTAGCAGGGGTCTGCTATTAAAAATTTTGTTGTGTTCATCTTTCTCTCCTTAGGCTAATGCTCTCATGGCGTATGTAAATGTTTGTTATACTCGGCTTTTTGCCGTATTTTCGGGCTATTTCCCGCTCCTTTAGGTTAATCTCTCTAATTAGTGGCTCTGCTACTATCTGGGCGGTCTCTCTTGTAATTCTGCCTGCGTTGTATTCTTTGGCTATATAGGCTAGCTTCTCGCCAGCCTTTCTGCCGTTATACCCTGCCCTTGCCATTTCGTTTAGTAGGCTTTGTGCTGATGGTGTCATCTTCCCCCCTTAGTCCATCATGCAGTAGCTTCTAATTGCTACGCCGTTATTTATTAAAATGTTAATAGCTTCGTGGTAGGTAGTGCTTTCGCTAAAATCTTTTTGTAAAGCTTCCCATGCTTTCTTAGCCGAGCGTTTAGTGGTGTTATAGAAAGCAGGTAGGTTAAAGCTGTCTTGTTTATCTTCCCCTGAAAATTCTTTGGTTTCTGGGTTGTAGCTTACGCTTACGTTATTGTTTTCTAGTTTGCCCATGTTTTGTTCCTTTGTTTAATTGTTTATAGTCTTATTATATACCACTCGGTTAATTTTGTAAAGAGTATTTTTGGAGATTTTTTGTAATAATTGTGCAAAACTTACAGAAAAATACGCCTTTTTAGGGGCGTATCTCTGTTTTTACTGCTTATGCCTTACAACAAAATTTATGATCTTTTCTTCATCATCTACCCAGTAGGTGTCGGTAATCTTTACTGTACCTTTTGGATTTTGCTTTTTAATTTTGTTATAGGCTATATGTATGCACTTTAGCTCTTTTAGGAACCTGTCGAATGCTTCGGCTGGTATCTCTAAAATGCCCTCTAAAGTATCTATCTTATACTTTTTTTGGCTTTTCGGTTTTTCCATTTTTAATCCATTCTAGGTGTTTTATCGCCCCCATCTCGAGAGCCCCTTTATATTTATCGTAAAATCTTTGGCTGTCGTACTCGGCGTTAATGTATCTGTAAACGTAAACCCTTACGCCGTTTCTTGCTAAAATCTTAATCCCGCCAAACTTCACCATCCAGCCGTTTTCGACCTTGGTGGTGCGTTTTAGCTTATCTAAGATAAACAGACGCAGGTATTTCTCGTTTACGTCTTGCGTCGAGTAAACAATAGCGATGTCGCTACTTCTGTATAGCTTGACCTTAGTCCTCGGAACGTTCATCCTCGTCTTCATCCTCTTCGTCATCATCTTCATCTTCGTCTTCTGTCAATTCAATGCCGAGCTCGTCGTTAATTAAGGCAATGAAATTAGTACTCGTTTTTACTGCAGCGAAGATTTTATCTGAAGCTTCAGTTAAAGTCTTCATAATGCACTCTGCCATCGACAGGCATACTGCACTATAATTCTCGCCTATAATCTGAATAACCTCCTCGACCTCTTCTTTGGTCATGGTCTTTTTGAGCTTAATTCCGCTTAGGTTATCTTTTACGATCTTTTCTGCCACGGCTTCTTTTACTTTGCTCGTGATTTTTTTAAGAAACTCCTTTTCTTCTTTATCAACTTTCATTTTCGTTCCGTTCTTTCCGATTATAAATTCCATTGTTTCTCCTTTAGTTATCTTTGTTAATCCAGTCCCCTAGTTCTTCATCGCAGACTACTATTCCGTCTTCGTCTGTATAAGGCTTGCTCTTTTTCACCGTCCTATAGGCTCCGCAGTATTTGCAAACCTCGACCGTCTGGTCGTCATCTATATAGTCGCCTTTAATTGGGTCTGCATAGCCAAAATCGTACGTGTCATAGTAGGTCTCGGCGTGGGTGCATTCTAGCTCGCCGTCTAGGTTATTGGTAAATGTTGCGGTTTCCTCTACCGCTTTTACGCTTATTTTTATAGCATGCCCTCCGTTATGTTTAATGTTTCCTCGCTTATTAGCTCCTCATCAGGCTCGTAGTCTATTGCCTCGGGTGTGCTTTTTAGCTACTTTTATTATATACCATTTGACCGTTTTGTGCAATGCTTTTTCTAAAATTCTTGCTCAATACCGTATTTCTCTATTCTATAAATTGAGGGCGGATAAAATTCGCTCTCGCCTTTCTCCCGATGAAGCCAGAGACATCTCTTTAGCTGGTTGCGGTTTAAGTAATACTCCCGTCCGTCCGTTCCCTCTTGGTAGTGGGCTGTAGCTTCTCGCCATGCCTCTCTTCCCTTTAAGTCTTCCCGTGCGATCATTTTGTCTTCGTTTAGATCGAGTAATACTGCGGAGGTGGGTAGCTTGGCGAAATTCTTTAATCTCTTTTGCTCTTCGTCTCTGAATTGCTGGAATACGATCCTATTTAGGGGAACCTTTACGTGCATTTCTGGAATTATTACATCCCCGTTAAATAGTGGGGGTTTGTCGGCGATGTCTTTTAAGGTCTCATAGCTAATCCTGTGTTCGTTCGGATCGCCCATAATTCTAATGACCCCGTATTTTACTTTTTTGTACGTCGCTTCTTCGGTTTCCCATTCCTCTAGTACTAGGTTGCCGTCTTGGTCTTTCTTAGCGGTTTTCGCTGGTGTTTGCTCTTTTCCCATGTTTTTCTCCTTTATTGCCCGATTTTAGCCTCGGGCGGGGCTTTTAATCGCGGTTGCCTACGGTGTATTCGGTACGCCACCATTCGTATTGAGCTATCGCCTTTTCGCGGGTTTGGTAGTGGTGATAATGCTTTATAATACTGCCGTCTGGTTCTCGGGTTTCCAAGATTACCGTGTCTCCTCGCAAGACTATTTTTGGTTCGCGTTCAATCGTGCCTGTGCCAAGCTCCTCTAAGTCTTTAGTTGTTATTCTGCCCATGTTTTGTTCCTTTGTTTAATTGTTTATAGTCTTATTATATACCACTCGGTTAATTTTGTAAAGAGTATTTTTGGAGATTTTTTGTAGTTTCTTAGTTTTTCTTAATTGCGTGTAAATCCACGGATTTTCCCGTGTTCTTAGCTTTTAGCGTTATTCCCCTACTTAAGATGGTACGTTAAACTCGTTTTCAGCCCCCTCAGAGCCGTTTTGTGGCTTTCCTGCTATCATTATGCCTCTTTGGTTGTACAAGCGTCTTAAATCGGCTTCTAGGCGGTCATAGTGTTTTCTAAGTTTAGCTCCGCTTCTAATATTCATGCCCCAAAAATCGCTGTAATCCTGTGCATAGGTTATAGCTCCCCTTAATTGGTTCCAGCTTCTGCCGTCTATTCTGTGGGCTTTCTCTATATCTTTAGCCCAGTTCTTCTGATAATTCTTATCGATCTTAGCAGTAGGTTGGTTCTTTAGTATCTTCTCCTTTAATAGGTCTGCAAGTTCTAAAGCTTCTTGAGGGAGCGTCGGCAATTCCATTGCCGTTCTCATTTCTTTCGGTATGTTGTTCGTTCGGTCTGTTATTATTTCGGTATTATATTGTGTGGGGTATTCCGCCGTGGGGTTTTCCCTCAACGGGCTTTTCTGCGTCGGCTCTTCTGTCGTAATGTCATTATGCCTTTTCCATATAATCTCATAGTCATATCCAGCAAACTGCCCATTTGTATTTTTAGCCTGCCATCTTTTTAACCATCCCGCTTCTTCCAGTTCGTGTATAGCTGAGCGTATTAGGTCTTTACCCTCTTTTCGTATTTTTGCTATTCCACTTATACTGAAATCCCAGTCGTCTGGCAGTTGCGCTAAAAATGCCCATAGCCCTATCGCCTTAAAGCTGGCGGTGCGGATAAGCTCATTAGGAACTTGCTCAAAACCGCTTTTGTCTTGTTGTTTTCTTATTTTCATTGGAAGTCTCCTTTAACCAGTATCCCGTCCTGCTCAAGTTTAGCGATCGCTTTATCTATCCTCTTAACGCTGGCACCGCAATCTCTAGCTATGGTTTCCCTACTCGGGAGTGCGCCCGTTGCATAATCCCTGACCCATATCGCTACTAGTTGTTCTAGCGGTGGTCTGCCCCTTAAAGCTTCCTTATCTGGAACTACAATAAATGTTCCTTTGTCGAAGACTTGGTTCATTTCTGGTTCTCCTCTCTAACTCTTATAGTTCTAATTCGTCCATCAAAACCTAGTTTTTCGACAAACCCCAACTTAATTAGGTGTTGTATAGCTTTTATAGCTGAGCTTTCATGTACATTAAGCCGTTTTGCGAACCATGCGTTGCTAGCCTTGCATTCTTCAAAATTTCTGATTTCGCCATAGCATATCTTCTCAAGCGGGCTTAGCTGGTCGCACTCAATAATATGATTTGGGATCCAAATGCCTGTATATTGCTTGGCTGGGTTGTTTGGGTTTATGCTTTCTTGCATATCTTCCTCCACTTAGTTGTTTTCTTGTGGGGTATAGAAAAAGTACCCCTTGCGAGGTACTTAAGCCAGATAGGTCATCAAATTATCCGTTATTATTATACCTCGCTTTTGGGCGAAGCGTCAATAGTTTGATGACCTAACTAGCCTCACCTTAGTTTCATTATACTCTTAATTCATAAAATAAATAGCTATTCTGGCTCTTCCTTTTTTAGGTCTTTTGGTATATAATATATATAGTAAATTAAACAGGGAATATATAAAACATGGGAACAGAAACAGAGCAAAATGCTGTTGTTGGCGTGGTGCCAGCTAATAAAAAATCAGTTCATTTTTACGATCAGGTCTTGCCTTATACGGTGGGGCTTTTCCCCTCTGATATTAAGGTTAAACGGGAGAAGCTTCTCGGTAATATTCATAGGTCTATTTTAGGTCTTACCAAGAACGGCGAGCTTCGCCCTGTCGAGGACTTGGCTTTATTTATGGCTATGGCTCAGCAGTACCACCTTAATCCGTTTAAGAAAGAAATCTACGCCACTTATATCTGGGATAAATCTAGGCAGAAAGAAGAGCTTGTGCCTATCGTGTCTATTCATGGGTTAAGGGCTTTATGCCGTCGCTCTACCAATCCTACCTATACACACACGGGCGGGTGCCAGTTCGAGTTCGATGACGATAAAAATCTGGTCTCTGCCACGGTCGAGGTATTCGGTAGGTTCGGAAGTTCCGCCCCGCAGTCTATTAGTAGCTACACGGCGTTTTTCGACGAGTTCGCTAAACGTAATAAAGATGGCAATCTAAATGCTATGTGGTCTCGTATGCCTAGGGTTATGCTGGCTAAATGTGCTGAGGCTAATGCTCTTCGTATGGGCTTTAATCTTGGAGCTCTTTATATCGAGGAAGAAGTGGGCTATAATGGTAATAACAACATAAACGATGACATGGGCGATGATCGTGAATAGATTTAGCTATTCGGCTTTGATGACTTTTTTAAGAAATCAAACCGACTTTCAGAAAAAATATATTGCTGGGGTTTGGGACGACCCTAAAACTCCCGCTCTAGTAATTGGTCATGCGTTCCATACCGCTCTCGAGACCAAGTTTAAGGGCGGAAGCTTAGACGAGGCGGTTAATGCTGGGCTAAAAGAAATCGAGATTACATCTGATTATGAAATCGATTATGGTAAAACTGGTAGCCGTCAAAAGATGATTGAAACGTTTACCCAGCTCTTTACCTCTTATTTCAATGAATGCCCTAGCTTCTCGGATATTGTCGATGTTGAGGTTTCTATCGAGCGTAAAATTGCGGGCGTGCCGTTTAAGGGGATTATCGACCTTGTGTACCGCGAGAACGGTGTGCTGTGGCTTCGTGACCATAAAACAGTATCGTCCTATACTTCCGAGGATGAAGAAAACTATAAATACCTTCTGCAGGGCTATTTCTATTTGGTCTTAGCCGAAGAAAACTATGGCGAAAAAGTCGGGGGTATTGTCTTCGATGAAATAAAGAAATCTATAAATCGTGACGGCTCGCCTCAGTCTCATCAGGTCATCTACCCTCGGGACGCTTTGCTGGGCTTTAAGGATGTGGCAGAAAAAATCTTGACTCGGGCGTTTGATTACGTTAATAGCCCGTCTGCTATCTTCTTCCCTAATCCGTCCGACCATATAAATGGGCAGGAGTCTATGCGGGTGGTCTCTAATCTCGAGGAGGGGTTTGATAAGGCTCGTGTTAAATCCACCCGTGTATCGGCACCGAAATTCGCACCTGTTAATATCACGGCTGATATTAGTAGCGACGACGGGACTGATGAAGAAAAAGTTATGCGGAAGCTTGCCGAGTTCGGCGTTGGTGGGGTACTGGGCGAGTCGGTAGAGGGGTACCAAATCAAGCTTATTAAATTCAAGCCGAACCGTGGCGTTTCTATGTCTAAGGTATCGGGGCTAGCTAATGATATTGCTTTGGAACTTGGGGCGACTTCCGTGCGTATTCAGGCACCTATTCGTGGCACTAATCTTGTTGGTATCGAAATCCCTACCAAAACTCGTAAAGTTGCCGAGTGGCGGGACGAGTACTATGGAGCCCCTAATACCCTTGAAATTCCGCTTGGCTTTAATGTCTCGGGCGAGCTGGTTCGATACGATCTTCGCTCTATGCCTCATCTTCTGGTGGCTGGTCAAACTGGCTCGGGTAAATCCGTGGTGCTTAATGTCGCTATTTCTTCGATTCTCCACCAAATGCCGAACCTCGACCTATACCTAATCGACCCTAAAGAGGTGGAGTTTGCGGACTATGCGGGGCGGGCTAAAAAGCTCGCTACTAGCCTTGAAGAGTCCGAGGAGCTTATCGACGGACTGGTCGAAGAGATGGACTTGCGTTATAAAGAGCTTCGTAAATCTGGCTGTAAAAAGATTGAAGAATATAACCAAAAGAATAATAACAAAATGCACTACGCCGTGCTTGTATGCGACGAGTTCGCCGACCTTATGCTTTCGGGCGGTCAAAAAAAGCGAAAGGTCTTAGACGAGGATGGAGCGATCGAGCTTCCGTCTATCGAGCAGCAGATTATTAGGCTAGCCCAGAAAGGGCGGGCTTGCGGTATTCATCTTATTATTGCTACCCAGCGTCCGTCTGCCGATGTCTGTACTGGTTTAATCAAGGCTAATTTTCCGTCTAAAATCGCCTTAGCTGTGGCCAATGGTACAAACTCTAGGATTATCATTGACGAGCTCGGGGCGGAGGAGCTACTAGGGCGTGGCGATATGCTGTTTGTCGGTTGTGGCGATAATAAACCCGTCCGTTTACAAGGTCTTTATTTGTAGTATAATAAGAGAGGAATAATAAAAAATATTTTTCATTTTTTACCTCTCCAAATAACTATTAAAACCCCCTTTATCGGGGGTTTTCTTGTGGGGTGGGTTTAGGGGGCTTCAAAATTCTTCATTAAAGACAACTGGGCGTTTAGGGCTTCTGCCGTTAATAGTAAAGCTCGCTTGGTGTAGTAGTCGTGGGCGTTCTCTGCTTCTTCGTTAATGGCTTTTATGGTCGCCCATAGCCTTACGCCGACGGACTTCCCGCTTAATACCTTGACCTTATGCCAAACGTTCCACGCTTCGTTCACGGGTAGCGGTGGCACAAACCCTACTATCCTGTGTAGGTTCTCGTGGTCTGGGTTAAATAGCTCTACTACTAGCCACGACCTTAAATACTTGAGTGGCTCTATCTTATTCCATAAACTTCTCGGGTACAGTAAATGGTGCCTTGAGTGGTTGCTTGCCATATTCTCACCTCCTTTAATGTGCTATGGCTTTGCCAGTGTTATTTTTAGTATAGCACCTAAAATGGGGAGTCCTCGCTTTCCTTTTCTGCATGGTTTTCTTGTATCTCTTCGATAAATAGTTTGGCTTCCCACCAGCCCTTGCATACTCGGTTCGGAATTTTCGCCCTTGTATAAATCTTCTCCCATTTCTTTTGGTCTGGGCTTATCGTCCCGCCTTTCTGGCGTTTTAGCTCTATGTTTACTAGCTTCAGGCTTCCGTCTGGCATTGGCACGTAAACCTCATAGTCATAGGCACCTTTGCTTAATCCTTGGCGTTTTAGCATGGCTTGCCTTATGGCTCCTTGCCGTCCGCCATAGCCCTCGTTGGCTCTGTGTTCGTGTGGCATGTGGTGAAGCTCCAGCCATTTATGCAGGGCTTCAGCTTCTTCACGCTCTGTCGGTATTCGTTCCGTCATATTCTTTTGAATACATTAAATCGTAAAGCTCTGAGGCGGTTTTAATTTCTCGCTCTACGCCTTTTTCGGTTATAAAGTGAGTATCTTCATAAAGCCACCAGCTTAGCCAGTCTTCGTCGCCACCGCACTTATCTAGCATTTTGACGATCTCGTCTATGGCGGGGGTAGTGAAGACTGTGTGGTTGTTTGGGGCGATCGTTTGCAGGGCTTTGGTTATTTCTTCGTCTCTAAGTCGCTGGGCTTGCAGCATTTCGACTAGGCGAATAAACAGGTCTTTTGAAATCATAGGGCTATTATACCCGCAACATTAGCGTTTTACAAAATCTGAAATTATTATATACCTTTTGGCTTATCAAAAATATTTTGCGTCATTAAAAATTTCGGGGTTTTACGGCTTATTATACCTGTTTTCTAAAAATGCGTTTATTGCCGTCTATTAGCTTCTGTATGGTGTTTAATAAAAAGTGTTCAGGGCTTTTTCTGGGACTTTTCCACCCCTGTTGCACCCCTGTTAAAATAAAAATTGTATTCAATTAAATTCCTTGGTCTTAGTATGTCGCTTTTTCTTTTTCGTGTTTAATATCAGAACAGATTTTTGCCAAAATAAAACCACCCTTTATCAGGGTGATTTTGCTCGGTTTTATAAAAAGAAATTTATAAACGAGGTGTCTAAAACATGGGCATGTCTAGAACGCTTCAATTATAGCATGGGTCCTAGGTTTTAGCTACTTTCTTATTTATTGCCGATTTTAGAGGCGAAGTTTCCAGCTATGTAGCCTGAACTAAATGCGATAATATTCGAGATCGCCCATTGGGCTAATGTTGCCCAGTCTCCGCTTTCCATTTTGCCTGAAACGGCTAAACCGAACGCTAGGGCTATAACCATCATAGTGCTTAATATCACGGTCATAACCACGTAAAACTTACGCCCTACATGGTACTTACCTTGGTACTGGTTCACCTGTGGCTTAGGCGTGCTTTGGGCGTTGCCGTCCGTGCTTGGGGTTGGGTTATTATCCATCTTAATAGTCCCTTTCTATTATCTGACCTGCGTAAATTACATTAGGATTAGCTATGCCGTTGTGCCTGGCTATTTGTTCGACGGCTCCATCTACTCCCCATAGATTCCTGCCGTTTGTCCAGCCTTGGCTTACTATAATCTGACCTAAGGTGTCGCCTGCTTGTACTGTGTATTTAGGACGCTCTGCTGGCTGTGGGGCTGGTGCGGGCGTGGCTAGTATCTCTTCGACTCTAGCTTGGACTTCTGCGTATCGGTTGCCTAGGGCGTTTTTACGTGCGTCTCCGTTGCCGTACTTACCTGCGATAACCTCTCTAGCTAGCTCCTCGGTGCTTTTAGTCGGTGCTGGCTGGGCTGGGGAATTATTCCATGCCTTTAATCTAAACGCACCTGCGAAGTTCCTTAGGCTAAAGTTAATCTCGTTTACGTAGCCGTATGGCTGGTTTTGTCCTAATAGTCTCACTACTTGACCTTGGGCTACTATGGCGGTGATCATGCCGACGTGTCCCCACTCGCCACCGTTGTCTATTAGCCAGTCTCCAACCTTTAAGGCGTTCCTATCGGTAATTAGCTCAAACTCGCTACCTGCGTTATAAATTCGGCTATAGTTCCAGCAGTCTTTGGCTCCGCCTCCGCCTTGCTTAGTAGCTAAAAATCTGCCTACTACTCTAGACCAGAAATATGCGGGTAAATCCCAACATTGGTAGGGCTGTTCTTTCGGGAAGTTATCGACGTCAATCCTCTTACCTAGGGTGGCGTTTCTAAATTCCTCTGGGGTTTTCCAAATTAAGTTCATTTATTCCTCTGTATTCACTTCTTCAGGTGTTGCGTCTTTTGCGACGCTGATCTGCTCGGACTTTGTAGCTCCGCTAGTAAAATCTTCGGCAGTATAGACTTTGTCTTCCATGTTTTTACTCCTGTTTACTTGGTGCTAGGGGTGGGAGTTGAACCCACTGGGTATGGCTCATGAAACCATCTAGCCACCGTGGCTGTCCCTAGTTTATGGTAGAGGTAGCGGGGTTCGAACCTGCGACCTACCGTGTATAAGACGGACGCTCTAACCGACTGAGCTATACCTCTAGCCTTATTTTAGCATAAACAAAAAGTACCGCCTTGCGGACGGCACCTTTCCTCACCACACTCCGTAGCTAGCCTAGATGTGGCTTTCCCCCCGAAACCAATCACGCAAGCTATGGCAGGGGTACGTTTCTATTTTATCATGTCCGATAAAAATCTACTATAAAGCACTATAAAGCTTAGCTACCTCTGTTAGCTTTATAGTCTATTGTCCGATAAATGTCCGATAGATATAACATTTTTGCTTCACGGATTTAGCGAAATCCGCTTTCTAGCCTCTGTTAATTTGCTTAGTGGTTGCTTCATAAATATAACGCTATACATATAAAGATATAACTTTATGTGTTTTTCTTCCCGAAAATAATCCCGCCCCAATAGACCTTAGCGTTTAGTGGGTTGCCGTATCTATTTCGCCATGTGCCTGAAATCGTCCATGTTAGGTTTAGACACACATCTATAGCAGAGTCTCCTGCTAGACCTGATACTGCCCCACCTAGTACCGTGATATTGCTTGGCATTGGGTAGTCGTTATTATTTAGGTAGCCCCATGCGTTCGCTCCGAAGCCTATCGTGCCTGTCTCTCTTGCCATGGTGACGAAGATCGAGTATTCGCTGTTAATCGGTATTTCGTGCCAGCCGTTGTTATCGGTTTTGATAGACTTCATGGTCTTTGGGTCTATGCTGTTTGTTAAGTTTTCTAGTAATCTATTTCCGTTGGCATAGGCATTGCCTGACACCTCAAGCTGTCCACGCTTTCCTGCCTCTTTAATAATCTTTGGCACGTCTCCGATTGAAATTCTTCCGTCCTTGCCTATATAGAACGCTGGGTAGCCCATATCTACGAGTAGGGAAGTGATAACGCTTGAGAGCTTGTCTGTGGTTCTTAGCTCTATATTAAATGAGTGTTGTTTATCTAATTGTATTGTGTAGTCGTTGCATTTATAGGTGCTACTTGATGGGGTTGAGGTTGAGGGAATTGGCTTCCATGTACTCCATTCCGTGCTGTTTGTAGCCTTGGTGCGATATTCCACGCCCTTGGCTGGGTCTATTACGTTCTTAGCCACGCCCTCTACCTTTATAGGGTCGTATGTGCCGTTAATCTTTAGCTTTACGTCGTCCTCGAAACCGTTTTTACGGGTTGCCTCGGCACTTATAGTCATTGGCGTGTACACCATCACGTTAATAGACTTCTCTAGTTTCGTTCTAAAGTTCCTAGTGTCTATCGCCTCTACATATAACTTGTCTGCGTTGCTGTTAATCGTGCCTAGGTCTATCTCTATATCTGCGTCCTTGTAATCTACTACTTTGTCTATTGTGCCATAGACCACTCGATAGGACTTAATTGTAGCGAACTTCTTCGGGGTGGCTTTGTCTTTCTGTGGGATTTTGACCTGCAATGTAGATATTCCTGCGATTAGGGCTTTATTGCTACCTGTAATGGCTACTGATTTGGTGTTGGTATCTTTATAATCAAATGCGTTAAAGATTGGCTCTGCGTTTATAACCTTATAGGTTCTGTCTGCTATTGCGTTGGTATTTTCAGGGGCGTTATTGCCATGCACCACGTAGCGTAGCGTCATCTGTGGGTCGTTCTTACAGAGCCTTAATAGCTGGTCTCTCTCGGCTTGGGTTAATTCGAATACATAATTAGGGGTTAAATTCTCACGATATGCTAGTCTCGTGCTTCCGTTATCGCCTTGTAGTAGCTGACCGTTCTTTACAAACTCTAGCCAACCTATCACCTTAGCACCTGTGGGGTTATTGTAGTTTACCCATGGATTTTGGTCGTCGTTAATGTCTCCACAGTTTGTAATTTGGACGTACCTTGCAATTTGGGGAAGTTCCCACCAACCACTACCTCTAGCGTTCACGGCATAGGTAAAGATGGCTATTTCACCATTAGCTCCGAAAGAACAGTTGCCGTTTGCGTCGTGGTATAAGGTATGTTGTCCACTGGCTATGCGCCCACCTCTCATGTAGCGGCCTGTGTTGTAGCCGTTCCTATGGACTTCACTACCTGCTACCCATATAGCTGACTGGGTACTTAAAACGGTGCTTGTGTGAGCCCAGTTTGCGTCGAACCACCAGTTAATGACTGTGTAGTTGCCTGCTATGTCTTGTCTTGCTATATTCCAGCCGAAGGTAGTGGTGTAGCCACTTGCACTCATTTGAAAGCTTCCAGAACTTACTGACATTTATTCCTCCTTAATTTAATCCTACAAACGCCCAGCCACTATAATTATCGGTATCTATTGGCACTATTTTCATTGGTGGCATTTGGATTTGGGTACGTGCGTTTAATTTTTCCACCTCTGTAATGTCTCGGTTAAGGGAGAAGACACGCCTCTTTTTGCCTGATACGGAACTATAACCTACAAACTCTATCGGGGTGATTTCTACATAATCTCCGTCATAAACAGAGCTTCTGACCTGCATACCTCGTGCGTCCACGGATACTTGTGTGTTATAAATCTCGCCTGAAGCTTGTCTCCATGGTTGTTTACTGTCTCCCGCTGCTAGCATTAGGTCTGTGATACTGATTGAAGAATTAGCGTTGGCTTTAATCTCTACATCTATCCAGCTCATGGTTGGTGTAAATGTTAAAACTTGCTCGTCCCAGTTTAGCTCTTCTTGCTCTTTTAATGGGATTTCTTTACTACCTAGGTCGTTCTTAATCGTAATAACACCACCACCTGTGGCTTTCTTAAATGCTTTGAAGCTAATTGTGTGGGGCTGTCCTGATGATACTGCTATGCGTTGGCTCATCTTATCGCCGTTTGAGAGGTTTAGCTGATAGCCACTTAATGCACCTAGTGTTACTGAGTTTTGGCTGACGCTACTCGTAATGGTTGTATGGTCTTTGTCGTATGTCCACTCGCTAATTTTGCCACTATCGTCTTTACCATAGCCTACTGAGTTCTTGATTAAGTTTCCACCACCTATGGTCTGTACGGTCTGTGTAATGTTGTGTATGTCTTGATGAAGCTGTGTGAATTGCGTTTGGTTGTCTTTATCGGTAGCTTCTTGCTTACTGACTATCGCTGTAATTTCTTGCTGTTGCTTATCTGTCTTAATCTCGGTGTTATAGAGGGTCTTTACAATTCCACCTGCAGTTAAAAAGTTGGTCTCTGTGAACTTAGGTACATGGCACACTAGCGTCTCTTTTAATCCACCTGTAATGTCTAGCTTAATATCGTTGATATATAAGTTGTAGCTATTTCCACCTACTTCGCATTTAATAACATCGCCAACTTCATAAATACCGTGTCCCTCGGTGCTTACCTCTATCTCGCTCATCTTGATGTTTTTTGGTTTCACTAGGGAATTAAAGAGTGGGGTGATTAGCTCCTGCCTGTCGTCGTCTAAGATTTCATTGTTGGTGATTTTAATGGTTTCTGAGCCGTTTGGTCTAAATCTCTCATATTGAAGAGGGTGTTTTAGCTTGTGTAGGGAGCAGGCGAACTCTTTAGGGGTTTCACTTGCACTTGCCCATGCTGTAATGTTTTTAGTCTCTACGTAAAATCTGTAATTGTATTTAGTCTTGTCCACCTGAAAAAATTGGCTCTCGCTCATGTAGTAGGTCTTATTTGCCTCTTTGTCATAAACACTCACGGTACAAGCAACAAGATTTCTATCGCTGGCGTTTCGGAAGAAATACCATGCTCCGTCTTCGAGAACATCGTTCATCTTGCTAGTATTATTGTCTTGCAATAGTGTCCACGAGTTTTTAGGCTTACCAGTAATCACCATCCGTCTCGTCTGTTCGTTCTTTGTGAGTTTCATACCTTGCTGGGCGACATCTCTCCACGGCTCTAAATAGGTGTCCAATGCCACCTCGGTATCTTCGCAATCAAATAAGTCTTCGTATGTACTTAGTAGCTTATTGTTGACTTTAACCAGTCCTAGGTTGGTCGTGTAATCAACCGTTTTAGTCTTGTCGATGTAGCCAGCAAAAAGATAGAAATTTTTTACAATCCACTCTGCATTTATAAGTCTTCCAGTTTGGAGTTTTTGGATATTAAAATCTTTGTCTCCACCTGCTAGCATGCCAAAACGGAGAAAATTAGAAACATCAGGAGACGGGTTGTCCGTTATAAAAGCATAAACTCCTTTTGGTAGGGATAGGTTTTGCCTGCCTGCCATATAATTACACCAGTCCACGCCTTTTTCGGTCTTTCCAGTGAGGGTGAAACTTCCATTGGGGTTGGTTTTAGCTGTATATCCATTTTGGCTCACCGTCCCCTCGGTTGGTGCGTCGAGTAGGTTTGTGCCAGCTGGCTCTAGCTCTATTGCTTTGTCCTCAAGTAATACGTTATCGCCCTGTGGCTCTCGTCCTATTACTAGCTTAGTTGGTAGCCCCCAGTCCTCACCCACCTTGAATGAGAGCATATTGCTAGTATTTATCTTCTCGGTTGGGTCTATAAATCCCTTAAAGATTAGCTCCTTGCCTCTAATAACGGCAGTTGTACCTGTGGCTTTGGCTATCTCGTCTATAATCTGACGGTAGTTCATACCGTTAATCTTCTTGTAGAGGTCTTCTTTAATCGTGTAGTTAATATTGGCTAAGTTGTCTAGGTTCCCTACTGTTAATCCTAGTTTGTTGGCTATTTGCTCTATTAGGTTCTTAATCGTACATGGGAAGCTTAGCAGGGAATTAGCATAATCGGTCATTTGGGCTACTGCCATTAGGTCGTAGCCTGTGATTTCTGTCGTGCCTTTTTCTACGCTTATTGAGACCTCTTTAATTACAAACTCGCCCTCGTTGCACCAGTCTATCTCACCAGTTGTAGGGTCTTCCATGCCTAGTTCTAGCTTAAATGTCTTGTCTTTTATGTTTGTCTTCTCGCCTATTAAAACGGCTGTAATCTTCTTCGCAGCCGTGCCTAAAAATTCACCTATGGCGTTAATCTTGGTGCTGATTAGGTCGTCTCCTGAGTTAAAACTTAGACCATTCTCGGTGGTCTCGACTAGCCTAGCCCGCATGGACTTTACTGGGGCTTTCATGTTCTGTTTATAGCGTTCTGTGGTTATTAGCATATTAGCCTCGCTTACTTAGGGGGATTAAGTTAAAACTCACTTCATAGAAAAACTCACGCTGGCGTTCTTGGATCTTGGTGCTGTAATCGCTGGCGTAGTATTTGGCGGTTATAGTCGTGTTCTTTAGGGGGTCGTAATAATCTACCGTAAAAAACGGCTGGTTTAATAGGTTGCCTAGTGTGGCTAGCTCCGTGCGTGGTATGGCGTTTCGGGTCTTACATTTTAGCTTAGGGAATATTCCTATAAGGGAAGCTCTCACCTCCCCCTCCATATTGCGGTCTGCGTCTTTCCATAGCTTCGCCCACTCGATCTCGTATTCTACGAGCTTATCTATTGCGGTGCCGTTAATTCTTAATAGTTTCTGCGTTATTGCCATTATGTTTATCCTTTACACGATTATAGCATTGCGTCCGCTTAGCGAGGTGCGTCCGTTAATCCCGTCTATCACCTTGTCTATGATGGTTTCTTCGCCTATCTTCACCGTTATGCTGGTCGGGGCGTTCCCACCTATTCCGCCTATCTTTTCGGCTAAGGTGTCCATCCAGCCTGTATTCCTATCTAGTGGCAGGACGGCTTCTTTACCTGCTTCGCCAATCATGGCTATGGTGGTGCTTTGGGCTATGCCACCTGTAGCTAGCTTCGGAATTGGTCTGATATTAAATCCCTTACCGCCTACTGCTGGCACCCAGTCTGGGATTTTAATCATATTCAATCCCCTAATGAAGCCGTTTATAGCGTCTATTATGAAGTTTAGCGGGGCTTTAGCTATGGCTCCGATGGCTCCGAATATTCCGCTAAATATCTGGGTGACGCCTTGCCATGCTCTCGCCCAGTTTCCGCTGAATACCCCCATGACAAAATTGACTATGCCGTTAAGTATCCCGACTATGCCGTTAATAATCCCGCCTATTAGTCTTATTGCGGTGTCTATGCGTCCTGCAAAGAAGCTAATTAAACCTACTACTAGTGGCTTAAAGAAGTCCACTAAAAAGTTAATCAGAGGCATAAATGCCTTATTCCATATGTCTAGGACGGAAGTAATTACGTTGCCGACAAAATCAAAAATCGTGTCTAGCATTGGCTTCAAAGTGCTGTCCCATGTGGCTTTTAATTGTCCCATGAACGGTTCCCATATAGGGGCTATAATATCGTCCCATAGCTTCTTAAATAGCTTTACTATACCGTCGAAAGCTTGATAAATACCATCTGTAATCTTAGAGCCGTAGGTGTCCCATGTGCTTTTAGCCCCGCCCCATAGGTCTTCCCATGCTTTGGCTATTAGCTCGGCTGTTGGCTTTACGCCTTGGTCTAGGATTCCCGTCATTAGCCCGCCAATATTCTCGATAATCTGCGGTGCGTATGTGGCAAACGACACTAGCCAGTCTTCGAAAATTCCGACAAATAAACCTGTCAAGTTTCCCGTGCCAGCCGTCATCATTGGCTCTATTGCCTCTAAAATGCCACCTATGCTTTTATATATCCGTCCGCTTTGGTTTACTAGCTCGTCTATGGTCTTAGCGAAGCCGTCGCTAATTTTCTGCCCGCTACGTCCCCATGCGTCCTGTACCTGTGATATAGCCGTAGTCCAGATACTCTTGAAGTGCTTGGCTAGTGGCTCGATTATGGACTCTACGCCGTTCCTGAAGCTCCTGAACGACTTGAGGCTTATAGCTTTACTTATCCACTCGCCTACGTTCTTAAATGCGTTGGTAATGGATTTAGCTACCTCTTCGGCTTTTTTCTTTATCTCATCGAATTGCGACTTAAATTTCTTTAGGGCGTCGCCGTCTGGCTCTGGTATATCTAGACCACCACCGCCACCTGCCCCGCCTGCGTCTCCACCGCCTGAGGCTTGCTGTGGCTCGGCTAGGACGTTCATCTCGTCGAAGCTGGCTAGTTGCCCCTTTAGTTTCTTAGCCTCTTTATTAGCCTTTCCTAGGTTCTTAGCGGTAGTGCCTGCACCGCCTGCCACGTTCTTCATGGCTTTGCCTGCTTGGTCGCTATTTTGGGCTAGTTGTTTGCCTCCGCCATTACTACCAAATAAACTACCTAAGGCTTTAGCTACAAACGATACCATCTGCCCGATCACGTTCATAAAGCCTACTATGTAGGGGATTACTGCCTGTATAGCTGGGACTATATAGCCCGTAATAAAGTTGGCTACGCTCATTAGTATCGGACCGAAAGCCATACCTAAATATGTGCCTAGGTTTGCAAAAC
>ENA-OOPM01000006-OOPM01000006.1-human-oral-metagenome-genome-assembly--contig:-NODE-6-length-18664-cov-20.471220_pt1 | contig 18664 bp, 18 predicted proteins | sample MGYA00245296_ERZ501134 | MGnify/ENA primary metagenome ERZ501134 (study PRJEB25959, sample SAMN05335052) | human oral metagenome | host: human-associated | place: USA: California | collected 2014-05-20...
TCATTCAGGAGAACGCTTCAGAATTTACTGTTGTCGTATATGATTCTGATAATAGTGAGGTTGATTTTCTTGTCGATGTTATTGCAATTGGGAGATGGAAATAATGACAATCTACTACAAAGACGGCTTTTTTGATGACGCAGACGGCGGTTTTGTCCCAGAAAGCGCGGTGGAAATTAGCCAAGATAAATATATTGAGCTACTTAATGGGCAATCCGACGGCAAGCAAATCATCGCAGACAAAACAGGCTACCCCGTATTAATTGACCCACAACCCAGTGCGGCACACGAGTTAAATCGTGACACACTTACGTGGGAAATTTCACCTGAAAAACAAACCGCACTTTTTACACAACAAAAAGAAAGCTTGCTCAATAAGTTAGCGGATAAAGCCGATAAGCTCAAATCAGGCTTACTGGTCGGCTACCCACAAACGGAAATTGAGAGTTTCTATCGCCAAGAGAAAGAAGCTCTGGCAAAACAAGCGAACCCAAAAGCTGAAACGCCGATGCTAGAACAAATCGCTCGCGTACGTGGCGTACCGTTAGATTTGCTGATTGAGAAAGTAATTGAGAAATCGAACCAATTTGCGGTTGCTATCGGCATTATTATTGGTAAAAGACAGCAATTTGAAGACCGTTTGTTGGCTTTAAAAACACCCGAGGAATTAACCGCACTTGAACAGGAGATTGAGCAATGGCAATTCCAAACAAATTAAAACGCTATGGCTATCACATTATTATTGCCATAGACCAACTGTTTAACGCCCTCACAGGTGGCGCAGCAGATGAAACCCTTTCTAGCCGTACTTATCGTGGGGCAATGCTTGCCGATAAGCCGAAAAAACGCTGGCGCGTGTTGTATTACGTGATTAATGGGATTTTCTTTGACAAGAACCATTGCAAGACAGCGTATGAAAGCGAGCTTTCGCGTAAACAATACCCAGATGATTTTCAAACTAAGGCTGCTGAATAAGTAGCCTTTTTCTTTAGGAGAAATTATGTCAATTCTAGGTTCTATGACGGATGCTGTGAATAAAGCTAAAACACCGCAAGCCCCAACTATTTCCACTCAACCTCCGACAAAAGATACATCACAGACAATGGCAGGGAATGTTTCTAATTTATTAAATAGCAATTCGCTTTTAATGAATAGCGCTGCTGCTAAAGGTGAGCGTCTTGCCGCAAATCGAGGATTGCAAAATTCAACCATTGGCGTGGAATCTGCCCAACGCGCAATGCTTGATGCAGCCATGCCAATTGCAAGCCAAGATACGCAAAATGCGTTTGCGGAAAAACAAACTCGCTTACAAGCTGATTTAAATTTCCAAAATCAAAGTAAGCTCAATCAGCAACAAAATCAATTCACCGCATCGCAGGCCGAATTAGAACGCGGTCATCAGCGTGGAATGGCTCAATTACAATCTGACCTAGCTTATAGCAATCAAAGCAGATTGAATCAGGCTCAGAATCAGTTTACCGCATCTCAAACCGCACTTGAACGGCAACAACAAAAAGATATGGCGAATTTGAATCATCAAAATGAGATGAAGAACTTAAATGCACAAGTTGCGGCGAACACTATTGGTAAATCCATTGATTTCACCATGCAAATCACCAGTAACTTCGATGCGCAAATAGCCACGATCTTGAATAACTCGAATATGAAAGCTGAGGATAAAACAAAGGCTATTGAGCAGCTAAAAGCAAGTCGAGATTCAGAGATTCAATTTATGAGTAAGTTTATGCAGGGAATTCCGACCACGCAACAAAACTGGTCGTCATTTCCTAGCTTAGGTGTTCCGTCAATTCAAATTAGTTAAGAGGAGAAAGGTTATGGCGTTTTGGGATGATGCATGGGATGCAATTAGTGGCGCTGGTAAATGGCTGGGGAAAACAGCTGGAAGTGCAATGGATTGGATGGACAACCATAAAGCAGCAAGTAATATTATCGGTAATGTTATTGCTGGTGCCGGTGGTTACTTTGCGCAAAAACAAGCTGGTAAAGATTTGATCAATCAGCAACGTGAGTTATTAAATCTGCAAGATCAGATGAAATCAAGATATTCAGCCGTACCAGATGCGGATTGGTCGTATAAAAGTTTGACAGTGGATGATTCTCCTGGATTGGCAAATGGCGGTATTTTGACTGAAATGAAGAAACGTTCTGAAACCAAAGGGGCTAACAATGGCAGAGTTGCATGATAGTTTTGGTGAGTCAATGGAAAAAGCTGGCTATGAGCGAGCTAGTGATTCTGATTCATCCTTTTCCGGTGGCGGTGGTTGGCGAGAAGATAACAGTAGTGATAGTTATCGTAGTACGTCAGATAGATGGAATGACCACAAATCTAGATACGGAAAAGACAAAGTCTATACTGATGCATTTAATGAGCGAAGAAATAACTCTAGTTGGAGTGGTGGTCATAGCGCAATTAGCCGAACAATTAGTGAAAAATATCATTCGCTTTCTAATGGGCAAATGAGCGCCGTCGTTCCTGAAAAAGAACAGAAAACACTCACTGGCGGTTTATTTGGAAAAAGTTACACCAATGCGCCTTATTCTGAACGCACTCCTTCTATATTTGATAGAAACATACGTGGTTCAATGACATTAAATAACGGCGATGCATGGTCAAGCGATCCCCAATATTCATCCGTTCGAGACCAGGCGACCATTAATAGTCACGACCGTCTTAAACGAGGCGAAGAATTGAACTTAATTGGTCGTGCTGTAGGAGGCGTTTTTAGTGGGGTGGGTGGGGCAGCAACAACTCCAGTTGGCAAAATTGCTGAAGGTGTGGCAAATCTTGGGCTTTCCCACGTTGGGGATTTATCTCGACAATTCAAAAGCAACCAAGAGCAAGCGTATTATGATAGCCTCACTCCAGAGGGGAAGGCGTATTACGATACAAGAGTAGATTTCATCGATAAATCTTATAAGAATGCTCGGGAAAAATATGAAACGAACGATAAATGGATCGATAGAGGTATTACAGCTGCACAAGTCGGTTTATCTACTTTAGGGCCTCCTGGTGCGATGCTGGCGTCTGGGATTGGTTTATTAGGTAAAGCGATCAACAAAAAAGACACGATGACAAAATCATTACGTGATTTAACAGAGACGCTTAACTCTAACGCATTAAATAACCATATCGCACAACAAAATGAATTAGCTAAAAAAGAACGTCAAGCCTATAAAGAATTTATGGCTGGGCGTGATTTACGTAGTGACAATACACAACCAAAAGGCATACTGAACACTATGCATAATCGTATGCAAAATATAGAGCCTGATAAACAGGTCAAAACGAATGACGTTCCTAACCTAAGAAATTACTGGGCAAATATCATCGTATCATAGGAGAAATTTATGGGCATTTTAGATTCAATGACACAACAATCACAATCACAGACAACAGAACAAAGTGCGGTCGAAAATCCACAAGGTTCACAACAACAGGGAAGTATGGCTCAGATGTATCAAATGTTGATGCAAAATTCCATTAATGCTATCGCAAATGTTGCGCAACAGCGTATCCAAGAAAAAGGGCCAGAAGAAGGTATTGCGGATTTAGTCGCAAAAGCGATGATTTCAAATCTTCAGGCCGCGCAACAAAATGGCAAAACTATTCCGCCACAAGTGATGATGCAAGTTGCTAAAGATTTAGCTATGCAATTATTACAGCAAGTTGGTGTGCCAGAAGAGCAAATTGATGATGTATTGATTGATATTTTAATGAATGCGCTTGAGCAATTTGGCGAAGCAACACACGGTGCGTTACCTCAGGAAGAAGAACAGCAATACGTTGATATGATCAATAAAGTGGCTGAAATGGAAAGCCAACGCCGTGCGCAAGTGCAAAATGGTAAATCACAACCAATGCAACAAGGGGCATAATTTATGGGATGGAGTGGAATTTTAGGTGCGATGACACAAGGATTGGGAACTGGTATTGTCAAAAATGTTGAGCAAGGGTGGAAAGATGAAGAAACTCAAAAGTTGTTAGATTGGAAAGCGGCAGAAGCCGACAAACAACGTGCTTTTGATAGTGAATTGCTTGATAAAAAATACAAGCACGAGTTTGAGCTTGAAGATCATAGAACTCGTAATGAGATTTCAGCGGCGGCTGCAAAAGCTCGAATTTCAGCACGTTATTCTCATAGTGGTGAATCAGAAGCGCAAAAAAACCTTCTCGGTGCAACTCAAACTCTTGGTATTTATGATAGCCAAATACATGCCTTGCAAGAAAAATTGTCTGCAACAGAAGATAAAGAGCAACAAAATGCGATTACTGCAAGAATCAAGGCTGTTTCTGCTGAACGCGATAATTATCTGAAACGCCCTGATACAATCGCTGCATTTAAGGGGGCTGGCCAGATGGGGCAAGCACTTTATATGACTGGTGGTGGTGATATGGATTTATACAATCCGAAGCCAGTGGAGCGTAAAACGGTAGCTGAGGATGTTAAATCTTCTGTCGCTCCTCCTGTGCGCAATATGATTGATGTAAATAATCTCACTCCACAACAGGTGGCAGATATTGCAAGACAAAAAAGTGAAGACACCGCTCATTTGCAGTTTGCCAAAGCATCAGCTGATGCTAAAGATTGGGCGCAAAAACGCACGCAGTATCAATCATCAACTTTCATTCCGCGAACATTCTAAAAAGTGCGGTCAGATTTTCGCATTTCAATAAAAGCAAAAGGCGAGGTTTTAGCCCCGCCTTCTTTTGCTTGTTTAACAGTAAAGTTAATGTTTACTTGAATTAATTCTAACGCATCTAATCGTCCGTTACAGTTACAAAGGCGAAGTCTTTTTCCATAATTGCTTTTGCTCGCTCAAACTCTTCTGTTCCCCGTTCATCAGAACAATTTTCAACAAAGTCTATAAAATCCTGATTATCAATTTTCACAATGTTGTTTGATTCGTCATATACAATTTCGCTTGAAAAATAAAGTTACCCCTGTTCTTTCCATTGTTTAGCTAATTCTTCTGATTGAAATACTTTTCTTGGACTCCCATCAAGGGAACAAAAATATAGGGTTTTCATAGATTCTCTTTTGATTTTTTCTCACGCATTATTCTTACCAAGAAATTTAATACTCAGGGAATAGAATAGCCCGCGGATCACTCACGGATCATTTTAAGTTATTATTTAGTTATATCGCCGTTAGTGAATTTCATCTAAGGTATTGTTTTTATTGGTGTTGTTATAGCGAGGTTATTTAAGATTTGGTGGAGCTGGCGGGAGTTGAATCCCCGTCCTGATTGTATTCAACCTATTGAATTAATTAGGTAATTTTATTTTGAATGGAGATTGCGGATCAAATGCGTATCTTTTGGGGAATTACTTCCTTGTATTCCCTTCGTATTCTTTTAGGTATCGACCATAGTGACGGAACAGCATTTCCGGTCCTTTATGCCCCATTTGATTGGCGAGCCAAAATAGGTTTTTACCTTGAGAGATATGCATTGTAGCAAAGGTGTGGCGAGTTTGATAGGGGTTTCTATAACGAATTCCAGCTTGAGTAATTGTTGGAATCCATGCTTTCTTCCGAATTGCATCAGCAGAAGCCCATGGTTTTTTTGTTTTCGGATCGCTAAACACAAAATCACTTTTTCGAGTGAAATTAAGTTGATCTTGTAGCGCATCTATTGCTACATCATCAAGCTCAATCAAACGAGTTCCAGATTTTGTCTTAGTGCCTTTGATTACACCTACAACTTTAGCTTTTTGTACGTGCGCTGTTTTCTCCTTAAAATCAATATCGATCCAGCGTAAAGCGCATAGTTCCGAGCTACGCAAGCCTGTCCGTAAAGCAAACTTGAAAAGGTTTCGCCATTGCTCAAAACGGCAATTATCTTTAGCGTTTTCTTTTACTGCTATATGATAGTTAATATCATAACTACCAGAGCTTATCACCTTAGGGGTAAGAGTAATCTTGGATGATGCTAATACCGTGCCGTAATCCATTTCCTCTTCATAATATCCGCTCTCGCCTGTTGGCTGGAGGTACAACGGAAAACCTCTATTAATTTGAGATTTTGGAGTAGCGAGATTATTGGATCTAAAATGCTCTGCCCATGTATCTCGTCTGACTGGTAGATATAACTTGCCATCGATTTTATCCGAACCATTTTTAATTCCGTCATACGAGCTGTTGTAGTCGTATTTAAGGATATAATCTGGCGGTTGCGCAACATTGGATAGCGTATATTGCGGCTCACTTCTGTTACCAGCACTATCAACACCAATAATCCAGTATTTATATAACCCGCCTACAGTTTCAAACTGTGGAAACGCTAACCCATCAATATTTGTGATAAACTCTGAATTTTCTATTGTTTCCCCTTTCCGCAACTCATAATAGACAATCGGCAAGGTAGCCTTGGCACTTTGCCAACGCAACATGACGTAGTTATCGATAACTTGTTGAGATATAGAGACAGGTGTCGGTCGATGGACAATTAGCTGCGCTTGAGCGGATTCACTCCGATTTCCGCCTAAGTCAATTGCAGTAACGGTAAATTTTTTATTGCCGCTAAAATCAGCCTTAAATTTAAATGATGTACTTTTAACTAAAGCCAGCACGTCATCATCTTTTTTAACCTCGTAGAGCTCAGTCGAAAAAGAGTTGTTTTTTGTCTCACCCCAAGTCATCAAAACTTCATCGCCGACAATTTCTGCAACTAAGTTTTCTACTTGTCCACCTGAAATATTAAACGTTACTGCAGTGGGCGATTCAGAGCGAACATCGGAAGAATCCACTGCGCTTAGCCAATACTTATGCTCACCCGCGCGAATAAAACCAAGATTAAATTCGTTTGCCTTGATTTTCCCAACTGGTTTAGAACTTTCATAGGTGTCGCCTTTTTTAATCTCGTAATACTCTAAATCTATATCGGGCGATAAATTCCAAATTAAAAAAGCTCCTTCTTGGGCAATAGCCTTGTGTCTTAAATTAGAAACATTATGCGGAGGACGTAATCTACCTATTGGCTCATAGTTTTGGATTGGATTATCGGACCATACACCTAATACATTGCTTGTTTTGATGCGGATTTGATACAACACACCATCTTTTACGTTGGGAATATCAACTGATGTTAAGGTCGTTGGCTCCATCTGTTTCCAGTTGCCATTGCCCTCGCGATACTCAATTTGGTATCGAGATGTGAGTGATGTTGCAGGTTCATAACTTACAACAATTTTGGTTTGGATACTCCCCCCAAGCCCACGATAAATCTCATCGGTAATCACTACATTTTTTACACCAGTATCTAGCGTATTGTTTGTTGTGTCATATTCAATGAGTTCATTCCCATTTTCAATATGCTCAAACTTAGAGGGGTTGTAATCAGATGCAGTGATAGTGTATGAGCCGTCATCGCTCTCAACAATAGAGATAACTCGATAAAGTTCAGGCTTTATATCTGCACTAGCAATAATCCATGTGCTATTTTCTGTAACAGAGGTAAAAACCGGTCTTACGTCAATCTCAGTGAGTTTCCCGCGTTGTGTAATCGCTCTTTGTTCCAACTCCCCTTTTTCATTCACAATGCTAATCGTTGATTCTTTTGTGATTTCAACTTCCGCATCGAGGATGATTCGGTTTGTTGTTGAGCCGTCTTTAACTCGCCCACCGCGTCTCTCTCCTGAACGATGGACGTCAGATACTTGTATCACTTCGCCAGGGATGGGTATAGCACCATCTTGTCCGCAAGAAAACGTAATAACTTCGCTTTCGTATTGCTCAGTATAAAGTAGCCATTTCCCTAGTCGTCTCGCTTGCCCTCTCGATGTACAGCCGAACGCCACAACTTCCGTTTGGGATATGTACCCCATCTTAACAATCGCCTCCGAGTCCTCAATGTACTCTACAGATTGTTTAAAGTACTTTTTCGGGTCGTTCCACGTCACTAATACAACATTGTGACGAGTTTTAATATTCGAGCCTGAGCGGCTGAATTTACCGCCGATAACATTGGTATTATTAAACTGATAAATAGGCTCTTTGGGTGAGTCTTGGACGAGCATTTGAGTACCGCTACTCCAATAACTCATTGCTCTAAATACCGATGTTAAATCTCGTAACAGCTTAAAGGCTTCTTGTTTGGTTTGGATGTAAACATTGCAGGTAAAGCGAGGTTCACGGCCACCAAATCCATCAGGGACTAATTCATCGCAATATTTCGCTATTTGGTACATCGACCATTTATCTAGCATATCCTCTTTGATGTATTCCCCTGCCCCATATTCCTCGTTAGTGAGTAAATCAAAATAAATCCAAACAGGGTTATTTGAGTATTTGACAATAAATGTACCATCCCAATCACCGCTATATTCTCGAGTTTCTGGATTGTAGTTTGAGGGCACTTTTAGTTTGATGCCACGGCAATGATACCCACGAGATGGTATTGAGCTAAATTGCTCAGCGTCTATTTGCACGCCGACATATGCCACACCAGGATAAGTTAATTTTTCCTCAAAAACCGTTGTGATTTTTGAAAAAATGGTTTTGTTTTGTAAAGCCTGGCTATCCGAATCATTAGTTAACCGTGTCACTTTTATATTCCAGGGAGCTTCGCCTGTTAATCTAAAGCTATGTTCGCGATTATATGATGATGTGGTTTTACCCTCGATAATGATATTGCCTGCATCTATCCATTGACTACCGTTGGCTTGATATTCAACTTTTAACTCAACTTTTGTGCCATTAATATCACCATTACTTTTATTTTGATGACTTAATCCGGGCACAGTAATAGTTACTCTAACAATATCTGCCTCTGGTGCAACAATAGATCGCGTGATAGGTTTGTCTTTTTTTACTTCGGTATTGACATCTGTTGTCACTTCATTGGTTTGGCAAATTTCTGACGGTGCTTGTCTCACGCTTCCAGGTCGCCACTCAATAGCAACATTATTAAAATTGAATTTGCCTTTTTCATCTTGTAACTGTACATCACCAAAGTAAACTGAATTAAGTCCATTTACCGGTCCTTCAATTTCACCACAAGAAATAACATCAATAAATTTTGCATAAGAGCAAGATTTTAGCGAGTCGGGCGCTTCAACTGGTGCTCTACCACCTCCGCCACCACCTTTCCCACCGCCTTTTCTACCAACTATCTGCATTTATCACCCCGAAACTCGTTTAAATTTAAGTTTTCCTCTAGTCTCATTGTTTGATGTAGAGTTTGTTCTGATAGGAATTTCTTTATCGGTAAGACCTGCCGATACAACAGCAGATCCAACTATTAATTCGCCATATAACAATGGGATAGGTTGCCCTTGCTCGGTTGTATTTACCGCACCATTAAATAAATAAGACGGCTTATTTTCTGGACGTTCTTGTGGTCCGCTTACTTTTGGCACAGGGACGAGTAATTGGCTGATGCCGCCAAGTACAAGTGATGCACCAATCGTAAGTGGCAAGGTTGCCGCGCTGCTTAAAAAGCCTGTACCGCCTATAGTAGCCCATCCTAAAGGGTTCCAAAATGCAAGACCAATCATCGCAGCCCCCGCTATGAGCTGAAAGAATCCCCCTCGCTTAGAGCCCCTAATGACAGGAATAAGATGAAATTCGGCTTGAGCGCCATACCGCATTTGAAATTCATCAGATGATGTTGTCAGCTCTTCTCGCTGCACCAAAAACCGATAAACTATCCCGTGTTTTTCAGATTCTAAGAGAAACTCTTTAAATCCTCTTTTTAAAACACATAAGGCTCGTATGGCTTCCGCTGGTGTTTTTACTGCCAGCTTATGGACTTTACCAAAGCGCTTGCCTAACTCGCCTTTAAGGCGTATTTTCCTTATGTCGCATGATGTGCGTTGTTCGTTCGCGGTAGAATTGTCCATATACATCCTTACTTGATAGTCGTCCGTATAGATGATGGCCAATTAAACCATCACCAAGATAAACACCTGCATGATTAGGTACATTTGCGTTAATTTGCATCACAATCATGTCACCTATTTTTAAGTCTTTGACTGGATAAAATCCCGCGTCCTCAAAGTTATCAACATAGAGATTGCCACCATTATCCCACCAGCCATCTATGCGATTGTAGTTTGGGAGATTAATACCCAGTTCTTGGCGATACCAATCACGCACAAATCCGTAGCAGTCAGTCATGCCATGGATAAACTTACGCCCATACAAATCAGGCACCTCTGTAAGTGCAGGCATAAAATGCGTAGATACCTCATCGCCTTCTAGTCCAATAATGCACCATTCCAATCCACTCATTTTATGTGCATCTTGATCTGCAATACTTGGTAAACAGCTCTCGTCAGGATGGGAATGAACAACGCTTCTAATTTCCCCCACTCCTTCTGCTCGGGCATAATCTTCTATGCCAATCAAAAATTCATCTTCTGTTTCTGCTGCTAAATTGGTACAGGCGACATACTGCAATTTGCCATTTTTAAGCACAAAAAAACCGCAGCTTTCGTGCGGATAACTTTGTTTAGCATGTGCTATTGCATCATCAATATGTTTCATTTTAAATCCTCATATATGCCGCACTTGGAAAGCCACCAAAAGGCAGTTCTGAATGCTCACCAAAATGTGCTTTACAGTCAGCAAGCGTTTTAGCGCAAGTTGCTTTATCGCCTGTATATCCGCAAAACTGCCCCTTATATTTATGAGTGCAATATTGAGCGACAATCTGCCGACGAGGTAATTTAACCCCTTCTAAATCAGTGGCAGGTAATAGCTCGAAACTAACGGTTAAATGGTCTTCCGATGTTTTTTGCGATATATAAAATATATCATCGGGTAAATGTGCGTTTGGGTCGGCAGTCAAATTTCCATTTTCAAAATTTACCGCATCAAGATAGATTATTTTCGTTCGTTTGCGAGTAAGTCGAGCGCCCTCAATGCCTTTTAATTTTGCCAAGACTAATGTAATCGCTCCACCTAAATTGGAAAATGTAATACTTGGTCTAACAGGGTTTAACCCATCAACTGCAAATCCCTCAGCTTTGACTGGATAAGGCGTATATTCTTGCCCTTGCCACACAATAGCTTGACCTAATGGACTTAATCCATCGTGGAAACGATAAATAATATCGCCAAATTTAGTGAGATCGAGTTCAAATAATTCTATCCAACCATGAGAGGCGTATTGTTGCAGTTGTCCGTAAATACTCATATTTTCTCCAATAAAAAACCGCACTTTCTAAAAGATTGTGCGGTTATAAGTTCACGAAAAGATCTAACTGTTTAATTTGTAAAAGCTCACGCTCAAGGGCTTGCTTTTCCGATTTGCATTGCTGCAATAATTTTCCCCGTTCACCAGCTCGTTGCGTGTATTCGGCTTTCTTTTGTTGCCACAATGCCAACTTGTTTTTGACTTCGTCACGGCGGGCGACACCTTCCGTCCAATAGTCCCACAACGCCAAGAAACATTCCTCTTGGTAATTTTCCAAGCGTTCTTTTAAATCGGCGCGCACTTTGTTTGGGTTAATGCTAAACAGCCAGCCATTTAATTTTTTGATTGGCATACAAAGCATTTCATATTTCTTGCCGTCTTTACCAGTTGTGGTGATATGACCACAACTGAATTTTTGGTAATGAGAGGTGAGTTTTTTATGCTGACCTTTCCAGTCTAACCCAATTCCCTCAACAATCTCACGCATTGCTACATAAGCCACGCCGTTGTTATCCACTAAAGTAACTTCTTTACCTAAAAATTCTGCAGTTAATGTTTGCATATTTCTTCCTGTATTCTCCACAAAAAGGGGCCTGTAAGAAGCGGTGAGTGGAGAAAGGAAGCACCGCTTGTCACGTGTACATCGCTATCTTACAGGCAATAAAAAACCCGCCAATTCAAGCGGGTTGTAAAATTTCAATAAAAAAGCCGAACTGCATTGCTACAATTCGGCTATTGTTAGAAATAGTAATGCAAATTTAGGGTTAAGTCAATTTATAATCACTTTTGATTAGACTGTTCAACTTGGCAAATATACCCATCGCAATCTTGATTTAAGTCTAAATGATAGGTGGCCCATAACAACGCCACCACAAGTAAAATTCTGAACATAGTTTGTCCTTTTTTGTAAATTTTGGGTGTAGCAATCCGCCGCACGGATTTCTTGAGGAAAAGTGCGGTCGGATTTTTCGTTGTTTTATAGGATGTCTAGCTGAAATCCTGTTGCTTTAGGGTTGTAGGCTCTAAGATATTTTAATACGCGCCAGTTACTGCTTTGCTCGCATTTAAATTGCTCTGTAATGCGTGTCAATACGTTATGAGCCTGACGGAGAGTACTGCGATATTCGTAAGCCATGTCATGAACTGGTGCAGCATAGTGCGAGCCAATTTGTTTTAATGCTGGGTGAAGCACTTGGCAAAGTTCGGTGCCACGCAATAAAGCGAACCACGCCCACACAAGCTGTTGTAGGTCATGCTCTGTAAATTCACGGATGAATAGCTCATCTTTTTTCTGTTCAGTGATAAGCTCACCCTCAAGCACAATTCTATGCACATATTCAACCGCTTGCGGTAACTGCTCTAATGTTAAATCTTCAATGCTTTCCACATTAAAGCGTTGATGGACTAAATGATAAGCATCGGAATAAATCAAGCCTTTCTTGCTGACTAACATATTTACGGCATTACGCAGGCCTGTGCGATCATCTACCGTGGTTTTACGTTCAGCCTTACCATTAAACCAATAATCATGTAACGCTTGATAACACTCTTTTTTGTATTTGATTAATGTGTCACGGATTTCTGGGTTACAACGATTAATATCAATACCAAATAGCCAGCCGTTTAGGTATTGAATAGGAAGACATAGCATTTCACGATTTTTCCCATCTTCTGCAACTGTGGTTATGATGACCATAGTTGAGTTTAATACATCATCACGTTTCATTCGAGAATATTGAGATTTCCAATCTAAGCCTATATTTTCGCAGATTGGTTTCATTGCGGTGTAATGTGTACCATTTTGTTTAAATGTAACTAAAGATTGATGATTAAATGAAATTGTTTGGGTTGAGATTTGATTAGACATAACTGTCTCCTACTGTTTCTTCGATATTTTTAAGATGCCTCAAGTTGGGCGCCAAGTGGTTCGAAGGCTGCAGTAAGTCAGCTGGACGTATTCCCCTTTCGGGTATTGTATTAGTCGCCCACTCGGCATAGATAAGATGTGATTATGCGCAATGAATGTTTAATGGCAATAAAACAAACAAGGTTACTAAATTTCACGCATAAAAAAACCGCTATGCTATCGGGAGCGGACTAACCGCTTACTGCTAATAAGGCTTCGACACCTTGAGCAGATAACTATCTGCTTGATAAAAATCATAATGAAAAAGCCCCTTGGGTGTCAAGGGGCTTTTTGTAATTATTCACTTTTAATTTTGGGCGTTCGTCTATGGATTACAACTACTTTACTTTTTTCAGGATTTTTCTGCTCAAGCAATTCAACTTTCTTATATTCAATCTTCGTTTCTCTTGCGAGTGCAATAGCAAAACGATATTCAGCATTGGCTTTGGAATTATGTTCGTTAATTTGATTTAATCTTTCTCTCGCTAGTTGCTTTTCTTCCGCAGTAATTAACCTCACTTTTGAACCATTAACATCTCTGATCCATTTTCTACGAACAAAACGTTTTAAATAGCTAGGTGAATCTAAATAATATCGCATAGCACTTCGAACCACTTTTGATAATTCATCATCACCAAGTACGGCAAGCATATCATCGATAATTGTAGGAACTAATGGTTTAGTATCGAAAAAGACATTTGGAAACCGTTCTTTTAACTTAGCTAAATTTGCTTTGATATTATCTTTTCGACCCATATCTTACCCCATAAAAAAACAGCTTCCATTGGGAAGCTTTTTGGTTAAGGTTTCTGACGCCTATGGGGCAAATAATAGTATAAAGCCCCATTGATTGCAATAGGGCTTTGTTAATTTAACGATAGCTTTTGTTACCACCAGATGTATAGCAATATCTGCCACCTCTTGGTCCGTAGCAATAGCCATAACCGCAGTCACAACTACTCAAGTGTCTATAACGTTTCTTAGTAGGATATGATGAAACAGCTTTCTTTTTTGCTTTTGATTGCTTATCTACCGATTTCTCTCCTTTTGGCTGAGGGAATATACGGCTTTGCCCTGGCATTGTAGCAGTGGTATTATCAATTTGTGGAGTTGAATAAACTTCTCTTGTCTCCCATTTTGAACCGCTACTGCTGTTATGTGTAAATCCAGAATGGCATGCAGATAAAGTAAGGCTTATTAAGCCAATAAATAAGCGTTTTTTCATTCTCATCTTTCCGTAAGTAATTAAGAATTATACCACCTCTATTTGTATGGTGATTGAGTAATTACTCTTTTCCCATCAAGTTTGGATAAAGGCAAGGCAGATGTTATCGCTTTCACTGCCATAACCTTGTAACTCATGCATTTCAGGTGCAATTTCCCACACGCGTTGTTGCAATTCTTCATAGGTACGACCTTCAGTGACAAGATGCAACTTATCGCACGTGCCAATCCACGCAGGGATGTTATCTTCTACATCATACATCACTTCCACGACATAAGGCGGACTGATTCTATCCAAGCGTTTCTTCACTGACATGAGCGTATCCTCAATGGTTATGCCGAAATTTGAGGTGAATACATTACACTTTTTATTAGATATTATAAGCCTTCTTTTTATCTAACACATTTCTCTAATCAACATAAAAACACTCACCAAAAATGAAGTGGACGGTTAAATTTATGTGCTATTAAAGGTTAAATAACAGTGATTGAAATAATTCAAACTGTGTCGAATGATAGATGAAAAGTTTTATCTTGACAAGAAATTGCTTGCAATGACTAAAAAAGAATAAAATCTTACCGCATGAAAAAGCCCCTTTGTAGTCAAGGGGCTTTATGGTTAAAGAGAAATAAATTTTGCTATTATTTTTTACAAAAATCCCTATTGTACTGATCTATATTATTAATAATGTGAATTACTTTTCCGTTTTTAATCAAAATGCCGTCAGTTTCATACCCAACATATGCGCCATATGAATTTTTACCATTTACAGTAACACATGACATATAACCAAATTTATGATCTCCAAAATCATTTACCCATGACTTTTCTGGCGTACTGATTTCTTTATATTTCAGGCTGTCTGGATCTTTTGCAACTGTTTCATAATACTCTTTTACTATGCGTTCATAATTGGTCGGATATTGACCGTAGTCAGCATTTTTAATTTGTTCTTGTGTCAGTTGAGCACAACCGGCAAGAATTGCGCCTAGCCCTGCAATTAATAATAATTTTTTCATTAATATTCCCCACATAACGGTTATGGGGAATATTATATTTTGAAAAAATTAAAAAACATTGAACAAGATCACAAAATGGAAAATTCGCCTAAAATTAGGCGAACATTCCACCTGGTCTCATATTTTGTTGCATTATTGTTCCTGCCTCTTTTCGAGCAATGGCTTGCACTAATTCCACAGTAATTTCTAAGCCGCCACTGGTCTCTTTGGTTTCCACGTTGGCGTTTGTTGGCTCACCGTTGTTGATGATGTTTACTTTCACCCCCCGATCATTCGCATTCATTGGTGTGCTTGGTGCGTATCTACCCACTGAACCGCCGTTTGCGTAGCCCTGTGGTTTAGCCTTGCGTTGATAGTTGAGCTGATCCAGGTAATCAACCCCCAAACGGCTTACTGCTTCTTTGGTAAAGACATATTCGCCTTTGTGAACAATACCAGCTGGCGTATATTTTCCTCCTTGGCCAGTAAATCCCCCTTCATCAAATCCAACGAGTCCACCAGTATATTTTGAGTCAAACCCCATAAATTTGCCAAAAGATGTTCCTCCAAATACTGCCTTGAGTGATGCAAAAATCATCATCTTTACAATCATTGATGTGATATCTTTAATCACTGATTGTGCAAAGCCTCGGAAATCTCCTTTACCTGTTAATATGAAATCAGTTACGGCATCCGACATTCCATTAAACGCATTTAACGTGATTTGAGATACGTTGCCCATTACATCTTCCGCTGTGTTTTGGAATTTTTGGAAACCATCTCTGAATCCTGCCACTGGATCGCTTTTTAGTAATGAGGTTTGTTTAGCTTGTTCTTCTTTTAAGCGTTTAATTTTATCAATCATCTGCTCAAGTAAGGCAATATTTTCTTGCGTCATGCCTTTGCGCAATTTTGCCGTTTCAAGCTCTAGTTGATGATTAAAACGTAACTGATCTACCGCTTCACTTGTTTGACCAATAAGTGTCAATTCAAATTGTCGAGCCTCAATCTGCTCTTTGTAATTGTCACCTAAATCGCGGATTGCAACTTGTTGCTGCCCACTGTCAATTTCACTGGCAAGGCGTTTTAGATTAGCAAGCCCTTCTGCACCAAAGTGTGCATATTTTTCACCATTGGCAGCAATATCGTTTGTGAGTTTTTTTAACTCTTGATATTGGCTAATTCCACCATCTTGTAGATTGGCTTTTATGTCCGCTAGGCGTTGTTGGAGTTGGGTCACTTGATCAGTGTACTGTTTGACATAATCAACTTTGCTAGATCTATTCTCTCTAGCTAACGCATTGGCTTGATATTCTTTTTCGATTGCAGCAAGTTCAGGCTTACTATATTTGCCTTGCTCAGAAAGCCGTTTAATATATTTTTCTGTTTCTCCCGCTGCTCTTTCTTTCGGCGTTTTTGCATTAGCGATTTTTCGATCAAGGCGAAGATCGTCAATAACCTTTTGAGCATCTGCGCCAATACCTGCGGTTTCTTCTTTTACGCCAATTACACCGCTAAGTAACAATCTTGCTTTTTGTGCCGCCTGAGCTAATGCATCAGCCATTCCTAAGATTTTACCATTGGCGTCTGGTAACAAATCTTTAAAGTCTTCTGTTGAAAGTTTTAACTCAACAAATTTGTCTTTATTAAATTGCAATTCAGGGTAGAGCTTTTCTACGCTCTCTTTCAAACGTTGAACTGATTCTTCTGCACCAATAGATTTTAAATCTCGCTCTGACTTCGCTAACTGCTGATTAGCTGAATCTATTTCGCCTTTCTTGATTTTTAAATCTTCAAGAAGTTGATTATAGCGTTTCAGTGCATATTGATTTTGCCAAAGGTTCCCCTCATCCATACTTTTAGTTTGAATCGATAATGCGCGCTCCATTCTTGATTTTTCTTCAATCAATGATTGGATTTGATTCTTCTGCTCTGCCATAGAACGCTTCAATTTTGCGCTCATTGCTTCTAGCTGATTTGCGGTCAATTTTTGTAACGCATCACTTGTCACATCAAGACTTTTCGCATAATCAAGATTCTCCATCTTGGCTTGTTCTGCATTTTGTTTCCAGGTATAAAATGCCCCCGCCCCCAAAGTAAGCGCAGTGGTGACCAGTCCAATAGGTCCACCTAATAGACTTAAAACACCACTTGATGCTCGCCCAGCCAAAGATAGTTTTTGTTTAGCAAGCGCCGCCCTTTCTGTTGCCTCTCTCTCAGCGTTCATTAATACTGTAAGTTGAGAGGTTTGGGCGGCCATTTGACCACGTAGCGCCATTCTTGTTTGTTCTGATTGAGCTAAACTTAATTGGGCGCGTAAAGACTGCATTTGTATTTGTGCTAGTCTTAATTCAGCCGTGGCTTGAACAGATGTAGCCTGTGCAACCTCTAAAGCCGCAAGAGCCTCTTGCCGTTTAGTTAATACAGACTTAATCCCTGCTACAGAGGCTTTACCTAATTGTCCTAGCAGAACCGAACCAATCACCACCGAAAGATAGTCAATATTTTTGGCTAAAAATGAGACAGATGCAGCCATCCCATCAAAGATACCACTGCGATTACCGACATCATCAACAAATTTAAGTGTTTGGTTTTTCAATTGAGTCATTGCCTGACCAAAAGTCAAAGGCATTTTTTCAAAATCTGCTGAAATTTTCTCAGTTGCGCCTGTAATAGCTTCAAATAACAATTGAGAGGTGATTTTACCTTCAGAAGCAAGTTGTTTCACTTCTGAACGGGTTTTCCCCATATATTGCGCAACAACATCTAAAATAATGGGGGCGCTTTCAGCAATAGTACGGAACTCGTCACCTTGTAACCGACCTGAACCTAATGCTTGTGAAAGCTGGAAAAGTGCACTCGCCTGCTCTTGTGCGCCCACTCCACCTACTGCCATCGCTTTATTTAACGTTTCAGTAAAAGTTAGAATCCGCTCTTGGCTATAACCATAATCTTTCAATGCTCGAGCAGAACGAGCGTAAATTGTGGTTGTCGCCTCTAAATCAGCACGAGTACGTTGTGAAATAGAGAAAAGCTGGCTTTGAACAGCTTTATATTCTTCAAATGAATTTGTGACAAATTTCACCTGGGCAGCAAGGGTTTTCATTTTGTCGGACATTTGAATAAATTGCCCAAGGCCTTGAATTCCCAATCCAGCTGTCATTAAGACTTTTAATTTACCCATTACGCCTAAAAGAGATTGCACTGAGCGCTCAGTAGATTTTGCGTTATCCGTCACCGAACGAATATCACGATTAACTTTATCAACCCCTATAGAACGTAACTCTATGCCTAATTGTGCGAAATCTGCCATAATTTACCTCTATGCAACAACTTCCTTAAAGGTTGCTGTTAGCGTGCTATATCCTGTTTTTT
>ENA-OOPM01000007-OOPM01000007.1-human-oral-metagenome-genome-assembly--contig:-NODE-7-length-17294-cov-5.554261_pt1 | contig 17294 bp, 31 predicted proteins | sample MGYA00245296_ERZ501134 | MGnify/ENA primary metagenome ERZ501134 (study PRJEB25959, sample SAMN05335052) | human oral metagenome | host: human-associated | place: USA: California | collected 2014-05-20...
AAAAAAAGTTGTTGACAACAGAAAATAAAAGAGTATAATAGACTTATAAACAAGTTGCGAAAACGCAACTTAAAAGAAAGGAGAGGTCTATGGCAGGTGCATTGGAACTAGATAAGCCATACCATAATTTAAAGGGTATCATCGTTTCAAAAGGATTGAAACAGAATGATATTGCTGAAAAGTTGGGGATGAGTAAGTCTACTCTGAGTGTAAAACTTAACCGATATAAAGGGCGAGATTTTACATTCTCAGAGGCAAGCAAGCTGGCAGAGTTGCTAGGCGTCAAAATGGAGGATTTCTAGCAATATTTTTTTACTCAAAAAGTTGCGAAAACAACAACAAAGAAACAAAGGAGAACAACATGACTAAAGTTAGCATTGATACACTATTAAGTACGGAACAAGCAATCAATAGATACTGCCTACTTGCTAAAAAGGCAAAAGAGACAGATGATTTTGCTCTTAATGAGTTTGTTAGTGAAGCTGCTGAAATTGTGGAGTCACTACAAACAGGGCGCCCAGTAGAGCGCAGAGAATTGCAATACTTTTTAGAAGATATTGCCAACTTTTGGGAAGAAAATATCTAATAAGAAAGGAGCACAGATGAACGAACTCATAAACGTAACACTAAATGACAATCATGAGCCAGTGGTGTCAGCTAGACAATTACATCAGACATTAGATGTTAAAAAGAGGTTTAGTGCTTGGTTTGAAACAAATTCAAAACTATTCATGGAAAATGAAGATTTTACAAGTGTTCAAACGGGTACAGTTGTAAATAATGGGGCTATAAAACCTCTGCAAGATTATGCTTTAAGTTTAGATATGGCCAAACAGTTGGCAATGATGTCTAGGACAATTAAGGGGGCAGAGGTCAGACAATACTTTATCCAAGTAGAAAAGGATTTCAATAGCCCTGAGAAAATCATGGCAAGAGCCTTGCTCATGGCTGACAAGAAAGTCCATCAGCTAGAGGCTAAGATTGAGGCTGACCGTCCTAAGGTACTATTTGCTGAGGCAGTCAGTGCAAGTCACTCATCTATCCTGGTTGGAGAGCTTGCTAAACTACTCAAACAGAATGGGGTAGATATGGGAGCTAATCGCTTATTTAGTTGGCTTAGAGCTCATGGTTATCTCATCAAACGCAATGGGCGTGACTGGAACATGCCAACACAAAAGAGCGTAGAGATGGGACTCATCAGAGTCAAAGAAACCAGTATCACACATGCTGACGGCCACATCACAGTTAGCAAGACACCACTTGTAACTGGCAAAGGTCAACAGTACTTTATCAACAAGTTTCTAAATCAGGAACGTTTGACAAGCTAAAGAAAAAGCCCTCAAAAGACGGCCAATCCATTTGAGAGCTAGAAAAATACTTATAAGGTAATTATATCATGAAATCACAAAAAAAGGAATGGAGACCACGGATCATAAACATTATGGCAGATGGCTCACAGGTTGACAATCTATCAGGGTACACAATCCCTGCAGGTCATTCATACTACGACATTATCAGAAAATATTTGAAGAAAGGGGCTTAAATATGAGGTATGCAGTACATCATAAGAAACACCCATGAGAACTATACAGCGTTAAATAATGCTTTCACTCAAGACAGCAGGCTTGAACCAGCAACAATAGGCATATTGACGGTGATTTTAACTAATAAGCCTGACTGGGTTGTATATCCTGAGGAAATCGCTAGACGGTTGAATATTAGCAGGCGGACAGTGGATAGACATTTCAAGATACTAGAGCAATGTGGATACTTACTATCTGTGAGAATTAGCCATGGCAGAGGGAACGGGACAGAATTTAGACGGTTTTTCTCAGACAGCCCTATGTCAGAAAGTTATAAAAATTACTTAAAAAGTAATCTGGCTGATGAGTTATCCACAGGCAATTAGATAGAGCTATTTACACTTGGAAGATTTTGCCATGTTAAAAATTGCCATGTTAAAAATTGCCATGTTAAAAATTGCCATGTTAAAAACTGCCGTCTAATAAGTACTAACTATATAACAAGTACTAACTATACAATAATCTAAGCCTTACGGCACTAACTTAGTAATAAATACTAACTTACAACAAACTACTACTACTAATAAATAAAAGAAAGAGAGTATAAAATCATGACTGGTAAAAAACTCATCAAACAACAACAGGAAAAGATTGAACGTATCGAACAGCTGCAAAAAGATTTACATAAATTGTCCATGTTTGGCTTGCTTACTGTGAATGCCTTAGGAATAGATGATGAATTAGAACTCCCACTAAAAGCTATCCATGATGTCTCACATGTCATCAAGGATGTATTGGATAGAATGAGCCCACAAGAGGCTATTGAGAAGAATTTGACAGAAAGTGATGATGAGGAGTAAGAAAATGTGGAATAAATTAAAAGACTATTTTGGACTAGATGAAATCTTGGCAGATGAGCCAATCCAGGAATTAAAGCAAGAAAACAGCAATCTAATTGATTTAAGAACTCTACAAATCGAACTTAGAAAATGTAAAGAGGAAATCAGACAGAAAAACGACTTACTAAATGAGCTATCTACTGAAAATATTAAACTTGCTCAAGGTCTTAAAAGCTGCTCTGAAATCATCTACGAGCAGGAAAAACTAATCAATGTCTTTCAGGATATTTATAACAATGGAGGCAAATGATGGACAGAGGGCTTTTCGGGACTTTTGACTATGACAGGGACTACTTACAACCTACAGAGCCTCAGGATGAGCTTGACCCTGCTGATTATGTATTCAGTGCTGGTCAGTGGATTTATGTAGGAGATTGTTAGCCTATGGATAGAGAGCACTATGAGGACAATGCCTATTGGAGAGAAAGACACCTTAGGACTTGCTACGAGCTAGGCGCTATTATTGATGAGCAACAAGATAAAATAGTAGCCCTTGTTAATAAAAATAAGCGCTTAGAGCGTGAAAATTGGAACTTAAAGCATAACAGAGGTAAAAGGAAATGACAACTAATCAAATGACAACACAGACAAAGCGTGACATCTCAGTAGATACTAGTTTATGGACTTTTCAAGATGTCAAGCGATATTTTGACCCACAAAACCTACTGACAGAGAAACAAGTAGGACAAGCCTTGTCTCTAATCAAGGGGCGCAATCTAAACCCATTAGCCAATGAGGTCTACATCGTAGCATACAAGAATAAATCAGGGGGGACAGAGTTTAGTCTCATTGTATCCAAAGAGGCATTTTTGAAACGTGCTGCACAAAATCCAAACTATGAGGGCTTTGAGGCTGGAGTGGTCACTGTAGATGATGAGGGCGTAATGCACGAACGCAAAGGCGCAATCATGCTCCCTGGGGATACTCTTGTCGGTGGATGGGCTAGAGTATACCGAAAAAATTTTAAGGTACCTGTGGAAATCTTTGTCAGCCGTGAGGAATATGACAAGAAAAAAAGCACATGGAACAACATGCCAGCCACAATGATTAGAAAGACAGCTCTAGTCAATGCTCTTAGAGAGGCGTTTCCTGAGGATTTAGGGAATATGTACACAGAGGATGATGGAGGGGAAACGTTTGACCGTATCAAGGATGTCACTCCTCAAGTACCTCAAGAAAGCCGTGAGGATGTAGTGGCACGCAAAATGGCTCAGATTGAGCAATTTAACAGAGAGCAAGAGGCAAGCCCTGTAGTCCCTGAGATGGAGCCTGAGGCACCTCATAAGCCAATCCAAGGCGAGCTACTAGATGATAATGACCTTGATTATTAATAAAAGGGGACAACATGCAAGAATTACAAGTTAAAATCACACAGGCACAGGTTGAAATCATTGACCGTGAGAAATTTGAACAGAATATCAATGAGGTAGTGACTAAGTATCAAAATTACACGGTCACAGCCTCAACCATCAAGGATGACAAGCAAGTACTTGCCAATCTACGCAAACTAGATAAGCAAGTCTCTGATGAGCGTATCAGAAATAAAAAGCTACTGTCTGAGCCTGCTGATGAGTTTGATAAGTACATCAAGCAAGCCATCCAGCCCTTAAAGGACATCATTGATAAGATTGATGTGGATGTCAAAGAGTTTGAGGCTCATCAAAAGACGGTCAGACTGGATACAGTCAAGGCCTACATCTCAAACAAGTCAGCTGAGTACATGATAGACCCTAGAGTCTTTGATGAAAAGGCTACAGAATACATCAAGGCTAGTGATTTCATGGCAGATGGGATGACCCTCAAAAAAGCAACCATGAAAAGCCTTGATGACATGGTCACGTTTGAATTTCAGAAACAGCAAGAGCTTGAGAAATCTAAATCAGCTATTTCAGGCCTCTGTGCTGAGTATGGGATGACTGACTCTCCTTATATCCGTATGTTACGGGACTTGACCCTTGCTGAGGTCTTTGAACAAATTAAGGCTGATTATGCTTTTCAGAGAGAAAAACAAGAGCTTGAACGTGCAAGACAAGAACTTGAGCAAGCTAGTCAGCCAAAATCAACAGAGACCCCAAAATTTGACCCAGAAACAGGAGAAATCTTGGACAGTGGGCAAATCCCTCAAAATGAGACAAACGAGCTCAGAGGGGCTGAAAATGGCTTAAAACGATATACCCAAAAAATGACAGTTGAGGTATATCTTGTAGACACAGCAGATAAAGACCATTTTAAATCTACGCTAGAACAAGCAGGATTTGTAGTCAAGCATAATTACAAGGTTAGTGGTTATCAACGTATCGAACCTTTGACACAGGATGAGCTCAATGAGCAGAATGGGTGGTAAATATGGAGATTAGAAAAGTAACTGATAGCATAGCTATCTACTCAGACGGCAAGAGATTGCAGGTTATCCACAATTTAGGAGATGAGTTTATCTTAGATATTGATGTAAAGGTTGAGAGTTTTTGGAATATTGATAGACAAGCTATGGAGCCATTTGCCAGTATAAAGTCAATTTTCAAAGTTTGTGGTTTTTGCTCAAAAGCTGGAGAGGGTATGCACAGATTAAAAATAGCCATCATGCAGTTTGAGGACTTTGATGAGTATATTAAAGATAACGAGGATGATTTACTTATATGGTGGAGAAATCCATGGAGGAAAGTAAATGATAAATAATGTCACACTAGTTGGGAGGCTTGTAGCGCCTCCTGAGTTAAAGAAAACGCCTAATAATGTGTCAGTGCTACAGGGCACGCTTGCAGTAAATCGTAATTTCAAAAATGAAAATGGAGACCGTGAGGCTGATTTTATTAACTTCCAAGCGTGGAGAGGTACAGCTGACATCATTGCTCAGTATTGTAGTAAGAGCTCACTTATTGGCCTCACAGGGCGTATACAAGTGAGGTCTTATGAAAAAGATGGCCAGCGTAGATATGTGACTGAGGTAGTCGCTGAGAGTGTTGCTCTGTTAGAGAGTCGCAACAAACAACAAGAACATGCTCCAGCTCAAACAAGCAATAACTACACAGGGAATAGCAACCCATTTAGTCAGCCTGACCCATTCAGTGTCTCTGATGATGATTTGCCATTTTAGGAGCTGCTAAATGAAATTAACTCTAAACATTGAGCCTAAACCACAATCACGGCCACGGTTTACACGCTTTGGGAGGCCTTATGATGACCCTAAAATGAAAGCATGGCGCAATAATTGCCAGCTGCTCATTGCTAATCAGTACATGGGTCAATCTATCCTTGAGGGAGCTTTGAGGGCACGGCTTAGATTTTACATCAAACCTCCTCAGTACCTCTCTAAGGTTAAGAAATATCATCAGGCTTTCATTGATGAGGTTATCCCAGTAGACAAAAATCCTGACATAGACAACTATGAAAAGGCTCTGTATGACAGCATGTCAGGGATTGTTTTTAAAGATGATGGTCAGATAGCGCTACATGATGTAGGCAAATTTTACAGCCTAAATCCTAGGATAGAGATAGAAATTGAGGAGATGAGATGGAATGGCTAGCAGATAATATAGACCACCCCATTATATGTATTGTGTTTTTTGTAGTTGGTCTTATTCTAGGTAATATAGAACCATTCAACAAACATCCTGAAACTAACAAACAGCCTATAATCATTTATAAGGTTGATAATGCTGGCTCAGGAATACATGGAAAAATCAGTGATAAAGAAATCATAGAGGGGCGCTATACTGTCACTGTGCCCTCTTATGGAAAGTTTTTAGTGACAAAGGAACAATATGAGAGTATCAGAGTAGGTGATGACATGCCTACATATTTGAAATAAAGGAGCAAAAAATGGCAACTAATATGGAATTGTTAGTAAATAGAGTTGAGAACTGGGCGAAAGAGAGAGGGCTAGATAACTCAGATAATAGCACAGCTCAAGCATTAAAATTATTTGAGGAGGCTGGAGAATTAGCCCAGTCACATCTCAAAAATCGTGAGAACGAGGGCATGGACGCTGTAGGAGATATTTTGGTAGTATTAACTATCTATTGTCAACAAAAAGGCTGGTCTATCTCTGATTGCTTTCAAATGGCATGGGATGAAATTAAGAACCGAAAAGGTAAAATGGTCAATGGTTCGTTTGTGAAAAGTGAGGATTGGTGATGGACTACGAGCAAAGATTAAATGATAATCAGCGTAAACGTTTTGCATTCATGCTAAAACAAAAACGCAAAGATAAAAAAATATCACAAGCAAAACTAGGTGACATCTTAGGGTACGCTCAGTCAGATATTTACAAATGGGAAACATGCAAGGCAAGACCTAATTTTTATCAAGTGGAAGATGTAGCGACATATTTCAATTTGCCTATGAATGTTTTGATAGGAGAGGAATAAGGAGGTGGAAGAATGAACCAACTAAAAAAAGATTTTATTTTAGCTATCAATAATTTAAAAATTGATATTATAAACAACTCAGATAAGCTAGACAGCTATGAGCTAGGAAATATCAAGAGACATGCAAGGGATTTATATGAGAGTCTTGTATGGCTGCAGTGTATGGCAGAGGAGGCAGGAAAATGAAACCTAAAAAATATCCGTATTCAGGAACTAATAAAGAGAAACCAATCAAAGAAGATAATCTAGAGCTTGTAGTATTCCCTAATATTTCATTAAGAAAAGACTTACTCAAACACATTTACTCAGTTGTTAAACAACATGACAATACTACAATCATTTATTTCAGACTCCCAAAAATTTTCGGATTGGACTATGAAGAACAAAGATCTAAAGTAAATCTAAGCTATGAAGAAACTGTAAAAATTTTGAATGGGGTAAACTAAAGGAGAGGTAGAGAGTGAGCAAAGCTAAAGAACTCTTGACAGAGTTACAGAGCTTGGACATGGACATCCAAAGCCGTATAGATGAAATCAATGAGCTTGAGGCTGGGCTACTCTCAAGCCCTAAGTGGACTGATGTAAAAGTCCAAAGTGGCCAAGTTAGAAAGATTGATGATGTATATGCTCAACTAATTACTATGAAACAAGAGATAGAGCATGACATCAAAGAAATCATAGACAGAAAGCTAGAACTGAGCAGGCTAATAAATAAGCTATCAAATCCGAAGTATAGGACAGTATTAAGGATGACATACATAAATAAGATGTATGTAGATGACATCTGTGACAAGATGGAGATTAGTAGGACTACATTTTATACCTGGAGAGGTTTAGCTATTAGCGAGTTAAACGATTTACTAAATCGGACTAAATCGGACTAATAAGGCTAAAAATTGTTAGCACAGTTTTTAAAATCTGATAAAATGATAGTGTCAAATGCTGAGGCAGATGAGACTCCTTATAAATTGAGGCGCAAGCCTCTTTGAGGTAGTGATACGGATGCAGTCTTCTTTTTTTAAAATTGCTACTGTTGTTCCTTTGGAGGCTATCCCTGGTTCAAGTCCAGGCGCTACCATATTAAAAGCTACAAAAAATAAAAATGTAAAGGTAAGAATATAGTATCGGTTCTAATTGAGGTTAGTAGCTCCTCAGATTAAGTCACTCATTGAGTGGCTTTTTTATTTTTTAAAACAAATAAACAGCAGGAGGTTTAGGCTTGGGTAGAGCAAGAGACCCCAACCGAGACAAAGCATTTGAAATCTATTCAGAGCACAATGGCAACATTGAACTGATTGAGATTGCTGAGCGTTTGGGTGTTTCAGCTGGCACTGTCCGAGGTTGGAAAAGTAAAGATAAATGGGAACCTAAAATAAAAGGAACGTTCCAAAAGAAAAATAAGGAACGCTCCAAAAAACCAAGAGGCGCTCCCAAGGGTAGCAAAAACGCTCTAGGGCATGGAGCACCTAAAGGAAATACCAACGCTATAAAACATGGTTTATTTGCTAAGTACCTCCCTCAAGAGGTATATGAGATAGCTCAAGAGATTTCAGATAAACAACCTATAGACATCCTTTGGGAAAATATCACGCTGACTTATGCAACCTTATTACATGCTCAACGTATTTTGCATGTGCAAGACATTGAGGACACTACTAGCCTTGTAACTAGCACAGCTAAAGGTGGTGTAGGATATGAACATCATACATCATGGGATAAGCAAAGCAGAGCCATCACAGCAATAGCAAGAGCTCAGACTGAGCTTAGAGGCATGATTAAGACTTATGATGAGCTCACACGCTCTCCACTTGTTACAGAGGAGCAACGCTTGAGGATTGATAATCTCAAGGCACAGCTAGGCTCTAATGATGAGGATGATACAGTCATAACTGGATTTACATTTGATAGGAGTGAGTACAATGGTAACACTGAACCTAGCCAAACTGATTAACCCAGTATTTGATGATGTCCTATATACGACTAAGAGCCATGTAGTGCTCAAGGGTGGCCGTGCCTCTACTAAGTCATCAGTGGTCTCCATTGACCTTGTGAATGACTTTATCAATGACCCTAATGGGAATGTGGTAGTCTTACGCAAAGTAGGCAAGTACTTGAGAATGTCAGTATATGAACAAATTAGATGGGCTATCTATGAGATGGGCTTAGCTAATCAGTTTAAGTTTGGCAAATCTCCCTTACAGATAACTCATATCAAGACAGGAACGGCCTTTTATTTCTATGGGGTTGATGACCCTATGAAACTCAAGTCACAGAAAATAGCTAAAGGTTATGTCATGGCTGTATGGTTTGAGGAACTTGCTGAGTTTGCTGGCCGTGAGGATATTGACATAGTTGAGGATACTTTCATCCGTCAAGAGCTCCCAAACGGCAAAGAGGTCAAAGTCTATTTCACTTATAACCCTCCTAGAAATCCCTATGACTGGATAAATGAGTGGGTGGCTGAGAAAGCTAGTGACCCTACTTACATGATACATCATAGCACCTACCTTGATGATAGACTAGGCTTTTTGTCTAGGCAAATGATTGAGAAGATAGAACGCTATAAAGAGACTGACCCTGACTATTACAGATGGATGTATCTAGGTGAGGTAATCGGTTTAGGCAATCATGTCTATAACATGAGCTATTTTAAACCACTAGAGAGCCTCCCTGACGATGATAAGCTAATAGGTATATCATTTGCTATGGATACTGGACATCAGCAGTCAGCAACAACCTGTGGAGCTTATGGGCTCACAGCTAAGGGTAAGGTTATCCTATTAGATACTTTTTACTATAGTCCAGCTGGCAAGACCATCAAGAAAGCCCCCAGTGAACTCTCTGTGATGATACATGATTTTATAGATAAGGTCATGAAACAGTACAGAGTACCTAAACTCAAGATGACTATAGATAGTGCAGAGGGAGCTTTGAGAAACCAATACTTTAGAGATTATGGAGAACGCTGGCACCCAGTTGCTAAGAAGAAAAATCAGACTATGATAGACATGGTCATCAGTTTATTAGCTGAGGGGCGTTTTTATTACCTTGATACCGAAAATAACAGGGTATTCATTGAGGAGCATAAGATGTACCGATATGATGACAAGTCACTCAACACAGATGACCCCAAAGTCATTAAAGAGGATGACCATACAGTAGATGGTTTCAAGTATTTTGTCCTAGACAACGCTAGAGAGTTAAATCTAAAAGCCTAAAGGAGCTAGTAATGGGAATAGTCCAAACAATTAAAGATATTTTTAAAAGGAGTAAATATGTGATGACTACTCAAAATCTAACATACATCACTGACCATCCAAAAATAGCAGTATCATCAGCAGAGTATGACCGTATTAGAGAGAATATTAAATATTTTTCAGGCCATTACCCTCAAGTAGAGTATAGAGATAGTAACGGTACTAAAAATAAAAGAAATTTCAACCATTTACCTATTGGCCGTACAGCAGCCAAAAAGATTGCAAGCCTAGTATTTAATGAACAGGCTGAAATCAAGCTAGATGATGAGCAAGCTAACAAGTTTATCCAACAACAGCTACAAGATGACCGATTTACCAAAAACTTTGAGCGATACCTTGAGAGCTGTTTAGCCCTTGGTGGTCTTGCTATGAGGCCTTATGTGGATGGTGAGCGTGTAAGAGTGTCATTTATTCAAGCGCCTGTCTTTTTGCCATTGCAGAGCAACACTCAAGATGTGTCTAGTGCTGCAATCGTAACCAAGACCATCAAGGCTAATGGTAACAAGCAGAGATATTACACGCTGATTGAATTTCATGAGTGGTCAAATGATAAATACACGGTATCAAACGAGCTATACAGGTCTGACAATCAGAATGCAATAGGCTCAAGAGTGCCACTATCAGAGATTTATGAGGATTTAGAGGAAGTGGTGGAATTAAATGGTTTGAGCCGTCCACTATTCACTTATCTAAGACCACCAGGAATGAACAATAAGGACATCAATAGTCCTCTTGGTCTATCTATTTTTGATAACGCTAAAACTACAATAGACTTTCTTAATACCACCTATGATGAGTTTATGTGGGAGGTCAAGATGGGTCAGCGTAGAGTGGCAGTACCTACTCAGATGATTAAAACAGAATACAATCAGGATGGGGATAATGTAGTAGTCAAGCGTGAGTTTGAGGCTGGCCACAATGTCTATGAGCAGTTTGACTCTGGTGACATTGACAAAGGCATAGGTATCACAGACCTTACTACAGCAATCAGGTCAGATGACTACATCAAGGCTATTAACGAGGGCTTGGCGCTCTTTGAATTGCAGATAGGTGTATCAGCTGGCATGTTTAGCTTTGATGGCAAGAGCATGAAAACAGCTACAGAGATTGTCTCTGAAAATAGCGACACATACCAAATGAGAAATAGTATTGTAAGCCTAGTAGAGCAGTCACTAAAAGAGCTCATTGTCTCAATGCTAGAACTCGCCAAGGCTTATAAACTATACTCAGGTGAAATCCCTGAGATGGACAAAATCAGCATTAACCTTGATGATGGTGTCTTTACAGACAGAAATGCTGAGCTTGATTATTGGATAAAAGTAGTCAATGCTGGTTTTGGTACTAACACAATGGCTATTGAAAAAAGTGCTCAACGTGACACCTCAGAAAGCCAAAGAGATTAAGGATGAGATTGATGGCAATGTCATTGATGATGTAAATGCTGAGCGTAGCTCTGAGGATGTCTCAACTTATGGAGAGTGATTAGATGGCTGATGTCAAAAAGAAACCAATCAAGCTAAATGATGAGCAACTCATGCTTGACGCTAGTAGAGTTGCTGACATTTACCATCAGCTAACTCTTGACCTTTTTGACCAAGTAATAGACCGTATCAAAGAGCGTGGCTCTGCTAGTCTTAATGATAACCCTTATATCTGGCAACTTGAGAAAATGAATGAGATGGGCTTGCTTAATGATGATAATGTCAGCCTTATCTCAGAGCGCTCAGGAATTGCTGAGGAACAGCTCAGGTATGTCATACAAAATGAGGGCTACAAGGTCTATAAAGACACTAAAGAGCAACTACTGGAGTCCATGGGTGGAGATTTTACTGATAACTCACTCATTCAGACCAATCTAGCTGCTTATGTCAATCAGACCATGGGAGACATAGATAACCTCATCAATACCACCCTGCCACTGAGTGTCAGAAAGGTCTATCAGTCTATTGTTGAGGAGAGTGTAGCAAAAGTTGTAACTGGCTTAACTACATCAGATAAAGCTATCTCTGATACAGTCATGAAGTGGGCTGAAAAGGGCTTTTATGGCTTTACTGATAGTCAAGGCAAACGCTGGAAAGCTGACACTTATGCTAGACAGGTTATTAAATCCACAGCTTGGAGGGTCTACCGTGAGGTCAGAATGGCTCCAGCTGAAGAATTAGGTATAGATACCTTTTACTATCACAAAAAGGCCACAGCAAGAGAGATGTGTGCTCCTCTACAACATCAGATAGTAACTACTGGAGTTGCTAGAGAAGTAAATGGAGAGCGTGTCTTAGCTCTAGCTGACTATGGCTACGGTCATCCTGCTGGTTGTCAGGGTATAAATTGCACTCATGAGATGACACCATACATCCCAGGGGTCAACTACAAGCCTGATTTGCCTGACCATTTGAAAGACCTAACACCTGAGGAGGCTATAGCAAATGCAAACGTACAGGCTAAACAGAGAGCCCTGGAGAGGTCTATCAGGAAGTCTAAGGAACTTTTGCATGTTGCAGAAAAGCTAGGAGATAGTGAGCTAATCTCTAATTATAAGAGCAAGGTTAGGATGAAACAGGGAGCCATGAGAGGCTTTTTGAGTCAACACCCTTATCTACATAGAGATTATGCTAGAGAGAAATACTATAATGACCCATTTTCTCAAGCTAAAAAAGAGATTAAAGTCAGAAAAGAGCTTGAAAAGCTGGAGAAACACAGAGCAGAACAAAAAGAAATGCGAAAACGTTTCACAAACGCTGTGAAAGATGGTATAATTAAGGCAGAAATCAACGAACAAAAACAAGCGACTCATATTAAAGGAACTAATGAGTGGCTTACGAGGATTGAAAATGAATTAGCTAACGGTAATAAGATTGAGCCAAGCTATTTGACAATATCAATGGATGAGGCTGCTGAGCTTATTAAACGTTATTCAGGAACAGGTAAATTCTTGTATAAAGCAAATCCTGACTACATCCCTAAAAAAGAGGTTATAAAACATAATCGCAAGATTGGCATGTATATTGACCAACGAACAGGCGAGATATTTGAAACTGACACCTTTAGGATACACTATAGAAAGACAGGGGCACACATTGTCCCAACGTATGGAGGCGAGCTATGAAATTATGGACTTTTTTAAGACAAAACGTGAAACTTGTGCTTAAAGACGGCTCAATTATTTCAGGTTTTGTCCAAGAATACTGCAACAAAGATGACAATGATGAGGAGATTGACTCAATCGGATTGGATGTTGACGGTACTCTTTATGAGTATTTTGAGGATGAAATCCTTAGTATTTCAGTAGCTTAGCGCTTAGAACAATCTAGGCGCTTTTTTTATGCAATAAACTACTATAAACCTATGGGAGCCCATCAGGTTTTTTATTTTGCCCTGGAGCATGGCGTAAAACTGTCTTAATTTGTCCATGTGACGTAAAAAGGAGGATTAAGACATGAGTCTTAAACGTGAGATGTTAATTGAGGCAGGTATTGAGGATAAGTCAGTGATTGATAATATCATGCAAGCGTACGGTGCAGGTATTGAGAATGCAAAATCACAGGCTAAATCTGACTTACAAGCTGAAAATGACAGCTTAAAACAACAACTTGAGCAACAGACTCAAGCTATTCAAGACTTGCAGGCTAAAGAGGGTGCTAGTGAGGAAAGCAAGCAACAACTTGAAGAACTCAAAGCCCAATTTGAGCAGTATAAACTGGATAGTGAGGCGAACCTTGCTCAGGTAACCAAAACCAATGCTATTGCCCTTGCTTTGAAAGATGTAGGAGCACACAACTCAGAGGATTTGATGAAATTCATCAACCTAGACAGTATTGAGCTAGGAGAAGATGGAAAACCTCAGCTTGAGGACACAATCAACTCACTCAGAGAGTCAAGCCCTTACCTATTCCAAACAGTGCAAGAGCAACCTAACCCTAATATCTCTGTCCCAGGAAATCCATCAGCAAGTAATGCAGATGATGGCCTAAGTGCAGAGGACAAAGCCCTTTTTGCTGGCTTTGATAGCGTATAATACCAAAAAGAAAAGAGGAAAAATATAAATGGCAGTAAACTACGCAGAAAAATTCAGTCAGAAAGTAGATGAGCGTTTTGCAAGAGAGGCTCTTACTACTAACACTATCAATCAGGATTTTGATTTCATTGACGCTGAGACAGTCAAGGTCTACACAGTCGCTACATCAGGAATGAATGACTATCAGACTACTGGTCAAAATCGTTACGGTACAGCTGATGAGCTTGGTAATACAGTCCAAACTATGACGCTCTCTAAAGACCGCTCATTTACATTCACGATTGACAAGAAATCAGAGCAAGGCTCAAATGGTGTCATGGAGGCAGGTAAATCCCTAGCCCGCCAAATTTCAGAGGTAGTCATCCCTGAGGTTGATAAGTACCGTCTATCAGCAATGGTTTCAGGCGCTGACACTACTCATGTTGGTACAGGTGCAGTAAGCAAGACTAATGCTTATGAGCTTGTACTTGAGGGACAATCTAAGTTGTCAGATGCTCTAGTGCCTGTGGCTGGCCGTATCTTGCATGTATCTCCTAAATTCTACAAGTTGATTAAACTTGATGATACTTTCATCAAAAACTCAGACCTTGGACAAGAAATCACTGTCAAGGGTCAAGTGGGTATGATTGATGGTATGCCAGTAGTATTGACACCATCAACATATATGCCTACAGGTGTTGAGTTTATTATCGCTCACCCAGCAGCTACTACATCACCTGTTAAGTTGGAAGATTATAAAATCCACGACAACCCACCAGGTATCAACGGTAAATTAGTTGAGGGTCGTATCCGTTATGACGCTTTCGTCCTAGACGCTAAGAAAAAGGCTATCTATGTCCACAAAACAGCCTAAGGAGGTAATCAATGGCTAAAGATAACACAGTAGAGGAAGTTGTAGAGGTCAAAGCTGATGTCACTTTGACAAAGGATGGGGTATCATTTACCCTGTCTGACCCTGTCATGATTTCAGCCTTTGAAAACAATGGCTACAAAGTGGAGGAATAAACCAAATGGCTCAGTTTAAAGCAACAAGTAATGTTGTTTTTAATGTCAATGGCAAAGAGCAAAACTATAACAAGGATGTAGTGTATGACATTGATGTCAAAGTAGCTGAGAGCTTAAACGCTCAAGGCAAACAGTCACATCCTGAGTTGAGCCCGTTCTTTGAACCAGTTGACGGAAAAGAAGAAAACAAAGAGGCAGGTAAGTAGTACCGCCTCTTTTTATTGGAGGTGGTTACTATCGCTTATTTGACACAAGATGAGTTTAAAAAATTAGGATTTGATGAAGTAGATGGCTTTGAAAAATTATTGATGAGGGCAGAGGTTGCAATCAATCTCTTTCTTGATGGCTTTTATGGTGTTAAGGATTTTGAGACTGATTTTGAGGCTAGAAAGAAAGCTGTCAGACTTGCTACAGCTTACCAGGTGGCTTATTTAGACGCTAGTGGTATTACTACGGCTGATGATAAGCAATCAACCTCAACAGTGATATTAGGTAGGACTCATGTGAGCTATTTTAACGGAACTAGTAGACCGTTTGAAAGCGATAGGTATAATCTATCACTTGACGCCTTAAACGTGCTAAAAGCAGCAGGTTTTGGGTATAGGGGGGTAGGATATGACAGAAATTGATAAACGGTTATTGATTGATACTGTAACAATTCAAAAAGATACAGGTGAAAAAGACGGATGGGGAAAAGTAATATTAGAGAGCCCAGTGACCCTTAAACATGTCAGATTTGATAGACAGTATCAAGTGCAAGGCACCAAAAACAGCCGTAAAGAGTCCAAACCTAGTACCTTATTCATATATCCTAAACATTGCCCTATCACCTTAGATAATACCTTTAAAAATGCCATCATTAATGATGGTGAGCGTGAATATAGAGTTACTGCTATATTGCCTATTAGTTATCCACATAAACAAAAGATATTTTGTTATGAGGTGGAGTGTATCTGATGGGAACTAGCGTATCTGTCAAAATTGACCTCAAAGGTATAGAGAGAAAAGTATCACCACAGGCACTAGCCAAGGGCAAGTTAGCTATTGCTAATCAAATGTTGACTGACTTTACACCCTTTGTCCCTCGTAAGAGTGGAGACCTAAGTGGTAGCGGTCAGGCTACTAAGGATGGGGTAAGATACCCTGGCCCTTATGCAAGAGCTCAGTTTTATGGTTCCAGCTATAACAAAGCTAGAACATTTGTATTTTCAAAATATACCACACCAGGAACTGGTAAGCGCTGGGACTTGAAAGCTGAGGCTCTACATGCTAGTGAGTGGGCTAAAGTCGGATTGACTGCAATGGGAGTAAAAACATGAATAATAACGATTTTTCAGAGGTTTTAAGAGATTTCATCAATACACTAAACCTATCCCTGAATTGTAGGCTTGACTACTTATCAGAGAAAGAGGATTTAGTCCTATATCCTTTGCCAGGTGGGAGGATATTAAAAGAGTACATGAACGGTAAGCAAGACATCAGTCTTGTATTTGAGGTGGCTATCAAGACTCTTGACCATCAAAAGACAAGCTCTATCCTGTGGGCTATCAATCATGCTCTTGCTAATTTTAACCTAGAACTACCTAGCAAAAATAACTCATATCAATTCAGAGGCCTTGAAGTATCTCAGCCATTTTTGAATGACCGAGATGAGCAAGGCTTTTATATTTACATGTTAGATGTAACGGCACAATTAGAAACAAATGGAGGGAATTAAATGCCAAAAATGAAGAACGCCAAGCGCAAGCATTTTATTGCACCTTGGTCATCAGCTACACCTACTACTGAGCCAGGTACTGACGCTTGGAAATGGCTTGCAGATGGAGTGACAACCGCTGAGGTTGAAAACGATGAGGAAACAGATGACATTGCTTACTACAATGGTGATGGCACTAAGAAAACTGTGGTCACATCTGTCAAGAAAGGCTACAGCTTTGAGGGAGACTACATCAAAGAGGATGAGGCTCAGGCTATCATTGCAGCTATGGAATTTAAGACAGGCGATGAACGTAATGTATGGTTCAAAGTAGTAGAGTCTGATGGTAAGACTCAATATGTCGGAGTAGCTACAGCCTCAGGTATCAAAATTGGGGGCGGAGAGGCCTCTGAGTATGAGAGCTTTGAGGTAACTATCAGCTGGAATACAGCACCTAAGCAGTCCGCTGTAGTCGGATAATGTGAAGTGAGGGGAGTGTCAACCGCTCCCCTTTTTATTTTTGATTTAAAAAA
>ENA-OOPM01000009-OOPM01000009.1-human-oral-metagenome-genome-assembly--contig:-NODE-9-length-15725-cov-19.729965_pt1 | contig 15725 bp, 20 predicted proteins | sample MGYA00245296_ERZ501134 | MGnify/ENA primary metagenome ERZ501134 (study PRJEB25959, sample SAMN05335052) | human oral metagenome | host: human-associated | place: USA: California | collected 2014-05-20...
AAAAAAGGTATTGATAGTATTTTATTATTTCGCTTATTAAGTGAAGCAAGCAAAGTGGACGGTACTAAACTAGCATTCCAAACTGAACACTCAACAGAGAAAAGCCGTGACACAAACTCGGTTAAAACTAAAGACGGAGTTTTACAATCTGTAGGTGGTATTGAGGTTTCAATTACCGCAACTACAATCATGGCAGAAGACGATGAACTTGTCGCTAAGCTAGAAACAGCTATGGACAAAGGCGAACTTGTAGAAGTTTGGGAAATTGAAAAGAACGCTAAAAAACAAGGTAACAAATACGAGGCTGTTTATTATCAAGGTTACTTGACTTCATTCAAGAAAACTAAAAACGCAGAAGACTTAATCGAGTTGGAACTTGAGTTCGCAGTAAATGGTACTGGTGTTAAAGGTTATGCAACTCTTAACACTAGCCAAGCAGAAGTGGTTCAATATGAATTCGCTGACACAACAAAAGGAACAGCAAGTCCAGTTGCTGTAACACCTGGAGTTGGCGGTTAGAAATTAAGAGAGGTTAACGCCTCTCTTTTTTATTGTATTTTTTAGGAAAAAGGAGAAAACAACAATGCAATTAAAAATCAATGATAAAACATACAACATTAAATTTGGAGTAAAATTCGTTCGTGCGTTGGATAAAGCTTATCCAATCGAGCAACAAGGATTGAAATTTGGAATGGCTCTATCTGCTAAAATTCCAGAATTATACGCTAAGAATATCGCATCATTGGCAGATGTTATCTACTATGGAACGGTTACGGAAAGTCCTCGTCCTTCATTAACTGAGGTTGAAACTTACGTTGAAGAGTGCGAAGATTTAGAACAATTATTCGATGAAGTAATTCAAGAATTAGGCGAGTCAAACGCAGGAAAGTCTTTGTTACAGGAGATGAACCAAGGTCTCGAGAAGAAATAATTGAGAAATCATCTTTAGAAACGTTCGAGGAAATCATTATTAATTGTGTTCGATTTTTAAATATTACAGACGTGAATGAGATTGGACGTATGACTATGTACGAATACGACTTATTGATGACTGGAGTATTATTACGAAAGCAGGATGAAGACGAACTCTTACATCGCTCTGCTTGGTTAACCAGACAAGTGGAGGCTACAAAATCGGATGGTAAAACTCCTTTGTATAAGAAGTACAGTGATTTTTACAAGAAAAAAGATACGAAACAAAAGTATCAACTCTCAGACAAAGAGAAAGAACTCTTACTGAGAGCTAACACGTAATGAAAGGAGGTATATAATGGCAGAGACTTATTCAGTCGAGGCGGTGCTTACCGCTGTAGACAAGGGAATGAGTTCTACTTTGAACGGATTGCAAAAAGCAATCAACGGACTTCAAAAATCGTCGAATGCGTTCGATACGATTTCAAATAAGAGTTCATCAATGTTCAAGTCAATGCTTGGTGCTAATCTTGTTGGTTCAGCGATTACGTCCGCTTTTGGAAGTATCAAAAGTACAATGGGCGAAATGGTCGGAGAGTTGAATAGCTCGAAAAAGGCTTGGGATACGTTTGACGGAAACCTCAGCAAGTTGGGTTGGGGGAAAGACCAAATCAACGAGGCAAAAGAGGCTATGCAGGACTATGCGACTAAGACTATTTACTCAGCCTCAGACATGGCAAGTACATTCTCTCAAATGGCGGCGATTGGTCGAAACGATAGCAACGAGCTGGTAAAAGCTATGGGTGGACTTGCTGCATCGTCTGAAAATCCTAAACAAGCGATGAAGTCCCTTTCTCAACAAATGGTGCAGGCTTTAGCTAAGCCAAAGTTAACATGGCAAGATTTTAAAATCATGATGGAACAAGCTCCAGCAGGTATGAGCGAAGTTGCCAAACAAATGGGATTGTCCCTTAATGAATTGATTACAAAAATTCAAGCAGGGGAAGTCAAAACAGACGACTTTGCGGAGGCGTTTAAACGTGCAGGGGCAACCATGCAGGATATGGCGACGCAATACAAGACGATTGACCAAGCTATGGACGGTTTGAAAGAAACACTTTCAAACAAATTAAAGCCAGCTTTTGACACATTGTCTAAAGCAGGTATTAAGGCACTTGAGGCGATTATGAATCAGCTCGATAAGGTTGATTTTAATAAACTAGCCTCAGGGATTGAGAGTTTTGTAAGCAAAATTGATTTCGATGCAGTCATTGAAAAAATAACCTCGTTCGTTGGTTCTGCTGTTGCTAAAATCAAAGAATTTTGGCGAGGGTTCACAAATACGAGCGCAATTTCTGACTTTAAACAGGCATTGAGCGAAGTTTGGGAGGCAGTTAAGAAAGTATTTTTCTTCACTTGCTGGAGGAGATACAGCTTCATTTGGCGAAAAGGTTGGGAAAGCCTTGAGTGTAGTTTCAAAGGCATTACAGGTTTTTGCTAAAATAGTTCAAAGTCTAAGTCCAGAACAGATAAGAGCTATTGCCACAGCTTTTATTGGCTTTAAAGTGGCACAAAGGTCAACAAAATTATTGGCAAATGCTTTAATCGGTTTGAGCAAAGGAGTAGGCGTAATCAAGGCTGTTTTTGGCGGTTTAGCAAGCTTTGTAAGAGTTGCAAAGATTTTAAGTGGTATCGCTAAAGGCTCTCAAGCTGCTAGCTCGTCACTAACATTCTTGTCTGGAAGTTCAAAACTTGCTAAGGGTGCAATGATTGGACTAAACATTTTCAGTAAAGTGGGCGGTTGGATTGGTTCAGCAGTTTCAGCAATCGTTGCTTTCCTCGGACCAGTTGGTTTAGTTATTGCTGCGGTCGTGGCAATTGGTGCAGCTTTTGTTATTTTATGGAACAAATGCGAAGGTTTCAGAAACTTCTTCAAAGGCTTATGGGACGGAATTGTGAACGTTGCTTCAAAAACTTGGGGAGACATTAAAAATGCTTGGGACGGCGTTGTTGAATGGTTTTCTAACCTATGGAATGGTATCAAAGAAACTGCTTCAAATGTTTGGAATAGTTTCTTAGATACGGCAAAACCAGTAATCGAAGCTATTAAAAAGGCGTGGGATAGCATTACGGAGTTCTTCAAAGGACTTTGGGATGGCATTACACAATTCGCCTCGAATGTTTGGAATAGTTTCCTAGAAGGCGCAAAACCAATCGTGGAAGCGTTGATGAATGTATGGAACGCCTTGACGGAGTTCTTTACGGCATTATGGGACGGTATTGTTTCAATCGCAAAAACGGTTTGGAATGGTATTGTCGAAGTTGTTACGGTTGTTGTTGAAGTTATTAAAGGCGTATGGAACGGCATTACAGAGTTCTTCACTAATCTTTGGAACGGTGTTGTAGAGGTTTCTACGAATGTATGGAATGGATTCGTTGAATTCATCACACCAATCATCGAAACAATCAAAGGATTGTGGAATGGTTTCCTTGAGTTCATGACCTCGATTTGGAATGGTGTCGTTTCAGTTGCCACAACTGTTTGGAACACACTCCAGCCTATTATTGAGGCGGTATGGACTGCTATTCAAACATATATCTCAACAGCTATTGAAAATATTAAAACTGTTATCTCAACTGGAATGCAAATTGTTCAAGAAGTATGGAATGCGGTTTGGACGGTGTTTATAACGATTGTTCAAACTGTATGGACGGTCATTTCAACGGTAATTTCAACAGTCTTGAATGTGATTGCTGGAATTATAAACACGGTTACTGCTGTAATCAAAGGAGATTGGAGTGGTGCTTGGGAGTCAATTAAAGGAATTGCGAATACTGTTTGGGAAGGTATTAAGACAATCATTTCAACAGTTATCAATGCAATTAAGGACATCATTAGTACCGTTTTAGGTGCGATTAAGAATACCGTTTCAACAATCTGGGAAGGTATTAAGAGCATTTTCACAACAACAATCAATGCGATTAAAGAAACTGTGGTGAATGTTGCCAACGCCTTGAAAGAAGGTTTCTTGGGTGCGATGGACGCACTTAAGGGCGGAGTTTCAAGTGTTATTGAGGCAATCAGTGGTTTCTTTGACAAATTATGGCACATTGACTTAAGCGGTGCAGGTCGTGCGATTATGGACGGTTTCCTCGGTGGTTTGAAAGCTGCTTGGAGTGCGGTTACTGATTTTATCGGTGGTGTTGCTAACTGGATTGCAACACACAAAGGTCCTATCTCTTATGACCGCAGATTGCTTATCCCTGCTGGGTTTGCTATCATGGGCGGTTTCAATAGAGCTTTAATGAGCGGATTTGAAATTGTAAAAAGCAACGTGTCTGGAATGGCTGGCGGTATCCGTTCGATGTTTGACGATGCAGGTTCTAGAGTTTCAGCTATGTCAAATGCTTTACAGGGCGATTTCTCTAACAACGTATCTGGCACATTATCAGCAACTTATGAAGTCAATCAGACGAAAGAGCCAGCGGTTATTAACCTCGCTCTCGGTTCTAATGATTTCAGAGCCTTTGTTTCAGATATTTCAAACGTCCAAAATAAAGAGGAAAGGATAAGATTGAAGGCTTCAAGCCTTTAATGGTGACTTAAATGTATATTTTTAACGACACGATAAAAGGCACACCGACATTTAACTCTGGTTTAGAAGTTCAATTTGGTGGAGTAAGCCTCAATCAAGAAATGAATAACGAGGACGGAACGTTCTTTGTGGCGAATACCACAGGTCGAGACGTCCTCGATTTTAACCATGAAACAACAAAAATAAAAGGGCGAGACGGTCAATATCTCTATGGTGCGACGTATAAAGAGCGTGAGATTGAAATACAGGTCAGACTAACAGGCTATACTGATTTGGGAATGCGAAAACAGTACGAGCGTTTAAACCGCTTGTTGTTTTCCCGTAAAGCTAAAAAATTAGAATTTGGTGACGATGGCGAGAGATATTACAAAGCAATCTTTTCTAAAGTTAAGAAACCAGAATTGGAAGACGCAAACGACACAGTTATTAAACTACATTTCATTTGCTATGACCCGTTTAAATATACTGAGCCTAAAAGTACAGGAAGCAACAAGGTAACTTATAACGGAGATTTTCCTACTGAGCCTATCTTGTACCTTACAACTAAAGAAGGAACTGAAATCCGTATTCTACACCTTGAAACTCAAAAATATATCAGATTAAAAGCTACTTACGTTCAAGATTCAAGTCTGGTAATTAATTGTGAAACTAGAGAAATCACGTTAAACGGCAGAAACGAGTTGAAAAACTTTGATGTGGTTAACAGTCGATATTTTAAACTTCAAAAAGGCGTAAACACATTTCAAGTTGAGGGTGCTACATTGAATGATATCCAGTACAAAGAGGTGTTCGCATGATTTATTTATTTAATCAGACGGAAGAATTGATTGACGTTATTGACGAGGCGAGCCTTGCAGATTTTACGCATACTATTGAATTGAACACGTTTGACAGAGCGAGTTTTGAACTTCCAATAGATTACAAGCCTAACATCATCAAAGAGGCTCAGTTTTTTGGTTTTCAATCAAGGGACAACGCTTTTTGTTTATTCAGAATTTCTGGAAAATCTCGTGACCTCGGCTTGACTATCCAAGGTATAGACAGAGCGGAAAGCGACTTACATTCATTTGTTATCGAGGATAAGCGACCAAGAGGAACTGCTGACCTTGTATTGAGTGGAATTTTAGAGGGAACAGGCTATCAACTAGGAAATGTGGACGGCTTGACAAGGACTGGAAAAATGAGTTTCTACTACATTTCAGTCCGACAAGCTCTCGTTAAAATCATTGAGTCATACGCTTGCGAATTCAAGGTTCGATATACTTTTGTCGAAAACAAGATAATCGGACGATATATTGACCTCAGTCAAAGATTTGGACATGCTACTGGACATCAGTTCGAGTACGGTTCAAACATTTTAAATGTTACTCATGAAGAGTCATCAGACGAGGTTGTAACTGCTTTAATTGGACTTGGTAAGGGTGAACAAAGCACGGATGAGAATGGCGAGGCTACAGGCGGTTACGGTCGAAGAATTCAATTTAAAGAAGTTGATTGGTCTATTGCTAGAGGCGACCTTGTTGATAAACCAGCAGGTCAAAATTATGTAACAAATGAGTCTGCAAAAAATATCTATGGTTTACACCAAAACGGAGTTATTAAGCATCGGTTTGCCGTGTATACAAACGAGGATATCGAAGACCCAGTTGAACTATTAAAAGCGACTTACAAAGAGTTACAACGCTTATCTGTTCCAATCGTAACATTTAAAGCTAATCTCCTAGATTTAGCTAATGCGATTGAGAATGATATTTGGATTGGAGATAGCGTCGGAATTGTAAGAGACCAGATAGGAATTTCCTTTGAGGCTAGAATTCACAAGCTAACAATCGACAAACTTGATAATAACCGCTCAATCGCTGAGCTTGGAGATTATCAAACGTTGCAAGCGAAAGACCGTGCGACACGTCAACAAGCAATCAAAGAGGTTGTGAAAGGCTTTACCGAGTCGCTATTCGACCAATCTATTGCGAAAGAGGTCGAAAGACGCAACAAGGAAATTGATGAAAAAGTTCGTATCATAGAGCTTGAAATTGACAATGCTCTAAAAGAATACAAACACAAAACAGAGGAATTAGGCACTAAAATCCATGATGAAATGGAAAAAGAGCGTCCAGAGTTTGTTAAGCGTATCCGAGAGGAACTAATGAGCGGTGCTGACTCAATCGCTGAGTTGAGCAAGAAATTAGAACAGGTCAGCGAAACCACAAGAATAAACGCTGGTCTGATTGGTGGAGACGGTACAGCTATTTACAACAAGAACCGCCTCAATGGAAGCACGGCTAAAAAAATTGCCTATGGTACTGATTTTGTCGAAGTTGGACATAATGGGGAAGGCTTTGAACTAGGTAAACAGTACGTGATAAGCTGGTCGGCAACGTGTACGCCTTACGGAAAAACGGACGTGACTGTTATTATTAACAAGACACCGTTTTATGGTGGGCATGTTCATTTATCGCCTATCAATTCAGTTCTTCCAGAGATTGACAAAGACTTAACTCAAAAAGAGGAACAAGTATTATCGGTTTACAACGGCAATTACCGCTTGACATTATCAGGAAATTGGTATCAATCAACAGACTTTACTGTTGCGATTGATAATCGGACAAATCGATTTGAGTTAGAACCAGTCTACAAGAATATTGCGGACGGGCAAAATTCAATATATGACGGAAGCTGGAACGAGAGTCCAACATTTATTTTTGATGGAGGTGTAGCATGACGGAAAAAATTCCAATTAGAGTACAGCATAAACGCATGTCATCTAGCGATTGGGCAAATAGTCCACTTGTTCTGCTTGATGGTGAGTTAGGCGTTGAGAGCGACACAGGCAAAGTTAAGGTCGGTAACGGTCATGACAGATTCACAGCCTTACAATATCTAACAGGACCAAAAGGAGACCGAGGAGAGCGTGGAGAACAAGGACCAAAAGGTGCGGACGGAGTTCTTCGTTTTGAGGACTTAACAAGTCAACAAAGAGAAACATTAAAAGGCGCTCAAGGACCAGTTGGACCAGCGGGACCAATAGGACCTCAAGGACCGACAGGACCAGCAGGGACTCAAGGTATCAAAGGGGAGACTGGCGAGCCAGGTCAAAATATTATCAATCAGAACGGTGGACAACCGTTGAAATATTGGGCAGGAACGAAGGCACAATATGACGCAATCGCCAATAAAGACGAAAACACTATCTATGATATTTACACAGCATAGAGGGAGGTAATATTGTGCGAGAAGGAATTTATGTAGGCAACAAGGAAGTTACTAAGCGTTATATTGGTAATAGTCTGGTTTGGGAAAAATTGAAATTGTTATTTAGTGGAAAAGAAACGCTATTTTATAATTCATTCACTAAGGAAGTATCTATATTAAATCAAGAGTTATCTTTAAAGAATGTAAAAGCTATTGAAATAAACGAACAAAAAATAGCTGTTTCTAGTGTTAGAAAAGGAAAAAATATTACCGTATTTAAATTCGTTGATAGCGTAACTGAATTTGAACGAAAAACGAAATTCAAACGAAGCACACCTTATTATCAAGGGATTGATATAAAAGTATACGGAGGGGAATAAATGGACATCACAATTCAAAACGTCCGTGCGCCAGCACTTGAGCATAACGGTCGATATTACAAAGTGTTCCAGCCACAATCAAAAGACGAATTGCTGAAATTACATCATTTAGGGTGTGCTGGGGATACCGTGATAACGGATATTCAGTTAGAGCAAGGAGATTTTCCTACTAGCTTTGTCGAACCTATGGTTACGCAACGGACGTTATCTGGACTATTTAAGGATATGAGGTCAATCGAGCTAGAAATGAGAGACCAAAATAGTACGCTGTGGAGTAAAATTCAAAAGAGCAACCAAGGAGCATTGACTCAGTTCTTCGATACGAATGTTAAGAGTGCGATTGTTCAAACGGCAAATGAAATCAGACAGGAAGTGCGAAACGCCTCTAATAGTGCCAGGGTACAGGTCACTCCAGAGGGCGTGGTTATTGGCTCAACTACTCTAACAGGGGAACAACTAGCCTCAACCATTTCCACAAGCCCTAGAGGAGTTGACATCATCGCACCTAAGATTAAAGTTAAGTCCGACATGATTGTTGACGGTTCGATAACCTCTAGCAAGATTGCTGCAGGGTCAGTTACTGCCAACGCTCTAGACGTTGGCTCGGTTACGGCTGATAAGATTAAAATTGATACTGCATTAATTCAAAGACTAGTATCACAGCAAGCGTTTATCGATGAATTGTTTGCTAAGCAAGCAACCATTACCAAAATAAAAAACGTTGATTTCACAGGAGACCATATTAAAGGAGGACGCATTTCCTCGCTAAATGGAAATACTACGTTCGATTTGCAAACAGGGCAAATTGATATGAACGGCTTTGGAGTAGGCATAAGAAACCAATTTTCAGGTCGTCCATTGCAGTATCTTGCATTTGGCGCTGGTAACATCAACGGTGTTGACGGTTCATACACAGCATTATTAAGTAATCGAAACGGATCGCAACAAATGGACCACACAATCGCAGGACTACAAATATGGAACGGACGAAGTGGAAGCAATGTTAAAAGTGCCGTCAACATGTACGGTCAAAGAATAACATTTAACCAGAGCGCACAAGCTGGATTGAAAGAAGTGTCTATTGATACAGGCACACACACCCTTGCAGGAGTTGACGAAATTGTTATTCAAGGAGTAAAATTGTCGTTGATTTTAAATGACATTTACGACAACTTTAGAAATCTTGGAGCGAAAGCAGGAAACTACACTAGAGGGTATCACGATAGATGGAAATAACGGAGGGCAAATGAACACTCAAGATAAGATTATCAATGACTTAGCAATTCAACTGGCAAATAAAACTATTGAATGTGCTAATTACAAGGCGTTATATGAAGAGGCGCTAGAGAAAATCAAACAACTACAAACAGAGAAAGAAGAGGAACAATAATATATGGCTTTTAAAGTTATCAACAAATATTTACAAGAAAACAACCGCACTTTTGTTGCAATTCGTCAAGACAATCCTTATACGGCTTTTGACCGTGTGCTGATTGGTGACCGCATTAACGAGTCAGACGAGGTTTTAATTCAAGCGGTCATCGGACAAATTACAACAGAATTAAACCCAGCGGACGGAGTTAAAAAATTACAAGAAGACTTACAAACGCAAGCTGAAAGCTACGAAGGAAAACTTGCTGAGAAAGATGCAAAAATTGCGGAAGTAAAAGCCGTTGCAGATTGGGCAGTATTGGCACGAGTTACTGATACGGACAATCCATTAGACCCTACTGTTTTCAAACGTGGACTTGAATTAGTTGACCTTGGAAAAGTTGGAAAAACTTACCAATCTCAAGAAATTTTCACACTTGAAGATGTGAATCATGTTGAGAAATTCCAAGAAGGTAGACGTGTCATGATTCAAGTAAACGAGCCATTCACATATCAAGGTGAAACACTTGAACAACTTGCAACACTTGAACAAAACGGGAAACTTGGAATCTGGAAATGGACAGAACCTAAACAAGAAAGACCAGCCAACGAGCTAGACACACAGCCATTACAATAGAATTATGAAAAAGGGGAGTGATTTAATTGGAATTTTTAACCTTAATCGATAAACTCACGCCCGTTTTAATTGTGATAATTCCAAGTTATTTCTCATTTAAGAGTACTCAAAATACAAAAGAGACTGAAAAACAAATCAATGTTCTTGCTGACAAAATAAGTGAGCTTGAAAAATCAGTGGGCGAAGTTACTGAGATTGGACGAGATAATCGTAACAATCTCTCACTTATTAGAAAAGGTTTGCAACGCCTACAACGTTTTCGATTGCAGGAAAATCTAAAGAAATCAATCAGACGTGGAAGAACAAATCAGCATGAGATTGAGGAATTAACTCGGCTATATGAAAGTTACGTTGAATTGGGTGGAAATGGTGCTATTAAAATATTGTTCGAGAAATTTCTCGAACTGGAAATTGTGGAGGAAAGATAATGGATAAAATTAACTGGAAAGTACGAGTATTAAATAAAACATTTTGGCTTACTTTAGTGCCTGCATTGGCGCTATTGCTACAAACATTTTTAGCTGTATTCGGTGTTAAGTTAGAACTAGGCGAAACAATCGATAAATTATTAGTGTTTATCAACGCTTTGTTTGCTGTTTTGATGATTGTTGGTATTGTTAACGACCCAACAACCGCTGGTCTGACTGACAGCACAAGAGCGCTTGAGTATCACGAACCTAGCGAAGATTAAACTAAGAAAGGGAGGTCCTAAGACTTCCCTTTTTATTTTTCATGAAAGGGGGACAACCTTTGAAAAAAATTATTAAACGACAAGCTGGCGTTTGCGTCGATGTCAGAGATAATGTTTACAACATAAAAGAGGAATTTTACTCACACGATAAGAACAACGCGTTTATCGAGTTACAACTAAAGGGAGTAGACGCTAAAAAAATCATAGTGTTATTCCATTTTAAAACGACAAATCGCTTCTTGGAAGTCGTCGGAACGGTTGAAAATAATATCGCAACTGTTCCATTCGATACTAGCTTAATTACAACCGATGAAATCGTGTATGGGTTTGTTTATGCTGAGAAAGTCGTACAATCAGCAGACATTTTGAAATTCTCTTTTTGGGTTCGCGTATCTGAAATTGATAAACACAGCGAATTGCCCGTTATCGAGAAAGAAACTAAAAGAATTGTTGCTGTGACGGACATCGTAACAAAGGCTGAATTAGAAGAGGCAATCAAGAATATTCATGTTGAGGGCGCAACTTTTGACGATTCTGAAATCTTACGACGCTTACAAGCGCTTGAAACGAAACCAGAAATCGATACAATCGGTTTTGCCACGAAACAAGAACTAGAAAACAAAGTTGAACGTACTGAAATTGAGCAAATTTCAAGCGAAATTGAGACTTTAAAGGCAAAGACAAATAAAGACACTGTCTATGACGATGAGCCCTTAAAAGCCCGTTTATCAGCTTTAGAAAGCAAGCCTAATATTGATACAAGTTCACTAGTTACAAAACAAGAACTTGAAAGTAAGCACTATTTAACGGAACACCAACCATTAACCGAGTACGCGAAAAAAACGGAACTACCGCAACTGTACAACGATACAGTATTAAAAATGCGAGTTCAAAATTTGGAAACTCAAGCGGAAACACTCGCGACTAAAGACGAGCTAAAAGCCGTTCAATTAAAATCAGGTGAGCGTGGCGAACGAGGAGAGCCTGGACCACGAGGACCACAAGGACCACAAGGAGAACGAGGGGCGGACGGACTGCAAGGGCCTCAAGGTTTGCAAGGTATTCAAGGTGAACGTGGACAAGATGGGCAACCTGGACCAAAAGGCGAACGTGGGGAACAAGGCCCTCCAGGCCCTCAAGGGCCTATTGGATTAACTGGGTCAAAAGGTGCTGATGGTGTGGGTATTCCTCAAAAGCTAACTTTAAACGGAAACACGCTTATTTTGTCAGACGGTGGAGGCTCGGTAACTTTACCAGAAATCAGTCAAAATTCTTCCACTTCGTCTAGTGAACTTACTGGTACTGGTATGCCGAACGGTAAAGTAGAAGGTAAACTAGGTCAAACTTATGTTGACACAGCTAAAACAAATGGTGCCTTGAAATGGATTAAACGAACTCCTTCGGGTAACACTGGTTGGGCGGTGTTAGATGGAGATACTGGTTGGAAAACCCTAAATACAGCTTCAAAACTCGGCAACTCATACGTAAAAGCACGAAGAATTAATGATATTGTGCAATTACAATTCGGTGGACTACAATGGGGCTGGTTCGGTATTGTTCGCCGTGGTGGGCTTGGATTCATGGCACATCCTGGAAATCGTGAAAAGAAAGTTTTCATCTTAACAAATGGCCAAATGCCGTATGGCTACCGAACAGCAACATCATTAATCGGACCAATTTATAATGATGATGGTGTTCCCTATGGAACTTGGTACTTAGGTGGATATGGAGACGCAAATCACTTACGTTTCCAATTCTTAGCCCCAATACCAGCAGACAAAGATATTGGAGACATAAGAGTCTCTAATATAAGTTATTTCACAGACGACCCTTGGCCTGTAAACTAACAAATTAACAAGAAAGAAGGAATTGAAATGGTAAATAAAATCAATGAAAATTTAATGGACGCAGGACGTTTAGAAAGTATCGATTTCGTTGTAATTCACAATGACGCAGGAAGCATGACTCCTGAGCAATATGTGGACTGGTTGCGTTATCGTGATAAATCACTTGGGATTGCACACTACTACTGCAATCGCAACACAATCGCACGAGTTATTGATACGTTCAACATCGGCTACCACACAGGCGATTGGTGGAGTAATTGCCGTTCAATCGGTTATGAGGTTTGCGAAAGCATGAAAGTAAGCGATGAAGAATTCTTGCAAAACGAAGACGTGACTTTAATGCAAGCAACGGAAGATTTAATCTATTACGGCTTACCAATCAATACTAGCACTGTTAGATTACATCACGAGTTCGTTCCAACAACGTGTCCACATCGTAGTATGGAATTACACGGAAATTCAACGGAAAGCGTTAAGAATTATTTCGTGTCTCGTATGCGCTATTTTGCAACATTAGGAAATACAGTAGACGAAATGCTGGGTCAAGTTTCAAGCGAGCCAATAGTTCAAGAAACTGTCAAATCAGAAAAACCATCACAAAATCGTGGTGGCGGTAAGTCAGTAGATGAAGTCGCTCAAGAAGTTCTACAAGGCGTGTGGGGGAATGGCGAAGAGCGTTTCAATAACTTGACAAATGCAGGTTATGACGCTCAAGCGGTTCAAAATCGTGTAAACAGTCTATTAAGTGGCGAAACAACAACTAGCTATGATGATAACGCTACAGACCTTGACAGCGTTGCTCAAGAAGTATTACAAGGATTGTGGGGCAACGGTCAAGACCGTTTCAATAACCTAGAAAATGCAGGATACGACGCTCAAGCTGTACAAGATAGAGTAAATAGTATTCTAAGCGGTGGTTATAAACAAGCCAGCGATACTAATATCGATGTTGTTGCACAAGAAGTACTTCAAGGACTTTGGGGCAACGGACAGGAACGCTTTGACAATTTAACAAATGCAGGTTATGACGCTCAAGCGGTTCAAAACAGAGTGAATGAATTGCTTTCATAAAACATTTAAGCCTACCTTTTGGGGTAGGCTTATTTTTTTGCATTTTTTCCAGTAAAGCTGTTGACAATACATAATGAACGTGATATACTATAAATGTAATTAAGAAAGGTTACAAAAACAAACAAAGGGGCAAAACAAAATGACAAACTATGAAAAATTACAAGCAGAGGCACAAAAAACAAAAGAGTTAGTAACTAGAGCGGTTATCGTTATACCTGAGGATGAACTAGAGTTGAGCGACATGAAAGCCGTCAAAGAACTAGCAAAGGCAGTCGATGAACAAGTTAAAATAACAGAGAGCAGAACAGACGATAGAAAAGAAGAGTCAGCTCGAATCACTGTACAATACGTTAAACGTTATAACTTAAGATTGTTAGAAATTATTGAAGATTATAAATAAAAAATAGGGAGGAACAAAAATGAACTACTTTGAAAAATTAGAAAAAGATACAGCAATCATCAAGGCGCTAGGTAGCGAGATTTTAAAATCTAGCGCCGATGATGAAACAATCTTAACTACTTTAAACATTGTTAGCGATACAGTATATCGCTTTAAAATCGCAAAAGAGAATGGAGTTAATAGTCGAGAATCGTATTCAGAGGATTGTTTAAGATTTACTCAAATTGACATCGAACGACTAAAGAAATTCTACACACACGCATTTTTTCGATAAATTGGAAAAAACTTTAATAAAAGCGATTGAAAATGTTGACAATGTACAACGTACGTGATACAATAAGAATGTAAATAGGAGATACAAAGGAGAAAAAGAAATGAAAAAATCAACATGGAGCAAAGACGGAATTTTAAAATTTGGAGAGTTTGACGCAAACTACACTTTTAAAGGGTTCGCCCCTGAGCAGTTTCGCAAATACTCAAAACAATATGCGTACTTATTAGGCTCGCACGTATCAGAGGACGGAAACACCGCTGTAATTAAAATTGCAGCGAACCACGTTATCCCGACAAAATACGGCTATGCAGTAATCGTTGACGCAAAGAGAGTAGTATTCATCAAACATTGGCAAGTATGGGGCACATCATTCAAGGACGGCAGTTATATTATCTCTTTCAATCGTCAATATTATCAAGTAAAAGAATGGGGCGACCACTCAGAAGAGTTTGGCGAATATGAAGATATTAACGAAAGCTCGCTCGGTAACTTTGACAATCTTGTAAAACTAGCCAAAGAGCAAGAAGAGTACTATGCTGGCGTGGACGTTGACGAGGATGATTTTGAAACTAGACGTTCATTCGATTGGAAATGGTAAGGAGGTGTAATCATGGAAGATTTAATCTATATGCACGCAGTCAAGAATATTATGAAAAAGAGATATATTGCAAGCGTTGAATTGTATTCAAAGATTATTGATATAACAAATGATGAAAGAGTTTGGGTTAGAGGTTTAGAACATTTAATTGAAATTTCAAACACTATTTCAAACGTGACTGAAATCATAAAAATCTCAAAAGGAAGTAACTCCGAGGAGCTTGGCGAATGTTATGAAGACATTAAAAGAAACAACGAACAACAGAAAAAAGCAAATTCGTCGCTATTTGGTATCTATATAAGGGAGAAAGAAAAACATGAATGACACTTTGAAAAAACTTAGAAAAATAGAACTTGATACACGGCAGATATATGAGCAAGGCACATTAGCCTATTTACGGCTCATTTATAAGCGACTAGGCGTTTCAACATATAGAAAGGCATTAGAACACCTTGAAATGTTAGAAATGGTTAGGCATGACACAAAAACGAATAGAGAGCTATTCGAGAAAAACAACGATAAAGAAATGAGTTTAATCGAGCGCAACGCCTTAGTTAAGTTTGGAGAAAGTTATATTGAAACGGCATTGAGAGAGCTTGATAAACTAGAAAAATTATCAAAGGAGGAAAACAAATGAAAGTAAATACAAAGGACATTGAATGGTTATTAGAAAACGCAACTCAATATAAAATCTCAAAAGAGGCGAAAGTGCATCAATCAATCTTATCGGGATTAAAAAATGGGAATCGAAAAATG
>ENA-OOPM01000010-OOPM01000010.1-human-oral-metagenome-genome-assembly--contig:-NODE-10-length-15446-cov-3.762909_pt1 | contig 15446 bp, 22 predicted proteins | sample MGYA00245296_ERZ501134 | MGnify/ENA primary metagenome ERZ501134 (study PRJEB25959, sample SAMN05335052) | human oral metagenome | host: human-associated | place: USA: California | collected 2014-05-20...
AAAAAAGACACGATAAAATCACGTCAGAAAATCATAGCGATTATCTTAATGATTTGCGCGCAGAATGTAAGAAAAAACTTGACACGCTAGGGATTACAAGAGAAAATGTCGGTAGTATAAGTAAATATGCTAGCGATATGTATGCTATCGGAAAATATGACGAGGTTGAAGCGGAATATAGTATTTTAAAGATTTTAAGGAGATAACATTATGGTTTTAATATATCCTGATGAAATTAAAGAATTGCAAAAAATTTATGAGCCATATATGGTTAACTGTAAAATGATAGATGATGCTCCAGAAGATGCACTTGTAGCATTTGAAAAGTTCAAAGAATGGGTGAATGAGCAATATAGATTAGCAGGTATGGAATAAGACATCGCATAATTGCGGTGTTTTTATTTTAGGAGGTTTAAATGAGTAAATTACAGGCAACTGGACCGCCAAGAAACAAGAACGGATAGGGAGGATGTATGGCAGACACTAAGAGATTAGGTCGCCAAACACCAACTCAATCCGTTATATTGCCATACGACAAAACGTATGGAGAAGAAGCAATTAAACTATATGAGAAATCAAAACGTAAAGCACAGGACTGGCAGAAGTTATTGATCTATGACTTACTTTCCTATGATGATGAAGAACTGTGGGTGCATTCAAAGTTTGGATATGCTGTACCTCGAAGAAATGGTAAGAACGAAGTCATTACCATACGAGAGCTGTATGGCTTAATTAAAGGTGAGCATATACTGCATACAGCGCACAGAACACCAACGTCTAGTTCAGCTTTTAGCCGTCTATATGACATTATGGCCAAAGCAGGATATAAAGAAAAAGAAGACTTTATTGTCACTCGTCAATATGGATTGGAAAAAATCGAGATGATAGAAGGTGGTGGACTTGCATCATTCCGGACAAGAACATCTAAAGGTGGACTTGGTGAAGGATATGATTTGCTGATTATTGATGAAGCGCAGGAATATCAAAACGATCAAGAGACTACATTAAAGTACGTTGTTTCTTCATCTCCGAATCCACAGACGATATTTTGCGGTACACCACCTACAATGGTATCCTCAGGTACAGTATTTACGCACATGAGGGAGAATGCATTGGCAGGTAAGACCAGTAATACAGGCTGGGCTGAATGGTCTGTTGAAAGCATGGCAGATGTCAATGATGTAGAGGCATGGTATGAGACAAATCCATCACTGGGTACAATTTTAACTGAGCGTAAGATACGTGATGAGATTGGCGAGGATGAATTAGACTTCAACATTCAGCGTTTAGGCTACTGGACTAAGTTAAATCTGAAATCAGACATCAGCGAATCACAATGGAAGGAATTACAGGTTGATAAGTTACCTAAGTTTAAAGGTAAGTTATATGCAGGCATACGCTTTGGTGCTGATGGAAAAAATGTTGCATTAAGTGTTGCAGTTAAGACAACAAACGATTTAATTTTTGTAGAAAGTATAGATTGTCAGCCGCAACGTAATGGCTTAGGATGGTTGGCTCGTTTCTTAAAGCAAGCAGAACTACAAAACGTAGTAATAGACGGAGCAAGTGGTCAGCAACTACTTGCAGACGCGATGAAAGAGGCTGGAATTAAGAAGGAGCCAATCTTTCCTAAAGTATCAGAAGTCATTGAAGCTAACGCACTTTTCCAACAGTGCCTAGATCAAAAACTGATATGTCATAAAGGACAACCATCACTGACTCAATCAGTATCAAATGTGCAACGCCGTGCGATTGGTAGCAACGGCGGTTTTGGTTTTAAATCCATCAAGGATACAGTTGATGTATCTCTGATGGAGTCAATGATTTTTGCGTTCTGGTCATGTAAGAAAACTAAAGAACGTAGAAAACAAAAAGTATTCTATTAAGGCGACTTTTTTTAAGTCGCTTTTTTAGATAGTATCACTTACGTATACCTCACGGATTGAAGAGGAGAAAAGGAGACTTAATAAAATGGCAGATTTTACACCAATCACAACACAGGAACAGTTAGACAATCTAATCAAGGATAGACTAGGGAGAGAGCGTGAAACGCTAGCGAAAAAATACGAAGAATATATAAGCCCTGACGATCTTTCCAAGATTAAGGGAGATTATGACAAGCAGATTGCTTCATTGACAAAAGAAGCTGAATCTTCTGCTAAAAAGTACGCTGATTTCGACCGTCAAATTACAGAAAGAGACAGTATGATCAAGAGCTACGAGACCGCCTCGGTAAAAACGCGAATTGCTCATGAGACAGGACTACCATACGAAATGGCGTCAAGATTATCAGGAGAGTCAGAAGATGATATTCGCAAAGATGCAGAATCTCTTGTAAAACTGATTGGCAAAAATAAGCCTATTGTACCGCTTGCTGATCAAGAAGAGAAGCATGACGGTGGAAAGAATGCTGCAGTTAGAGCATTAGCAAAATCACTTAAAGGAGAATAAAAAATATGGCAACTATTACAAAATCAACAAACCTATTTCCAGCTGAATTAGTATCAGAAGTATTTACAAAAGCAAAGGGTCATTCATCTCTTGCTAAATTATCAGGACAAACACCTATTCCGTTTGCAGGCAATACACAGATGGTATTCGCAATGGACGGTGAAGCATCTATCGTAGGTGAAGGTGAGCAGAAGCCTGCTGGTAATGCAAGTTTTAACCCTGTAACGATCACCCCTGTTAAGTTTGTTTATCAACATCGCTTAACAGATGAATTTGTCAATATGTCAGAAGAACAGCAGCTTCCTTATTTACAGGCATTTGCTGATGGATTTGCCGCTAAGATTGCACGTGCGTTAGACATCAGTGCTTTCCATGGTGTTAATCCTTCTACAAAGACAGCTGTATCTGGTCTAGCTGCCAAGAACTTTGATATGGCTACAATTGCTACAGTTACAACAACTGCAGGTAAGGAAGATGAAGATATCGATACTGCGGTACAGGCTATCACAGGTGAAGATGGCGTTGTAACAGGTATCGCAATGGCTCCAGCCTTCAGCGCAGCATTATCCAAGATTAAGGTTAATGGTGTAGCACAGTATCCTGAGTTCCGTTTTGGTCAGAATCCAGAAGTATTCTGCGGCATGGCATCAGATGTTAATAACACAGTATCCTTTGGTACATCTAAGGACTTAGCCATTGTCGGCGACTTCCAAAATGCATTTAAGTGGGGCTACACTGAAAATGTACCATGTGAAATCATCGAGTATGGTGATCCAGATGGACAGGGCGACCTAAAGCGTACAAATCAGATTGTATTACGTGCTGAAGCATACATCGGTTGGGGCATCTTAGATACTGCATCCTTCAAGAAGATTGCTAAGGCTTAATCATGCAGTATAGAAACATTAAAAACGGACGTGTGATTGATGTTTCATCTGTTTTAATTAGTGACGTATGGGAGGCGGTTGAAGAGCCGTCTCCTGTAAGCACTAAAGAAAAGAAGGTGGTAAAGGATGGAAAACCTAGCAAGCGTAAATGATGTTAATAGCCTTTGGAAACCTTTATCAAATGCAGAGCAGGAACAAGTAGAAGCATTACTGCCTGTTGTATCAGATTCACTACGGCAAGAGGCTAAGAGGGTTGGAAAAGACCTGGATGAAATGATTGCTAAGGGTGAAATACTGCCAAACGTAGTGAAGTCTGTAGTTGTAGATATTATCTCTCGATATTTAGATCAGTTATCATCTGATAATGCCAGTACACTTTCGCAAGAATCACAGTCTGCACTAGGTTATTCATGGTCAGGAACATATGTGAATACAGGTGGTGGAATGTCTATCCTAAAGAAAGACCTAAAGCGTCTAGGCTTAACACGTCAGCGCTTTGGAATGGTGGACTTATATGGCATCCATTAAGGGTATTGTTGTTAAAATCATTCCTAGAGTTCAGACTGGGATAGATGCTTTCAACGCACCCATCTACACGGATGGAGAACCAATAGAAGTTGATGATGTTCTTGTTGCTCCAGTAGGTTCACAAGAAAATTTAGATGTTACTAATCTATATGGCAAAAAGGCACAGTACCAACTTGGTATTCCTAAGGGTGATACGCATGTGTGGACTGATGCAATTGTAGAGTTTTATGGATATCGCTGGCACGTGTTCTCACTACCTCAAAAGGGTATTGATAAAATGATTCCATTACGTTGGAATGATAAATTCTACGTAGAACGCTATGAGTAAAGGGGCTTTAGAACGCCTAGAAATCAATAGCGAAGGCGTCGGTAAGTTACTTCGTTGTCCTGCAGTGCAGGGCTATATCGAAGAACTGGCACGTAGGCAGGTAGCAAGAGCAGGCGAAGGCTATGGGTATGAAGTAATGCATTCATCAAAAGATGGACGTGTTACAGCTCTTGTTAAAGCCTCTAGCGATAAGGCGAAAGAGGATAACCTAGAAAACAACACGCTTTTAAAAAGTACACAGGGGTAGATATGGTCGAATCAGAAATTATTAAACTGCTAAATAGCAAAGGTATTAAAGCCTATATGGAGCGACCTAAGGACGCTCCTGATGAGTATGTGATCGTTGAAAAAACAGGAACATCCAGCAAAGACTGGGTAACAACATCAACGATTGCAATTAAATCACACGCACCGTCGTTATTAAAGGCGGCTCAATTAAATGAGAAAACTAAAAAGGTAATGGTCTATGCAAGTGTGCGAGGACTATCGTCTATACGTCTTATTAACGATTACAATTTTACAAATATTTCAACGAAAGAGTACCGCTATCAAGCGGTTTTTTCTGTTGTAACAAGACAATTTATGGAGGAATAATATGGCAGAAGCAAATACAAATAAAGCCAAAAATGTATCAACAAGTAGCCCTAAGGTAACAGGTGCTATCTACTATGCTCCGCTTGGAACTACATTGCCTACAGATGCAAAGACTGCTTTAGATGCAGCATTTAAAGGTGTAGGATACATTTCTGAAGATGGTTTAACGCGATCACAATCACGAAGCTCTAATGATATTAAAGAATGGGGCGGTGGTGTAGTAACAACTGTTCAAACGGAGTATAAAGAATCGTTTAAATTTAAGATGATTGAAACACTTAGCGATATTGTGCAGAAGGCTGTTTATGGTGAAAAGAATGTTACAGGTAAGTTAGATGGAACAACAACAGCATCAATGACAGTTAAACATAACGCATTAGAGCCAGTTGCTAATGCATGGGTTATTGATACTGTTATGCTGGATGGAACACTATCTCGTATCGTTGTACCTAATGCAAAGATTACAGAACTCGGCGACTTGTCATACAAGAAAGATTCTGCAATCGGCTATGATGTAACACTTAGCGCAATGCTCGATGCAAATGGCAATACATCATACGATTACTATCAAGCGCCAACTGCATAGGAGAATTAAACAATGAAGGGTAAAACAAAAACAGGTTTTGAAATCGAAATAAAAGACAGTGCATTAGACAACTGGGAATTAGTTGAATTATGGGGAGAAGCGGATAAAGGAAATACCACTGCTCTTATCTCAGCTATGAAGATTTTACTAGGAGAAGATGGATATCACGCATTTAAAGAACATGTGCGCTCACTATCTAACGATGGTGTGGTGCATGCTACCAAGATGAGTGAAGAATTATCGAGCTTCATGTCTTCGATTAATATCGGAAAAAACTAATTGCCCTTGCCGAAATAGTTAATAAATATGGTGATGAGTTGACCTGCGATCTAGCAGAGACTTATCACCTTTTTAACTATAAGGACCTTCCACCAACAAAAGTGGCAGTTCTTGTATTCGGCTTAGGGGCAAAATCAAGAATTTATAAGAAAATGCAAGGCATCCAAGAAATATCTGACTATTTATTGCTTCCAAGCATACATGATCGCTTATCTGAGATTGAGTATTTTTTGATACGAGACAGAAATATGGAGATGCCGACCAGATTAGTAGATCTAGTTTTAGGTCGTAAAGAAAAAACGGGTTCAAAAAAGGATACTTGCAAAACATATATGTCAGTAGATGACTTTAATAAGTCTAGATATGGAGGTGCATAATGGCGAGCGGAATTGAATTAGCAAGCGCCTATGTGCGACTTATTCCAACTACGGAAGGAATAGGAAATGCTATTTCTGATGCATTGGGGAAAGAAACCCCAAAAGCTGGTGAAAGTGCCGGAAGAAATACAGGGAAATCATTCCTAGGCTCATTTACAAATGCAATGAGTGGAATTAGCCAATCACTAAAACCTATCGGTGACGAGATGACTAAGAGCTTGACACTTCCAATTGCTGGGCTTGCAACTGCATCTATGGCAGCTTGGAAACAAGTTGATGATGGAATGGATACAGTCATCCAAAAAACTGGAGCAACAGGTGGTGCATTAAAAGATTTGCAAGATTCAGTTGAACTCATAGCAACTAGTACAGAGTTTTCATTTAAAGATGTTGGCACAGCTGTCGGAGAAATCAATACACGATTTGGGGCAACTGGTGGGATATTAAACAATCTATCAAATAGGTTTTTGCAGTTTGCAAAAATTAATGGTGTCGATGTTAATCAGTCGATAGATCAAGTGCAGAAAGCAATTTCTGCATTCGGACTGTCTGTGGATGATACAGGCGCTTTTTTAGATACATTGAACAAAGTGGGTCAGGATACAGGTATAAGCATGGATTCGCTAGAAACGGGCCTTGTAACTAATGCAACTGCTCTACAGGGTATGGGTTTAAACGCAGCGAGTGCAGCTACATTACTTGGTAACTTAGAGAAATCTGGTGTAGATGTTTCGACTGCTATGATGGGTCTTAAAAAGGTGCAAGCAAACGCAATGGCTGAAGGAATCAGCATGCAAGATGCTTTCGTAAAAGCACTATCTTCTACAGATGGTGCAATTTCTGTATTTGGTGCAAAGGCTGGTCCACAGTTATATGCGGCTTTTCAAAATGGCACTCTATCTGCAGACATGTTTGTTGATTCTAGCGTATCATTGCAAGATGCATTAGGCTCTGTTGCAGATACTTATACGGCAACTTTAGACCCTGTTGACAATTTTAAAATTGCGTTGAATAACATACAGTTACTTGGATATAAAATCGCTGAAGCAGTCATGCCTGCTTTAAATGAAGTTATTGCCACATTAAGTGATACCGTTGTCGGTTTAATAGATAAGTGGGAAGGATTAGACCCTGGTATGCAACAGTTTATTCTTGCTTCTGTTGGGGTTTTGGCTGCAGCAGGTCCTGTTATTTCTATTATTTCTGGCATCACAGGCTCAATTGGTAAATTATCTAGTGGAATATCAATGTTGCTAGGACATCCAATCTTATTAGCAATTGGTGCAATTATTGCAGGATTAGTTCTGCTTTATCAGAATAACGAGGATTTTAGAAACTTCGTTAATGAAGCATGGAAGAACATTCAAGAAGTAGTTGGCGGTGTCATAGATGCTATTGCTGGCTTTTGGACTAGCACATTACAGCCGACGCTACAAGCAATAGGTGATTTTGCACAAAATACATTGTGGCCAATTATCCAGGTTATTTTTATGACTGTTGGGGAAGTCGTTCAAGCAGTCTTTAGTTTAATTGCTGGTTCTTGGCAAAATATTCTTTTGCCTGCCTTTACAGCAATTGGCACATTTCTTAGTAATGTGTTAATGCCAGTTTTTAGCACAGTATTTAATGGAATTGTGACGGTCGTATCAGCAGTTTTTAGCGCCATTTCAGATTTTTGGAATGGTATTTTAAAACCAGTGTTCACAGCAATTGGTGATGCGGCGAAATGGCTTATCGATGCAGTAAAAGGGCCGCTTACAACAATTCAAGATACTTTTACAAATGTCTTTGATGGAATCAAATCATTTGTTTCTCCGATTGTTGATTGGCTGAAGGGAATCTTTAATTTTAATTGGAGCCTTCCACATATCGATTTGCCACACTTTAATATTTCAGGAGAATTTTCTCTAGTGCCACCAAAGGTCCCTCATCTTAGTGTTGATTGGTTTGACAGAGCCACAAAGAATCCGCGTATTTTAGATGGAGCAACCATTTTTGGCGCTAGTGGCAATAAACTATTAGGTGGTGGTGAAACTGCAAGAGAAGTAATTATGTCTGAAAACTATCTGAAGAATTTGTTGACGGATGGAGATAACTCAAGCTCAAAACGTTCAATTACTATTAATCAAAATAACTATAGTCCTAAAGAACTGAGCCCTTTAGAAACGTATAGACAACTTAAGAGAGCATTACTGGAGACAATCTAATATGGGATATAAATATTTAATTATTGAATCTAATGGAAAGACACTAGACTTCAGGAATGACAATCGGTTCATTCTATGCGATCCAGTTGACGGACTAAATCCTGTTAGTGCTGAATATAGTTCATCTAAAGGTGCTAATTATGACGGCGAAAGAATGACAAGCGCTAGATTATCGATAAGGACACTAACGCTACGCATTAAAGTGGTAGAACCTGTCGATGTAAATAGACGTGCTTTACACACTTTCTTTATGCCTAAGAAAAAAGTCAGGGTGTACTACCATAGTCCTAGTTTGAATGTATACATTGATGGGTATGTTGAAGGAGTAAGCGATCAGCAGTTTTATAGAGATGATATGGTAGTAATTTCGATTCGCTGTTTCTCTCCATATTTTGTTGAAACTTCGAAATCCATAACATCGTATAATACGGTAAGTTATGGATTCCATTTTCCATTTAGCATTACTGTGCCAGTTCCGTTTGGTAGTTTATCGAGTACGGACCATCAATCCGTACTAAATAGAGGCACTGAAGATGTTGGATGTACTATCCACATAAAAGCAATTGGTGGAGATGTAATTAATCCAGTTATCTACAATCAGACAACTGATAAGAGAATGCATATCAAAGCAACAATCAACAGTAATGACGAGCTCTTAATTAAAACGGCTGTCGGTGAGAAGAGCATCTTCTATATAGACGATGTAGCCTTAGATAAAACGAATATGATTGATAGTTTGGATAGAACTAGCGATTGGATCACATTGTTGTCTGGAGATAATTTGATCTATGTCAATGCTGAATCAGGAGTGAAATACATGCAGGTAATTGTTGAGAACGAAACACTATATAACGGGGTTTAATATGATTATTAACATTACAGAAAATAACGGTTTAAAACTGTTAGGTGTTATTGATAATTACTCTAGTTTGATTTGGACTGAATCATTTAAATCAACAGGTGACTTTTCTTTAGAAGTCCCATTATTAAAAACAACCTTTGAAATTTTAAAGGCCGGTAGGCAAATATATTTGGATAAAGATCTAGTGCATCGCATGATTATTGAAAAGGTCCAAACTAAAGTGTCTTTAGATAAAGGATTGATTCTCATTGCAAGTGGTAGATGTGCAAAGTCGCTACTATCTAGAAGAATTATTTGGGAAGAAATCAGAAAAGAAAATCTAAATTTACTTCAAGCGATTGATTTGGTTATCTCTCAGAACATGAGGGGATTACCAATTGTGTTTGATAAATCTAAACATGCGTTTTTAGAAAAGTATAAAACCGATGGAACAATCAAGAGTGCTAGCGTTTTAGATTGGCTAGAAGATTCTTTAAAAGAATTCAATTTGGGATATAGCTTGTCTTATGCTAACGGGAACTATCTGCTTGAGATAAAAGAGTCTAGGAATACGAATGTGTTCTTTTCTTTTGAACGTGGCAACATGATTTCGAATGACTACTATGATGATATTTCGAAGTATTCAAATGTAGCATTAATCCGTGGAGAAGATAGAGAAAATGCTCCAAGAGTCACCCAGAGTGTTGGGGATAAAACTGGTTGGGATAGGTTTGAAACATATATCGATGGTTCAAGTTATAGCTCTGAAATAGCAGGTAATAAGCTAAGCGAGCAACAATATAAGAACATGCTAAAAACATATGCTATGCGTGGATTAAAGGATATTAAAAGACAATACGATGTAGAGGTTGACTCTGGATTAGATAATCAATTTGATAAGTATTATTCTCTAGGCGATATTGCTCACGTAAAATCTTTTGATGGAAACGATGTGCAAGTTTTGGTTTCATCAACAACACTATCTGATTCAGTAGATGGGCGTACAATTTTGCCAACAATGGAGGTGGTAGACAATGGCATATAGATCAGGCTTTTTTAATGCAAAACAAAACACGGACGGCTCATATGATAGAACGTATGATGCCAATGATATTTCAAATTATCTCGGAGGTTTAGTGAGTGATGGCGTAGTACAGTCATCTGCAGATGCTCTACAGGTTAGTGTTGAACAAGCATCGATGCAGGTTCAAATCAGACCTGGTAGGGCATTTTTAAATAATCGATGGTTTACTGCGGATTCCGTTATTACTTTGCCTTTAACACGGGCACATGGAACTTTATCTAGAATTACTGTAGTTGCACTACACTTTGATGAAACAAATAGAGAAGTTGTTCCGGTTTGTATTGACGGAACATTAGCAAGTTCACCAGTTCCACCAACACTCGATAAAACATATCTATTGCTAGGACTGGTAAAAGTTCCAGCAAATCCGAGTAATTTATCAAAAATCACTGTAAGTGATTCAAGAAAATTTGTACATGCATTAGTTAATTATGATTTTGACCAAAGTGTATTGCAGAGGGAATACATCAAAGCGTTTAATGCATGGTTTGACGAAATCAAAGGGCAATTAGGTACGGATGCAGCCGGCAATCTTCAAAACCAAATCAATACGTTAAAGCCGAAAGTTGACGCGGTTAACAGCGCACTAACATTTAATGGCCAGAACACAACAACAAAAGGTCAACTTGACGTAACAGGAAAACTCAATGCTAAAAACGGATTGGCCATAGGTGGTAACGATACATTTATCGTTCGTCGATTTACCGCACCAAGACAAACCGTGAACTATAACTCATCTAATCTAACAGTTGTTAATATCAATGTTCCTGCTGGGTATAGTATGATTGCTCCTATTAGCGCGACGACCACAGGATGTTTATGCAATATCCACAGTTGGAATACGACGTCAGTAACTCTGTATGTTGGCAACATGTGGAATGATGGATATGTTCTTCCGGCAGGAGAAATAAACGTGGATGTTCTGTTAGTTAGAAAGGCGGTATAGAATGCTAATTGATGGAAAAAAATTTACAGAAGTTCCTAGTAATAATAAAAGCGTTGTTACTTTCAATAGAACGGTTTTTGAGAATTTGAAACTTCTAATCGATTCTTTTGAAGTAGGCGTGATTCATGAAATTTTATTCGATGGTGATAACACAGTTTATAAAATGTACACGGATCCACTTACATTCTCTAAATCTGGTACAGGCTATACCTTATCTTTTATCCTTACGGATGTTCCTCAAAAGGATATTGAAGCTACCCATTTCAAAGAGGTTCAGCCTTTAGTTAGAGACATTCTCCAAACAGCAAGTGCTGACGTTGTTAAAAAATATGTATTGTTCTTGGATCAGTGGAAAGCTGGGGATAAGTACAAAAAAGGACAACGTATTGGCTACAACGGCACTCCATACACTGTCGAATCAGACCACACTGCACAGGATAGTCAGACTCCAGATAAGACACCTTTGCTATATGACGATCTAACAAAGGAACGAGAAGCAAAACAGTGGGACGAAAAAATAACCTACAATAAGGGTGATTTAGCAATCGCACGTGGCATCGTGTTTGTTTCAAAAATCGACAATAACAAAGGAAACGAGCCAGGTTTCGGAAATACCTGGGATTACAAAAAGTAAATAGGCTATTAAGAGCATGCATGCAGCGTGCTCTTTTTAGATAGAAAGGTAAAGGACTATGAAATTATTTATTATTTGTGGACATGGAGCAGGGGATCCCGGAGCATGTGCATACGGTTATTCAGAAGCAGAACGTGTAAGAGCGTTGGGACTTAGAATTAAGGCGCTAGGTGGTGATAGCGTAATTCTCGGTGATATTAATCGAGATTTCTACGCAGATAACGGAATTAGTTACCTTGATTTAACGCAAGACACAGAAATTCTAGAATTACATATGGATGGCGCATCCCCTACAGCGCGTGGAGGACATGTAATTGTTCTTGATGGAATAGGAACAGATGCATATGATAATGCATTGGCTACATTTATTTCTAATGTGTTGCCAGGAAGAGCCTACCCACTACAATTTAGATCGGATTTAGCAAATCCAAATCGTGCAAGAGCTAGAGGATTCAGTTATAGACTTATGGAATGCGGCTTTATTACATCAGAAGAAGATCTGGCTATTTTTAACGCAAATATCGACACAATTGCACGTGGGGTATTAGCATGTTTCGGTATCGCGCCTACTCTATCCACTGTCGGCTGGCATGAAGATGCTAAAGGTTGGTGGTTCCAAAATGCCGACGGAACTTATCCAAAGAATGAATGGATGAGAGTTTATTGGGATTGGTATTACTTCGATGGTGATGGATATGCTGTGAAAGGTTGGCAAGAAATCGAATACAGCGGAAAGAAAGAAAAGTTCTATTTTAATAATTCTTGTCAAATGGTTACTGGTTGGCAGTATTTAGAAAATCATTGGTACTACTTCAGCGGAAATGGTGTAATGCTAAAAGGACTTCAAACTCTTAGCTGGGCAGGTGTGACAAGCACTTATTTATTTAATGAAAATGGCATATTGGTGCAAAATGATTCTGTTAATTTGACGGTATATGCAAATCCTGATGGAACAATTAGAGAAATATAGGTATCAAAAATGCTATTAAAAGACGTATTCGCATTGATTGAATTTAAAGATTTTGTAAGTGCTCTATTTTCTATTGTCTTTATTGGTTCAATCTTTATTCAGATTGCGCCAATTAAGATAAACCCTTGGGACAAGTTGTTAAAGTGGGCTGGCGATAGAATAAATCACAACGTCAATCTAAAGATAGATACACTAGATAAAAAACTAGATGATCATATTGCTACAGACACGGCTCGAAGAGTAGACGATATCCGTAACACAATCTTGGTTTTTGCAAATGAATGCAGCCGTGGAATTATACACAGCAAAGAACAGTTTCGGTTTATTGTTTCGAAATGTGATGCCTATGAGCAGTATGTAGAAGACAACCATCTAAAAAATGGTGTAATTACTGAAGCTACACGATTGATAAAAGACACTTATCAAAATCATTTGAAGAATGACAGTTTTCTAAAATAGGAGGGAAACGTATGTTAATTACTAATAATAAAGTCTATGATGTATTAAAGGAAATTGCATTAATTGTATTACCTGCATTTGCTACTTTATATTTAACATTAGCAGGTATCTGGAATCTTCCATATCCGCAACAAGTCAGTGGAACACTAATTGCTGTAGATACTTTCTTAGGTGCTATCTTGCATATCTCCAGCAAGCAGTACAAAGAAACGCAAGAAGAAGATTTAAAGTAAACTAAAAGCCTACTCTCTTAAGTGAGGGTAGGTTATTTTTTATGTTTATGGTAATTGTTCGCCAAATTGTTCGCCAAAAGAATAAGAGAATAATAAAAACTCACTATTCAAGCGAGTTTCTCAAATATATTAAAGGGCGACTAATGAGGCAAACAATGTATATATGAATGTATGTGTATATCTCTTGAAAAGCACGTGTTTATTGAATATTTTCACATTCTGATTTTTTCTAACTTCTTGTTATATCGTACATATTTTTACTTAAATCTTGCAGTTGTTCGTTAAATGTTCGCTAAATTATAACTTTCGATTTTCGATTGCTTTTGCCTTATCTTCGTCAGTTGTGTATGCGTAATACAGACTCATGTTTTCATTAGCATGTCGCATCAATGCCTGGATAACTTTAGGATTTACGTTTGCTTCGAATAAATCTTTGCTGAATAGATGGCGCAACTTATATTGATTGAAAGTAAAGCCATACTTAGACTTGCACTTACGAGATACGTTTACAATTAGAGTGCACACTAGATCAATGTCAAATGGCTTTCCGTCAATATCGGCTAAAAGTAATTCATCATTCTTTGACCACGCTATCATCTGTTCTAATATCGGTTTTAACTGTGTAGAGATAGGTACAATTGCATCAGAATAGATTGTCTTAACTGGTACTATTTGACGCTCTAATGTGCTTGTAGAGCCTACAGACTTATTGATTGATATTTGCATGCTTTCTAGGTCTATATCGTTCTTAGAAAGCGCATATACTTCTTGTGGACGCAATCCTGTATAGAGCATGATCTGGCAAGCATACCAAATAGCCGCAGAGCGATGCCTACCTGTTTCACTGGCACAGTTGTATTTTAATAATTCGTCTTCAAATAGTAGAAACTGTTCATAGGTAATAGAGTTATCTTTTTTCTTTCTAACAATTTTAGATTTCGGAACGATGACCATCTGTGAACGGTCGATAACTGGTATCTCTGCAGTTAGTGCAGCTTTGTAAATCTGTCTCCAAATACACATGGCATGATTCATTTGTGCCTGTGTATGGTTTAAACAGTAGGCGTTTATGGACGACTGGACATCACTTGTGGTGACTTTTAGAATATCTTTCTTTTTTAAAGAATCGGGTATCATTGCTTTGAACATGCTATCGTGACGTTGCTTTGTTTTGATGGATGCCTGACGATCCCACAAAGACTTCAAATAGCAATCTTCAACTGTCAAATGGTTCATGGCATATTTATCTACTTCTATTTCTTTTTGAAGTTTATTTCTTGCTTCAATGGCTGCCATCTTTGCAAGTTTCTTATCACCGTCATAATCCGCAACGTAGAAGCGTCCACCGTTGATTGATCTAAGCATATTATCTTCGCGCACTTTTGCTTCGACTTTATAACCATTGCCTTTGGTTTTGGATTGGATCTCACGTATCCATTTTTCTTTCATACGTATTCCTTTCTAGGATTTTCTATAATTATTCTCAAAGTAATCTGCAAAAGCTAGATACAGAACTTCCATCAAATGCTCTCGTTCAGTGGGTGACATTCTGTAAAGTGCAGCTTCAATTTCTTCTAAATACTTTTTGATTTGTTCCATTATTAGGCTCCTTTATGATAAAATTGAGTACAGTAAAAGCACTTCGACGTGAGTTTACTGCTTGTCCGACTGTTGGTAGCAGTCGGATTTTTTTATTTTGGTGTATTTTTGAATTTTCCTTTAAAATTATTATCTTTTACATTTAAACCATCAATGTGTTCAAATAAATTTTCCTTTATTTTTGCACCTAATGGATCTAAAACAAAGTCAATACCTTCGCGGCGAGCTAGTTTTGCAGCAGGGACAAAGTCACTATCACCAGCAATGAGAATAATCTGATTTACTTGTTTTTTATAAGCAAGGGAAGCTATATCTACACCGATTCTTTAAAAAAGAAAGATATTCTAAAAGTCACCACAAGTGATGTCCAGTCGTCCATAAACGCCTACTGTTTAAACCATACACAGGCACAAATGAATCATGCCATGTGTATTTGGAGACAG
>ENA-OOPM01000011-OOPM01000011.1-human-oral-metagenome-genome-assembly--contig:-NODE-11-length-14779-cov-6.026618_pt1 | contig 14779 bp, 19 predicted proteins | sample MGYA00245296_ERZ501134 | MGnify/ENA primary metagenome ERZ501134 (study PRJEB25959, sample SAMN05335052) | human oral metagenome | host: human-associated | place: USA: California | collected 2014-05-20...
TTTTTTTAAAATAAATTTCTCATGAATATCAATCCGTAAAAAATCTTCTTCTCTTATAATATCAGGTCTTGAATATCTTGTTTTTAATAACTCCTTATTTATTGGATTTTTTGAATATAAATTAGTGTATTCAAGAGGGAGATTTTTAAAATCTCCCATAAATATTTCTTTTGCCACTTTCTCGCTGATTTCTACTCTCATTATTTTCCCTCATTTCTTTCTTGTTCTAATTCATCAATATGTTTCTTCATTTCGTTGTATCGTTTTGTTTGAATTTTGCCTAGCGATTTTAGTTTAGAGTATCTATATAGCGTATCTCTATATCTTACTAATGTGCTCAATATGAAAATTCCGTAATTTCGTTTGTAATACCAAAATAATTTGTCCGCTTTTTCTGAATAAATTTCCGCTTCTTTCATTATTGCTCATCCTCCTTAATTCTGTCGATGATGTCTCCTGTTGTTTCTTTAGTGAACTCGAACCATGTTCCTGCTTCCATATAGCTGTTTAAATAATTCGTTACTCTAATACGCCATTTGTTATCCTCTAGTTTCTCCATGATAAAAGCGCTATATAAATTTTTACCACTCATACACCAATCGTTTTTTTAGCTTTGATTACCATTTTTCGCAAACCTTTAAAGTCGCCTTTTTTGATATGTTTTGGACGGTCGTAAATCGCTTGCATTTCTTTTTTAGTGATATATTTTCCGTCGTTTACGATTTCCAATGGTACGGCTCTAAAATCTCCATTAAATACTTTTCTTGCTGTTTTGCTATCAATTCTTACTCTAAATTTCATGGTTGCTCCTCCTTTAGTTGAATAACGCTTGTTGCATTTCAATTAGTAAATCGTTGCTTTTGTTGATTGCAAATAAGTCTAATCCTGCGATGTTTTGCTCTTTGTTTTCTCTGATGTATCTTTCACGCTCCATGTTGTAATATTCAAAAACCATTTTATGTTCTTTCAAAACTTTTGCGCTTTTGTCATTACCTTTCGTTTGTAATAACTCCATCGTTTTTTGGTTTAATGTTAGTGTTTCCTTTGCTGTCATTTTGTTTTGCTCCTTTTGGTTTGTTATTTTTAATCTTTCTTGATTACAGTGTAAGTATATCGCATACATTATACGTTGTCAACACTTTTTATAAAAATAATTTTAAAAAATAAAAAAGAGTCTGACTAAATTAGCCAAACTCTTTGAGATGATGCGATTATTTAACTGTAATCAATCCGTCAGGCTCAATCGTGAACGCTTCTTTGTCCGCCATTTCACCATTTGGTTTTAAATAGTACCATCCATTACCGTGTTTAACGTATTGGTCGACTTTCATATCGCCATTGCTAGGGTCGCAATAGAACCAGTGGTCTTTATATTTGACCCATCCCGTTTGCATTTCGCCTGATAAGTTGAAATAGTACCATTTGCCATCGATTTCAGCCCATCTTGCGCGAATTGAAGCGCCTCGTGCGTCGTGGTAGTAGTAGAAAGTACCATCGTTATACCATTGATTGATTAAGCAATATCCGTCTTTATCAAATTGGAACCACTCATCGCCAATCATTTCAGCCTTATCAACAGGATAGCTTCCGTCCTTTCGACGGTACCACCATCCTTTAGAATCTTGCACCCAACCATCCGATTTTTGCACCTCTGCGTCAATCATTTCTTGAACAGTATTGCCCAATGTCATGTAATGTTTGATTTTTCGAATGATAAAATCTCTCACGCTATCGTTAGAATTTCCGTGCAATTCAAGTGTTCGTTTAGGGCAACTTGTTGGAGTGAACTCATTGTGAAGCTTGATTGAATCATAATCAGGGGTTACGCCGTAAAACTTCATGTCCTCAGCCATTTGACGTAAACACATTTCCTCGTTTTCTCTAAAGTCAACATCATTTGCTGATAATTGTTGACAAACTTCATAACCGATTGAATTCATGTTTCCATCAGGGTCTGCCGTACTCCAAGAGCCGTTGTAAGTATTTTCTACACGTACAATTGCGTTGCGGTCGATGTAATAATGAGCAAAGCCGAGTTCTGCTTGTCCGTTGTCGTATCTTGATTGTAGCCAACCGATGTACTGTTTAGCGCTCATACTTCCTGCGTCATTATGCAAGATAAAATATTTCGGCGCTTCCGTTGGTCGTCGTCCTGCAATTCCTTGGAAAATATCACGTTCAATAATTTCTACCATACTTTTTACCTCTTTCTATTTCAAATTTTGAGGGGCAAACGCCCCTCTTTAGTTATTTTTTAAGTGAGTTGTAACCATTTACCACGCTTTCGATAAGCGTTTTTTTAGCTTCATCAGTAAGCGTGAATCCTTGTTTCGCAAGTTCTTGTGTTAACAATTCATCCGCTTTTGCGAATTTTTCGGTAGATGATAGGGCTACATTGTTGGCAATCTGCTCAACCGCACCTACAACTGTTTTTGCGATTGATTGAATCAACTCAAAATCCTTTGCGTTGGTTTTCGCTTTTAATTCGTCTGTTTTAGCGTCAATGAATTTTTTAAGCCATTGAAAGGCAAAGCCAATCATTGCGACTAAAATTGTTAGTAAGCTATTTAAAATAGCCGTTTGAATCTGTTCCATATTTCTTTAATTCCTTTCCTTTGTTTAATTGGCAAACGTACGATAACCTCATGCAAATCCTTAATTTCTCCATTCCCCCCTAGATCGGTATAACTTTCGTACAATTTACCGATTTCTCTCAATTTTGATGGCGCAATATAGCCGTCTTTGATTGTTTGTTCCATGTCCTCTTGCAATCTGTATCTTTGTGTCCGTTGAATCCCTGAGCGGTTATCAAGTCCAATGTCTTTAACTTGAATTACTTCACATTGAACCTTATTCACACGGTCGTTAATATCTTTTAATTGCTCCATTATTTTTTCGGCGTTTTCCTTATTTTCTGCCGTTATTTTAGCCGTTACAATACTAACTATTCCGCCGATAATCGCAATCATAACTGCGTCTGATAGGAATGAATTCAACGACTCATGACCTCAATTGCGATTTCTAACTTCTTCAATTCTTCACGTTTATCAAAAATTACTTGCTCGGCAGTTGCAATGTTTTCTTTCGCTACATTTAAATCAGACTCCAAATTTGCTTTTTTCTTTTTGATAACGTTCAAGTCATCATTTTTCTTTGAAATTTCTTCAGACAATTGTTGATGTTTTTGTTTCACTTGTTCGATTTCCATATTTTATACCTCTCTTTTTAGATTTTGAATGATACACCATCGAATCCGACCCAATTACCTGTAACGTATCGCACTCGAATATCTCCATTTTTTTGTACGATAAATGAAGCATTGTCATAAGAGCCATTAATAGCAATTAAGTACTGGTTTACTTTAGGTCTGTATTTTGGTGGCAATGTAAATATTTTTGAATCATACGCCGTTGCGCCTTCTTTCATGTTCCCCCGTAAGTATACCACATCCCCAACTTTTGAAAAATAAATTTCGCCGTAATCAGCATCATGTTTCCATCCGCTTTCTAAAACTGGACGTTTCCAATCAGTGTCTGGGTCAATTATATATTTCCATTCACTCCAATTATTACTCGTATACGTTCTATACATGTAGCAATTGTGCGCTAGATATTCCTGAATGATGAACGTAACGCCTAGCCCCGTATTGTTATGAGTCACTCTAAGCACTGAACCATTAAAATTTCGATAATCTGGGGGCGTGTTCTTGCTTGCTAGTACTAAAGAATATAAACCCGTTTTTGTCACTTGGTTTAAATCATTGTTAGGCAAAGGAAGAGCAGAGCCGTTGTTTGATGTAAAACCATATAATTGTATTCGATTAGTTTTGTAAAATACATCATTGTCAAAACTTACCGTGTTCTTGAATTTGGCAGGTAGCGCCGATGTGAACATGTCTTTTTCGTTTTCCTCTGGCATTTCCCCTAAATGGAAGCCGTTTCTTGAAAATACGGCTAGAACTTTTGACGGTCTGACGTGCCATGTCGCACTGACTGGATAACCAAATTTATCATTTACGGTCAATGTGAAATCGTAAGATTGCGAAAGCTCGTACATGCTTCCTAAATCAATAGTTTTTACATAATTCGGTTGCGTTGATGTTTCATTTAAGGCAGTAGTCCATTGTGGGGAACCGTTGCTTAAATACTCAACTTGAACTCTATACTCATTGATAGAGCGCCCATTTATCCTAATATCACTAACAGTTATACTCGTTTGAGCCTTTACGTTTTTATTTGTTCCGTTTCCTGACCGCAAAGGAAGAAATACATTGATTTTAGGCGTTTTGTAATCGTGAATCTTTACGCTTTTGGTAACTCTCGCAACACGTCCTCGGCTATCCGTTACCTCGCCTATAATGTCAAACATTCCTGCCTTATCAGGTCTAAAATAGCCCTCTTTGTAATATGAAACAGTAGAACCCATCTTGATTTTAAATGTTGAAATTGTAGCCCCTAGAACGGCTTTTGCGCCTATGATTTCAGCTTTGATGTGAGATACAGTCGTTAAATACTCGTTTTGAGGCATTAGCCTTGCAACTTTATTATTAAATTCGCTTACTATCATGTTCTCCATTGTTGGAACAACGCTTTCAGGCACTTTTATTTTCGTATCTCGTACATATACATCATCCCCAATCTGCTTATCTCCTAGATACGTTCTTACACACACATCAATGACACCAGTATCACTATTGGGAATGTGCGTTGCTAGGTCAACGGACGGCACAAACATTTTTGCGTACGCTATCTTATCGCCTAAATCAAACCACCCTGAACCGTTGATGCGATACCACGCTTGATGACGAAAATCAGGAACTTTTCTGTCAATTTGGATTTCCACGGGTTGACCTAATTCAGTAGCAATCACCTTTTTTATCTGACTTTCTCTTTTGATTTTTGTCAAGGTAAACGTTCCGCTGAACCAATCAATATCGCCTATTCCTGCTACTTCTAGCATTCTAGCCCACACCGTTATGGACTTTTCGCCGTTATCGTCGTGTAAGATTTCTTTAGTACCTCTTCCGAGTTCCTCTTTATCTTTATTCCTCAAATCATGAGATACATATTGATTAAATACTACATCATCGCCAATCTGCACGCTCGCCTTACTTCCGTTGTTTAGGTCGTAAGTATATGCGCTTTCTCTCTGAATCCATAGAATCCACTCAATTGTACTTTTGTTGTTTAATTTGTCGATGTTCGTTTCTTCTACTTGTAAAACAAGGGAAACGTAACCGTTATATAGAAATTTTTTAAATTGCATTGTTTAGTTACCTCCCTAATTCCATAGCACTTGAACCTGAATAAGAAACGATTGTATATTCATCGCCAAATTTCTCAAAAGTATGATTTCCGATGTTGATTGATTGCCAAAACGCCCCTGACACGATGAACATTTTTTGTCCGCTCATGTATGCTGTAAGCTTACCGCCATCAAGGAACTCTACACGGTCATTTTTAAGTACCATCTTCATGTTTGCACCCTTTTTACCGATTTCTAAACCATCATCCGAGAAATTGAAGAACGTGCCAAATGTACTAATGATTGCACTTGACTGTTCCAACGTTAACTCATAGGCTTTTTGTCGTTCTCCTAGTTTTTCGATAGTTTTTTCTTGTTCTAGAATACGTTTATAAGCTTTTTCTAAATCCCCAAAACGTCCTGTCAAATCACGAGTGTATTTTTCCTCTTCTTTAACACTTTCTAACTCTTGAATGATTTTCGTCAGTTTATCAGTGTATTCCCTGTTATTCAATTCCCATTCTTTTTTGAATTTATCAATATTATCCGCATTATCTGATATAACGGGCTTCCACTCTCCATTTGTGTACACTTTCAAGATTTCTTTTTGTCCTGATGTATCCGTCCAAAAATCGCCTGATTGTGGATTTTGTGGGGCTGTATCGCCTTTATATTTGTTTATGGTTAAATCCTTTAAGACAATACCTTTTGTTAGCTCTAATGCGCCATTTTTGTAAAATTCGCAAATGAATTCAGCTTGAACATTGATATCTTCTTTAGTGATTTCAATACGGTTGCTTGTACGGTTTTCAGCATTCCACTGTTCATCCTTTTCAGTCGGCTTTGCGCTTACTCGCTTCCACTTGAACGTGTATTCGCTTGTTGTATCAATATCGAAACGTGTAACTTTTGCTACAAGTGTAGTTCTTGCACTATCCGTATTACTGAAGACTGTTCCTTTTTCTGAATGGATATGAGCCACTGCAGGCACTTTGCTAAAATCAAAAGTGGACTGCTTCAAGAATTTTTCAACAGTTCGCAACTGTTCATCAACGCTTATTCCTCGTTTTTCGATGTTTGAAACGATTACTCTGCCCTCTCCATAGAATCCTTTAGATAAAGAACACTCAATCTCTGTCACTCTAGCTTTTAGTTTTAAAGCAGGCTTAAAATCATAATCAACGATAATAACCGTATCGCCCTTTCTTACTTCCTCAGGTAGTTCTGAAAAATCTATCTCATATTCAACCTCAGGATAAGCACGTTTCTTTAATTGTGCCAACGTTTCCTGAAATAGTCTTTCTTTAGTTGTTGCTTCACTTTCATACGTCGCAACAATATATCCGCCATCTTTAGCAACGTCCGCATGTCTTGACCAACGTGCGCCCTCTCTCAAATCGTGGATAGTATCGCCACCGACCCAGTAACGACCATCATTATACGAATATCCCTCTAGGGTTAACCCCTCGGCACCGTGCCCACGTAAGGCAGTCGCAAGGTTTTGAATACTTGAACGCTTCTTAATATTTGAGATTTCTCTTCCGTATTCCAAGCGTATTTCTTTATCTTCCCCCATTTTTTCAACGATATTTACATATTTTTGAACTGGTTTGCCGTTTTTTTCAATGATTTCATATTCAATCTCGGCGCCAAATCCTCTTGCAATTTGCCTAATACGTTTACTAGCCGTCTCGAATCCCTCAAATTTCAACTTTCTTTCACGTTGGAAAATCGTGTTTGAGATTGTAAGGAGCCATCCACTATCATACATATCTCTTTCAAGATAATGTCTAATATCATACGCTTTATCGGCTTCATAAGGCCAAACACTTTCGCCTATCAAGTCAATTCCTGCATCGACGGCGGTTATATCCATCCTGCCGTTATCTTCATCAATATCCATTATCTCAAACCACAGCTTTCTATCATCGTGCGTTAAAACACGAATATAAAGCCCTAGAACGATTTTTTCGGCTTCCTCTGTAGTTTTATCTATTGAGAACTTAAACGTCGAAATTCCCGTGTTTAAATCGTCATGAAACACGTCATCATACGCTACCAATCCGCCATCACGGTTAAAACTAGCCTGAGCGACTATCTCATAACCTCTTGAATAAAATGTAATCAAATATACTCACTCCTTAATGTGCCAGTTACAACTTGATTGATACTGTCAGGAAACGTTAAACCAATCTCTGCCTTTCTATTTGGACCAATAACAAGCCCTCTGCCCTCACTCAAATATAGCCTTTTAGAATCCACAAACGCTTTGTTTGTTTTTGAATCATACTTGAACCTTTGCCCAACTTTGATAACTGGTACAGTATTACTACTATATCCAAATTGAGCGTACATATCGTGAGGGGCCGAAAATCCAACCATCATGTAATCACGTTCCGCCACAAATTCAATTATAGGATAACCTTTTGATGTTCCTTGATTATCGAAAATCAATTTGTTCCCATCCCTTACCGCCGTTGACTCTTGTACGCTGTAAGCGAATGGATGAGGGGCTACAAGGCTTATTGTTCCGCTTGCAAATCGTTTACTATGCTTTTCAAACGTTGTATCACCATCTAAAATACATTCAAAATAGCGGTCAGGATAATCTCCAAAAACGACTTTAAAGACTTCTTTTTTAGTCAGAATCTTCTTAATCAATTCCCATTTTGTATTTACTTCATCATAGATTGAATATTCAATCGTGATTGTACGATGAGTATACTTTTTATTGATTAGTTTTGAACCATCAATCGCACTATATTGTCTATACTCGGTGGAAATAGGGGCTAAACCGCCCCTATCCACATTTGTAACTTTGATAATATTGCCAATTTCAGTTCCATCAATCTGAATGCTGAACATTTATTTTTCCCCCCTCGTGAATCTTTCTAAACGCTCTACACGTTTATTTTCGCTTCTAACAATAGGCGCAATGACCTTTGCTATCTCTCTTTCCCCAACCGTTACTGGCACCTCTACTGTGAAACCACCGTTTGCCATTTCCATTTGTAAATAGTGATTACTTGAAAAGGCATTTAAACCACTTTCAAAAATACGTCTACCACGGTTTACAATGTTATCAGCAGAAAAATCAAAGTCCGCAATTCTTTGCTTCATTCGTTGTAGTGGAGTGTCAACCGTATTTGCGTACTTATCAATACCGACTGCCAGACCTTCAGGAATGAATCTTCCGACTTCATCCCTCATAACTCTTGATGGCGAGTGAATATCTAGTGCGCTTTTAATTGTTGACTTGATACGGCTCGCAATACTGTTTGCCTTGGCAATCGCTGACCCTGAACCGTTCTCAATCCCTTGGGCAAGTCCGTACATAGCATATTCCCCACTTGATACCATTGATGAACGAATGGCGTCGAATACTTTCGGCAACTCGTTAGCTTTGTTTCTAGTATCGTTCACTATTGAATCCATCTTCTTAATGATTACATCGCCTACTGCCTGCATGATACTTTCTACTTTGCTTTGAGATTGTTCTATACCTTGAACGATACCGTCCACGATGAATTGACCTTTTTCTGCCATGACGGTTGACGGCGATTGAATCCCCATCACATTGCCAAATTTGTCAGAAATGTTTGTTCCAATTTCTGAAATTGCTTCACTAGGCGCATTTGCGTTTGATTTTACACCCTCGGTTATCCCCTCGGTTACATTCTTCCCTAACTCGCCAAAATTAGCCTCAGCAATAGCGCCTGTAAGTGTTTGTTTACTGTTCATTACAAGGCTTTTAATCGGCTCGGTAAACTCATCAACTGGAATGTTGTAAACTCGTCTGAAAGCCTCTAATGCTTCCGTTCCGCCGTCCTCGAACGCTTTACTTAATTGCTCTAATTCTTTATCACTAGAGTTAACAAGGCTTTGAACTTGTGAAGCTGCTTTCGGACCAGCTTGTTTCAAGATTTCTAATAACCCCTCGTTTACACCTCTATTTGTCAAGGTTTCAATATTTATACTGAAATTCTTAACAGTTTCCGTATTTGCAAGTAGGTTTTCGGTCATGGTACTTGTTGCTACTACACTATCCTGTTTGATTCGTCCAAAAGCCGTCTGAGCACTATTTTTTAAATCATCATAGCCTTTTCTCATATCGTCCATGATTTTTTGTTGATTAGCACTTAAACTTTCGTACGATACTACTTGACGATTAGCGCCCTCTTCAACCGCACTTGCAACTTGGACTGCTGCCTCTTTTTGGGCTAAAGATAAGCTATTAATACTTGTTTCAGTCGCCTTATGAGTTGTTTGTAATTGCTTGTATTGCTCATCTAATTCTTTAAGTTTTTGCTTTTTTTCACGGTCAGAAATGTTTGAAGCTTTTGTGATTTCGTCTTTTTCTCTTTCGACTGCTTTCATTTGCTCAAGAACATTTGTTTGGTCTTTATAAGCGTCCGTAAGCTCTTTTTCAATCGCTACTAACTTATTATTTCCCTCTCCTGCCTTGATACGTGCTTCAATTTCCTGCCTATTCATAGACAATCTACCAGTATTTTTATCGTATTTAAGGTTTAACCCCTCGATACTTTGGTTTAATTTTTCAATTTTAGTTCTTAAAAGAATCTTTTGAGCTCCTGAAAGTTTTTCGGCACTAGCCAATCCCATAATCTCATTTAATAAGTCTTGATGGGCTTTTCCTGAGGCTTTAATATCTTTCAAGTTGCTTGCTCGTTGCTCGTTGTTATCTGATACACTCTTTGTAAGTTCATCGGTAGCCGTTTTTAGATTTTTGACATCCGCTTCCGCTTTCTTCAATTCATCAGATTTCAGGTAGTCCATGAAAGCGTTGTAAGCCGTATACAATCCTGCTACTGCAACAGTTGCCCAACCGACTGGACCCAGTAAGCCCATAACCGCAACTTTCATTGCAATTAAAGCGCTAGTTAACGCCGTGAACCCTGTTGCTAGACCTGCTAAAATAGCCTGCAACAACGCCCATCCTAGCATTGTAGCGAACGCCACAATAAGAGCATCTAATGCAAATTTTAGAGGCGGACATGCTTCAAGTAGTTTCCCAAATCCTTGAACGATGAAAGCAATAGGAGTTGAGGCGCTTCTAATGACTGTGTTCATAGTTGAAAATGCGCCGTTTACTGCGTATTTAATCTTATCGATGTGTTGGTCGATGTTCTGACCTGTAACGCTTTTTGTAAAATCATCGAAAGCTTGAATCATGTTTCCTAAGCCTTTAACACTCGTATTCGCTAGGTTATGTAATGATGTTCCAATCCCCCTTGAACTTTCTTTCGCTAGTTCTGCAAATCCGCCCACGCCCTTGTTAAGTTCAATTAATTTCTTCCCAAATTCGTGGAAAGTGATTTTCCCATCACGTAACGCTTCATAGAACTGTACTTTAGCACTAGCACCAGTGAATCCAAACGCCTCAGCCGTTCTTGATAAGGCAATCGGCATTGTTTCCTGCAACGTTTTCCATGATTGCATATCAACCTTTCCGCTTGATAGCATTTGTTGATATTGAACCAATCCACGGCTTGCGTCTTCACTACTTGAACCACTCGCAAGAAAAGCATTGTTAAGTGCTAGAGTTAGTTTAGTTGAGTAGTCAATATCTTTTGTGATTGTAGTTAACTGCTTACTAGTTGCCACCACTTCATCAAGTGAGGTTGGTAAGCCGTCAATTCCCTCAGATAACTGTTTTGTACTTTTTGCGACTTGTTTCGTCTCAAATCCCATCAATTTCAAAACACGAGGATAACTGTTTAATGTGTCAAAACGTTTGATAGCTCCATCTAGCGAGCTAGTAAGCACTGAGATAGCTTTTTCGGCTATTCTGACCGCACTAAAAGCAAGAAAGAAATCTTTTACCTTACTTCTTCCTTTTTCGGCTTCATCCCCTGTTTTTTTCAATTTTTCAGGTACGCCTTTTGTGCTATCAGGAATCGGCTTTTGTAATTCGTCGGTTAACCCTTTAACTTTGCCTTTAGCCGTTTCAGCCTCTTTACCAGTTTTTGCCAAATCATCCTTTACATTGTCTAGACCTTTAGACTTGGCAGGCTGTGCAACCTCATCTTTTAACTCTTTAACCTTACCTTTAGTTTTGGTTGTCTTATCTGAAACATCGTCTAAATTCTTCTTGAATTCGTCAAATCCTGCACCTTTGGCAGGCTTGCTCAATTCTGATTTTAACTCTTTCAGTTTCTTGTTTAGCTTATCCATGTCTAAGCCATCCACTACTACTTTTATCTCTAATTTACCATCAGCCAAACATTATTCCTCCACCGCTCTTAATGTCTGATAATGTAGCAACTTCAGTTACTTCAGTTTTTTCAACTGAATCTACAATCTTGTGCCATACTTTTCGATTATCGCCTGTTAAACGTTTCTTTGAAGCAATTAAGTTTTGAGCGTCGTCATCATAATCACGAATCCCCTCAACTTTCCATGCTTCAGAAATCCCAACGACTTTCTTTTCTTTCGTTCCGTCGCCATCATAAAACGCTTTATCGTCTGTTTCTTCATCCGTATCATCCGTGATACTAGAAATGTTTTTCGCTAGGCGTTTAAATTGCTCTTTAGCTGGCGCCTCAGTATGCTCTTTTGCCCAATCTGCGATGTAGTGCTTACGTAAAGCATTCTTTTTAGTTGTAGCCAATTAATTTTCCCCCTTTATGATTACATTTACTATAAATGTGAATCTGTAATAGATATAGTTATCAACGCCTGCATCCATAAAATAAGGGTCACTACTTACCTTTATATGCTTAAACTGGAAAGAATCGTCTGAACTTTCAAGCTCTTCCAAATTTTCCAATTTATGACAAATTTTAGATAATGCGTTGAATCCTAAATCTCTATCATCTAATCTTACTTTTACTTGTAACTCGAAATTTAAGTCCTTGTTTTTTGAGCCGTCCATGTATTCCTGAATAGTCCTACCGCCCACGATTGAATAAAGAGAAATTGAATTCTCTTCACTGTTAAACTCATTATAAAGTTCAATACCGACTTTTAAACTGTCAATATAATCTGCCAATCGTTCTTGTAAATCCATCGTTTAAAACCCCATTCCTTTGCTTAAAACACGCTTCCAACTGTCTAAATGCTTTGCTTTCGCTATCATATCCCATTTCGCACCCGTGTTAGGCGTTGAAAATTTAACATTTTCTTCATAGTACCTACGCCGTGCGTAAGGAGTATTCCAATAAATAGAATCGCCTGAATTGCTGATGTGGGCTGACCCTCTCAACGTTCCCATTTTCATCGGTACATATTGATTAGAATCAGTCAGAATTTGCCCTGCCATAGCAATACGCCCTCTTTTTTGGTTCGCTTTACCTAGCTTCCTTTCAATTTGAACGTGTTTCAAGTTTAAAATCAATCTTCATTGACTAACTCGACCTCATAAGAAAATTTATTATCACTATACGGCTCGGCACAATCCACTACTTTATATATTCTATATGTTTTTCCGTCGTAAGTGATTTTTGATTTTTCTTTAAGTCGTTTGAATGGTTTAGTTAACGTTCGATACATAAACATTACGGCTTTTATATCTTTGTTTTCGGTGCTTGAGGTCTGATTGTATGTACTTGTTATATCAACACGGACAAACTCAATCTCAACCTCTTCAGCGTACTTTGGTTTATGATTTCTATCCTGTTCAATGTACTCTGAATATTTAACTTTATGAACTAGTGTGGGCTTTATGGACTTATAAATACTATTAATATTTTTCATACTACACGCCCCTAAATAACAACCCTGTTGCTGATAGCGCGTCCATGAATCCTAAGCATGCAATCGGTTTGGAAATATTCTTTCCTGAATTATTGTACTTACTTGAATTGTTTATCGTCGTTCTTCCAATCGTCAACGTTTGAGGCACGTCGTTTATTTCTTCAAGAATGGTAATGTTGTTAAAAATGATATACCGCACTTGTTCCCTGACTGCGTCCTTTACGGCTTCTTTTCTGAATCGATTATCAGTTTCAAAATCATTGTGGTAATAAAAACGTCTAGTATAAATGTTTACTAATTTTTCAGCTTGCAAAACATGACTTTTAACTTCATTTGGAGTCATCGCCAATTCAGACGACAACTCCAACAATTCTTGTTCTGTTAAGTATTTCATACTTTCAACCTCCTAATTTAAGAGGCTTACTCGTCAACCTCTTCAAATTCCGTCGCCTTTTCAGTTTCTTCAACTGGTTCAGCGGTTTCCTCTGTTCCTACTTCTTCTGCCGTTTCTTCTTCCTCAACGTCAGTTCGTTTGAATCCTGAATTTAAGAATGCTGAGGCAACAATTTCATTATCTGTTGTATATTTCAATCCATCTTTTTCAAATTCCATGATTAAAACTCCTTCTATTTTGTTTTGTGTACGTAAATCGCACCTTTTTTGTTGTTAAGTACGAAAGCGTCATAACGGATACGACCCTCCGCCAAGAATCCACTAATTCCCGGTGCATCCTCATGGACTTTATATGTTTCAAGTTTGATTGGAGCAACTGTTGCTGATGGATGAGCAATGAAGAATGCTACATTTTCAGGAATTTCAGATTTTGCCAATACAATTACTGGTAAACCGTCAATTGTTCCGACTTGACCATTTAAGAGAATCTTTTGCCCTAAATCTGAAGCTTTGATGAATGAATCGTCTTGCTTGATTAGTTTGAAGAATTCGCTTGATACATATAAAACACGTCCTGCACGTGGTGCTTTTGCATCATGTAATTTCAATTGTCCATCAAGAACTGAACTATAAGCATTCTTGTTAGTGATTGCTGCGGTCGCAACGTGGTCAGCTTCTGCGCCTGCTACAATTTTAGCATAGCGGTATAAATCAATCTCAGGAATTACACGCTCACGAATTTGACGTGCTAACGCTTCCCCAACTGCCATTTGACCTTCATTGTCATCAATGCTCATGCGGTCAATTACAAATGTGAATGAACGGTCTTTTGTAACCGTCATTTCTTGTAATTCGTTTTCTAAGTCTGTTGGCGTTCCGTAACGTGATGTGCCTGTTGTTTGGTAGTCGTTTAACGGTACAGTGTTAACTGACATCACTTTAATTGTTTGTGCGCCCACAAATTCATAGTCGTTGTTTACGATTGGTGTTGATAAAGAATCATTGTAAAAACGTTCATCAACTTTTTTTGCAAACTTTGTTGTATAGTTTCTTGCCATGTTTATTTATTCCTCGTTTCTGTTTTAGATTTTGTCAAATCCTGCAAACAAGGCACTGTCTTCACTTGGCGTTTCTTTGTTTGGATTTCCTTGTGCAAATTGAGGCGTTTTTGCCGACTCGGTACCGTTAAATAAATAATCAGCGCTTTGTTTTAATTCCTCAATCTGTTCATTTAAGCCCTCAAATTCGCCTTTATCGTTCTTTTTGATAGTATCCATGTTTAGCAGTGTTTTAACCGCTTTTAAGTTCTTAGCATTCGATTGAGTAAGGTTTAAATCAATGAAATTGTTCAAAGCGTCCGTCTCTCTTTGAGCCGTTAAATCCTGAATAGTTTTCTCGTATTCAGACAATTTCTTTTGAACATATC
>ENA-OOPM01000013-OOPM01000013.1-human-oral-metagenome-genome-assembly--contig:-NODE-13-length-14625-cov-17.681542_pt1 | contig 14625 bp, 21 predicted proteins | sample MGYA00245296_ERZ501134 | MGnify/ENA primary metagenome ERZ501134 (study PRJEB25959, sample SAMN05335052) | human oral metagenome | host: human-associated | place: USA: California | collected...
GGGGGGGGGTACAAAGGCATAAATTGTTTAGCAAGACAAATATAAGCGTATATGTACCGACTAAGCGCATTAAATTCATAAGTGAAACAGGGGAGCATACAAAATCGCCAGCGCATCATAGCGTTATTATGATGATCAATGCGCCGAAAACGGAAATTATATTTGAATATCAAAAGGGGAAATCATGATTACAATTCAAATAGACGAAAAGAAATATAAACGAATTATTCAGAATACATATGATAATTTGGGATTTACTCTTTCTGCTGATTGTGAGGCTTATGAAACTGGCTTTGAACAAGTAACAGACTTTATAGATGATGCTATAAGAAAAGCGAATAATAAAAGAGGTAACAAATGAATAACGATTTATTGGAAAGTGCATTAACGGTAGTTATTGGCGACGAAATAGTAAAACCGGAATTAGTTGAAAGTGGTATAGGCACAGAAGGGCATTACAACTTAGTGTACAGGCGGGAAGATAAAAACAAGCGTTCTTGCCGGTTTGCCGTATCGCTAGAAACCTTTTACGGGCGCGGTAATGACTTAGAAAAGAATGCATATCTAATCAAAACAGAAGCGAAAAGATTAATGCTAGAAGGGGAATTAGAAAATGACGAATGAGCAAAAATGGTTATTGCAAGAAATGTATGATGAAGGTTACCGCGATATTAAAATATTCGGGGTGTATGCATATTTCGTAAATCCTACATTTATTGAAAACGGCGGCAATTTTAAAGTACGCGATCATACCCCGCGTATTCCGTGCCGTGTACTGGGGTTAAGTCCTAAAACCGATAAATATTCTATTGCATCATTACTGGGTATTGTGGAATGGAATAAGGTTCTGGTTGATACGCCTATCATTATTGAAACTATAAACGGAGTAGTAAGGCGGTATTTTGCTAAATTTGAAGGCGGAAAGGTTTATTATTTTTGTTTCGGGGCGACAAGCTGGAGCAACTGGAATGCGGATGTGCTTACAGAAGTGGAACCGCGTAAAGTGAGGTTAGTAGAAAATGCCATTAATTGACATAGTATTCAAAGGTCGCCCGATTACTAAGAAAAACCACGGGCAAATAGTGAAAAACGGAAACAAACGGGGTTATATTCCTTCAGAAGCGTATAGAAATTATGAAGATGCTTGCTTATGGCAATTGGCTGGCAAGAAACTGCATATATCCGGCATTGTAGTTGTTGAATGTAAATATTATTTGCCTAATAAAAGAAGTTGGCCGGACTTAATCGGACTATTACAGGCAACCAGCGACATACTGGCAAAAGCCAAGGTAATAGACAATGACAAATGGATATGTTCCTATGGTGAAAGCTGCATCGCTGGCATTGATAAAGATAACCCGCGGGCAGAAATTCGCATCATGGATAGGCGGAACGCCGTATTAGAACAATTATTGAAATAAGGGAATACGTCAATGAATACAGTAATGAGCAACGCAAGCGGTTCCGGGGTTCCGTTTAATTGTCAAAATTGGCTGGCGTTGGGTGTAGTGATCTTTACGGAAATTGAAATTGACGATGCACTACAACAAATAGGCCTAAAGACTAGCGGAAATCAAGAAGAATGGCGGGAAGCTAACAAAGAAAAAATCATTGCATTAAGAAAAGCCGGTTTAAGTGTAAAGGCAATTAGCCGCCGGCTATGTGTTACAACCTACGGCGTAAAAGTGGTATTAAGAAATGCGGGGTATTTGAAATGGGTATAATCAACAAAATTAAACGGTTCCTATTTGGTGATAAGCGATACAATGCGGATATCATCAAAGTTAAGCGATGCTTGCCCGGTGTATTGTTGCCGAAAGTTGGCAGCGAAGATGCTGCCGGTATGGACTTTTATCAACCAGAAGGCGTAGTAATAGAACCGCATCAAACGCAATATGTAAGGCTAGGTTTAGCGGTAGAAATTCCAAAGGGGTATATGTTAATGCTGGCGCCACGATCTAGCCTAAGCAAAACGCCGTTAATTATTCCGAATTCGTTCGGGGTGATTGATGCAGATTATCGGGGCGAAATAAAAGCAATCCTGTATAATACCAGCGATGATGCATATTTAATTCAAAAGGGCGATAGGTTAGTACAGGGGATTCTGGTGCCGATTGGCGCATTGAAGTTATTAGAGGTTACACAACTAACCGAAACGGCGCGCGGTGATGGTGGCATTGGAAGCACGGGGAAGTAATTATGATTAAATTCTTGTTTGATGCTGCATTGGTATTTTCGTTAGTTGTAGCATTGTTTAAGCTAGTATCGCTATTTACGGCGTAGTGGATAAGGGGCGAAATAAACGCCCCTTTGATATAATATTAGTAGGCGAAAGGGGAAATGTGTATGCCTATTATTAACCCGATGTATTTGTATTTGATTGAGGTACTACATAATATAGATGCTTTAAATCAAGCTGCATTTATGATTTTAACTTGCGCCGCTGGTGGTGTAACAGTAGCGTATTTTATAGATGATGACGTACGAAGTTTATTACAACTGCACAAAAAGAAAATTATCGCCTTGTATATTGCGTTTATAATTAGCGCATTAATAGCGGTATTGGTACCTACCAAAGATGCCATGTATAAAATGCTAATTGCCAATTATGTTACAACTGACAATATCCAAATAGTAAATGATGCTATCAAAACCAATTTACAGGACTATTTAAACATGTTAGGGGGAACAGTTAAGAACATGCGATAATGAACCATACGGGGGAAATATGACGGATAAAGAATACAGGGAAATAGCGAAAGAATATCTGGAGCCTATCAAGTTGATCACGATGAAGATTAATTCTCTAAAAGAGGATTTGAAGCATCTACAATCAGATATTACAACAATAGGCGCCGTGGACTATTCCAAAGAACGCCTAACAGGTGGCGGAACGCCGGGCGGACTAGAACAACAAATTGTAAGACTAGAAAGCAAGCGTGATGCCGTACACAAAGAAATAGGCGCATTGATTGATGAGCGGGAAACCGCGGCGGATATCATCAACACATGCACCAAGGGAAAAACAAATATTTTATTGTTACGTGAATACATCGACGGCAAAAGCGCCAAGCGTGCGCGGTATTTTACAGACCTAGAAAAGTCGCAAGCGGCAGAATTAAAAACGGCTGGCCTTGTACAAGTAGGGTATTATTTACACCATACATATTACGCGTGCATGTATACTGCTAAATCGGTATAAGTCGGACTAAATCGGACTATATCGGAAACCGGCGGAAACGCCATATATAGTATAATTATATTGTCATATGATGCTTAAAAGCCATTGACGTTAATTCTCCTATTAGATGCATACAACACATGGGGAACTTTGGGCCATTCCCCTTGCGTGTTGTATACAGTACCGGCATAACTCCTTTCAATAAACACAATGAACACATGCTATACAATCCTTGTTAAATATGTACTTCCTAATAACATAACTGCTTGTACGATTTCATAGATTGCCGGTATTGTATAGAACATACAAACAAATTGAATAAAATTATCAGAATATGAGGTATATCCACGGCGATATATCTCATTTTTTGTATAAAAGGAACATTTAATTATTGAAAACTGAACATAATGCACATTTTTTATTTTAAGAGATATCACCTTCATAGTTTCTAATGTGATCTTTTAGTGCGGCGTGTTCGGTTTTGAGTAATTAAAAAAGCCGCTATTTTCTAGCGGCTAACATATGGCGTATTTTATTATTCATTTCTTTCTGGTATTCATCTACGGTATCGAAAACAGTTTCGCGTAGGTTGAATGCAGCGAATGCATCATATATCGAATTAGTACGGCGACGAAGTAATTCGCATTTTTCAGCGATGTAACGAAGCATCATAACAATGTTGCTTAAATCGTCATAACCTAGTGTTTGAATTATACCGTCATTGTTGTATTTAATTCCGGTATACGCTGCTTGTAATGTTTCGATACTGTTTAATTCGTTGTATCTGATCGCGTTTTTAATTTCTTGAATAGTCATTTGCATTGTTAGTTCTCCTTTTTGAATACTTGCGTTTTTTGATGTATCTTATGGCTTTATTATACTTGCGTTTTCGCAAGTAGTCAATAGGGAAATTAAAAATTTTTCAAAAAAAGTTTTGTGAAGGTGGTGAAAAGCTAGTGAATATAATATGTACAAAATCAAAATGTCTTAACAATAAAGGCGGCAGATGCATAGCCAACGAAATATACTATGATGGCTTATGCCAAACATATTGCACTAGCCAGCACGCATCTAAACAAGTCGCCGGAATATGTACGCGATCACATGGCAGAATGGAAAGCAAAGATAACAACATACTAAGATAGGGGGGTGAAACAATGGCAAAAACTACATATAAGGATTGGGAAGCAGAAGAAAAGATTTTGCTTTTACAAGGCTGGGCGCGCAACGGTTTAACAAATGAACAGATTGCCAGCAATATGAGTATTGGCATAACTACCCTTTGGGAATGGCGCAAGAAATCACCGAAAATAGCGAACGCCCTAAAAATAGGGAAAGATGAAGCAGACATACAAGTTGAAAATGCACTTTACAAAGCAGCACTTGAAGGAAATACAACGGCTATGATTTTCTGGCTTAAAAATCGACGTTCTAAAGATTGGCGCGATAAGATACAACAGGAAATCACAACAGAAAGCGCCGTTAAGTTGGTTATTGATAATAACGAATTGAGTGAACCAGATGAGTAAAACAAATCTGTTTCGCGATGTGATACGTCCAACGCCTAAGCAAAAAGAATTCTTGCGGGCAGTTAAGCAAAACATATATACACTATATGGCGGTGCTGCTGGTGGTGGTAAATCGTATATACTCCGTTGGGGTTTGATATGGCTTTTAATTGACTGGTTTATTAAAACAGGAATTAAAGGAATACGCGTTGGGTTATTTTGTGAGGATTATCCAAGTCTTGATGATCGTCAAATATCCAAAATCAAAATGGAGTTTCCAGAATGGTTAGGAACCTATAAAGAAAGCAACCATGAATTCACATTGAACGATGAATTAGGCGGCGGCGTTATCTGTTTCCGTAATCTTGATAAACCTAGTAAATATCTTTCTAGCGAATTCGCAGCAATAGCGATAGATGAATTAACCTTGAATAGTCGCGACGTGTTCGACTTCTTGCGTATGCGTTTACGTTGGACCGGTATAAGTGATACTAAGTTAATCGCTGCAACTAATCCGGGCGGTAAAGGGCATATGTGGGTAAAGGATTTATTCATAGATAGAAACTTTACAAAGGAAATGCAACCATTCGCGGATAAGATTGCATATATCCAAGCAAGGGCAAGCGATAACCCGCATCTATCACAAAGTTATATAGATGCGTTGAATACACTGCCGGAAAAACTACGTAAGGCGTACCTAGACGGCGATTGGAATATATTCGAAGGTCAAGTATTTACAGAATTCCGCACCGATAAGCATGTAATAGAACCGTTTGAAATACCGCATCATTGGCAACGATATCGATCAATGGATTGGGGATATACGAAACCATATGCAGTATATTCTTATGCGGTTGATTATGACGATGTACTTTATATTACTGGTGAGTATTACGGTTGTAAGCCGGGCATGCCGGATACTGGTACACAGGAAACGGCACGGGAAGTGGCACAAAAGATAGAACACTTGAAAGACTATCAAGGTGTAGCAGACCCCGCAATATGGCAGCGAACAGGACATGACGGGCCAACGATTGCGGAAATATTTGCGACGGAAGGCGTGTATTGGACGAGGGCAGATAACGATAGATTAGCCGGACTTATGCAAGTACATCAACGATTAAAAGAAGGTAAGCTGAAGATATTTAGTAATTGTGTACATCTAATACGCACGTTACCAGCTTTAACTTATGACAAAATCAAAGTTGAGGACGTAGATACAAAGCAAGAAGATCATGCGTATGATGCGGTGCGTTATATGTGCATGGCAAGACCGGTTAAATCAGTTAAACCAGAAAAACCATTTAATGACGGTTATAGATATGTTGACGATAGCGAAGGAGATATAAGCGCATGGGGCGTATGAGTGAAAGGGCGTTACGTGATTACGCCTTTAAGGTTCTTAAATCGGAATATGGCGAACGTGAAGAAAAGGGCGTTATTATTCCGGCGAAATATACAGATGCACAACTAGCGGAATTTGCCAAAGCAATGCCGCAATGGCAGTTAGAGCAAATGTACGATATGATTTATGGTTCTGAAATGGTGGAGTAATGAACATAGAACAAACTTTTGATATATACGAAGCAAAACAAAATGTAAAAAGTGCATTAGCTGCCACGTCAGAATGGCGCAAGGCTGCTGCCGAAGATTTTGCATTTATGCAAGGTAAACAATGGCAAGACGGCGATTTAAAGAAAATGCGCGAAGCTGGACGGCCAGCAATTACAATTAATAGAATTAGACCGGTTATTAATCTCTTATGCGGCTATGCATCGCAAAACGAAACTGAACCGGATTTCTTACCACGTAGTGAAGAAGATGATAGAATTAGCCGGGTTGCTAAAGGTATTACGAAATACTGTTTAGACCGTGCAAATTATCAACGCAATAAGGGCAAATGTTTCCGCGATAAGATTATTTGTGGTTTAGCCAATTACTGGGTAAGTTATGAATTTGACTATACGAAGTTAGACGGCACTATTCAAATTGAACGTGTTTCTCCGTTTGATGCTTTCATAGATCCGGAGTGTAAAAAAGACGACTTAAGCGATGCGCAATATGTTGGCCGTTATAGTTGGGAAAGTACGGCGAAACTAAAGCAAGTGTACCCCGATAAGGTTAATGAAATTGATGCACTTAAACATAAGTACGATGATACCGAACAAGAAGCCGGCATAGTTGAAACGGTAGACGGTGAGGCGTTATGGTATAACAACAACTATAATAAAATCCGTGTAGTACAGTACTGGTATAAGGAGTACGGAAAAAGAAATGTGTTCATGACAAAAGAGGGGTTAATTGATGAAGCTAACCCGTTATTTGTTGTATTAATGGCTACAGGAAAGAAGCCTACAAGTATCCCAGATACTAAAATCAGATATGCGACATTCGCCGATGATGTACTACTTGAAGAAGGTGAAAGTCCTTATAAGCACGGCAAATTCCCGTTAGTACGTGAATATTGCTATTACACAGGTGAATTGGTAGACGATGAACTAGAACCGGCTGGCGTAGTGCGTGATATTAAAGACGCGCAACGTGAATTAAATAAAAACCGAAGCCAACGCATGCACGTTGTTAATCAACAATCGTTAGGCGTTAAATTCTGGCAAGGTCAATTAACCGAACAAGTTAAGCGCGATATTAAAAATAATAGTACTAAACCGGGCGCGAATATCTATCTTCCTCCGGGTGTAACGTTCATGGACGGTACACCGGCAATGGATAGCAATATTAATATGGCTCTTGAGCAACAATCAAGCAATGATTTCTATTCTATCAGCGGTATCACTCCGGAAAGCCTAAGCGGTAGCGTTGGCAGTATGAGCGGCAAGGCTATTGATTTACGTCAATCTGTAACAACTGTTCAAACGGCTGGCATCTTTGAGCAATCAAAAGAAGCAGAACGTCAAATTGTTAAATTGTTATGGGGTGAGAAAAACGCACCGGGTTTAATTCCGCAATTTTATAACGAAGCAAAAGCAATGCGCATTATGGGTGATGACGGTCAAAAAGAATTTGTACAGATTAAACCGGGCCTTAATCAACCTATGCAAGAACAAGTATTAACCGATGCACTAGGTCAAGTGCAAACAGATGCGGAAGGTAATCCGATTAAACAAGTGCTATATGATCTATCCGCTTTTGATTTCGATATCGTAATCAGTACAAGCCAAGCAAGCGCAACGGCACGACGTGCTAACCTTTACCAATTATTGGAAGCTAAGAAATCCGGCGTTGATATTCCTATGGATATCATTCTTGATTTTATGGACTTCCCAGAAAAAGAAACGGTTAAGAAACGCATGCAAGAAGCAGCAGAAAAACCAGCACTTCCAGAATTGCGTGTTAGTGGCAGCCTAGACGATATGCCAGCGGAAGCGTTGAGTATGTATTTACAAACGCTGGGTGTACAGATTTCACCGCAACAAATCATGGCGGAACGGTTAGCCTTGAAAGGTAAACAACAAAACATTCAAAATGCACCGCCAATTTTACCGCCTATGGACGGTTTAGGTGGTATGTAATATAAACTATCAACACAATAATAAACGCTCCGTAATGGGGCGTTTTTATACATTTCGCCCTAAGTAACGGCGTTAAAAGGCTTGCTTATACATTATCGCCCGGCAACGGCGTTAAACTGCCATATTCTTATATTCGTCCGGCAATGACGTTAAAAGGCATAAGGGGTATTTGATATGAAAGACGAATTAGTAAACATCGAAGAAGCTGGTTTCACGCCGGAAGATTTAGAAAACGCGGGCGTAGAACTGGATAACACAACCGAAGAAACGGATACACAGGAAACTGCACCAGATGAACCCTCTACAACTGATGCGGAAGTAGAACCGGAAGCGCCGAACACTAACGAAGAAACGGAAGAAACGCATGCGAACGATCACAACTTAAAAGCGGCACTTGCACAGGAACGCGCAAGACGTAAAGCGGCGGAAGAACGTGCTAGACAATACGAAGCACAACAACGGCCAATTACATTGCCAGATGAGGAAGTATCAAATATTCGCGACTTTGTACGCCGTGAAGCATTAAAACGCTTTAATATTACGGCAGAAGATTTAGAAAGTCTTATGTTTGAAGATGTACAAAAGTACAACGATTTTATTCGTTTTGAGGCCAATGCGGAATATACAATTACTAATCAGCAAATGGCGGTGCATCAACAAAGACAAACTAATCTAAATTTCGTAAATGAAATTAAATCATTGCCGAACTTTGGGGAATTATATCAACGTGGGTTAGAAAAGCTTAACGGAATGACGATGCGCGATGCACAACCGATTAATGATGCTTTTTATCGTGTTGATATTGGCGAAGGTACAGAAGCCGATTTTGAAACCGTTAGAAACTTTGTAACAGAATTGCAAAATGAACGGGCGACAAATACCGAAGTACCGAACAACCCTTTACAAGTTGCGGCGACGCTCCCGAAAGCTGGCGCGTTAAATGGTGGTGTTCCTACACCTAATAAATTAACGGAAGAAGATATTTTGAAAGCGTATAGCACGGGCAACCTTGATGCATTGCCGGACGATGTACGCAAATATTTTGACGAATTATAAGAGGTAAACAATGGCAGATCAAAGAAATCAAGTTAATATTCCAGCAAATTTAGTGCCTAAAGTATGGGCTAAAAAAGTATGGCATGAAGGCGTTAAAGATTCTTATTTTGATAAATTCACCGCAACGGACGGTTCCAATGTAGTACATAAAAACAAAGATTTAGAAAACGTAAAAGGCGATAGCGTTGTATTCGGTTTGATGATGAATTTAACCGGTTCCGGTGTTGAAGGCAACCGTCAAAAATTGGCTGGTGCCGAAGATACTTTGAATATCTATGATTTCACAGTAAACACTAAATTAGTACGTAATGCGGTTTCTCGCTATGAAGCGGACGACCAAAGAACGCAATATGATATGTTGAAAGAAATTAAAATCGCATTGAAACAATGGCTTTCTGATTGGTTAGATGATAGATTAATTTCCAGACTTTCTTATAATCCTTCTAACGGTGAAGCATTATATGCAAGTGCAGCCGGTACGCAATCCAGCATTACGGCAAACGATAAATTGACAACAACTATTATTTCTCGTGCTAAACGAAAAGCGATGATGCATGCACCGAAAGTACAACCGATTAAGGTTGACGGCATGGATAAGTATATTATGCTTGTTCACCCATGGGCGGCACGTGATTTAAAAGATGATCCAAAATGGTTGGCAGCGCAACAAAACGCAAACTTACGCGGTTCTAAAAACCCTATCTTCACAGGTGCGTTGGGTGAATATGACGGCGTTATTCTTTATGAATATGAACGCGTACAAACTGGTAACATCGGTGCTTCTAGTGCTAACGTATGCCAAAACTTACTATTAGGTAAACAGGCTGCATGTTTCGCAGTATCCAGACCAGCGAAACACATCGAACAAACAGACGATTACGGCAACATCGCTGGCAATGGTATTGCGTTCTATGGTGCGGTTGAAAAAACCAATTTCAACGGTAAAGATTACGGCGTAATTAATGTTATGACTGGTGGCGCAGTAGAGCGCTAATTATAATAGGCGGGGTAATACCCGCCTTTATTCTATATGGGGTGAATATGAACGTAAAACAAATAGTAAATAGGGCGTTCATGCAAATAGGCGATACATCGCAAGAAGCGTATACACCATACCAGTTATTGGAGTATTACAACGAAGGCAATCACCTATTGAACGCTTTAATTAGCCAATATTGCCCTAGCCTTGCAACTGCCACATATGAAGATAGAGGAACAGGGCGCATCGTGCTTCCGTTCCAATGTATCAGCGTATCAAAGGTAAAAGCAGATGATGCGGAAGTGCAAGGGTATCATGTATTGAATTTACAAACGGTAGTATTTGATGCGGATCATGAGCAGAAAATAACCGTTGATTATATACAAACTGCCGGATATAAAACGCTAGATGATGAAAGCGGACTACCGGCGGAACTTGAAACGTTGTTAGTTGATTACATCGTATACCGTGTAATGAACATGGATATTACCGGTATTACTGGCAATATGGTTAGTGCGTTGCAATCAATCAATAACGGTTTAGGAAATAATGAAAGTGTAATTGCGGAAGGGTATTGGAACTATGGTTGTAAAAGAACTGATTACTCTAGTTAATGTAGAGTCAAACGAAATACTAGATGAACAGTTAGAATATATCCAGTACATTAACGCAGCTATTGACTGGCTAACAACCATTCTAGTTAGCATTAAAGACCGTGAAGTAGTTAAGAATACGGATATACCAAATCTAAAAGGCGTTCCGTCCGATTTTATGGGGTTCGTTCCTAAGAGTGGTTATCCTATCCGCATCATTAACGGTACGTTTGAAACCTATGACGGACAAACGGTTAAAGAGGTATTCTATAGTGTACGTAAAAACCACGTTGACGAAATGGACGATACAATACCGTTTTCTGAATTCTTTCATCAGTACTTAGTGCAGCTTGTATCTTTCATGGTTAAAAAGAAATCACTCATGACGGATTACGCTGCCTATGATAAACAATTCATAGACTACATCACGGAACAAATTAAGGTGGCACGGGGTATAACATAATGGGCGTAAAACAAGTAGCCATGACGAATGGTTTCAGATTGGGCCTTGATTGGAGCAACCCGCCGGAGAATATCGACGTACAAGCCTTAACACAGGCTAGGCAATGCGAATTCGATAGAACGGATAATGCACTCCGTACTGTTCCGGGTGTTCGTATTATGTACGATTTCGGGCAACCAGTCGAAACTTTGTATTATGATGTGTACCGTCATAAGTGGTACTTTTCTAGTGGCAGAAATTTATATGAAACTGATTTCAGTACTAATAAATTACTGGGTACGTTGAATGGTACGAATAAGCCTAAGTATCATGCATTTGGCGGTGATATCTTAATAGCAAGCGGTGATAAGTTGCAAGTTGTTTCGGGTTCCGGCAAGTTGGCAACGCTAGAAAGTCCGGTATGTGATATTGTTTCAAGTCATTCCGGGCGTGTGTTGATTGCCTCTACTAAGTCGCATCGGTTGAACTGGAGCGCAGTAGGCGACTACAACGCATGGAACCATAACAACAATGATGCATCAAGTGCGCAGTATGTAGATGTTGGCTATAAAGACCAAGGTAGTATTATTGCCGTTGATTTCTTATCACGTGCAATCATCGTATATAAGGAATATGGGCGCGTGTATCAAGTAGTTGGCACGCCAGATGCAAAAGATTTAACCGTGTATCCTTTATCTTCTACTGGTTATTGTAGCGGTGCAACGATAAGCATTGATGATCGCAGCTATTATTTAGGCAATCAAGGTTTCATGTCATTCATGCCTACTAATACCTATGCAGAAATACAACCGTTTGAAACTGGCTTAAATATCAACTCTTATTTATTGAAGTACATTACGAAAGACTGTGAAGTATGGCATATATCCAGCCGTAAACAAATTTGGATAAAACCATATAACGGTGATACAGTCTTTATATATCACTACTTGCCACGTTATGAGGACGGGCGCGGAGTTTTCACATCAAGAAAATTCACGTACAACATCAATGATGCGGTGAATGTAGATAAAGAAGTATACATAGCATACGGCAATAAAATTGGTATTCTTGATGAAACCATAGATACCGATGATAACGTACAAATTCAGACGTCAATAGTAAGCGGCAATAGGTTGGCAACAAGACAATTCATATTAATTATGAACTATAACTTTGTAACGCATAACCTTATTTCTGGCTATGGTACTATTGGCATTTCAAACAAAAAACCTAAACCGATTGAATTCGCTAGTAAGTCAATTAAAACCTACTATGCGAATTTTAAGACCTATGATTATAAAGCGTTGATGAATGTCAATGAATACACGAAGGCTTATAAAATCGGTGGCGGTGCTAACCGTAATGTACAATTTAAAATCAATGTTCAAAAGGGCGCTATTTCATTACGCCAGTTAGATTACACATACGAGGAAGTTTAAATATGGCATATAAAGAAAAATACCCTTTGGATATTACGCCACAGGGTGATACAGTTCCGGAAAGTATCAAGAAAAACCGCGATGAACTGTTAAATATTGCGCAACAAATGGAACTAAAAGTCGGCGGCGGCGGTGGTACTGGCGGTGGTGGTGGCCTACGTAATCGCGTATTAAGTGGTAAAGTAAGCAATGGCGAATTTTCCTTTTTAACAGGCGACAACCTAAGCGTAATGATTGACGCAGTCAAACGCCTGTTCTTGTATCATTCGCGGACGGTTTCAATGATTACGGCGCCGTTGACTATATCCAAACAATTAACCGTAAGCAAAGTGCATGGAGCCTACCGGCTAATAGTACATCGTATTTATATATTGAACGTTCCGCATCTGGCGGCTTAACCTATGGCAGTACAACACTTGAACCACTACGCCAGCCAAATGCACCAGCAGCGGCAACAGATAAAATGTACTACAACACCACAAACGAAAAAATGAATGTGTACACAGGCACATACTGGAAAAGCATTTTACGTGTAGTGGTGGCTATTGTAGTAACAGATGCAACGCGGGTTAAGTCGATTAAATATTATGATCCGTACTTAAACACGGCAACCGATGCCGTAATAGGTACGCGCACGGTAGACGGTAAAGACTATATGATTACTGACATTCTAAATAAAATGGCGGAAGCTATTAAAAAGATTGCTGGTGATGCTAGTTTTACCAACAACCCGAGCCGTACATTAAAAGCGCTATCTGATACGGTAAATGGTTTAAGTAGTGTTTACTACAGAAAAACCGATACAGTAGCGTTATCAACACGGGCATTAAACGCAGACAATGCAATACATGCGGGAACGGCAAATATCGCAACGCAAAACGTCAATAAGTCCGGCGATACCATGACGGGTACGTTAAAGGTTCCGGGCCTTACTGGTAATACGATTGATTTAGACTATTACGCTAAAAATAGTATTGGCTATAGTGGCTTTACCTTTGGGGAATGTAACCAGTACACAATATGGGGTTCTAAATATTGGGGAACGGGCGCTATGTTCTCATGGAATTCAGGCGATAACCGCATATTAGGTTCTCAACTTTATTTTGCTAACACTAAGGCGGCGTTTATTCGGTTTGATAACAATGTAAATATGGCTACAGAATGGCAACGAATAGCAACGTTTGAAAATAACAATACGCTAACATTCCCGAATGGCGCTAAGTTGAAGGTGGAATAGTATGCCTAACCTAGTACTTGAAAAAGGCGGTCAAACATTCCGGTTCGGACTGCACGAAGAAAAAAGCGTAACGCGTGGAAAGTTTATTACCGTACCATTCAATGGTAAAGACTACTATGCACGATATGGCGATACACCAACACCGTTAAAGGTTGAGAAAGACGGACGAACGTATTCCATTCAATATGAACCGGTTGAATTTTGGACGTACCCGTGGTTTAGAAGCGGTGTCGGTAACGGACTTTATAAAGAAACTGTATTCTTGCCGAAAGGGCGATACAGAATTACTTATAAATATAGTTACAAAGATAGTAATGATGTGTTAAAAACAGGAACTAGCAGTGAAACTTTTGTTGTAAATACAAGCCAAGAAGTACGTATGAAAATAGAATACAACCAAGAAGTAAATATTCATAGAATATGGGTTACGATACCGGATATATACAAAGGATATCAAAATAGGTTATACGGCGATATTAGCTTTACAATCGAACGAATAGGGGAATAATAATGCAGCTTGATAGCTTAGAACATATGAATTCATCTCTAAACGGTTCTTCATGACTTCTATAGTTAGGGTTTAACGTTTCATCTTTGAACGATACATCACGCGGCCCATTTTCATATTTACCGTAATTGCCTTTAAATGTATTTTCTGCA
>ENA-OOPM01000014-OOPM01000014.1-human-oral-metagenome-genome-assembly--contig:-NODE-14-length-14165-cov-7.524220_pt1 | contig 14165 bp, 13 predicted proteins | sample MGYA00245296_ERZ501134 | MGnify/ENA primary metagenome ERZ501134 (study PRJEB25959, sample SAMN05335052) | human oral metagenome | host: human-associated | place: USA: California | collected 2014-05-20...
TATGATAAGTTAAAAAAATATTCAAAGCCATACTTTCTGGGATTTTTGGTAGTAGTTTATATCGCAATGCTCATCACTCCAGAACTACTATTCTTTATGGGCGGAAGGGGTTATATGGAAGCAAAATATGTCATGCCTCCAGTGATGGTCGGATACGTCTTTCAGTTTGTCTATTCGTTGTATGTAAATATTGAATTTTACCATAAGAAACAAAAGAATATTGCTATTGGTACAACATTGGCGTGTATTATCAATATCATATTAAACTACATATTCATTCCCAAATATGGCTATATTGCAGCTGCATATACAACGCTAGTCGGCTACATTGTTCTTTATATAGTTCATTATAGATTTGTAAAAAAACTTGGCGTTACTGGATGGTATGATAATAAGTTCTTCCTAAAACTATTATTTATATCTCTGATCTATATGTTTATATGTAATTATCTATATACACTTTCAATTGTGAGATATTTCGTTATCGGGGTGTGCGTTTTTAGTCTCTTAGTCCTTGTTATATTCAGGAGAAAAATCCTAGACACGAGGATTGGTAGGAGAGTAGAGCTGTTAATTAAATTAATAAAATCAGGAAAGGAAAAATAATGAGGATTTTAGCAGTAATTCCTGCACGTGCAGGTTCAAAAGGGATTCCTAATAAAAATATTCGCATCCTTAATAATAAGCCATTAATCTCTTATTCTATTGAGAATGCAAAAAAATCAGAATTCATCACGGATATTATAGTTACGACCGATAGTGATATCGTACGTGTTATTGCCACTCAATTAGGTGTTAATACGATAGAGAGAAAGCCAGAACTTTGTGGTGATGACATAACGTTGGATTCAGTGATTTATGATGCAATCCCTAAGAATGTAAAATGGGATTACATCGTAACAATGCAACCAACTTCGCCAACACTGAAGGTCGAAACGCTAGATAACGCAATTAATTATGCTATCGAAAATAATCTAGATACTGTAATTTCTGCGATCAATAAGCCACACCTGTCGTGGCGCGATGAGAACGGTGAGAAGAAGCCAAACTATAAAGAAAGATTAAATCGACAATATCTTCCGGCCAACTATATGGAAACCGGTGCATTTGTTATTTCAAAATACAATATTGTTACGGAAAAAACTAGGATCGGCCAAAAGGTTGATATCTTTGAGGTTTCAGAAAATGAATCAATCGATATTGATACCTTTTCAGACATGATTGTCGTTTCTAAAATCCTTGAAGATAAGAAGATTGCTATATATGTCAATGGTAATAATAAACGTGGTGTCGGCCATATTTATCGTGCATTAGAAATCGCTGATGAGTTTAATTGTAAGCCAGATATCTATTTTGATAAAAATCAAACCAATTCTAGGATCTTTGGAAAAACTACTCATAATCTTATCCCAGTCAATGGTATAGCTGATCTGTTCCAGAGATGTAAAGAGAAAAAATATACTTTATTCATTAACGATATTCTAACAACTTCAATTGATTACATGATTGGACTTAGGAGCGTTCTTCCAGAAAACGCTAAGATTGTTAATTTTGAAGATGATGGAGAAGGGGCTTCTGCTGCAGATCTGGTGTTCAATGCACTTTACCAAAAAGATACGTCTGCAAATGTTAGGGCCGGTGAAAAATATTACATTCCTGGCAAAGTATTCCTGTCATTTAGTCCTATTAATATTAAACCCACTGTAGAAAATGTATTCGTCGCGTTTGGTGGTGCAGATCCACAGAATTACACTGACAGGGTATTGGATATCGTTAGTAAAGAAAAATATAAAGATATCAACTTTACGGTTGTCTTAGGGCGCGCTAAGCATAATATCGAAAAACTTCTAGAATTTAATAAGATGCCTAACATTACTGTATTGCATGATATTCAAAATATGCCAGTGCTAATGTCTCAGTGTGACATAGCAATTACCTCCAGGGGGCGCACTGGCTATGAACTTTCGATGCTAGGGATCCCTTCAATTGCAATGGCACAAAATGAGCGAGAAGAGAAGCATGGATTTGTGTGTGACGAGAATGGTTTTAATTATATTGGACTTAATCCAAGTAATGAGGTAATAGAGGCAAACCTTGATATGTATATCAAGATGGACCAAAAAGGTCGACAAGCATATCAGAACACATTATTGACACATGACCTAAAAAATGGTAGAAAAAGAGTAATGAGTTTAATTAATAATCTATAATCGGAGAGAGAAAAAATGAAGAAGACTAATAAATTATATTTAATTGCAGAGATGGGAGTCAATTTTTATGACACAGCAAAACAATTAAATATCACACCACTTGAAGCAGCTAAACTCTATATTGATAAAGCTGCAGAAGCTGGCATAGATTGTGCTAAGTTTCAGTCATACAAAGCGAATACTATTGTTTCAAAAAACTCACCAGCCTACTGGGACACCACGAAAGAGGCAACTAAAACTCAGTATGAGCTATTCCAAAAGTTTGACAGCTTTGGTGAATCAGAATATAAAGAATTGTGTGATTATACACATAGTAAGGGTATGGATTTCACCTCAACACCTTTTGACTATGCTTCCGCTGATTATCTTTATGATATGGTAGATTTCTATAAGATTTCATCCTCTGATTTATCAAATATTCCTTTTATTAAACATATCGCAGCAAAAGGTAAGCCAATGGTTGTCTCTGTCGGTGCAGCCTACTTGTCAGAGGTTGACGAAGCTATTCGTGCCATGAAAGAAGTTGGCAATAATGATATTTGCATCCTCCACTGTGTATTATCATATCCAACCGATCCAAAGAATGCCAATCTCAAGATTATAAAAACTCTTAAAGAAGTATTCCCAGATGTTAAAGTTGGTTTTAGTGACCATGTTGCTCCAGATCCAACTATGATGACTCTAGCAACTGCATATCTTCTCGGTTCTGAAGTAATTGAAAAACACTTCACTTTGGACAAGACTCTTACTGGCAATGACCACTATCATTCTGGTGATCCTGAAGACTTTAAGAAGGCAAGGGCTAATTTTGAGATGATTGATAAGGTGCTCGGACAACCAGAAAAAACCGTGCTAGAATGCGAAATTGTCCCTCGTCGTGAAGCACGTAGATCTCTTGTCTTAACTAGAAGCATGAAAGCTGGAGAGAAAATTACGGAAAACGATATTATGCCAAAGCGTCCAGGTACTGGAATTTCACCAAAATACACCGATATTGTACTTGGTAGGGAAGTAAAACGGGATCTAGAAGAGGATACAATCCTCACATGGGATATGGTGTAGAATACATAAAAAGCGTCCATTTAATAGGACGTTTTTTATATGGTAAAAAATAAGTATAGAATTTTATGATCGGAGATCTTATGGGGTGTATAAAGGAAATAAGAATTAAAGGTTTTAAAAAATTTAAAAATTTTACAATGACCTTTAATCGGACAACAAATATATTGGTTGGAGATAATGCTTCTGGAAAAAGTACCATATTAGAAGCAATCAATATAGTGATTAATCAATGGTATCAATATGGTGATAGATCGCTTATTGTGGATTTATTTAATAGGGAAGAAGTGCTTGCATTTAAAGAAAAACCATGCATAGATACACTACCACAGATTGCTATTGAGTTAGATTTTGATTGCGATATTTCTTTAAAAGGTATGGAATACTCAGGAGTAAATCACAGTAGACCAAATAGTAAAAATATGGCATTAGAGGGCATACGCTTTGTGTGTAAAATTAATGACGAATATAGGCATCAGTATGAAGCAGAACTAGATAAAATGTTGCATAATGGTGACACACGGGATAAAAATAGTATTGAGGTACCATACGAATATTATGAACTATCTTGGACTAGATATGATGGATTACCGTATACTAGAAGATCAAAGCCATTACGAATAATTAATATAAATACAGACAAAAGTCAATCTAAAATGGCTTTATATAACTATAACAAGCAATTATTTGATAATGTGTATAATGAGGATGAGAAAAAAGAAATAAAAAACGCAGTTAGGGTAGGAATAAATAAAATTTCGAAAAATGCATTTAAAGAAATTGATAGCAGTAATTGTAGGCGTTTTGATATTGACCCGAAAAAGACAATTCTTGAGTCTATTATTAATATATATGATAGTGATGTTTCTCTTGATAATCAAGGTAGTGGCGTAGAGAGTAAAATAAAAATAGAATTAGCTCTTAGCCATAAAAAGGATTTCGACATAATTCAAATTGAAGAGCCAGAAAATCATCTAAGTTTTATTAATCTTCGAAAAATAATTAAAAAAATCGAGAATGATAATGATGGGATTCAGTTGATTATTTCTACACATAGTAGTATGATATCCAGTCATTTAGACTTAAATAATGTAATTTGGAATTAATGAGGAACAATCACATAGTTTAAGTAATATCAGTCAAGATACAGCTAAATTCTTTAAAAAATTGCCGAATAATTATTTTCTGCAGATAGTTTTATCAAATAAAGTAATTATAGTTGAGGGTGCAACTGAATCAATACTAATGCCATATTTTTATAGATTTATTGCAGAAAAAGATATATATACTGATAACATTTCCATAATACCCTGTAACGGTGTTTCATATGAGCGTTATGTCGAGATAGCAAAACCACTAAAAAAGAGAGTTGCTGTCATTACGGATAATGACAAGAGTGAAAGAAAGATTGAACAACTTAAAGACTTTAATACAAAGTCCAATAATATCAAATATTTTACAGAACAAGATATTAATAATTGGACGTGGGAAGTTTGTTTATTGAATAAAAACAAGAATACGTTAGAAGGTCTTATAAATCCAAAAGAAGGATGTAAATATTTATATAAAAGCAAGGATGTAGGTGATTCAATTTTAGGTTATATGCTAAACAATAAGGTAGAGACTGCATATAAAATCGTAGAGTATATAGAGAAGGGTGGATCCATCGATATTCCAAATTATTTAAAAGAGGCCATTAAATGGCTAAGAAAATAATATTCGCTGTAGCTGGAGCCGGTAAGACCTTTACTATATGTAAAATATTAGACATAAACAAAAGAAACTTAATATTAACATATACAAATGAGAATGTTTCTAATATAGTTAAAGAATTAAATAAGCAGGGTAAGTATGATGCGGCAAAAGTTAAAGTTATGACCTTTGACAGCTTTAAATATCGATACATACTTAAGCCATATGAACCACTAATATTAGCCTCGTTTTCGTGCGACCAGCTATGTAATGGGATTATTTTTGAAAAACCCCCACAGCAAACGGAGAATGGAAAATATAATCGTTATTATATTAGTCAAAATAAAATAGGACATTATAGGTCAAGATGCGGCTATTATTATTCAAGAATTTCTAAATTGATTAATTATGTTGATTGCCAAAATAATTTCTTAACACTAGCAATTAAAAATATTTGTAGATTTGTAGATCATATCTATATTGATGAATTTCAGGATTTTGTAGGTAATGACTTTGATATAATTATGAAAATATATAAGGAAATAGGTTCATGTCTTCTCGTTGGGGATTATTATCAACACTCAGTAAAAAGCAGTGAGCAAAAACAGTATAGCAATAGGAAAAAAACAATATATGAGACATATCCTACAAAAGAGAGCTTTATTGAGCATATGAAGAAAGACTATGGTGTTATGATTGATGATTCAAGTCTCTCTAATTCAAGAAGGTGTTGTGATGCGGTATGTAGATTTGTCGATACAAAACTTAATATTCATATAAGGTCACAAAAGATAAACAATGGGGAAATAATATTTGTTATTGAGGATGATGTAGAGTCTATACTAAGTGATGACAATATTGTAAAGCTTAAATATAATAACTCAAGCAAGTACAGCTTTAATTCAAAGAATTGGGCTTATTCGAAAGGTGGAACATTCTCATCTACCTGTGTGATCTTAACTAATGAATTAGAAAAAATAGATGATGAAAACTTTAATATCAACGCAATCAACTGTGGTCTAAGCACGATAAATAGTTTATACGTAGCCCTCACGAGAAGTAGCGGCGATGTATATATATTAAAATACTCGCTTTTTAGAAAATATGAAAAGAGGTACTTAAAGTACTAAGACCTTAATTCATAAAGGTATTTTCTGATTTTAATAAATCAAGATTAGTATTATTAAAAATAGCAGTGATAAAATTTCTAATTTCATCAATATAGATAGGGAAGATTAAGGGGATGCTACGATCTTCATATATTAATAAGACATGAAAGAATAAGGCAGGTTTATCTGTCGGCGGTTCAGTTGCGGAAAAAGGACTTATTGAATTTAGTAATATACACCCTTTTTGTTTATCAAGTAATAAAAAACCTCCCGCACTATCTGTGGAACTTGTATGGGCAAACGAAATAGCTCGTATAAAACTTGGGTATTTATCCAGCTTATTGTTATTGAATATTTCTTCTAAACCCTTCTTCTTAGCAATCTTCTTTAGTTCAGTTATGGATTTTGTGAAATGTTTTGATTCGACACGGACTGGGTGCTGATAGTATGTAAACTTATTTAAACAATCCTTTAAGCCGAATAAGGCAAAGAAAAATAAATTACAATCAAATCCATTAAAACTATTATAATCATCAAGCCTATCTACTATTGATATAAAAAACATTAATTGATTGAGTAGTGTAAAACGTGTAAGTTCATCACTAGTTGGTCCAGCAATTTTATTGGGGTCTAATCCATTTTCTATTGCTTCAATCCGTTTTTTGTCATTTTCTGACATAATAGTACAAAGTTTAATAATCTTCTTAAGAACTGTATTTGGATTGATTAGTAAATTATCACTTTTTGTAATTTTCATGAAAAAAGTCCATACGCGTTAACATATTTCTAGAATAGTATCCGCTAAGAAAAAAATCAATATTTAAGATATCGGTTATTAAAACCCAACACATACTAGCCGTATGCACTTTTCTCTTAACACAAAATATACTAAGATATCACTACGGGCCCTGAAAAAGTAAACCCATGATAGCTCATCACCGCCTCAATTTTATATTCAATTTGAATTATTTACGGCTGGATAATGAGTAAAAAAAGAATATATTTTGTTGCATCCTCCACTTTTTTATCCAGCGATAGATAGTGGATCTATTTTTACCAAATCTTCTAGCAGCCTGCGCAATACTTCTTTTTTCTAAGATTACTTCTTGCATTGCATTGCCTCTTGATTTTTCTATGTCTTTACCCCTATAATATTCCATAAGGTAGTCCTTTCTTATTTATAGTTAGTTCCTAGAAATAAGTTTAAGAGCTACCTTATTTTTGTGCAACATTTTGTTGCATAGGTGCTGAGCTATTACGGATTATTGTTTTGTTGCCCCAAACTATGATAAAATACCAACCGCAAGCCATAAACGGAAAATAAATCATGAACAAGCAAAAAATCAACACTATCGTCGGATCAGTCGGAGCTTTTATCGGAGTTTTCGTCTTTATAACCTACATCCCACAAATCCTCGCTAATCTCGCCGGCAACAAGGCCCAACCATGGCAGCCACTCACCGCTTCAATATCATGTCTCATCTGGGTTATTTATGGATGGACAAAGGAGCCAAAAAAGGATTACATTCTCATCATCCCAAATCTTGCCGGTGTCGTGCTCGGATTCCTTGCATTTGTAACTGCGCTCTAGTCGTTACGAATATTAACATGCGGCCCAGTTGACACTTATGTTTTCTAGTGATAATATATAGACATTAAAACCTCCCCCCGATATTGTTTCGGGACTAGGAGGTTTTATTTTTTACTAAAACATGATAGTATATACCCAAGCCCTGGCGGAGATTCTAGATAACCCCGCTAGTGTAGCCACGTTTCGCCGTGGTATTTTTATACCAAAAAATAATCCAGATTATCTATATGTGTAAAAGCAATCTATGATATAATCAAAGCTATAAACACCCCCTCCATCTAAGAGGTAATTAGTCCTCTGAGGAGGTGTTTTTTTGTCGAAAAACCATATTGCCTAGCTTCATCTTGATGCGTAATAAAGCCTATACTAGTATATTAATACTAGAGACCCCTCGACTCCGAGCTTCGGCTTGGATTTGGGGTCTCTTTTATTCCATTAATTTCCGCCAATAGTTGTAGCTTGAAATTATTACCTTGATGCCATCGCTTTTTCCAGAATATCTTATTAAACTATTTAGTAGACTCACTAAGTTTTTCATGTCCAGACTCTCCTCCCCCAAGTTTTCTACTAACCTTCTTCTCAATTTCCTTAATATGAACCTCTGGAGGAAGATTCTCTGGCATTGTGCCGCCAATATCTTTTATGGTCTGTCTCACCTTCCCGCCGATCATAAAATGTATTGAATCTGCTTTTTGTTCTCCAATTGTTTTACCACTTGCCAGTTCATTTTGGAGCTTGTCATTTGTTTGAGTTATGCGGAAGAGATTCGCTGCTAGTTCGGTTGTTCCAGCCTATCAAGTATCTTATCTTTCCCAAGATTCTTTTTTAAAGCAAGCTCCTTAGCGTTCATACCATAGAGCCCACGATACCCCGCATCATTAAATTTTCCAAAATTCCTTACGCCACTAGATTTTGCGGAATCAAACAAGGTTTTATTATTGTCAATAACTTGCGTACGTACATGTAATCTTTTCTCCTTATCAGACATCGACTGGAATTGTTCTTGCCTAAAAGTCTGAATATTAAAATACGCTTGTGCTTGTGCGATTTCTGGTTTATCTGGATCGCCATTTTGAGCAATAAGATAGCAGGCATACTTAGATAGCTCGAAATCCACAACGGTACGTTCTGCACCTTTTCCCGCCCGTATCAATTTTCCCACTTGGCGAAAATGATCATTTATGTTGTAATATTTTGTTATTTTACTTACTTCAAAAGATTTCTTGGCTCTATTGATGGCATTCTGAAATTTACCCCAACTAGCATACCCCAGAATCTTCTGCAGCTCCCTTGCACTCCAAAACTCACGACTCGTGTCGTCGTGACGAATGTCATCAAAAATACTAATCTCAGCTGACATTTAATTCCTCCACATTATTATTAATTAAGTTCTCTCGCTCTCTACCAGTATTATACTTGGATTTTGTAAATAAAATCAACCGAATTTTATCCTTATGCCACCACCTCAAACTCAGCGGTTTAATAATTAGAAATAATTTCTAATATCGTAGATTATTAATGTTTTGGTAATTATATGAGGACCTCTTTTCATCGAAATGCCGCTAGTGTCATTCGAGAGTTTTGACCTTTTTCATGACTTTACGAAAATGGTCTTTTATGCTGTAATATGTTAACCGTACTTTTATTTTTTGACATTAACACTAAAAATTACTGCCTATCCTTAAAGAATTCTTTCCAATAGGGGTTTTCTTTGTCAAAAATCTCCTTTTCATGCTGATTTAAAGCCCATGGATAGTCTCGAAAAAGCCAGTATGCTTTCTCTTTATCAAAGGAAAACACATGATCGCCAAAACCCGTAGCGTCATTGAGCTCGCTATTAGAAACTCTTCCAGATTTGATATCGTCTTCTGAAATACCATAATAGACTGTCCCCCACCAAATCTGATCACTCTGATTTTCTTTGTTCCATTCTATATAAATATTTTTTTCCATGATATTATATTATACTGCCACCTCAAACTCAGCGCCCCGCACTTCACCGTGATTATTTGTTATGTTGTCACCAGGAGTCTATCTAGTTCCTCTTTAAAATCGCTTTAAAGCCTCAAAAGATGTATAATTACTCTATGAAACAAGAAAAATCCGAAAGAAAATCCGAAAGAAAATCCACTCCCATCCGCGCTCTTTTTCAGCTGCTCGCTCTTCTCTCGACCTGTTCGGCTCTCTACTTTTTATACCAAGCCCAGCTCTTACCAATCCGTCTCTTCGGTTTTCTCGCCATCGGGGTTCTTCTTATCCTCGCTCTTCTCATCACTCTCAGCAAACGCTATGTTTTTGTCGTTATTCTTTTAATTCTCGACACCATCATCAATCTCGCGCTCAGTTTTGTTTTTTATAAATACAACGATTATTTTTCACAATTCGGCACCCACGCCAATTACCACGAAAAATACAGCCTCGTCACCATCGCCGATTCCGAACTTGCAAAAACTGGTTCTGGAGAAATCACTTATCTTGGCCTACTCGAAAGTGACCCATATCTTAAAACGGTAGAACAATATCTGCAAAACGATCAATCCACTCGCACCGGCCTCCTTGCGCGCACTCTCTCCGCTTCCGACCTAGTGCATTATGAAAATCTTCTCACTTTGACTACCAGTCTGATTAATAAAGCCTCCGTGAATTCCGGCAACCTAAAAACCATGTTGATTGGCGAGTCCTACCTTGAATCTCTCAAGGAAAATAACCAGGAAATATTCGCCAAGCTCCATGTTTTGCAGGATATTGAACTTACTGTCACACCAAAGACAGTTGAGGTCACCAAAAATGACTCACTTGACTCTCCGTTCACGGTCTATATCAGCGGCATCGACAACCGCGACCACACCCTGCCGTTTGCTGCCCGCTCTGATGTTAATCTCATCATGGTCTTCAATCCTAAAAAACATAAAATCCTCATTTTGAACACCCCTCGCGATTTTTATGTCCCTCTCGCCATGAATGGCAAGCTCGACAAGCTCACTCACGCCGGCCTCTATGGTGTAAACGAATCGATCCATACTCTCGAAAACTTCTATGGCATCAAATTCAATTACTATGCCCGCATTAATTTTGATGCTACTTCTTCTGTAATTGATCAGCTTGGTGGCGTTGACGTGACGATTCCGTATGTCGTCAATACCTATCACGGTAGGCGCCATTATGAACCTGGCACATACCATCTAAACGGCGATCAGGCTCTTGATTTTGCTAGGGAACGCGTTTCGATTAGTTGGGCCGGCGGTGATCGCGAACGTGGCCGCAATCAGGAGAAAATTCTTTCCGCAATGCTTCATAAATTACAAACCAGTCCAAATGATCTCAATCGCATTGATCAGATTTTTGCCTCCATCGCCAAAAATATTCAGACCAACTTCACTAGTGACGATCTCAAATATCTCGTCCAGCGCCAGCTTACCACGCTCGCCAGTTGGCAAACTGAATTAATCGACGTTGACGGCAAGGCTGACATCACTTCCACCTTCACCTATCCTGAACCAAAGCACTTTGTCTGGCATCCATACCAAGATTCTGTCGACCGCGCCAAGGCCAAGCTCCAGGAATATCTCCAAAACTAAATATTAAAAAGCCATTAACATCAAAAAATTATTCATAAAAAATAATCTAAAATTAGTCTAAAATTAATCTAAAATTAATCTAAAAATCCTATCGCAAACATGACCTCAAAAAACACATCGAAAAGTCATTCAAAAACCGCAACCATTCTTTTGGTGCTCCTGATTTTTCAAATGTTTTTTATTTTTATCATGTCGTCCTTCGGTCCGGATTCTTCAAACGCGCAAAGTAATTTCTTTGTCAATCTAATTTCCGGACTCGTACCAGATCTTAAAACTGGCACCTCGGCGTCAGCTTTTGACCTCAAAACCCTCGTCTTCTTCGTCCGTAAAACCGCCCATTTTACCGAATACGCTATTTTAGGCCTCCTCTTCTACCTTAATTTAAGACATCACTCAAATAAAAAACAATCACTAAATCATCACGTAGGTCAAAAACAATCGCCAAAGCTCTTCGCTCTAGCGATTCTATTTAGCGCCCTCTATGCTTGCACCGATGAATTTCATCAGCTTTTTGTTCCTGGCCGCACCGGACAGCCTTTTGACGTCTTAGCTGACACGTTCGGCGCCACTTTTGGCTGCCTAGTCGTCCTCGCCGTCCAAAAAATCAGAAGCCGGCTAACTCTTCGCCGTTCTTAATCAAATCAAAACCAAGCTAATTCTTCGTCGTTCCTAGCCAAATTACAAGCCGGCCAATTCCTCTCCGTTCTTAATCATCTTGCGATAGTACTCTTCGCCAGCGTATTTCAAAATCTTCTTCTGTGCTTTCTCAAATTTCAAAAACAGGGAACCGTCCGCTCGGTGAATATCCGTGCCAAGATAGGAAATTAAGTGTCGCTTCAATAAGATCTTTAATGTCTTTTTTGCCTTGCCGCCATACTGTCCGACAATGCTCCCGAAATTCCCCTGCAATTTTACTCCCAGCTTAACTAGGTCCACCGCGGCATCTGGATTTTTTTGCAAGATTACATAACGCTCCGGATGTGCCAAAATCGGTGTAATCCCACGTGCCTTCAGTTCAAAAATCATATCACGCAAAAACGGCACTTCTGCATAAAACGGCAGCTCAAACAGAATCTGATAACGAACGCCTTTTTTGCCTTCAAAATCTCCGCCGAGTGCAGACGATTTTTTTGCCACCAGGTGGTCAACCATTTTTGGATCGATATAGATTTCGTTGCCAGGCAATAAAATAAAATTCACGCCGGCCCGATCAAGCTCCTTCTGTAGTTTCTCACGAAGCAACTTTTTCTTCTGATTATCAGCCGCCTGCTCACTATCGGCAATGAAATGTGACGTACAGAAACCACCGCGAAATCCTAGTGCGACTAGTTTCTTCGCCATCTCAATACTCTCTTGCATCGAGCGGCTGCCATCGTCAATGCCAGGCAGGATATGTAAGTGTAAATCAATCATAATCTAATTATATCCCACCCGCATCAAACTAGTAGCTGTAGTATTTGTTGTAGTAGTCGCCGCGACGTTCATCTACGGTACGGTTCAAGACAACACCGGAAACCTTCACGTCAATCGCTTCAAGTGCCTTCTTTGAGTTTTGTAGGTCTTCAATCGTAGTAATATTTGCAGAACAGACAACTACGGTGCGGTCGGTTTTCTTAGCCAGAATCAAAGAGTCTGAAAGTCCGTCAAGTGGCGTGCCGTCAAGGATGATGTAATCGTATTTTTCTTTCGCCTCGTTCAGCAATTCTTCCATGTCGCTGGAGTCTAGCAATTCACTTGGGTTTGGTGGCACCACGCCACGCGTAATCACGTTCAAATTCTTCACGGTAGTTTTCTGTACATATTTTTCATATGCCTTAGCCTCATTCTCAGCTAGCAAGTTGGAAAGACCAGCCTTGTTTGAGAGAGCAAAGATTTCATGTTGACGACCAAGACGCATATCACAGTCGATCAAAAGTACTTTCTTCTGAGTCTTCGCAAAAGCCACGGCGAGATTTGATGCGATAAAACTCTTACCTTCATTTGGCGTTGAACTGGTAATCAACACAGTATTTGATTTCTTATTATTCAAAGAGAAGTAAAGACTGGTACGAATTGTACGGAAATCCTCACTCACCTTTGATTTTGGATTATCGCGAAGTACAAGCTCGGAATCTTCATCAATCTCGTCGGTCTCAGTCTCGTCAATCTCGGCTTCTTCAGCCTCTTTTTCAGCTGCTAATTTCTCCTGAAGTGCCTTCTCCTCAGCAATAATCTTCCTACCAACTGCCTTAATCTCCACCACTTTTTTCACTGGAGTTTCTTCAGTTTTTTCTTCAGCCTCACCCTCTGTCTCGTCAGATTCTTCTATTGCGGCTTCCTCAGCTTCAAGATCTAAGGCCTTCTTTGCTTCCTCGCGTGCAAGCTTCTTTGCTAGTTTCTCTTGCTGCTTTTCAAGTTTTATAGCCTGCTTAGCTTCTTTCTTAGCACGTTTCTCAGCTTCTTTTTTGCGTTTTTCCTTCTGCTTTTCAGTTTCTAACTTTCGCACCTTACCAAAAAATTGGTAGCTTAAATAATTGCTCAATCTGTTCAGTGGTTTTAATCGTACGGTCAAAATAAAACATTAGGAAGATAATTGCAGTGGCAAGCACAATGCCAGCAGCGAGATAAATCGCCTCCTGCTTAACCACATCCACATTATATGGCTTCTGTGGCTCAACTGCGCGGTCCAGCACGTTCACGCTTTTATCGTTATAAATTAAACCGATTTCGGAAGTAAATACCTCAGCAATGCTATTTGCAAGCTCAAAAGCGTGATAATGGTTGGCATCCACCACAGAAATACTAATAATCTCGGTATCTTTAAGGGAAGAAACATTAATCTTTTTCACTAGCTGTTCATAAGAGTCGTCAATCAGCATCTCACGCTTCACGCGATCAAGCACGCGGTGGGATTTTACCACCTCGGTATAAGTATCAATCAAGTTTT
>ENA-OOPM01000015-OOPM01000015.1-human-oral-metagenome-genome-assembly--contig:-NODE-15-length-13988-cov-2.646346_pt1 | contig 13988 bp, 17 predicted proteins | sample MGYA00245296_ERZ501134 | MGnify/ENA primary metagenome ERZ501134 (study PRJEB25959, sample SAMN05335052) | human oral metagenome | host: human-associated | place: USA: California | collected 2014-05-20...
AAATTAGTTTGATGAACGAGCAAAATAAAGATAGCGAAGCGCTGCTGCATGAGATAGATGTTTATTTTTGCGGAGTCTTCGAGGAGGTGTTTCGACTAGCGCCCCCTCTTTTTAATTCTAGCACAAGAAAACCGTAGCGGAGGGCTACGGCTTCTTGCATACTTACGGAAAGATTGTCTCGTCTGAGGATCAATACGATTCCAGTTCTATTTTACAGCATCGCCGAATTTTTGCAAGCCGGTTATCGCACCGCTGGCGCTTAAACCTGCGACTAGGCCGTACGTCCAGTCGTGGTTCGTTAGTAGCGAAAGTCCAACGCCGATTGCTGCTGATCCTGCGATGATAATCACTACCTCGAAGTCTCGCTTAAACAGCCGGCGTATCAACTCCGTAAAGCCGATAACTGCTACTGGTATTAAAACTGTAATGATGAAGTTAGTTATCATGTCAAATTCTCCTTAAAATTTACATTTAGTTTACATCTCTCCGACAGATGTCAAGCGAAATTGCTTCCAATTAGACATCTTTCGGTGTTTTGGATTTTAGCGTCCACTGTTCGCTGGATCACAGCTCCTCGCGGATCTTTCAGTGGTTCGCCCGTTTTCGGGTCGTGCCACCTGCTCAATCCTGGTACGCTGTGTGCGTCCACCAGGCACTGCAGGCAATCGTTGTATGTCGAGCCTGCTGGCATTTCTGGTGTGGCTTTGCCGATGTGCAGTGTCACGCAGCCGCAAGCTTTGCATTCGCGGAAGTACAGGCTCGACTTCGTGATCGTGATTTTCGACAGATCCGGTTCCATTACGGCAGCCTCAACACCTGCCCTGGAAATATCAGGTTTGGGTTAGGTATGCCGTTGATATTAGCCAGCGTCTGATAATCAGTACCATGCGCTGCTGCAATAGCGCTTAAAGTGTCGCCTCGGCGCACTGTGTACGATTTAGCTGCTGGCGCCGCGCCGGTGACTTTCAAAACTTGGCCTGGATAAATCAGGTTTGGATTTTGAATGCCGTTTATGGCAGCCAAGTTCTGATAGGTCGTGCCATATTTAGCAGCGATGCCGCTCAGCGTGTCACCCGATTGCACTGTATAAGTTTCGGCCGCTGGCTGCGGTGTCGGCTGCGCGTCGGCAATCTGCCCAGCATGTCCAGCTGGTGCTGGAGCACCACCGGCGTATTTATCCCATGCTTCAGCGTCGCCATAAAACTCGTTGCAGTCGAGGTTTCCGTCCCAGCCATCGAGCCGGCCGCTCGAAGTCCACTGCCACATCGCGTAGCCGCTCCAATATTTTACGCTTGGCGGCGTTCCGGCAAGTTCCATGTTGTAGTTGTAATCGGCCGCCATGTCGCGATACTTCGCCACCCAGAGGCCATAGTCAGCGCCAGCGACGCTGCTCCAATCGTGGCTGTTTCCACGCTCTCTGACATGTAGATGAGCGGCTTCACGCCAGTTCGCTCTTGCACTCGATCCAGCCAGCGGCGCGCCCACGCTACGTCGCCAACGTTGCCGCCGTCTTCCCAGTCAAGGACAAGCATGGCGTGCTTGATGTATCCTTGAATATTATCGACGAAAAAGTCAGCCTCAGCGATCGCGTCGTTGCTGCCGTTTCTCGCAAAATGGTAAACACCGAGCTTTTTACCAGCTGCGGCTGCTTGCTGATAATGCTGATCGCAGTTTGGGTTGACGTAGTTCGTCCCCTCCGTCGCCTTTACGATGACGAAATCTGCCGGGATTTTACCAGCGTCCAAGCCAGCCTGCCAGCTTGATATGTCAATTCCTTTCATTGACTCCCCTTTCTTATTACTTCGCTACAATCGCCAAGCGATTGCGGATAATATTTGCACCAATTCATCAAGCGGTCAATCACCGGATACCACCGCCAAATGACGGCCGCTCCGGCTAAAATCATCACTATCAGAATTGTCAAAAGTATGCGGGCGATCCATCGCCCGATCGAATGTTTGGTAGCATTAACTCTCATACCTTTATGATAGCACGCTCGGAATTCTCACGCTACCGTCGATTAGCTTCATCAAAATAAACAGCATTAAACCAATCACCAATATGACGATTGCGTTTGCCGCCCAATCCTTGAATTTTAGCCGCAGCGTAGCCATCATTGACTTGGCTTCAGTCTCAGCCTTGTCTTCGAGCGCCTCGAGCCGTTCATTTATCTTATCGTGATCAGCCGAGTGCTTGTCGATGTAGTTTGTCAAAATCTCCGGCGTGACAAATTTCATACTAGCCAGTTGCTGCACTAGCGAATCGACCGATCCCTCAATTTTAGCCACGGATCTTTTCGTGTATTCCATGTCTGTCGATAGAATTGCTACCTTTTTATCTATCTCATGCAGCAGCGCTTCGCTATCTTTATTTTGCTCGTTCATCAAACTAATTTTAGCATTTTGTGCCAGCTTCCTGCAAAGCTTTATCGGCCGTGTTGTAAATAAAGCTATAGCGTTACCGGGAATGGGTCGTCGGTAATCCAGCTGGTTGTGCCATACCATTCGTTATGGCCATTGTTCGCAACGTAAAATATATAATCTTGATCGCCGCTAAAGAACCTAATTGACCCTACAGCGTTTAATCGCCCTGAATTCCAGCCGGTCAGCGTCATTGTGGCTTCATCTTGAAGTGGCGAGACTTTAAATCCTTTAGGGACTTTAGAATCAACAATGCCTGTACCTGGATTGTGCTGAGCTTTTGATTGCCCCGTAGGCATAATAGCATTAGTTTTAACAATGGCGGTTACCATATTTCCTCTTCGAATATATTCACAAAGCAGTACGCCGACCTGCTCTCTCTTTATAATCGTCGGCTCTACATTAAAATTCACCGCCTCGTCGGTTCCTGGGGCGAAGTCTGGCGAGATAAAGATATCGCGGATCTCTAGGTTCTCTAGCGTCGTACCGTTTATCATATAAAGATAAACCATAGTTGATGTAGACGCTACAACAATGCCGAATCTGGTTGTCGGCGGTGTCCCCTGCTTAAACTGCACCCGTAGGCCGTTTGGATAGCGGCGAATGTCGCCCTCTGGAACGGTAATCGCAGCTATTCCGTTGTCAAAACTGCTATAAGTCCAGTGTTCAGCTGGTGTCGTCCAGCCGCTTGGCAAAACACCGGTGAATTTACCGATCGTGATTGATCGGTTTTGTCCATCGCGCACAATCGGTATGATATCGTTCGCTCTGGTGCTTTCTACCGGCTGAAATTGACTTATTTTTTGCTGACCTGGGTTCATTTTGCTGATTCCTTTCGTTTAGCTTTATTATATCACTCTGATTCGCGTTCGCGGTTGTCCATATTGCGCTTCAGGTCTTGAATTCGCTTCGATAATCTCGGCCGTAGTATGTTGAATTTCAATTCTGCGGTCTCGAGCTTCTGCGTGATGGCGACAATCTGCATTTCTGGCGCGTCCATCGTTGCGCTAAATCCCTGGTATTGCGTCAGCTCGCCGAGATGAATGTCCAGCGCCTCGTATTTTGGCGATGCGAACGTCGCTTCTCCTGAAAATACCGGCTTGCTGCCCCGCTGAATCTCGCCCTCAACCACCAGCTTGGCGCTGGTTTCGTCTTTGTAGCGGCTGTCAGAGAGCTTTTTGAATCCGCGGCGTATCTCGGCGATGCTGTGGTCGTCTCGGCCGGCTACTACGAGAGTTTTGCCGTCTGCTTTTTCGCCGCCAATGAATATCACGTCGTTCACCAGTTCCTCGATGGTTTTTACGAGTTTCGGCGTACCGATGACGTTTTTGCCGCGCTGAAGTTTTCGCTTCACGAATGTCGGTCTCGGGTGGGCATGCACAATATTCTCGGCATAGTCGTAATAATAGTGCCAATCAGCCGGCATCGATTTAAATACAGCGGCGATGGCTTCACTGATTGTCGTCACGTCATTAAAGCGAATAGTTACCTTGGTGCCGGTGTCTTCAATGCTGGCCTCGGTGTAGCGACAGCGTGCGCCTTGCTTTTGCGCGAAATCTATCAGCTCGCGTAAGATGTCGCTTGGATCTTGCGAATAAAAGGCTCGCTTGTAGTCGCCTGGTTTTTCGTAGAGAGAGAATGCCAAATCCCAGCCGAAATCTTGCCAGAACGGATTGTCGTGATAATTGTTATGCTGCAATCCCTGGCCGGTAGTGAAGCGGCCGCGTCTGTCAACCAGCAGCTCTACTGGATATGGGAAGCTGTCTTTATACTGTGATCCACCTTGTGCCGACAATTTAATAATGAAGCGTTTGCCGTTAGTCATTCGTACGCTCTTATTGAACGGTATAAATAATTTTTCGTATACGCTGCGGCCTACTGGTATCACCACAGCGCCACTAGCTTCAATCGTCCCGTGGTTTATGTCGGTCGAGTACGAAAATAGCTCAGCATACAGCGTAGTCATATTTTCGGCTAGGAGATCTTGCCTAAGCCCTGGAGAGCATACTGAATAAAGCTCAATACCAGCGACCGTCTTGCTGCCGGTGGTTACCTGTATGGTCTGAATTATTTCGTTGCAGTACCCCCATCGACTCGAGCCGAAGCCTATCGTCGCCAGCCCGTACGGCTTATGTTGGTAAGCTACCTCTGCTTCGGTCTGCAGATAGATATGATTTAGCTCCTGTGAGTGGCTGAGGACTGTTGCAGTCACCTGGCTGTCGGTGTTTCCTGCCGACAACTCCCACTGGCTGATATATCCATTAAATAAAGAGCGGCCCTCTGGATGGCCGTCAGCCACCACGATAATCCTCGCGTCCTCGGTGATGATGTTTTTGCCGTCCTCAGTTAGCCATGGCAGGTACTCGCCATATCGAACGCTGGCACTGATATTGACGTTGGTGTCGATGTTTGTGCCGCTTCCAAGTCCCATCGGCGTGGTCATGCTCCCCACTATCTTATAGCCAAGCTCAGTCAGCATGTTTTCGTTTATCTCGGTCATAATTTCAGTGACCACGCTGCGTGTTGTCGCGTCGTTTTGAGCCAACTTCATTGTCATGTGCGAATGCAGCGAGTTGACTTCCGACTGGATAGCCGGTGTGCTGGTCACGGTATTTATCTGACCAAGGTACGTTCCGTCCTTAAGATAGGCGCTGTATATGACTTCGGCCGCCTCATTGCTAGGTTGCTTCTGCGAAAGCGTCGCCATCATCTTGATTTCGTTAGTAATATTAAATCGATAAGTGACGTCGGCTTCAAGTACGAGATGAACGCTGGTGATTTGCATCGATATGCTCCCGCCGCCGATCGGCTGTCCGTCTCCGTCGAACGCGAATGATATCTTTTTCGGCACAACATCGCTATTGAGCGTTGACAGGTCAAATCCGTCAAGTACCACCCCGTCGGTCATCCAGGTGTTACCAGAGAACATATCAATTATTTTGAACTTAAAGGAGAAGCCGACGTCGCTGCTTTTCAACTGTTCAGCTGTCACGCCCCATTCGTCCATCGTGCCAGTCAAGACGAATTGTGGTTTGAAAAAGTTGGCAATGCTGCCAATATGAATATTGCCGACTTCCTGCCCGTCGATTCGTAGCCTCGCCCGCCCAATATTTACAGAGTTAGACCCTGACAATGTTATCGATGAATGAAATTCACCGGTATGTGGCTCAATTTCTGTGTTTTTCCACGTATAGAAATAGTCGCCGCCTCCGGTAATAGAATACGACTGAGGTTTCTTCGTCTGGAGCTGTGCCATCGGCTAAGCCTCCACAATAGTTAGGTTGCCTGGTTGCACCTGCAAAGTTTCAGGCGCCATCACTTCAAGCGGCCACGGCAGTGCGTCAAACGCGATCATCTCGCCGCCGGTTTCTGCTGTAAACAATGCCCAGTACCTGAAAACGCCGCCCGGCACTTGAATCGCCACGACGCTGTCGTTGGTGGCCGTGCCGTCCTTGTCGTCAATTTTCCAGGAGGACACCTTGCCTCTTTTGTAATTTTCTTTCGGCTCGCTCTTGGTGTCGCCGGTATAATTTGGGTGTTTTTCAAGCAAGCCAGCATAAAACGCCGCCGGTTCGCTTCTCGACCTCAATTCCGAGCAGGAACTTCACTGAGCGCTTTCGTTCGTTGTATGTTTTTGGCATTACTTCCCTCCTGTTTAGATATATTTTGGGTTATAAACGGCTCGCAACTGGTGGTTTCGTGCGGCCAGGTTGTCTTGATACTCAAGCATTCCCGCTCCGTACTCCCAGCATGGGAATGTGCCGCTAGCTCGCAGCTGCATGCTGTTGTGGATAATAGTCTTGGCCTCGCAGTCGACTGTTATCACGTCGCCGGCTTTCAGGTTCGCATTGAACGTCAGGTATTCGCTGCTGTCTGGATTTCCAAGCGTTATCTCAGTGCTGCTGCTGCTGCTGCTGCTGCTGCTGCTAATGATTATAGTAGGTTTTGCTCGATATGTCCCGATATTCTCGACGGAGATGGCGCTTGCGGCCGTACTTATGTTTGTGGTGGCGCTGAAATCAATCAGGCCGACCGACGACCTAGCTGCCGGCGATTCGCACTCCATCTCAAAACTGAAGCCGGCGCGGCTAACGTCGAATGATCCGCGGCTGATGTTTAGGTTCGTGGCCACGCCGCTCCAAATTCGATAGCCCTCTGGGAAATTCGTCGCCAGCTCGATTTTCTGGCCGAACGTCAACGTTCGCTTCAGCCAGTCGATTAGCCAGTCGCACTCCCGCTGGCTCGACGCTGAAACTTGCCCGGCGACAGAGATGGTTCGCCCCGCAAAGTGGCCGCTATTCAGCAGGATTCGGCCGTCGTCTCGTGCCAGGTCACCGCTGTCGACGGTTCGCTTGGCTATGCCGAATAGGTTTGTGGATTGCACTCGGACGTTGCCGCCATTATTGAGGTCAAATCCGTTTAATAAAAATCTGCGTCTGTCGTTCATTACGTCGGTACTCCCATCGATGCCAAGTCACCGTCGCGGTCAAGTCTCTTGAAGAACGCGTCGGCTGCTTCTGGCGTGTTTATTACAATTTGTCCATTGAACTGGTTTGTCGTGTTTCGGTTGCCGCCAGAATTGCTGACGTTAGTGACACCACCGCTGCCAGCGAGCGTCGCTCCTGGCCCGTTGATACCGCTTCCTGCGAACGATAAGCCGCCAAGCGACATGTCACCGCTCAAACCGTCGTAAACGTCGCTAGCGATGTCTGTGGCGGTTTTAACGACAGCGTCTCGCATACTTTCCAAGCCGCCGCTCCAACCTTGCATCATGAATTTACCCATCTGCGCCATCACGCGGCTCGGCGACTTAATGCCGAAGAAGTTCTTCACGGCATCGAGCGCGCCGCTACAAATCTCCTTGATCTTATTGACAACCGCGTCTTTCGCGCCCATCACGCCCTTGACCAGGCCGTCGATAAGATTCTTGCCGGCGCTGGTAAAGTTGCCGATGAAACCGGCCACTGCGTTGTAGGCATTTTGAACTGCGTTCTTAATTGAGGTAGCAATCTGGCCAACCGTGCCGACCACGTAGCCGACTGCGGTGGCCACTGGATTAATAATGTAGGTCTTGATGGCATTCATCAGGCTGTTTACCACTGCTGCAATGCCGCCAAATACTGTGCTAATGACGGCGCTCATCACGTTGAGTATCGGCTGAATGAATGGCAGTATGGCGTTCCAAACCGCCGTGATCACTCCCCAGATGGCGCTCATCACGCTGCTTATCACGCTGACGATGGCGTTGAACACTGTCGATATTACCGTCCAGATGACCTGCAGTATCGGCGTTACCACGGCGACGATGGTATTCCAAACAGTCGACACAACGGTAACGAGAACGTCATCACGGCATTGATGACTTCTCCCATGTGCGTAAAGATGTAGCCGACCGCTTCGCCAAATGGTACGAGCACATTGTTCCAAATGGCCATGATTGTGCCATAAAATATCACGCCGATAATCTGCACAATGGTGCTTATTATCGTCCACACCACTTCAGCGATTCCGCTGAAAATAGTCCAAACTATTTGGCCAAATCCGACGATGGCGGTTATTATCAAATCGACAATCTGAAATACAGGGGTCAAAATGGTTAGTATCGTGCTGATGACTTTGCTTATCACGCCAACGATAGTGCTTATCACGCCGACGACTATGCTGATTCCTTTCGCCACCACACCAACAATCACGCCAATTACTGAGCCGATGACGCCTGCGGCAGTTCCAATCGCTCCTGCAATCGTACCGACGATATTCACCACCACACTAATCACTGAGCCGATGACGCTGGCTATGTTTCCAATAACAGAGCCAATCACTGTCCCTATCTGCCCTAGCACCGCTCCTATCTGGCTGACGATTCCATTGACGAAGTTTCGGAATCCCTCGTTCGTGGCGTAAAGCCAAGCGACAAAGCCAACCACTGCGGTGATGATGATGGCTATCCAGCCAACAATCGGTATCGAGCTGATCGCCGCTCCAAGTCCGGCCGCTCCGCTGCTCAGGCCTGAAAACACCACCTTGCCAACCATTCCCATCACGCCAAGCGCGCTGGTTATTCCCTTGACGGCAGTCTTTGCAGCCGCGCCGACAAACGTCCACGCCGTCGCTCCCTCTTTCGTGACTTTCGTGACATCTTTCCAGCCTTTTTGAAATATCGCTGACTGCCACTGCGGTCTTAAAGCCGAGAGCGCCGCTTTGGCGGCGACGTACATGCCAATTAGAACTTTGAGTGCTGGGACTGCGTTTTGCAAGATAAACGTCACCACTTTGACGATTTCCTCGCGATGCTCTTTGATAAATTTCGTGGTCTCGGTGACGCGGTTGCTCATCTGGTCAAACAGGCCGCCGGCTTCAATCACCATGCCTTTTATCGGGTCGATCTTAATTCCCAGGATTTCCAAGCCGACGCTTCGTATCGTACCGCTCAGGCTTATCATGCGGTTTTGGAACGTGTCGGTCATCTGGCCGATGTCAAGGCTGGCCGCGTAGTTTTCCATCGCCTTGACGAACTCTTCAGCCTTAACTTTGCCGCCGTTTATCTTCTCGCTGGCTTCTTGCATGGATATGCCGAAGTGCCGAGCGAGGATTGTCGTCAATGGGATATTGTTGTTGATCAGCTGGAGCGCGTCCTGGCCAAACAGCGCGCCGCGGCTGGTCACCTGGCCGAATACTAACGCTAGGGCTTGCAGGTCTGCGCCATTGACGATAGACATGCGGGACAGCGTGTCCATATCCTTGACGACGGTTTGCGTGGTTCGGCCGTATCCTAGCAGCGTTTTGGCTGCTTTGGAAGCGTCTGGGAATGCAATCGGCTTGCCGAGCGTATAGTTGTACAGCTGGCCGAATACTTTGTTCGCTTCACCAACGCTGCCAGTCAAAACGCCAATCTGGCGCTGGGTCATCTGCAGGCTGCTGGCAAGGTCGACGAAGTATTTGCCACCAAAAGCACCGCCGGCTGTGAATGCGGCGGCGGTCTTGATCAGATTCATAATCCCCGAAGCCATGCCGTCCAGGGCGCTTGCTGCCTTGGAGGCAAATGATGAGGTCGAGCCAGCAGCGGACGACATGCTCGACTTCATCGAGCTGCTCAACTTCTCGACATCGCGCTGAATCTGGCTGAGCGTCTTACTCGCACGGTTCTGCGCTTCAATCACAAGTCTGAGCTGGCTGTCGTCCATTGCTACCCCTTAATATTTAGATTTTCGTCTCATCTCCGCCTCCTGGCGTTCGGCTTCGTAGCCCTCCTCGTTTAGTTTTATCTCGATGGCTTGAATCAACCAGTGAGGTTGGCTTACGTAATCCTGAAATGTCCAGCCCATGGTCTGGCATATGGTAGCTATTTGGATCTCCTGCGGTATTTTCGCGTGCTTGACGCCGGCTATGGCTTTGGCGTAGGCTGCGCTGATTTTGGCTCGCCTTTTGGGTTCATGACTTCTCCTGTGATCTCCTCGATCTTTTTCTGGATAAAGTCGAAATCCTCGGTTGGCAGTTTCAGCAAGCTCTTGAGTTTAGCGTCATCATCACCGGCGAAGTCGTCGCCATCAACTGTGACCACCAAAAACTTTATAGCGTTGTTTTTGATTTCGCTGATGGCGGTTGCCGGCAGTTTATCAAATCGCATAGTCTCTTTGATGTAGTCCTCGCTCATCGACTCGCCCTGAACAGCTCCGTTGAGGTCAAAGTTCGCATAAGCCAAGAACACTGCTTCGTTCATCTGGGACAGCTCTGCTGTTGTGTATGGCAGCAGCTCGACATCGCAGCCAAGCACTGGTGTTGTAATTTTTATATTCTCTTTGCTAATTCGTGGCATCTCCTACTCCTTTGCTCGAATTAATATTTAGTAACCATGTTTATCAGCGTTGCGGTGATTGCTGCAGCGTCATCGAGGCTGTAGTTCGCCTGGAACTTCGCGCTTCGGGTTTCAACTGCGTTATTATCACGGCTTCGGCTGTCTTCGGTAATTGCTACGGTCGGGAAATCAAACTGTAGCGTTGGGTGCTGGCCAGTGCCAATTTCTACCGCTTTGTTCTCGGCGATGAATTGAATTGCCTGCGGTTTGCCGCTCAGACATACTTGCCGCACGTCCTCTTGCGCTGGGTAGTAATCGAATGAACCGGTGACGTTCAGCTGCTGGTTCTGAATGTCGTCTGGCGTGTCGGTGCCGAACACATATTGCACGTCCAGGTTCTTTGAAATCTCGAGAGAGAATGACTTGATTTTTCGCGCTGGCGAAGCAGCAAGTCCTGCTGCGTTATCGGCCATCTTAACTGCCAGGTTTCGCGCCAGGAACTCATGGCCGCGCGTGAATGCTGGCGGTGTGGCAGGAGTCCACGGCTTTGATCGGCGGGACTTAAAGTCGATAGCCCTCATCAGGTAGTCGTCGATTGCTGCGGTGATTGTGAATGATTCAACCATTCCCAGCTCGTACGAATACTTCTGCTCTGGTTCTTTAACGAAAATGGACAGCGCGTCGTGGCTGTTATTGTTTATCATCTTGAACACGTGCTGCTTCGCGCCCGACTTGTCGGTAGTGGTTGGAGCTTGGCCGAACACGGCTCGCAGCTCTGCGCCGATAATGTGATCGAACACTTTGCCGTCGTAGCCACCCTCGGCAGTCACGTTGATGACGTCGCTGGCGTTGTGTTCTGAGATATTGCCGTAGGCGCTATCGTTGTGAACGTACGTCGGCTTGTCGTCGATGCTCAGCGTTTTGGTTGGCACTGCGAATGTCGGCGTGCCGAGCGTGCCTCTGGTAGTTTCGTTGCCGATATATATGGTGGTCAGTCGGCCGATAACTTTAGCCATTGTTTACCTCCTTGGCGAGCTTCTCTTTCGCCAACTTTACAGCCTCCTCTTGAGAGGTGGCTCGAACTGATATTTCGTGACCCTCAAGGTCAGGGAAGTAGTACACTTCCTTAGCACCTGATTCCGCCGGCTCAGGTGCAACTTCCGGCGCTGATTCCGCCGGCTCAGGTGCAACTTCCGGCGCTGATTTGGTTGGTTTAATATTTGGTTCTGCCATCGAGTTCTCCTCTGCTTTTAATTGTAGCACGGCAAAAGCTTTTTGGCAGCTAGTACTTCTCCTCGATTTTCGGAGCATAAATGTAGGCGGTTGTGTGGATTGCCGCTTCAACACTGAAAATGCCAGGCCCGCGCCGCTCCACGCCAATGCCAAAGTCGACGCTCAGCGGCTGGTCTTCAATGCCGAGCATGACGCTCACCGATTCGCCGTCTGGTGTGGTAGCAGCGGCCAGCTGCACCCTCTCGCGGAGCAGCCGCATGATACTGTCGTCGGTGTAGATGAAGTTGTCGTCCTTGCCAGAGACAATCTCGTACAGTTCTGTTGTGCCAGCTTCAACGTCAAAGTCGCGGCCCTGGTTGGCATTGATATCGGTGATGACGCTGATGGTGATTGCCATCTTGGTTACGTCGTCGCCGGTCGAATCAGTCTCAAGCGTCATGCCATCGATGGCCACGCTCACCGCTGGCAGCATGCTCTTGCTGATCAGCAGCGTGTCACCGTAATACCACGTACGAATGTCTGGGTGTGCTTTCGGCTTTAAATAGTTGATGATGGCCGCGATCACTGGGTCGCGGTACTGCGCTCTGTTTAATGGCATTATCCCCTCCTCGATTCTCGCACTTCGTCAACCAGCCACTCGTGAAAGAACTTCATGATTCGCCGTTTGTCTTGCGCGATTATTTTTAACATAACACGTCGCGGCAGCTTCCTGCGCGGTCGGTTGCTTTGATGGTATTTAAAGTATGGCGTTGGATTCCAAATCTCCATGCGGCTGATTTTAACGCTGGAGCGGAAGTCTCCGCGCATTCTCCCGGTTCGCTGTAAAAGCGGCCAGGAGTATATTTGCGTCCTCGGCTGCCAGCCACCCATCAACGCGCCGGATACGCCGAAGTTCGCGTCAGTGGTCTTTAGCAGCTGCTTGCGTGACTTATCGAGCGGCTTGTGAAAGTTCTGGAGGTTGGTTTCCAATCCCATAAATTGCCGGGATAGCTGCACGTCTCCCTCGACATGGCCGGAGATATAAATCGCCTGATTACCGCCTCTTATTGAAGAATTCAGCTTCAGGGCTAAGAGGCGCTCGGCTTCCCTTGATTCGGCCGACCAGGTCACCGTCGCTGGCAAACGCTCCCGAAGTGGCCGCCGCAATGTTCGGGTCGGTCGGGTCTAGGTTGGCCGCGTCCTCGACCCACTCATCGATCATTGCTTGGCGGTTTTCAGCTTCATGTAGCCGTCTTTGCTCGAACCGTCAACGTCGACGTTCGTTCCCCAGTCTTTGTCGGCTGTCAGTTCGGTGGACACCTTGACGCGAGCTGCGTTGTAGTTCGGGTTCTTGACTGCAACACCGCCCTCGACGATATTCTCGCGCTCAACGATTGCCTTGCAGCAGCCTCAAGCTGTACAGGGACAACCAGCACCAAGTCGAGTTTCTTGTTGACAGCTTTGCCCTTGTCACCCTTGAAGCTCAACATTGCCAAGCGAACCTTAGCGAAGTTCTCAGCTGTCAGCGGCGTGCTGGTGAAGAAGTTCGACTGAACGGCAGAGGTCTCTTCGTTGATCGTGTGATCGGTATCGAAGAAATTCTGACCGTCATAGCATGGCATGTTCTCGCCGTTTGGCATCAGCTCACCGTAGATTTGCTCGTCTGGAAACTCTTTCACGAGCTGGCCAATCGAGCGCGCAGTCGTCAGATATTTGCCGGTCTGGTCATCCTTGATGTCAGAGTGCTTGACTTCGACTGAATCTTCGAACTCGCGGTTCGGCAGCGCGTATTTGTAGGCCTTGAGTTTCTGCGGCACGCGCTCGCCTAACATTTCGCGCAAACCGTGCATCTGACCAAGCCAGCCGTAGTCTTCAGCAGCGCCCTTTGACCTGACGGTCATTGCCAGCTCTGTCGAGCTTGATTCGGTCGCTTCGTAAGCCTCGAAGAAGTTGGTCAGGATTGATTGTTCTAATACTGGTTCCATGTCTTTTCAATCCTTTATTAAACCGTTTTTAGTGCGATGCGGATTTTGCTTGAGCTCAACACCTCGACGATGCGGCCGCACTCTTTGCCGGCATCGGCTGGCAAAGTCACCTTATCCACGGTTTGGTTATCTTTAACTTTGACATAAGCAGCGATGTCGCTCTGCTTTGCAGAGAACGCTGCGTTCACGGTGATCACACCGTATGTCCAGAATTGGACGTGGTCGGCAGTTTTGCCAAGCCCTGCGCCTGCTGGACTTGCCGCAACGCCGACAACTTTATCAGCTGTAGATTCAGCTGCGTTGGTTGCCAAGCCCTGCGCGTTCACACCGACTAGCGCGCCCTCTGGAATGCTCACGCCCGGCGCAAGCTTCAGATGGCCGATGTTGTTCTCTTGACGAGCAACATCTTTGAATGAGGTGATTGCAGTCATTTCAAATCCTTTTATTCGTTACTTTTTACTCGAGCCATCGCCTCGGCATATGCTGGCGACTTCGCTGCCAATTCATCGATCTGTTTTGTGGAGATGCCGTTGGCTTTTAATCCTTCGACTTCCTCTTGTGACAGATTCTTGCATC
>ENA-OOPM01000017-OOPM01000017.1-human-oral-metagenome-genome-assembly--contig:-NODE-17-length-13735-cov-6.335024_pt1 | contig 13735 bp, 17 predicted proteins | sample MGYA00245296_ERZ501134 | MGnify/ENA primary metagenome ERZ501134 (study PRJEB25959, sample SAMN05335052) | human oral metagenome | host: human-associated | place: USA: California | collected 2014-05-20...
TGTATTTGTTACTCATATATTATAACGATTTCTAATTTTTAAATTGATTATATATTGTTAAACACTATTCTCTCAGAATGAATGTTTAAGCATTAGATATAAGGTAGTATACTATCGCTACATATTCATTTGTCATTTCATTGTAGCTCCATATTATATCTTTAACTTCTTTATCTTTTATGAATTCTTGTACTTCTAGATCAATCTGGTCCATATATAGTGATCTAAAGATTTTGTATGTTGTGTCTTTATCCATAATTAATCCTCCGATAGTGCTTTACCTATTACATGACTAGTTAAATGTTTAAGTGTGTTTCTTATTTCTAGGTGATATAAAGAGTCAAATGCTAGTGCTAAATCTTTATCTTGTATACTGTCTTTTATATTTTTAAGAATTAAATGTTCAAAGTCGCTATAACTAGATTGATAACTTTTATTCTTTAACATTTCTAAATAGTATTTACATTTTTCTAAATCTTCAATACCATTTTTTCTTTTCACATCTAAGTAAATATTTAACTGCATTTCCAACTATAAATGCGTCACCTTTTGGTAGGCTTTTATTTGATACTATTAAGTTTATTATATCTAGTACCTCAAGTTTAACATTTAATTGATAATGATTTGGGTGTTCTACATTGTTTTTATTTATTTCCATCTCTTTACTCCACATAATCTAATACTTTAATTATATCATATATCTCAAGATCAATACCATATTTCTTCTTTATTTTGTCTATCTCATCAATTGTAAATGAATTTTTGTATTTAGAATTTTCTTCTCTATAAATATCATGAAACACCTCATCATCTTCTTTACATTGCGTTAAGAATACTTCACCTTTGTCTAGGCCTAATAGTCTTCTATATCCGTCTTTTAATATTACATAATATAGATATGGGTCTAGATCATAATATTTTGTTATTTCCTCCATTGTTGTACTTGACTTTACATATTCATTTATTTCTTCCAGTATTGCTAGCTGATCATTAACATTGTATTTATCAGAATCCATTTCTATACATGTGTATAAATCAATTATTTTATTTGATATGTCATCTTTCTTCATCTTTCCCTCATTCCTCTGTTACATTATATTTCCATTTTACCTGTATCTAAGTCATCTGGATTAAGTTTACCTGTATTTAGATCACTGTTATTATCATTGTGTTCGTCTTTCTTATCTTCCTTTTCAGGTTCTGGCTTAATGTTCTCATTGTGTTCTTCTTTATGTTCATCATTATTAGATGGTGTAGGTGGATCTATTTTTGCTGTATCGAGATCACTGTCTTCTTTCTTATCTTCTTTGTGATCATCTTCTTCTTCTTCTTGTACCTCTACTACTATTTTAACGAAACTATCAAAATTGATATTGAATTTTGTAGACAGCTTCTTGATGTCTGTGTCTTTGAATACAATTTGGTGACCATTGTCTGATAGATAATTCTTATAATCACCTATATCACATATATCATTTTCTATATCATAAATCAAATAATTTTCTCCCTGTTTTACGAATGGTAAATATAATAGATAATATGGCTCATAGCGAGTAGCATATTGTAGTTTTTCAAATAATTCAAGTGTAAATGATTCTTTATTGATATCAATGAAGTCGCCATCTTGATTTTCATATAGAATTCTTTTATCAATAACTTTATATCTCTTCTTGTCATTTGTTTCATATACTTGACCCTCTTCCCATCCTAGACAATCTGCTAGTGAGTAAACTGATAGAAGATATGACATTACATCCCTCATATTCTTTAAATGTTTTCCCTCTGTATCTGGATCATAGTCTGCGTTATCATCTGCATACCATTTGTAAAATTCATCAAGTGCTTTCCATGCTTGTTCTCTGTTCATTATTGTACCTCCAATTTCTTTATATTTCATTAAATAATAGGTTATCTTACTCCTATTTTATTTGATATACTATATATAACGAATTTTATATTTGTTTAAACATAAAGAAAGAGTGATAAATAGCTATCACTCTAAATTCTTAAAATATAAATTCATAGTCCTTGAAGTATTTTGTTAGACTATCTTTTATTAACTTGTCTACTGTTCTCTTTGCATTACTTAATGTTTCAAGGTCGTTTATTTTGTATGTTTTATGTGCGACGGTTGGTTCATATTGACTGAGTTCTATTAGATTAATTCTTATCTTCTCGTCATAATATGTTATTGAGATAAGTAGTTTCATTGTTTTTATTTCATCATCATATTTTATCTTATCCTGTGGGTGATCTCCGTAGTGTGGTACCTGGTAATATGCTTCAAGGTAAACTTCATATAAGTTTGATGATTTATTGAATTTATATGCACTATCTAGTTCTTTATATAAATATTCTCCGAGTTTATTTACAAGTGTACCTCTCGGGAATGTATCAAGTTTAACGTCTGTCTTTGCTGTAATGTTCATTTAACTTTCTCCTATTTTGTAGGTGTCCATGTACCATCATCTTTCTTAACGTATAATGGTTCTTTTAGGTGCCATTTTTTATCTGGCATCCTTACCCAGATATATGGAGTTCGTGCTGGTTCAATATTAACTTCCATTTGGTCTGGATCAAGTAAGAATCTAACTGTTACATTGTCCTTTGGTCCTTTGAAGTCATGTACTTTTAAATGTAAATATAACTTTCCTCCAGGCATTACTATCGGGCAGTTATTTATTTGAAAGTCTTTGTATGCTGTTCCTGTGTATATTGAATTGTTTCCTTCTCCGTATGGAGGGTAGCCGAACCTAGCTGTGTTTCTTGGACCTGTTCCAGGAGTATTCATATTAGATTTTACTGCAAGTAATTTACCATATTGGTCGTAACGCTGGTCTGCAGCTGATCCAATCGATGGTATATCTAATGAAGACTTACTTGATTCCTCAAAGCTTTCTCCTGGATTCTCAACTCTCGTGTACATTGTGTATGTTGCACCATATCCTTTAGCAGGAATACCTCTATAACTTCCCCATACCCAATATCCACGTCCACCACTATCACATGCACATATACCGATCTTACAATGATTAACTATAATTGGGCTTCCCATATCGTTTTCAAAACATGCACATTCTTCATATTGTGCCCATAAGTTTCCTGTCATCCATGTAAACCATTGTGGATTAGGATTACTGTAGGACGTTCCATTGTAGTGAAATATTCTTGGTTTTCCATTTGCTTGTCTTAACCATCCCATAATTAGTCCTCCTGTGGGATATATGGAACCCATAAATGATTTTTAGACATTATCCATATATTCGCTGTGTCCCATATTCCATATATGTTTTTATCTGCTTTTATTGATGTGTAACTTGCAGACCATCCTCTAAATACTTTACCCTCAATTGTTGGATTTGGTGGAGGCATTATGCCTGTACCGTAAGGAACTTTTAACCATTCTTTTAATAACTTACCGCCTACCTCATCATAAAAACGCACTGTGTAGAATTTATGAACTATGTTTGCTGCGATTGTTAGTGGTATATTGTCTTTGTATACTTTTGGTATTTCTTGATTCCAACCTAAGAATTCAGCTGTTGATTCACCGTCCGCTGTATCGTCATTATCAATTCCTGGAGGTTCATAGTATATAGTATATTGTGTTAGATCTAAGTCCTCCCATGAGTTCTTAGGTAGTGTGAATATTGTGTAAGCTGTTGATTGACCATTCTTTTCTACAATAACTTTTCCATGATGCGTCATTATTGTAAAGTTGACTGTGTATTTGATGTATATGATCATATTACTTTGTATGTTGTCGAGTCTATGTCCCATTTCATATTCTACAGGGCTTTCTTTTGTTGATCCAAAACCTATTAAGTTCATTCCTTCTGCCTGATAGTTAACATCAAAAGTCTCAGGTAAAGTTACCTCCTCAGCTCTTGCCACAAATACAGGTTCAAGTGTTAACATAGATGTTATAGTTACACTTTGTCCAAGTGAATATGTTCTACCACTTACAGGGTCTCTCCAACCACTTATATATAATTTTGATTCAAATTCTGTTTGATCAAGTTCTATTCTGTTAGATGGAGGTGTATCATTTATTATTGTTACTTTATATGTTTTATATAATCTTTCATTAGGAATTGTAGCTGTTGGCCCTACGAGTTCAGGTAAGTTTTTATTTAAGTTATCTGTTATAAATCTAATGTAGTTACCATCTATTCTATTTAATTCAACAAGTCTTATATCTTTTGTTATCTTGTCTTTTAACAGTACCATTATATCATAAGAATGATCGTGTGTAATTTGTGGTATTTCAATTTCTTCTATTCCACTGTAATTTGTAAGATCTTTAAGAAATGTTGTAAACTTCTGTGTACCCTTTACTCTATAACCGATCATAGCTTGTTTTGCATTTTCTGAGTTTATCGGTGATATGTTATAATTTAATTTTATTACACCTTTCAGTGATGCGTTGAAACTTGCTGAGGCATTTATTATCTTTGGGTTATGATAGATATATGCTTTTATTTTATCAGTTATTATTCTCTCATTGTCCCTACTATCTATTGCTTTAACTTTTATCGGTATTTCTATATACTGAGTAGTTGATGTTTCAGGGAATGATGGTACATTATAGATGACCTCTCCACCCTCATATAGCTGTCCTTGTATAAGCATTTCAACTTTCTTAAGTGTTGATGATAAAGGTGTTTGGATTATTGGTGCAATTCTGATTTTAGACTGTCCACATACAAATACTGTAAAATTTTCTTTTATTTTAGTGTCAGTTTCTGTCATATTTAATGATGTGATAGTTGGTGCAGAATCTACTGGAATGGTGAATTCAACGTTTTGATATGCATCTGCGATATGTGTACCATATTCTGAGTTTTCTGTTAGATATAATCCAACCCACATTTCCCCAGGACAACTATTTGCATTTGGGATAGATGCTCCAATTATCTCAGGTACTGTGAATGACGTACCATCTCTTTTTATTGTTGTAAGTCCATTAGGTGATTGCCATGTACTCCAATTACCATTTGCAAGTTTATATCTATATTGTAATCTGAAATAGTATTTATTAGGTGTTGAGGGAGCATATTCAATGAATGCAGTCTCCCCTATTACAAGATTGTTAATTGCTTTAAATTTAACAGAAGCCTGTGGAATGTATGTTAGTGGGAACATGTATCCTGTTCTACCTGACTCTGCGATTACAGGGTCGCTTGGTAGGTAATATTTTCCACCATTTTCAAATACAAGTTCTGCAAATATCTCACACCTCTTATTACCATCACTATCGTGAGGAACAGTAACTGTTCCAGTTGCAAGGTAGGTTGAGGAATAAGTTGGAACACTTAGTTTACGTGTATCATCATATACATATCTGTCATTAATGTATACTCTTATTCTTGTCATATGATTAAAATCATATTTAGTTGAATCTATTTTGAAGTAATAGAATACCTCTGAGGTATTGGCTTGAGTGTTTACTGATCTCTCCTGTATATCTATTACAAGAGTATAGGTGTTTGTCGACTTTTTATAAATTTGTTGGTTCATTAATTAATCCACCTCACTATTCTTTAAAGCCCCATCCAATTCCGATAGATCCTACAGGAATGTCTGCAGGGTCAGGTTGTACGTCTGAGATGTATAATCTAAGTTCTTGTCCCTCTGGTCCAAAGGATAAATATGGTCCATAGTTAACTGATCTATCTCTTGTTAATGTGTATTTTGCACTTTTTAATCTATTACCGAGTAAGTCGATTGCTAAGTTATCATTAAGAGCAGCTATCAATGATGCCCATGATATATTATCCTCACTATTTGTTTTATCTAAGTGTAGGACGTTATTTGGGATATTTGAGATAGATTTGATTTCAGGGTTAGTTTTAATATCTTTATTTGTTGCAAGTGATAGTGCGTATGTTGATTTGACACCTGAGGTGATTTTTATAACCTTTGGAATATCATTCCCTGAATATGTTTTATGTGGAGTTTGAAATTCATTCGGGTTATTTGTTATATTTTCATACTTAATATCTGCTATACTTACAATTTTATTATTTTCATTTAGTACCTGTAATGTACCGTCCCCTGTTCTATTAATTGATGTTGTTCCAGGGAACTCTGTTTCATATTCAATAAGATCTTGTTGTCTCGCATTGTGTAATACTTTAACTGTACCTGGAGCTACTATGTCTACAGGGTGTAAATAGTTTTCTCCTTTTGTTGATACAAATGTTGAGTAAAGGGCTGGTGGGTAGATTGCTTTCTTTTGATATACTGTTAATACAGCTGTACCATCTCCAAGTGAGTTAGCTGTGTGTACTGTATCAAGTATTCTTGTATTTTTCTTACCCTCTAATCCTGTTCCTTTGAATAATAAGTTATCTGTTTCTGTGATCGCTGTTTTATAATAGTTTTCAGCTACTGGAGCATTTAGTTTTGGTGTAGCATTACCAGCACTTCCTGACTTTGATTTCATATCAATTATAGGTGTATGACTAACTACCTCAGACTGTTCATCTGTTTGTAACTGACGTTCATATAGCCCTACCTGGAAGTATGAGATGAATGATGATGGTACTGAGAATACTAGTTTGGATGCCCAAGGGAATACAGCAGGTCCTAAGAAGTCTCCGTCCTGTGGACTTTCTGTATCAATTGATGTATCAGTTCCAGATACCCCATTAAGAACTGCTCTTATTGTAAAGCCTGTGATTAATAGATGTACGTCTGTTTTTAACATACCTTTAACTGTGAATCTAAGTCTTCCTGTGTCTCTAAGATTAACTGCGAAATCTTTTTCTGGCGGTTTATTCGTATTATTCTTAAATGTTCCAGAATGTATATACACACCATCAACTATTTGCATATATCCCTTTAACATAGTTAATTGTTCGTCTGTGTAGTTGAGGTGTTCTTTGTGTGGGAATAATGATGAGGATGATGTTGAATCAAAGTGTTCTGTCGGTGATGCACTTTCATCATTTTGTGCGAGTGGTGAGAATTCTGTTACTTTAGTTGCAAATTGTCCATTGAATTCACACTTACCGTCAAAGAATGATGCAAACAAAGTATTAGCCCCTGCCAGTCTTGTATTGTTAGGCATAGGAATTTCAATAAATGTATACTTATCATCTCTGACTGTATCTGTAAATTTATTAATTTTTACAATCATTGATGAGCCCATAGCAAGAGATGATGCAAGCCATTCTCTTTCAGATGCTGGTACATTTTGTAAATCATTTGCCATAGCTTGTTTCACATATACCTCATACGCACTGTATCCTACAACCCTTCCTTCGTTCCATATTTTCTTCATATATGATCTCCTTTATCTTGTTATGTTGTTATTATGTTTATATCGTCAAGGTCTGTTAAATGGAGTGGTTTTATGTTTCCAGCTGTAAGTGCATCTGTTAGATACCATCCACACACTGGTCTATCTCCTCCGATACTATACCATCCATATTGTACAATCCATTGTGCTGTACAGAATCTACCAAGTTTTATTCTATTTCCTACTTCAAGTTCTATTCCAAGAGCTGGTATAGGTAATTTTATATTATCCATATTGTTATCACGCCTTTCTTCTTACATTGATTACTCCTATATAAGGTGGTTGAGATGTATAGTAAAATAGCTGACAACCTGCCAGCTACTGTATATTATATGTTAAATTCTTGCCTAAATGCTTTCTCTGATATCTTCATTACTCCATACTTTTCTGCATTTCTACTCTTTGATGAAGTTGACCAGGAGTCATCTGTTATTAAGTAATCTGTGTTCTTTGTTACAGTATTTGATATTGTGAAACCATTTTCTTTTAATTCTTTTTCAAATACCTCTCTTTTTACAGATAACTTACCTGTGATACATACTGTACCTTTGTGTGATAAAAGTTCTGGGACCTCAATTCTATCAAGTATTAATGCGAGTCTTTTTACTTTATCTTTGTTTTCTATTAATGAATTGAGTGTAGCCTGTCCTACAGCTTTTTCTATTTCCTTAAATGTCTCAGCTTGATTAATATTATTTATAATACTTTCATATATGTCTTTTACAAGTGGACTGAGTTTATCTGAGGTTATATCACCAAGCCTTGGAATGTTTAATGCAAGCAATATTTTTTCTCCTTTAATCTTATTATCAGAATGTAATAGATTCCATTGATTTCTTAACATATTTATTGTTACTTCTCCACCATTTAGCATACTCCATTCTATCTTAGATATCGGATCCATAATATCCTCAATCCTTAATGATCTAATATAGTTATGTGATAGAAGCTGTTTATACATTTGTACCATCAAGTTCTCTTTAAAATTCTCAATCGGTGCGAGTGATTCAATCCATATCATTGTATCCTGTATAATTTGATTATCGCATTCTTTGTTATCACATATTAAATGTACGCCATCCCATTTTAATTCATTTTCACAGCATGGGCACCTATCAGGTAACTCAGCTTTCGTTGACTCAATTACTTCCTGAATATTCGGAATAATCTCCCCTCTCTTCTCAACACTAACAATACTATCTAATCCTATATTATTATCTTTAATGTATTTTGCATTGTATCCTGTGCAGTATTGTATTGTGCTACCATCAAGGTCAATCGGTTCAATTTGTACTTTTGGAACTAATCTATTATGTTTTGATAGCTCCCAGTGTACTTTAATGACGCTTGAATATTTTAATTGTGATTTGAATTTGTAGGCACATGCATCATATTCTATACAGTTATCTGAGGTAATAGTTTCAGTGTTAGTTAATACTATACCATCACTCGGAATATCTGAGAATTCGCTATCCCATTTATCTCTTAACTCATTCATTACATCACATAGATCCTCATTAATTGTAATCGTAGTATATGGTACTACATTATTGAATGTATCTTTCAGTGTTGATCTGATACTTTCTATATTATTGAATTTTTCATTTTCAGATCCTATTATTGTGTACACATATAGTGATAAATATTTCATTTCGTCAATGCTATCTTTTGCATTTATTATTCCGGCTGATGAGTTTCTCGGGTTTCTGGCTTCAGGCTTTATCTTTTTATATTCATTGAATGATGAGTGTGTCATTAAGATTTCACCTCTTATTGCTCCTGTGAAATCTTTTAATGAAATTTTATCATCGATTAATTTTAAAATTTTATCTGTAACGTCAATCCCTACCTCACCATCACCTCTCGTCACAGCTTGAATAAGTGATGAATTTTCATAATATAGTACGATACTTAGTCCGTCAAGCTTCAATGAGGCATCAACTACCTGATTTTGTCTAATTTTGAATGATTTTGGTAGTTCTTTATATGATCTTACCTTGTCAAGTGACCCGACCTTCGCATACCTATGAAACACCTTCAAATTTTTATTTGAATCTTTAGCAATACAATATCCCCAACCGACCCTTAAAACTTTAGAATTGGGGCGTTCTCGCCTTAAGGTTTCAACTAGTTCATCAAATTCATCATCAGAAATCGGAGATGACCCGTCTGTATAGTATTTTTGACTACAATTTTCAATTTTTCTCTCTAATTCATCAAGTTTCTTATCATTTATCTCGTCAATATTAAATAATTTCATATTTCACTTTATCTCCTTTGAGTGTAAAAGAGAAAGGTATGAATAATTTCATACCTCTACTCCTCGTCATTTTGATCTTTAATTAATTCATGTAAGTCATTTATGTTAACTAGTAATTTATTGTAGTATTGTTTTCTTAAATTATCTCTTTCTTCTAAATATTGTTGTCTTATTTCATTGAAGTTTTCAATCTTCTCTCTGATTGACTGATCTTCATTTTTCTTTTCATTTCTGTTCTTAATTGTTATTACCATCATATTATTCTTATAACTCCTCTATTATTTCTAATTTATTTTCTTTGATGTATTGTGAGATTGCGAATTTTAGAGTTTCTTGTAGGGTGTAAAGTTTTTCATCATTTAATACCTTTCCATTCTTATCTAAAACATCATACATTCTATTATTTCTTGCTACACCATAGCTTGCTTTTATTCGACTTGTATCTCTACTAATGTATCTGTGTGCGAGTTGTCTTGGTGTTGTTTCATTTTGGAATAGTGATTGCTGTCCTATTACTACATCCTTAACTGGTCTTTCATTTATTAAAATAGTGTAACCTGGTACATCTTTCTTTCTGTGTAATCCAGAATTTAATATTACCTCTTTTCCATCTTTAACTACAAGTAATCTATAAGGTGACATATATTTTTCCTCCCTTTATTTGATTTCTATCGCCTCTATATTTTCAGGTTTATTTACACCAGCGAACACTGTTTGTATATTATCTTTCATATTATATAACGATGTGAATAATTTATTTGCATTGTCTTTATCTAAGTGGTCAAATAAGTCGTCTACTAATAACATCTTTATCCTTGAGTTGCTTAATGATAATAATGATAGTGTTAGTGCTAGTGTGAATAGACATTTTTCTCCAGATGACAATGTTGTATATGATACATATTTCCCATCTATCAATACCCCAAAGTCAAATGAATTTGATTTTCCATCCTCAATAAAGTGTGCTTTATATGATTGACCAAATACTGTTACAAGCATTTCATCCATCTTTTCTTTTAAGTTTTTAAAAGGTGATTGTGCGATAGCTGTTGTTTGTAGTCCGTTGACATCTGTTAACTTCTTTAATTCTTTTAATAATTCTAAGTTACTTTCAGATATTATCTTTTTAGATGTTAATTCTGTTATTAGTGAATCATATCTTTTATTTGCTTCAACTTTTATAAGATCGTCTGTCAATTCTTTTATTAGATCATCATAATTTGTTTCAAGATCAGTTCGTTCTCGAAGTGCACTTAACTGAGCTTTTAGATTTTGTATATGAGTATAAGCATTCATAATTTCAGTTGAACTATTAACTGCTTCATTGAACTCTGTATCTAATTCTTTTAATCTTCCATCATTCTTCTCATATTGTTCTTTTAATGATTGTAGCTTTTTGTACTTTGTATCAAATTCATTTTCTAATTGTGCTACCTCAGTTTTTGCACCATCTACTAAATGTTCAATATGTGATTTACATAATGGGCATATTCCTTCTGTATCTATTATTTCATGTTTATGTTTAATTTCATTTTGTAATTGTATTGCACTTTGGTTTAATTCATTAATTCTGTTTTTAAGTTCAGGCTGTTCTGCCTTCAGTTCATGGATTTTGATTCTTAACTGAGCTATAGCATTTTGATATCTTAGGTACTTTGGATCCTCAATTCCTGTAGGTGCGAAGTATTTTGATAAATATAATTTTAACTCAGCTTCAGCTTCCTTATTTCTCTCTTTATTAACAAGCCATCTTTCTCTATCAATCTTTAATTCATTTAATCTATTAAGATCATCCCTTAACTGTTCGGCGGACTTAATAGGTGCATCATCATATCTAACAAGTTCTTTAATTGTATTTTGTATACTATCAACCTGTGCTTTTGTGTAAGAGATTAATTCTTTGATATATGAATGTACTTCTACTATTAATTCTTTTCCATCTTTGTTTAACTGCATTATACGTTTTAATATGTTATCTTTTATTTCCTGTGAATGTGGATAGTTCATTGTAATATTTGTTAATTCACTGCCCCAATCAATTTTAACAGATTGTGATGGTAGGAATTCTAAGAACCATTCTTTCATTTTATTTGATGATAATTTCATAAAGTCATTAAAATCATATACTGGAAGTATTAGTTCACTTACAATGTCATCAATCTTCATTGTTGTTCCAGATATTGTGTTATCTGATTTAATTGACTCTCCTACCTTTGTCCATGACCTTTCAATTCTTATTATGTTATCTCTATCTAATAATTCAAGTGTCACTATCATTGATTTTGAGTTTGAGTGTTGATATATTGACTTTGATGTTTTGTCATATCCTGGAATGTATCCGAGTAATGCAAGCTGAATTGCTTGTAGTATTGTTGATTTACCTGCACCATTCTTTCCATAGAAGTAATTATGGTCATTTAGATTATATGTTTTTGGTGCTATGATGCCATGCATTCCTTGTATTGTTATTTTATTTATTTTCATCTTCCTCACCCTTCTCTACTATCTCTGCATCATCTAAGAATAATGCGATATATTGTTCTTTTGTCATTGTTAATAAGTATTTGTTAGGTGCATCATTTTCGATACATTTAACTGCTACTCCGAGTGGGAGTTTGTTACAGTTAAAAATTGCAATTTTATTTGTTACATGGTCACCGATCATAACATCATACGTTATAGTTTGTATATGTGTGAAATCATTCATTTAATTATTCCTCCATTCTTCTCCATCTTCTAATCAATCGTTTATTTGATTGTTGATATATATAACGACCTGGGACTAAATTTTTATCATATGTCGCAATTGTTCTATCATCTATAAATGAGATATCATTGAAATAAGCTGTTGCTACTACATCTAATACACTATATTTTAAGTTTGAGCTTTTAGTTAATGATAGTATTTTATCTACATGGCTAAAATGTATTATAACTTTATCTTTATCTTTTATTATTTCACATTTGTACTCATCATTCTTATATTCTCGTCTATTTGATAGTTTAGCAGATAGTAGCTGTAGAAATGTTTTTGTGTATTTACTCTTATTCATATCTTACATCTCCTTAAATACTGTTAATTCTCTCTTTGCACGGGTTATCCCTACATAGTATAGATTGTTGTTGTCCTCATTTGTTAATCTAAATGATCTACCATCAACATTAACTAAGAATACATTGTCATATTCAAGTCCCTTCACAGAATGTATTGTACCACAATAAATGAAGTCATCATTTATTGATTGATCTTCTTCATCTTCTTCATCTTCTTTGAAGTAATCTATATACTGAGATAATGAGTCAAAATGTTTATCTACTTTTGGAATAAGTGGACTGTTTGATGCAAGTATTTCATTTAAGTTATGTGAGAATCTATAAATTTCTTTTAGTTCTATTATATCATCTTTCAACGATCTTACCTCATTCCATTCGTCTATTAGTAGTAGAAAGCTGCTCCAGGATATCTTATTCTCACCTTCACCTAATAGATAATTTTCTTTTCTATATTTGATGTAATGATCATTGTTTAAGTATGAGGCAATTAACTCTATCGCATAGTCATCATTTATCATTGCATTAAGTCTTTGGTAATGTGTTACACCTGTAATATCCCCCTTTGTTGTTACTGAGATATTTTTTAATTTTAATTGATCTACTATTTCAGTTACTTCTTTATTTGTTCTTACAAGTATTGCAGTTGTACCAGTTAACTTTTCAAGTCTTTGTATAATATACTGTATTACATTTTCATCTACTATATCATAGTAGGACGTATCTGTATCAATGACTTCAACGTCTACTCCATATTTATCTGAGTGTATTTCAATTCTATAATCATCACTCGCATACTTACTATTTTCATTTGCAAAAATTACATATTTGTTTTGTCGACCTATAATTCTTAGACATCTTTATTGTTTCAACATTATCTGCTACTGCAAGTTCTTTTATTATAGATGAGTCTGTACCACGAAATCTATATAAGTTTTGTAAAGCGTCTCCTACATAGAACTTATTTGCATTTTCAAATGAACATACAAAATCATATTCAAGTCCCTTCACAGAATGTATTGTACCACAATAAATGAAGTCATCATTTATTGATTGATCTTCTTCATCTTCTTCATCTTCTTTGAAGTAATCTATATACTGAGATAATGAGTCAAAAT
>ENA-OOPM01000018-OOPM01000018.1-human-oral-metagenome-genome-assembly--contig:-NODE-18-length-13386-cov-13.182744_pt1 | contig 13386 bp, 15 predicted proteins | sample MGYA00245296_ERZ501134 | MGnify/ENA primary metagenome ERZ501134 (study PRJEB25959, sample SAMN05335052) | human oral metagenome | host: human-associated | place: USA: California | collected...
AAAAAAAAAGAAAATAATTTAGTTATTGAAACTGCCGTTGTAGTGAATGATGACAGTGATGAATATCTTGATGTTGATGAAAAAATTAGACAAGCAAGAGCAGAATATATAACAAGTGATATTTCATTAAAAGATGTTGCTACAAAATATGACATAAGTGAAAGAAAACTTAGAAAACATATGTCGCAAGGTAAGTGGAATATTCTTAAAAGAAGTGCAGATTTACAAGAGTTTATGATAGATGTTGTTAATGATATATACGGAACAATAGATGTTTTTGAATATATTAAACATTTATCACTAACTTGTTTGAGAAGGGGGGAATATCAAAATCCAAAAGATATAGCAATATTAACTCAAACATTTAAAATGGCAAATGATGAGATAACTAAGTTAAGAGTTGCAAATGTTAATAATTCAAATGTTAATGTTGTTGAATTAAAAGAAGGTGATTGATATGGCAGTTAAACAACTTAATATGGGTAATGTATTAATGACTCTTTATGCAACTGAAAGAAAGAAAACATTTAACCCAATGAGATTTGTACCTAGACCATATCAAAGAGATCTAGATAAATTAATAGAAGAAAATAACAAAGATGGAATTATAAGACCTGTATTTATTAGTTGGTGTAGGCGGTGTGGAAAAGACCAGTGGGCGTTTTCTCGTGCTGTTGAGAAATGTATTAATAATCCAAATTTTAGAGTTATGTATATTTTCCCAACTGCTAAACAAGGGAGAAAGAATATATTAGAAGGTATTACAATAGATGGTCAAAGGTGGATAGAAAGCGTAGTTGACCCACAAGTAATTAAGACAACTAAAACTGGAAATCTTTATTTTAATGATGGTAGTATTAAATTTAAAAATGGCTCAATCATAGATATTTACGGCGATGACGCTGAGAGCATTGTCGGTTAATTGCTAGCTGACATTAAACGTGCCTAAACGGGGAACGCTGTGACGCCAATCCCGTGCTAAATTAAATCTTAAATAAGATTTATAAATGCCGAACGACTAACTGCGATGAATGTAACAGTGTAAGGTGGAAGTCCACTTGAAACGGTACGCTATTGATTTTTCAATAGAAGATATAGTCTGACCTTATAGGAATTAAGAACTATAAGAAATTAATTTTAAAATTAATTTTACAAGAGTAACGAACTTGTATAACAAATATGAGCAACTTAAATATGCTTATTATATCAGAAGCTGCAATGGTTAAAGAAAGTACATTTGATTATCTATTACCATCTACAAGAAAGGTTAATGGAGAAATTATATGTATATCAACACCAAGATTAAATAGTTGGTTTAATAAAAAATTTCTTAATCCAGAAGCAGATATAATTAAATCTGTTGTTACAGCATATGACGCAATAGATAATGATGGAAGTAGAATATATACAGATGAAGAATTAGAAACAATTAAAACATTGATGTCAGAAGAACAATTTGCTTCTGAATATATGTGTGATATGACTGCGTTTAATGAATTATCTATTTATGGTAAATCACTTAAAAAAGCACAATGGATTGATATGCCAATTATTGAACATAAGCCAATATTTATTTCATTTGACTTAGGAGTATCAGATAATACGGCTATGACATTTGCTATATTTGATGAAGATAATAAAATTAAAGTTATACATCAACATAGAAATAGAGAGAAACCAACGCAATATTATATTGATTATATTAAGCAATTCTGTATGAGATATAGAATACCACAACAAATGATAGAAATTATACTACCACAAGATGGTGGAAGTCAAATGGATTATATAAGATATTTGGCTAGTAGAAGTGAAGTATATCGTGCAGCTGGATTTAAAGTAACAGTATTAAACCATATATCTGTATTAAGAGCGATAGAAATAACTAGAACTGGAATTGAAAGTGGAGATATTCAATTTGTAAATAGTATGGAAGTAAGACAGTTTACTGATATATTAAAATCATATGAATGGAAAACTGCTGTTACTGGTGAAACAATATTAGTACCAAAACACGGAAGTGGCTATAGTGCTTCCAATGACGCAGACAGTTTAGAATATTTAGCTATATATTTCTTATACGAAAAATATAGGAAAGCACATAGTTATGAAAGTGGAGTTATATTTACTAAATAGTAGGAGAGTGAAATAAAATGATAAAAAATGTATTAACTATTGACATAGATTTTTTTATGAAAGACTTAATTGAGTATCAACAATTTGTAGATGATGAAATAGAAAATCCTAGTTTAGCTTGGGATATTGCAAAGATGAGATACCAAAAAGATTTTGTTGTAGATGAACAAGCTTTATTATGGGTTAAGGAATTGATAAAAAAGAAATGTGATAATGTTAAAAGATTTTGTATTATACAAGAACACGACGAAATATATCATATTATGAAGTCTTGGGGTTGTGTTGACGCAAGTTGTACAAATATAGATTATCATCACGATATAACATATCAACAAGACGATAGTAAATTAAATATAGAAAATTGGGTTAAATATGCTAGAAAAGATAATTTAATTTATTCTTATTTGTGGATTCACCAAGATGGAAGTGAAATGTGTTTTGATAGTCCAATACAATATATTCATTATAGTTGGAAAGATTTAACAAGTAAAGATATAGACTTAATACCAGAATATGACGCTGTTGTATTTTGCGTATCAAAATATTTTACACCATATAAATATTGGAATATTGCAGAAGAATTACAAAGTTATCTGATTAAAGTATTAAATTATAGTAGTATTATTAAAGAAATTAAAAATTAAATAGGGGTGAAATGATGGGATTTAAAATAGCATTTAGGGGAGCAACAAGAAGTATTGGTAGAATAGGAAGAAGTGTTGGTGGTAGTCTTTCTGGGGTATTAGGTGCTAAGAAATCATTAGATGGTGGTGGAGATAGCAGTTATCAAGGTATAGACCCAAATCAATATCAAGCATTACAGAATCAATTTGGACAATTACAAAGCCAATATAATCAATTAAATGGACAATATCAACAATTAGCACAAAGCAATAAGAATATGACTGACCAATATGGTACATTGAATAATCAATTTAATCAAATGATGAGTCAATATAAAGCTATGATTAAAAAGAATAATGGATTACAAAGTACAATAGACGATAAGAACAAAATGTTACAAAATGAACAAGACAGAGTAAGACAAGAACAATTAAATAGGGACGCAGAAAAATCTAAATATGACGCATTAAATCAAGCTATTGGAGAAAGGGGTAAATTTGACCAATCACAAGATGAAAACGGTGGTCAAGGTGCTGGAGAAAATTCATATGGTATAAATCAACAAAATATTAATTTTACTGGTAAAGTTAATCCAAATGGAGATGTCGAAGATGATGATGATGTCAAGAGAAGATTAAGCAGAATATTACAAGAAAGGGGTCAAATGAGATAACCTAATTAGTGGGGTGAAACAATGAGATTTAGATTTAGGGGATTTAGACGTGCGATTAGGGGTATATTTAGACCTATCGAAAAAATAGGTAAAAGTATACTTTCTCCATTTAGACAAGGGAAAGAGATGTCTAAGGCATTGCAAGAACAAGCCGAAAGAGAAGAACAATGGAGAATAGAAGCAGAAAAAAGACAAAATGAATTAGATAGTATTAATGCTGGAAAGAAAAGACAAGAAGACCAAATTGTTGAAGAAAGAAGAAGAACAGAACAAATGAAGAATAATCTTGATGACCAAGATAAAACTATTTCAGAAAAAGCAACTGAGTATAATGGTGGGTCTGCAAATGCTGGTAGTGGTGTTTTAATTAACGAAGAAGAAATAAAGAGAAATCAAGGTAATGCACAAAGCAATAGTGGTGACTTGGACGATTATAGAGAAAGATTAAAAAGAATGATGGCTAAAAAATAAGGGGTAATAAATGGATAAAAATACGATACAATTTTATTTAGATAAGGCAAAAAAAGCTAAGGAAGCTGTAAAACCTATTTACAATGAAGTATTAAAATATACTGATTTAACTTATCAAATAACTGATAGTACAACAAAAGAATTAAAACCAAATTATATAGATAGCTTAATACCTACATCTTTAAATGACCTTGTATCTTTTCTTATGTCATCTGTATTTAGTAGAACAACTAAATGGGCAAGTGTCGAAATGAACGCAAAGTTATATCAACTTGTCAATGGATATGAAAGTGATTGGGTAACAAATGACAATATACAAAGATTAAATAAACAGTTGGAAGATATAACAGATGTTACATATACATATTTAAACCAATCTAATTATTATTCTGAAATAGGACGTTCTTTAAAAGAATGTGTTAATATAGGAGTTGGGGCATATAGGGTAACCGAAAAGGTTGACCCTATTATGCCTTTTATATTCCAATATGTTCCATTAGATGACTTATATTATTGGGAAGATAGCTTAGGTAGACCATACTATGTATTTAAGTATGTAAGAAATATTAATACAGTTGGATTAAAGTTAATGTTTGGAGATGAAATAAAAGTACCAAAGGACGCTAAAAATCCTAACGAAGATATGTTTTCTGTTGTTGAAGTAATTACACCAATAGAAGAAAATCAAGGCGGTACTGGGAATTTAAGTGTTGGAGATACATTAGGTAATAAGTTTATGTATCAAGTATTTACAGATAGTTTAGAAGAAGAACTTTTAACAAAGGAATTAGACTATTGTCCTATTGTTATATTCAGATGGGATAAAGAAGGAAACAACCCAAATGGTTTAGGATTGTCTATGCTAGGATTAAAGATATTTAAAGATTTAGAAAATGCTAAAAAGCAAAGAGAATTATCTGCTGAGAAATTATTGAATCCACCTTTATTTATTCAAGGGGATAAGCTATTAGCACAAATGTTATCTTTGGAAGCTAAAGCTGTAAACTATACTGGTACAATGACACCTATGCAAAATTCACTTAGTGGTGGAGTAAGGGTTGAGCCAATACAGACTGTTGGAACATTGCTACCATTAGATAAAGATATACAAGAATATAAACAAGCAATTAGAGAATTATATACATCTCATCCATTAGGACAGATAGATGAGTATAAGAGAAGAAGTGCTGGTGAAAGTGAGATAAGATTAAGAGCATTAAGACAAAAATGGAGTAGAGCGTTTGAGTTTATCGAAAGAGAACTTTTAACACCTACTTTTTTAATTCCAATGAGAATTTTAATACATCAAAAGAAAATAGAATTTGAATTGGGAGATTTAGATATAACATTAATTAACTATAAAAATGCTTTAGCAACAAACCAAGAAGCACAAAGTGTTGAAAAGGTTATGTCTTATATACAAACATCTGGTGCTGTTATTCAAATGGCTCAAAGTGCTGGATTAAAAACAGAAAAGACTTTAAGATATTTCCAAGACAACTTAGGTATTCCTTTAGAAATAAGAATGACAGATGAAGAAATGCAACAAGCACAACAAAAAATGCAAATGCAACAACAACAAATGCAACAAATGGCAATAGACCAACAAAGGAATGATTTAAGGGGACAAGAAATACAGAACGCACAAGAGAGAATGGCTATGGAACAAGCACAACAAGAACAAGAGATGTTACAAGCTATACAATAAATTAGTATAAAAAAATAACAAAAACAACGAACTAAGACAAAATATATAATACTATATGAGAGAGAGAAGGATATGGAAACTAAAAGAATAAAATTATACGAAGACAAATATTTAAGTTTGATAAAGCAATTCGCTACGAATGATGATTTTAATGAATTGATTGCATTGGCTAATACTATATATAATTTATATGTTATGGATTGTAAAGTCAATGGACAACTTTTAGTTTATCAAAATTTTGGGGATATGCTTTTATATCAAATAGCTAAATATCAAGAAAACAATTATGGGGGTAATTAATGGAAGGACAATTAAATAATACTATTGTTAGTGGAACTCAAACTGGCACTGAAATTCCTATGGCTGGACAAAATCCATTAGAAGATAAAGTTGGGAATGTATCAAATCCATTATTAGAAAATACAGATGATAATGTTGGAGAAGAAACAAAACAAGCTATAAATCAGTTTGGTGTTCCTATTGAAAACAATACCGAAGTTAATGTTGATGAAGAAGTCAAAACTGAAACTAATACAGAAGATGAACAAAATCCATTATTAAATGATGTATTAAATACATTAGGGCAACAAGATGGAATAGATGAAATGTTAGAAGGTTTAGGTATTGAAGGGACTAAATTCAATGGAGTAGATTTAGGCGATTTTCAAGAACTGTTAGATTTTGAAACACCAGAAAGCAGAGAAGAAGTGTTACAAGAAGTTAAAAGGTTAAAAGGATATGGTTATGGTGATGAGCAAATAAAAGAATATTTTACAAACTCACTAGAACAATATCAAGAAGGATATAATGCTGCAATTGCAGAAATGCAAGGTAAAGGTGAATATGGAAATGAACCTATGTCGCCAGCAGAAATAAAAGCTAATCTTGAAGCTAATTTATCAAGAAGTGAAATTATGAATATCCAACCTTTATTAAATTGGGTTAAAGCAAATGTCAACTCAGATATTTTAACTAATGAATTGCTAAATGGAATGTTTACTGACCCTACATCAATCAAAGTATTAAATGCACTTTATAATGGAAGTATGAAGAATAGTGGGGTGAGAACTCAAGAGCCAAAAATAGTAAATGGAGTTCAAAATAAAATGCAAATACAACCATTACAAGCAATGCAATTTTATAGCGATTGGTTAAGTAAACAGCCAAGTGTAACAAAAGAACAAACACTTGAGCAAATAAATAAGTTAAGGGGTATGATTGGAAGTCAATCATTAGAAGAATTTGATGAGTTGTTCAATGTTTTAAAATAAATAAAATAAAAATAAGAAAGGGCTATGTATATATAATCCGTATACATATGTTCGTAAGGGGTGAAAAGGAGAATGGCATATAATGTAACTGCCGCAAAACAGGCTCAATTTGAAGCTGTTATGCTACAAAAATTAAAAGAAGAAAAAGGAAATCTATTATTAGGTTATGGACAAAAGGCTACAGTAAAAGGTGCTAATACACATACATTCTACAGATTAGGAGAATCTGGTGTAGATAGTGCTACTGGATTTAATATGTACAAAGACGCATACACTGGTTCTGGTGGTACAGCAGAAAAAGTAACTGCTACTATCGAAATGATTTATGCTAGTGACAGAATAAAAAATGAAGATATCAATTCAACTACTATTAACTTAGAAAGTTCTTATATCAAATCATTATCTGACGCATTAGCTAGAGAAGTTGATAAGAAAATATTAGCAGCTATTGCTGCAAAGACATCTGGTGGTACTGCAGCTGCTGGTAAATTAACACCAATGGGTGACGCAACTAAGGCTTTAACTGATGTTGCAAACATAGACGCTTTAATACAAGCAGCTGTATATGCAGCTACAAATGTTAAAGATATGACTGCTTCAACTGGAAGCAATGGAGTTGCTTTAGTATTAACTGCTAAAGAATTTTCTAAATTATTTACAGTTGAAAAAATAGCTTCTAATAACTACTTAGGTGGATTAAAAGAAGGAACATCAAGTTTAAAAACTTTCTTAGCTTGTGAAGTTGTTAAAGTATCTGAATATGCAAAACCAAATGGAACTGGTGGAATAAATACTATTTATTTAATACCTACTCAAACTTTTGGTGTAGCTTCTTGGGAAAATGACTTAGAAGCAAAATCTTGGGAAGATTTAGCAACTGACTCTGTTGCTTGTAGAGTAAAGAGAAGTCTAGGGGTTGCTGTAATTGAACCAGAAAGCATTATAGAATTTAGATATAAAGCTTAATAGATTTTAATTAATAAGGATAGGGGGTAGTTAATTCTATCCCCTATTTTTGAATTATAGGGGTGATAAGATAAATGGCAAAGTTAAGAAATATCTCGTATCTTATAAAAGAGATAGTCATTAATTCATCTACTACAAACTATGAATTAAATGGAATAGTTGGAAACAACTTAGAATTTTATGGATTGGATAGTGTTACTGGAAATTATAAAGAATTACCAAAAGCTTGGTATCAGTTAATCAAGGTTAATGGTAATTATGTTTTTAAGGTAGTAGATAACTCTGTATTCAAGTATTCTAAAATTCAAGTAGGTTTATGGTATGACAATAAAAGTATGACATACCTAAGTGAATTTAATCCAGACATAAAAGTTTTAGTAGATAGATACAATGTTTTAGTTAATACTGTTAGCGAATTATGGGAGTATACAAAAAGACAAGCAATAGTTGGAGATAGTATGGAAATGCACTTAATACTTCCTAAACTAAAAACAGACGAAGTTTGGATATGTAAGGGAGACCATTATGAAGCAATATCAATTGTTGACCTTAATGCAGAATTAAGAAAACTAATAGACCAATATGCTAATATGTATAAAGTTGAATTAGAACAAAAAACAAATGAACAAAAAGGTATATTAAATACTTATACAAATTCACAAAAAGAAGCAATTGAATCGTATAAAAATGAAAAATTAAATGAATTATTAAATAAGTTGACAAGTTTAAAATCTGAACTTGACACATATACATCTTCTAAAAAAGAAGAAATGGATAGATATAGAGTTTCATTAAATGATGTTTTATATAATGAAAATCAAAATAGAATAAATGATTATACGAATGTAAAGTTTAGAGAAATAGATAGTAAGACAAACGATTCAAAAAATGCTATTGAAGTAAAGAAAATTGCTACATTAAATAGTATGGAAGAACCAATCGCTAAAATTGTTGAAGTTAAAGTTGATGGTATATTAACATCTAAGAGTCCAGTGTATTTAAGTCAATTAAAAACTGAATTAGATAGTTATGTAGAAACAAAACAAACTGGATTAAATACATCAATTGAAAATAAGGTTGATAATTATATAGCAACTAAAGATGGATTAATTACTCAAAAAGTAACAGATATAGCAACTACTAATATTAATCAAGCTGTTGCTACAGCCAAACAAAATGTATTGAATGAAATACAAAGTCAAGCAGATACAAAAGTACAAGAAGCTGTAAGTAGTTTTAATACTCAAGCTAATACAATAACAGCTGAGAAACTAAAAGCTATTGGTGACAGAAGTGGTGTTAGTTTAGACTTTAATTGGAATGGAACTCAATTAGGGATTAAAAGAGATAATGAAACATCGTATACTTACAGAGAGTTAAAAGGAGAACAAGGTGTACAAGGTTTAAGGGGAGAAAAAGGGCATAATGGTGTAATTGTGTCTGAAACAGAACCCAATAAAGCAGAGTATGATGTTTGGATTAAACCAACTGAAAGTGGTTTAAATATTGAATCTTTATTACAACAAGGTTCTCAAGGTTCTAGTGATAACAATAAGTTTATAAAAGGAACTGGAAGTCCTAAAGGAGTTGTTCAAGCAGAAATAAATACTTTATACTTAGATAAAGCTAAAACAAATGGGGCTTACTTATGGTTAAAGACAGGAAATAATAATACAGATTGGAAAGTAATCAAAGGAGATACTGGAACAATAGAATTTACTTCAAAAGTATTAGACGGTAAAATAAGAATTAGAAGAATAGATAATTTGGTTATACTAAACTTTGGTGGACTTCAATGGGATTTATTTAGATTAAAACCAAAAGCAGAAGTTAATGGTTCTAGTGCTAGAAAGTATACATATAATGGAAATTCCGCTTTACAATTAAGATTAACAAATAAGGATAATCTTACTCAATTTTTTATTCCTTATGGACTTAGAAGTGTTTATCCTATATATACTCCTTTATTTCACGATTCGGGAATATTATTAGGAAGTATATTTGTTGCACCTAACTCTGACTCTAATATAATTAGATTTAATATAATGGATACAGAATATGCAGATAATGGATATGTAGATTTAAGATGTTCTAATATTATATATTATACTGATGATGATTATCCAGAAAATTTACAAAACTTAATTAGGGGGTTGATTCAATAATGGCTAAGAATTATATATTAAATGTAAAAGATATTGATGGAAATTGGGTGGGTATTCCTACTTTAATAGGACAACAAGGAGTAGGGATAACAAATATTACCCAACAAAATAAAAAATTAATTATAGATTTAAGTGATAATACTAGAAAAGAATTTACTATACCTAGTGCAGACTTACCTAATGATGTAGATATATTAAATAAAATAATCAATGATAGTAATGTTCCATTAACTGAGATTAATAGTTCTAAAACAAAATTTAATATAGGTTCATCAAATGAATCAAATAGTTCTAGTTTAAGAATAAGATTTACTAATAATAGTTCTACATTTTTAGGTGATATGATAGATTATTATTTCAACATAGACTTTGGTAAAGAAACTCAATCTAATTTTAACTTCAAACATCCATCACAAGATGTATGGCATAACGTATATTGTAATACATTAAATGCCAAAGATAGAGTAATAGCACAAGGAGAAATAATATCTAGTGGAGATATAACGGCATTTAGTGATATTAGATTAAAAACCAATATAGAGAAAATAGAAAATGCTTTGGATAAAGTTTGTCAATTAAGTGGGTATACTTATGATATGAATAATAAAAGAAGCACTGGGGTTATTGCACAAGAAGTTGAAAAGGTATTACCAGAAGTTGTACAAGATAGGGAAGATGGGTATAAGACTGTTGCTTATGGAAATATGATTGGATTATTAATTGAAGCCATTAAAGAATTGAAAGAAGAAATCAAGGTGATTAAAAATGGCAATTAAGTTTAGCGAACTAAGGGGATTGATAAAAGACACTAATATTCAAACTGTCAAAATGTCAGACCCAGTTTATTTCCATACAATAAAAGGTGTTCAAGATGGGCATACTCCATCTTGGATGAAAGGAAATAGAGTATCTTTTTATAAACTCAAAGTCTATAAAGAGCAAGGCACTTTATATAGTCATATAGTAGATTATTATCCATTATCTTATGTTATAAGGTTGAATTTTAATATTAACGATATTGCAAATAATATATCTTTTCAATATGATAAAAAAATATGGGTAAATGATTTTGCGTACATTTATGTTAACTACAAAGATAGGTTATTTGAGTGGAATAAAGGACTAGATATATTCAAGTGTTATGAAACAAAAGATAGCAATATTTATAAAAATTTACAATTGGTCAAAGTTGTATGTGAACATTCTAACTACAATAATCTTATTGATGTTCCTATAATGTGGTATAGAAATGGTAACTGGGTAAATATATCTCCTTATCAAACAAAGGATACAAACATTAATTCAGTTTTTATTAGAGAAAATTGCTACAAAGATACCATTATTGATAATGACCTAAATATAGATAGTTCTGTATTACTATACACAAATCAATTCTCATTTAGTGGAGATGGCTCATTAATATTTTATTATGCTTATAAAGGAAATGATAAAATTGATAGATTATATAAAGATATAAGAGTCCAACACGTTAGTTATTCTGGATTACATATTAGTGTATTAAATCAAATGTTGAATATAAAAAATAATAGATATTATTTTGCAGGACTTGACCCATCATATTCAGAAGTAAGAACTGTGAATTAAAATAGGGGGTATAATAAATGAGTAAATATATATTTGATAAAGAAAGAGCAAAGTTAAATGAATGGCAATTATTAGATGTTGTTGATGAGAATAAAGAAGTAAACCAACCTAATATTTGCTATTGGGTAGGAGAAGAATATCCATCTTTTAGTATGTTCTATGATGAAGAAAAAGATTGTATTAGAGAAAAAACTCAATACGAAAAACTTGTTTATAAAGAATATGAATTACAAGATGGAGAATACTTAGATGGTAAAGAAATAAAATTTATACCAAGACCAGAAAAAGATTCAATGTTTTGGAAATGGAATGAAATAAAATGGGAATTTGATTTTATGGAATGGAAGAAATCCTTAGAACAACAATTATTTACGATAAGGAATAATGCAATGCACAAAGATATGAAATACGATAACTTCATATTTAGAATGTTACCAGTAGATATAGACAATTTTAAGGAAAGAGCATTGCAAGTTGCGTTAGGAATGACACAACTAAATGATATAACTGAATGGAGATTGAAAAATGATGAAGTTCATAATTTTTCAATCAAAGAAATTTTAGATATATTGGGTATGTGGGGTAAAAGAAAAGTTGACATATTTGAGAAATTCAATAAGTTATATGTTAAGTTTTTAATGGAAGTTGATGAAGATGGATTAAGAGAATTTATGAAAGGGGTGGAAGAAGAATGGAATTAGTAAACAAAGTATTAGGTGACAAACAATTATTTGTTAGTACAATCGTTTTATTAGTAGTTATAGTTGGTTTAGTGGTGTATATTTTAAGAACAAAAGGTAGAGAAGCTGTATTAACTTTAATAAGAAAAGCAGAATATTTATTTGATTTAAAGGGTAAAGGAAAAGAAAAATTACAATATGTTATAGATAATGCTAGAACATTTGTACCAGTACCATATAGATGGTTTATATCTATTGAATTAATAAATAAATTAGTTGCTATGTTACAACCAGAATTTAAAGAAGACAAAGAAATAAAAGGTGAATAATTATGTTATCTCCAAAACTTATGATAATTAGTGATGAGTATTGGGAGTTAATAGAAGATTTCAGTTATACAATAAATGATAAATTTACAATTACAGTACCAAAGGGGTTTAGGACAAACCTAGCGTCTAGTCCTAGACCCTTATGGTTTGTTATATCTCCTTCTGGAAAACATAATGCAGCTGCTGTAATACACGATTGGCTTTATAGCGAATACAATGATACTGGAATAAATCGTACATTGGCAGATAAAATATTCTATAATTTAATGATAGAGTGTGGTGTTAATAAAATAAAAGCTAAGTGTATGTATTGGGGGGTTAGAAGATTTGGAGAATTATTTTGGAAACCAAAATTAAAAAATGAAGGATATAAAGATAGAGCGATTTGGGATAGAACAGACGAAGCCATAGAATATTATGGAGAAATGAGAGATAAATTGGGGGTGATATAAATATGGATTTTGATAATATTTTTACTACAATCAATTTTATCATAGGGAGTATGCTATCTTTTATCGTAACAGCATTGGGTGGTCAAGATAAATTATTGGAATTTTTATTTATTGTAATGATAACAGAATTTTTTCACAAGTCTATATTTATCATTTAAGAAAAAGAAAGACATAACACAAAAACAAAGATTTGATAGTATATTACAAAAAGTTTGGTATGCTATGGATAGTTGTGTTAGGTGTTATGCTAGATGATATATTTGGTATATCAGAACAAAATTTGAATACTAGAACAATGTTGATATC
>ENA-OOPM01000019-OOPM01000019.1-human-oral-metagenome-genome-assembly--contig:-NODE-19-length-13321-cov-7.258223_pt1 | contig 13321 bp, 11 predicted proteins | sample MGYA00245296_ERZ501134 | MGnify/ENA primary metagenome ERZ501134 (study PRJEB25959, sample SAMN05335052) | human oral metagenome | host: human-associated | place: USA: California | collected 2014-05-20...
GCTTGTAATTTGTTATTATTACTACCATCTCCAACTAATTCAATAGTGTTAGAATTTTTTGTTTGAATAGAATTTAAAGATGATAAATCAACACTAAACGTTGTATCATCTGACTCAATTATTTTAAGTACATTATTTTCATTTTTAAAATCTTTAATTCTTATAGTAGTTGGAAATAATGACTTTAAATCAACAGTTTTTGTTTGTACGTTGTTATCTTCAGCTCTATATTTTAAAGTCAAAATTTTATCGTTAGACACTGAAAAATCAACAATTGAAGTAATAGTCTCTTGCGCAAATAAACCATCGTTTAAAAGTTTAATAATATTATTCGCTTGATTTGATATTCTACTTATATTACCACCAGTTCCTAACCCAATAAGTTTTACCCACTTCAATTGTTTCACATCATAATAATAATGCGAATTATCATTTGGTGTAATATTATACCAAAGCATTTTAATATTCACTGGAGGATTTACACCTACGTGAATAGCTTTTATTAAACCTAAACTTTTTGTATTTATTGACATATTATCCTATATCTTTAATTCTTTCAATAAGTATTTGATGATATTCTAACATTACTTCAAGCTGTCTTTTTAACAACTTTTGTTGCTTATCCGATAAATCGTTAAAAATTTTATTTTCTTTAATGAAAATAGATAATTTTTCAATTTTTTCATAAAGAGAAGAATGTTCTTCTACCAATCTATCTTTAAAAGTACTCATATTTATTTTTTAAATTATTCTTTGTATATATAATAAAACAATATAAGGTTGGACGTTATTATGAGAAGCATCAGTACCTATTGGATTTGTAATTGAATATCTCCAAAATCTTACATAATTATCAAAATCTGTACTATGTGAACCACCTTTACCATGACCTATATCTAAAGACCAATTCCAACCATATTGATTTCTACCGACTTCATCTGCATTTTCAATATATACTGTATCTTCAAAAATATGATTATGTGCTGGTAATTCATTTTCAGTTAATCTATGTTCAATTTCACCACCTGTTTCACCTACAGAATTAAACACGTTAGCATTCAAATGTAAACCAACAATAACTTTACCATTAATATTTCTTGTACCGTTATTACCATTACATAAAGCCCAACCAAACGTATTAGCAGAATTACCTAAACCTGTACCGTCAAACTCATTTAAATTACCGTTATAAGCAATAACAGAACCTAATGGAATTGTAGAAAATTCATTTGATATTGATTTTGTCCAATTATTACCATCGTACGTAAATATAATAGTCAAACCATTATGTTTGTTTATAGTATTCTGTTTAATAAAATTTATAGTTTGCTGGTCTATTTCAAAAAGTACTACATTATCTGCGTTTGAAACGTATTTTTCACATATTATAAACTTTTTATTGTCTTCTAATTGTATATCACCTTCTATTTGAATAATAAACCTATTACCATTAATACAGTTTGAATCATCAAATCTTTTATCTTCAAGTGTAATAAAAGTATCTGCATTAATTGTTAATCTATTACAATGAAAAATTTGCGTTTGTCTATTTTTACCTACTACAAGTTTTGTAAGTACATTTGTATTATTAAGCTGAGTATGTTCTACACCTATTAAATCTCCAGACATAAGACCGTCAATAATATTTCTAAACAAACGTGTGTTTGGTGTAATTGTTATAAAACCAGCGTTATAACTTGATGTATAAGGAACAAGCTGTCTATCTGAAAGTAATGTCTTTAACGAACCATTTTGGTCAAAAGATTGCTCGTTATAATAACCTATCGAATCGCTTGGAAACTGTACCCAACCTGTTGAAAGTTTATAATTTTTGTATCTATATTTAAAATTATATTTATGCGGGTTATTACTATCAACTACTCTAACATAACATTTACCTTTAAGTTGTAATATTGGAAATGTAAATATTTCAGTTGCTACGTGATTTAAACCAGCAGATATAGGATAAGTAGCTTCTATTTGTATTTCTTCAGCATTAGGAACTATAATAAACGTATCATCTTGTTTAAATTTTAAAGTATTTAAAACATCTACACTTAATAATATCTGCGAACCATTTTTTATACTATTATTAATTGTTATATAACTACCTGTTATTGTTGAATATAACAACCAACCGTCAAAAAAACCATCTGAAAACTGCGATATATTATTTTCTTTTAATATACCTCCAGCTCCAACTACAACTGCTATTTGATTATTTTTTGTATCAAAAGTAAATTGTTTTACTTCATAACCCCAACAAATTGTTACTTCGTTTCTATCTCTTGGTGTAACATCTATATCCCATTTAATAGTTTCAACACCTATAATAGGGTTATATGTATAATTTTTTAAATATTTTAAATCATATTCCGCTTCTGTACCCCACCATTGATAACGTCTATCTTCAATAACTATAGTACCGTTACTATTTTTTACTATTCCAAGAATAAATTCTACATCGTCACCAACAATATTACCTAATTGATTTTGATTTACTTGCTTTATAAGTATTTCAACCGAATCGTATTCGTAAATATAAAATTTATCTATTGGTGCTTGATAACCTGGCGTAAATGTACCACCAACTTTATATTGTAAATCTGTTTCATCTACAAACTCGCCAATAAGTTGAGCTTCTGTTTGAGAAATTACTTGCTGTACTTCATAATTATATACATTACCTTTTTTAGAGTCCTCAAACTTTACATATACTGGAAAATCTGGTTGACCTCTAAGTACTTCAAGGAATTTCGTACCATCTCCAGTTAATTTTCTATTTTTATTTATTGTAACTGTACCTTGTTCTATTTGTTTAACTTTATATCTGATAGATACAGCATAAAATAGATTATTGTTTGGTATTTGTATTTGTATTTGTGATAAGTTTGTCAATACATTACCTAACGCATCTACAGCAAAACCACTATCAACAAAAATTGAATTACCATCTGTTTTAAGTCTAAAACTATCTTTATGCGATATAAATCTTTTATTTTCGGTATAAATATCTTTAACTATTCCAAACGATTTTGAACAAAAAAGTAATGAACGTTTTATACCTTCATCTGTTATAAAACGTTTAAATCTATTAAGCTCCTGCTCGCCTAAAAATAAATTTTCACTTATCTTTAAATTTGACATTAGTATTTGATTTTATTGTTATTTAAAAATAGATTTGTATTGTATGGAATTAATCTATTTTTAATTATATTTTTTATCTCTGTTATTGAATTATCTGTGTTTTTATTATTTACAAAAATATCAATAATATTTGAATTAGCCAAAAAACAACTACTATAATTATATTTTAAAGGTCTAACTTTTAAATTATGTACAATCATACTACCAGATTTTACTCTTACAAATGGCAATATCTTTGTTGAATATTTGTTTGCAAATTTAAGATGTTTTATATAATAAGAATTTGGCAATATTGTTTCATTTTGATTATAATTAAATACAATACCTCTAAAAAGACAAGTTCCGTTTCTGTAAAAATTATATTTATAATCTTCAAAAAACAAATTACTAAACTGACGGTTATTTTCTGAACTTACAAACTCATACTTATTATCGTATTGGTCAAAAGTATAACAGCCAAAAGTAAAAACTACATCATCGTTATATGCTTTTGATATTTCCAATATTATCTCATAATCAAATGCAGTATCTACAAAAAAACCATATTCTGAAATATCTTCAAGATTAAAATTTTCAAACCCTATACCAGAATTTTGAAAAACATAATATTTACCTTGACCGTTTGGTCTTACATCTCCATAAAATGTAAATTCATCTAAATTTTTAAAACCAGCTTCTTTATTTATGCCTTTATTGAGATATTTATTATTATAAGTTCCTTTGTAAGATGGTGATGTTTTATTAACTATAAAACCTGTTCTACTTTTTTCACGTATATCATACTCAAATTCATTAAACTCATTTAAATTAAATAACCTGAATATCTCGCCATCAACTTTGTTTATAGTGTTATCTAAATTTTTACTATTTTTTCTTTTAAATACAAGATTTGTACCTCTTTTTTGTATTTCAGCTATATATTTTTTTGAATATTCTTGTAAATCGTCTAAAAGCTCTGTATGTTTCCTTACGTTAATATCAAACTGTTCAAGATATGTCATAAGAAGCTGGCGTTGAAAAAACATTGTTTCAAACTGCTCAGCATACGTTACAAACATTGAAAGATAACAAGATATTGTAGCCCAAAAACTATTAAAATCAGCGCTATTTTTGTCACGAATTATATACGACGGTATAATTCCATTGGATATTAATTTTTGAAGCAAATTTGAGCACAATTGAGCTGTTAGAAAATTACCAACAGATAAACCAGCAAATATTGTTTTATCAATTACTTCAGTTTTTGTCTCAATTACAGCTACATTACCTTCAACATCTACTGAAACAACCTCAAGTAACCCTGTATTATCTAAACCTTTTCTTTCGTAACGATATTGGATATAAAATACGTTATTATATACACTACCTTTAATAGTTGATATATTACTATTATTCAAGTCATACCATTCTGTATATACAAGACCATCATTACTTACACGAAACTTTTTATCAAAATATCTTGATGAAGTAACACCTATAAGTTCGTCAGTATATTCAGTTAATTCTATATAATTACCTGGTATTGCTATTCTTGACTCCAATAATAACACATCTCCAATTTCAGATAATGTCTGTCCAATTATCATATTACTTCAAGTGTTAAATTATTTGTATTTATTGCTTGATGAAAATCTGTGATTTCTTTTTTTATGTCAGAAAATTTTAATGAAAGACCTTGATAAAAATCAAAAAATGTCTTTCCTTTCTCATCTGAACGTAAATTTATATTGTAATTTTTATTCTTAAAAATGCTTGCAATATTTAAATCATAATCAAGATTACCATCAGCGTCTATGTTTCCACCCAAAATAACAGCTTTCATAGAAAGTATTTCCTGTTTTTCAGTTTCATCATAAATCATAATTTTGATATGATTTGTTTTTATAATTAATGACATATCTATTCGTATTTATATATTAATTCGCCTTGTTCGTTTAAATAATATTTTTCTTCTTTAATAATTAAATCACCGTTTATATCAACGTTTATATCAACATCGTTATCATCAAAAACAGCAACTAATTCACCTTCCAAATATTTTACATTATTTAAAATTTTTGGATAGTCAAGATTTAACTCTATTTCAAAAATTGTAGGTTTACTGACTAAATCATTTTTTGTACTATCTGATTTAGGATAATTTGTTTTTGTTCTTGTAGAAGTTTTAAACCTATTATTTGAAACTTTAGTTGTTGATATATAATTTTGTTTCTTTTCTTGTGGCATAATTATATATTTTGCAAATAATTAGCTTGATAGATAAAATCTATATCGCTTGGATAATATACTGGATTTAGATTTCCTTGAAAATCAAGTATTACTTCACCTTCAAGGTTTAACATTTGAAAACCTCTAACCCTCGGTAATTTATCTCGTGGTATAATTATATCAACATTTGGAAAAAAGTAATTATCAGCTACATATCTAACTCCCTCCGTGTGTTTAACTACATCAAGGATATTATCCCATTCTACATTATTAGTCCAATTCCAAAAACGATAATCAAAAAGTTTATTTACATTTACCTGTATATTTTTACGTAAAATATCAACATTAAACGACTCATCTAAATCACATCTAAACGATATATCTATAGGAAACCACGAAACATTTTGTAATTTTAAACCAACATATCCATAGCCATACTGTTTAGTTTCAATAAGTGATAGATATTTTTCAGATTTTACTAACAAATCATTTAACTCGTTTTCAGTCAAATCAATTCCATTAACTGTAGCAATACCGATTATAACTTGATTTTGGTTGTTGAAACCATAATGGAAACAACGTAAAACATTTGAATTTATTTTAAAAAATACTTGTTCTAAATATGATAAAGTACTTCTTGCATGTAAATTTATTTCTTGTTTTATTCTTTTCCTAAACAAATCATCGTCTTCATAATTACTACCACCTATTGCTTGATATTCATTAATACAATAACTATGACCTTGTGGTATTGGTGTAACTTTATTTGTTGATAGTGCATCTACATTTGTATTTTCACCTTTAGTGTTACTTCTTACTTTTACATAAGTATAACCTATATCAGAAACAGTAACGTCATTTTCAAGTTTAAATATAACACCGTGAGAGCCAGTGAAAGTATGTGTATTTGCGAAATATTTTGTTCCAGGGTTTGCAAAAATTCTTATATACATAGACGACTCTGTTGAAGCACGTCTCGGTGATACACCTCTCAATATAGCTATATTATCAAGATATTCACCATACGCGGAATCTGGAAATATATGCGACTCTATAAGTGCAATATCTTTAAGTACTTTTTGACCTATTTTTGCTGTACCATAAGCAACACCATTTAATACTGACGTTTCACTAATTTTAGTTACTTTATCTGTTTTATTAAATAATGTCTCTACAAATATTTCCTTTAACTCTTCTACTGTATATAATTTTGTTATCATAATAACGCTTGCCTTTGTATTAATTCATCTAATTTAGTGCGAACTGAAAAAGTAACAAAAACATTATCGTTTTCGGTTTTCAATTCGGTAATTTTAAAATCTGTAAATAAATCATCAGTTTCAAATATTTTACTCATATCTCTTACAATAGATGAATATTCAAGATATGATAAATTACTACTGATAATCATTTTTGCATTTATTCCAAGATTTGGATATTCTGGTATATCACCTTTTTTAAGAGAAATTAATGTATTTATTGTTTGTTCTAACGTTTCATCAAAATTAAGTACTTTTAAATCATTATCTACGAATGTTATTTCGTTAAATAAATCTTTTCCATAAATTTTTTTGCCATTTAAAGTATCAAACATTGAAGTAACAAAACCTTGTATAAATTTTTCTTTATATAATTTTATATTTTTAGTTTCATTTACTGAATAATCAATCTCTTTTAAATCATTATAAAGTGATATATCAACCCAATCGTTATCAAATTCTTTATCGTCTAATATTTCATTTGATATATTTTCCAAAGTTTGAAAATCGGCTATTTGATAATCATATTCATAACCATACTTATCGTTATTATTTTCTCTACTTGAACGTAATATTTTGGCTATATTTTTTACAGATAATAACTTACTTCTAAGATTTTCTGCAAAATCATATAATTCAAAAAAATCAACCGTTGTAAAAGTGTCTTTATTTGATTTAAATAAAGCATTTAAATTTTCAGCTTCTTTTATCAATCTTTTATGTTCAAGTAATGAATTTTCATCTAACTGTTCTTCTTTACCACTATAAAAACCTGCAATTTTTAAATAATCATTTTTAAAAAAATCGCTACAGTCTGCAAAATACTTGCTAACATCAAATTTAGTTATATCTGTAAATTTCTGCGCTATTTTTTTCATTATTTAAAATAATTTACTGGATAATTCGTTACGTTCCGCTTTAAACTTATTTAACGCCCTTTCAAGCTGAAATATTGTATTGTTCAAAACAGAATATGTTAATTGATGTTTTATAGAATTTTTATAACCTTCTTTTCCTGTTGGATATACATCTTCAGCTTTTGCAAGTGTTTTAAATGTCAATTGATAATTCCAAAACATATTATTTTCCATACTCTGTGAAAATGACATATCTTCGCATTCAACAAGGTAATTAGCATTAAACGAATGATTATACAAAAATAATAAATAATCTTTATTTTTCTGTGATTTCTTTAATATACTTTCAAGAAGTTTAGTAACACCATAACCTGTTTTTATTGTAGTGTTTAATTCGTTATCGTTTGTTTTTGATTTTAATGTACTACTAAAAGCTGTAGCATTTTCCTGTTTGTTGCCTAAAAGAATACGTATTTTTTTACCAAAAGTACCGTTTATTGATATACTTGTTGGTGCAAATGTATTATTTATCAACGAAACAACAGCAGAATTTGTCTTTTTTACATTAACAAGAGATAATCTGCTTTCATTTATAGACGTTGGCATAACAGGAAATAATAAATTATCAAGTAATTTACCATCTGAATTCATGAGTTCAAGTGTAAATAAATAATACTCAAACTCATCTGGATATAAACTATTTAAAAGTGCTCTTGTAGCGTTTGAAAAAGTTCCTTTTACTACTTTACCTATATCATTTGAAAGTGCTGAAAATTCCATATTATTGCCAATTAATAGTTGCGTAAGGTGTATATGAATAAGTTAATAAACCTGTTAAAAACCACGGGTGAACAATATCTACAAGTTTCTTTATACATTCTTCCATATTACTTGCGTTATTGTAACAGAAATTATAATAAGGGAAAAGATTTATATTTACAGGCGGTACAGATGCTTGAAATAAATTTGGCATTTGTGTCCCAGGTAGCATACCTGGAGCAAGTGCTGCTGCATATACATTAAAACAATTTTGAAATATTATTCTACCGTCTGTATTATAATTCATAGTCATAAACATACTTATAAAAGCGCTTTTTGCTTGCTGATGTGTAGTTGAAGGAAATAATAAATCATTACAATAATCGTCTAATGCATTAGACCATCTAATTGCTGCATCTCGCTGAGAATTTGGGTATATTACAATTCTCATAATATTTTCATACAACTTTTCTTTTATAAGCGGCATATCAGTCTAAATTTGATATTTTACTTTTTATAGTATCAAGTTTATTTTTTATTCTTTCAAAATTTATTTTATTTAAAGGATTACCACTTGGCCCCACGTTTGTTGGTACTACTATATTGTTTATTTCATCTATTAAATCTGAAAGTATATCAACAAGAGTATTTCCTAAAACCATAGGTTCGCTTCCTTTATTATGATTTATTTGCTCCGATTTAACTTCAACAAGTTTATCTTTACAATTTATTTCGTTTTTAAATTCATCTATATAACTAAAACCATTTTCAGCAAGATATTTAATAATTACTTTATCTTCGCTTTTTGAATTTTTTACGTTTAAGATTAATTCTTTATCGGTTTGTATGTTTATTTTTTCAGAAGCGTGGATATTTACTTCTCCTTTTACATAAACATTTAATTTTGACGTGTTTAAATTATTTACTATATTAACATCAACTGAATTATCGTTATTCTGTGACATCATAGAAAAATTTACCTGTCCTGTCTGTGATAATATTTGAGATGTTATTGAATTATTTTCAGACTCTCTATGTATTATTAAACTATTTTCTTCATTATAATCATAATCATCTTCGTCTTTTAATATTGCAATAACTACTATCTTTTCAAATATTGGTATGTTTATCCAAACAACAGCAGAACCTTTATCGCCAGCATGTTCTGGAAATTTTATTTCCTTTATAACATTTTTATCAATTGCAACATCGTAAAATATACCAGCGTTATAGCCACCAAGTATTGTTACTTTATGTGTTCTATAACAATCGTTAATAAATTGCTGTCTATCAATAGTTTCATCAATTGGAATTGTTATGTATCCTATTCCAGATGTAACACCTAATGAAGGTACGCCGATTGGTTTTATTGTTTGATTTATATTCATATTACATAAATTGCTTTCGCTGGAGGAAAAACATAAACACATTTTTATTTACACCCCAACTACCATCTTTTATATCAGTTACCTGCTCAAATTTATTTATATTTTCTTTTTCAAGATATTCTTTAACTGTATATATTTTAACACATCTGTCAAATAATCTACTTTGAGGTGTAGATGTTAAAGCATTACCTGAATTAATTTCACCTTCACTTTTTATCTCAAATCGTTTTTTAAATTGTTTAATTTCATTTTCAGATTTATTATATAAAGTTCTATAATAATCGCATATAATTGATAATATTGTTTCAGCTCTACGTTTGCCTAATTGCTTATTATAACTTTGATTTGCGTGATAATCAGTAGCACCAATCAACACAAAATTAACATTTTTGTAATTATGAGCTTGTTCTGCTATTTTTTTACAATTTGCAAAATTATCACTGATTATTTCTTTAGTTACATTTACTTCATTATTTTTTAAATCATTCATGTTTAAAGAAAGCTCGTCATCTTCACTAAATATATCTTTATCAATACTAAAATATGCAACAATGTTATCTATATTTACCTGCTCATAATCTTTTGAAAGTTTGTTTATGTTATTTTGATTTTCATTGAATTGACCGTAATTTATAAGATTGAAATAAGACAAAGAATTTCTATCTTTTATTTCGTTTTCTACATATTGAGAAACCATACCTCTCGAAACATTCAAAGTTGTTGTACGCTCTATAACGCCATTAGATACTGAAAAATCGTTTGAAACGGAATCCACATAATAATATTCGTCTGTAGGTTTATAATAAATTTTTGTACCTCTTTTTATCGTTCTATTACCGTGTATAGTTATAGTACCACTTCTTGTAAATGGCAAATATGAATTTATATCAATTATATATCTTAAATCTTGTAATGCTTTTTTATTTATATCTTCTTCAGATGATTTCAAGAAAGTAATATAATTTGAAGTAACAGATAAAGGTCTTGACCCCCAAATTTCAGCATATTCTGGAAAATATACGGCTTTAATATAACCAAAATGTGCTGTATTCATTCCAATATAATTACTATTAGGAGTTAATTGATACCAAGAATAAATCTCGTTACTACTCCAAGATAAACTATCATTAATTACATCTGTATCTGAAATTTCAGTTGTTTTTAATGATAAAAATGATTTTCTTGTAAATGGCGGTTTGCGAACAATAAAATAATATTGGTCACCATACGTATCACCAAAAAATTCAACAAATGGCGGTTGGCATATTTTTTGAAAGAAATTATACAAACTTCCTTGTGTAAAAGCTATTGAACTATCATTAACCAATTTGTCTTTTACTTCACTATCAATAAGTACTTTAACTATTTGCCATATACCGGGTGCAAGTTTTGACTCAAGAGTTACTACTTCAGTTGTATTTTGTATTTCTGTAGCATAAACATCAATTTGCGATTTTACTTCCTCAACCCATAAGTAATTAACTATTTCACGCGCAACTGGCTCATAATCTCTATACGCTTGATTTACTGGGTCATAAGATGTTTTATTTTCTGTACCGAGTACTTTACGAATAGATTGTGATACGGTTAAACCTTTATCAACATTCATCATTCCCCGTAAATCACCATTTTTACCAACAAGAAATAATCTTGTTGAATAATCAACATCTTGCAATTCTTCAGGTTTACCTCTCCAAGAGCCAAAACCATATAACCCCCATTTTTCTGGCCCATAAGCATCTGCTGCGTGATGTATAGCATGTATGAGTTTTGACTCAGCGATTGAACATGTTATAGCCCTTACAGCGTCTTCTCTTTTTGCTCCTAATATCTTACATAATTCAACTATTCGTTCTGCATTTTTTGCTTGAATTGGATTTATTTTTAAATTATCAATTTTTATATCTGTATCCTCAATTGATAATTTTTTAAACCTTACTGAATAATCTGGTGTGATATATGCTTCACTATAATTAAATTTTGATTTTACATCTTTTAATTTATAGCCATAAAGAAACGGCGCTGGGTCAACAGCTTGTCCATTCTTTTTTATTGTTAAATGCAAATGAGGCCCTGTTGATGAATTAACCCATTTACCGCTACTATCTTTATAATGACCAGTATTACCTGTATTACATATATGCTGCCCTTTTACTACTTTTTGTCCTTTAGTTACAACAACACTACTTAAATGGCAATAGGATAATGTTATACCATCTCCAACATCTACAGTTACATATATTCCACTCGGTACATATTCATCAAAATTAACAGCAGTGATAACTCCGTCATAAGGCGTATAGCATTTTATACCTTGAACACCTCTTGTACTTATATCAATACCATTATGAAACTTTTTATTTGATTTTTGTATATCCCTTTTACCACGCCAAGGTCTATTACCAAAAATATCAGAAACATTATAAAGATATTTTCGTTCAATAATAGCCACCTGAAATACTATACCGTCTATACTACTCATTTTGATTTTCTTTATTTTCTACTTCTTTAACTGCAATTGCTTCTTCAGAAGTTTTTGTTTCCGATTTATTAGCTTGTTTATTTTTGGACTCAAACAAATATCTTGAACGTCTATCGCCATAATAATCAAACAAACTATCTGGACAAATCTGTATATTTGCTAATTGACGTATTACTGTATCAATTATATTTTTTATTGTTCTCATAGATGGATTAAAAAAACCCATTACTATACCAGTACCGCCACGTCGACCATCTCCAAAAAATCTTCCAGCTGTACTCCAACCATCTTTTAATGCTACGTTTAATACAGATGATACATCTCCGTTTCCCTCAGTTTCATTCATAAATATACCATCTTTAGATGAAGGGTTTGTATATGAATTATAAAAGAAAAACGAACCATCATCAAGTATAAGTTTCATTATATCGCGGCCTTGTAATGTTATTGATATATTATTATATGAAGTTGATACGGTAACGTTATCAATCAAACCTATCATATCAAATACATTACCTGGTAACTGCGACTCATGTAATTCAAAAGATTTTACTATATCTTGCGTTTCAATCTCCAACTTTTCAAACTTTATAAATACTATATCGTTAGTACTTATAGCAACCATTGGAAATTGTACTGTTCTAATTTCTTGTATATCTCTACTACTTGAACCTACAGTCACTCCACTTACCCTATCCAAACTCTTATGTAGTTGAGTTTTTACAACAAGTGAATTATCTGTATGTATTATATCTTTTCTATTATAATCCCAACTTTTATATGCTCTTTCATTATCCGATAATTCGTAAAATTCCTCAGCTGGTATGCTCGGTAATTCAATTGAAAAATTTCCGCCAGTTGGCGATACATTTATTTTTGCATTCTGAATAAATTTTGATAAATTTATTATTTTACCGATAACAACTTCATCTTCACCTTTTGAATTAATTCTTAAATCGTGAAGTGCTTTACACCATACATAACAAGAAATTTCTGGATAGCCTTTTATAACCTCATCTTTACGAAATTCTGGATTGTTTAATATTTTGCTTACCTCTTTACCTACAAACGAATTATAATCTTCTTCTTTAACAAATTTCTGCTCGTTTGATATTAAAAAAGTTTTTACATTACTTTTAGTTATATATAATGTAGCTGGCGGGTGTATTTCAGTTGTTTCTTTTATGTCATCTGCTGAATTTAAACCTAAATCATTTTTTT
>ENA-OOPM01000021-OOPM01000021.1-human-oral-metagenome-genome-assembly--contig:-NODE-21-length-12601-cov-2.739057_pt1 | contig 12601 bp, 8 predicted proteins | sample MGYA00245296_ERZ501134 | MGnify/ENA primary metagenome ERZ501134 (study PRJEB25959, sample SAMN05335052) | human oral metagenome | host: human-associated | place: USA: California | collected 2014-05-20...
TTTTTTGACATTAAGGTGAAAACAATAGCCATTCCTCCTCCCAATGAGTAAATGAAAGAGCAAGAGAAATGGTTCTAACCCAAGAGAAATGGAATATCACTACATGACTCAAGACGGCTTCGACCGTCTAATGGATGAAATTAGTCGTCTGGAAAGGGAGGAGCGTCCTGCCATAGCCCAAGCAATTGCTGAGGCTCGGGACAAAGGAGACCTCTCAGAAAATGCGGAGTATGACGCTGCTCGCGAAGCTCAAGGGCTGCTCGAAGCAAAGATTTCGCAACTTAAAACGCAAGCTGCCAACACACGTATTATAGACGAAAGTACGATCGATACTAGCAAGGTGCAACTACTAACCAAGGTAAAAGTAAAGCGCCTTGATGACAATTCTATTATAGAATACACGATTGTGCCCGAAATAGATGCCAACTTCAAAGAACGGAAACTCTCCGTTACTGCCCCTATCGCCCGAGGGCTTATCGGGAAAAAGGTAGGAGAGATAGCCGAAGTACAAGTACCTATAGGGCTTCTTCGCTTCGAAATTTTGGAGATCTCTATCTAAGGGTCTCACTCCGTAAGATTACAAATTGGTAATAAGCTATGAGTTCGATTTTTTCTCGGATTATTGCAGGAGAGATACCTTGTTATAAGGTGGCAGAAGACGAGCGTCATTTTGCATTCCTAGACATCAATCCTAAGGCCATAGGGCACACACTTGTAGTTCCTAAGCAAGAAGTCGATTACATATTCGACCTCGATGATGAGAGTACGGCTGCCCTCCAGCTATTTGCCAAAAAGGTAGCAAAAGCCATTGGCGAGGCTATTCCATGTCGCAAGGTAGGTTCTTTTGTATTGGGATTAGATGTTCCCCATGCACATATCCACCTCATACCCCTACAAGACGAATCGAGCGTAAATTTTGCCTCGGGGCAGCACCTCTCACTAAGTAGCGAAGAGATGCAACGTATTGCAGACAGTATAGCACAAAAGATCAAATAAAGAAGAAACGAACCAAGCAGGAGCCCCTCCTCCTCTAAAGGCAAATCTGCCCTATCCTATCACTCCCATACAAGTTTTATTATTTGTATGGGAGTTCTTTTTTTAGTCAAAGAGATTTTCGAAGAATAGTTTAGATATAAAACACTTTAGAAAGCAAGAGATAAGCAAGCAAAGGGAGCTATTATAGAGTTTCAAAAACATTTCTTCTACAAAAAGGCCATTATAAAGAAAAAACTCCTATCTTTGCTAGGGAAAGATTGTATGTAATGAATTTTTTCGATTTTGACTTTGCGGACGAAGTCCTAGACGGACTGGATGCCATGAATTTTTCAGAGCCAACCCCCATACAAGAGGCGACCATTCCACCTCTTTTGGAGGGGCGAGATCTTCTTGGATGTGCCCAAACGGGTACTGGCAAAACGGCAGCTTATCTTCTTCCCATCATTAATCGAATCTATTTAGGCGAGTTCGAAGAGGGGTATATCAAGGCTATCGTAATGGCACCTACACGAGAATTAGCGCAACAAATAGATCAGCAAATTACGGGATTTGGATACTTTGTTTCTATCTCCTCTCTCGCCATATATGGGGGGACTGATGGATCAGCTTGGGCACAAGCTCAACGGGGAGCCGAACGAGGGACAGACATTGTCGTAGCCACCCCGGGTAGACTAATCTCCATGCTAAATCTACAAGCTGCAGATATATCTCACACCTCTTATTTTGTTATTGATGAGGCAGATAGAATGCTTGATATGGGTTTCTATGATGATATAATGAGCATCTGCAGACGTCTACCCAAGACCTGTCAAATTGCACTCTTCTCGGCCACAATGCCTCCCAAGATAGAGGAACTCGCTCGTAGTATTCTTAAAGATCCGGTACACGTTGCCATCGCAATATCCAAACCTCCCGAGGCCATTCTACAGAGTGCCTATATCTGCTACGAAGCACAAAAATTACCCATTGTTACAGATCTCTTGTCCTCAATGTCTGAAGAGAAAGCAACCAAAACGGTGGTATTCTCATCTTCAAAGCTCAAGGTACATCAGCTCGCTACCGCTCTAAAAAGCAGAGGGGTAAATGTTGCAGAAATGCACTCGGACCTCGACCAAACAACGAGAGAACAGGTGATGCGCGACTTCAAAACGGGTTATATAGAGGTACTTGTAGCTACAGATATTGTAGCCAGGGGTATTGACATTGATGACATCAAGGTGGTAATCAATTACGATATGCCTCATGATCCCGAAGACTATGTACACCGTATCGGACGTACGGCAAGAGGGACTGACGGAAGAGGCGTTGCTATCACCCTTGTCAACGAAGAAGAACAACGTAGCTTTGCTGCTTTAGAACACTTCCTAGGATACTCGATATACAAAGTTCCCATAGGGTCGGAGTATGGAGAAGCTCCTAAGTACTCTCCAAAAACATCTCAAAGGCGTTACAATAACGGAGGGAATAGACGTCGTTCGAAGGGAGAAAAGCAAGCCAAAAGGTCTTCTAACGAAAAACAAAAACAGATGCAGTCTGAAAACGGGACAACCCTCAAAGGACGGGTTTCGCACCGCTCCAGAAAACCCTTTTTCAGAAAAAAGCAATCTAAGGGGGAACAATAAACACTATTATCTCTATTGCCAATAATGAAGAAATCAATGAAAGAACCCATATTACTCAGTGAAGTCTCATCTGGGACAAAGGTTGGACAAACAAAAAGCCAGATCATTGCATATTGTATCGAACATGGTCCTTCTACCATTACCGACCTCGCACATCATTTGATGCTCAGCACGCCTACCGTTACTAAGTTCATCACAGAGCTTGAGAACAAAAAGTGCATTGCCAACTATGGCAAGCTAGAGACTAATGGAGGGCGTTATCCCTACATCTATGGGTTACACCCTGAAGCAGGGATATTCATCGGAGTAGATGTACAGCACGATCGTATCCATATTGGGCTTATGAATCTAGTGGGAGACATCCTTCTACAAGACTACGACATCCCTTACACGCTAAGTGATACCCCGGAAGCTCTCAGCGAGCTTTGCAACCTGATTCGCTCCTTTATCTCGGAACATAAGATTGACACGAGCAACCTACTCAATATCAATGTCAATATGCCGGGGCGTATCAACTCTCTAACAGGGCATAGCTACACCTTCTTCCAACAGCTACAAAAAGAAACATCGCTCGCAGAGATTCTCAATAAAGAACTAGGCTTTAATGTTTCGTTGGACAACGATACACGAGGCATGGCTTACGGAGAATATACGCAAGGGGTAACAGCAGGCTCTGATGCTAAGAATGTTCTCTACCTCAATCTAAGCTGGGGACTTGGGCTTGGTATTATCCTCGATGGTAAAATCTATACAGGTAAATCCGGTTTCAGTGGCGAGTTTGGGCATATGAGCATCTTCGACAATGAGATACTTTGCCCTTGTGGTAAGAAAGGCTGTATGCAAACCGAGATTGGCGGACTCGCGCTCCATCGCGTACTCACCCAACGTATTGCTGCAGGAGAGGTATCTGTGCTTTCTGAGCTCTACAACAAAGGGCAGAATATCACACTGTCCGACATCATCGATGCCATCAATCATGAGGATGTACTTTGCCTCGAAGTTCTCGATTCGATTGGACGCAAACTAGGTAGACAACTTGCAGGACTCATCAATATCTTCAACCCCGAAGTAGTGATTTTGGGAGGAGCTTTGGCAGCAACAGGCGAGTTCTTACGCCTCCCCGTTGAGACTATTGTACGTACCTATACACTCAATGTTGTAAGTAACGATACATCTATCAAGATTGCCACTCTCGGAAAAGAAGCCGGGCTTATTGGCTCTTGCATGATGGCTCGCTCTCGCCGCTTTGGCAAAACAAACTAATCTAAAAACAGAGGGGAGGATAAAAATTTCTTCCCCTCCGATTTCCTCTCCCTCTTGTTGCATATTTCGCAAGAATAGTGTTACTTTGCACCAGAGAGGGAGGAATAGTCTACCAAGACTGCTCTCTCTCTGAGGAATATAAAACTAGATCACGATTGCCTATCGAAACATTGCTACTCTTTAATTATTAGAAGATCATAGCAATATGAAAGATATAAAGCTGAGATCAGACGATGAGTTGATCTCACTCTATGTTGAAGGTTGCAACGAAGCCTTCGATGCACTTATCGACAGATATGACGGTGAGTTGCTTTCTTATATACGTCTACAAGTAGGCGATAGCGATGTGGCAGATGACCTATTCCAAGATACTTTTATCAAGGTTATTCATGTGCTCCGTGCCGGTACCTATCAGATGCAAGGCAAGTTCCGCCAGTGGCTGTTTAGGGTCGCTCGTAACATGGTGATAGACTATTTTAGACGCATCAAGGCACAGCATGTTGTCTCGATTCATGACGAAAATTTCGCGAAGAGTATCTTGATAGACTTCCCTACCCTAGCCCTAATATAGAGGAGCAGTTGGTGGAGCGAAATCGCAGAGATCTATTACACTCTTGTGTGGCACGTCTCCCAAAAGAACAGCGAGACATACTCATCTTGCGCTACCATAAAGATATGAGTTTCAAGGAGATTGCCGATTATACTGGAGTCAGTATCAATACGGCATTGGGGCGAATGCGTTATGCTCTTATGAACTTGCGCAAGATGGCACCTCGTCAAGCCTTTGATTAAAACAGCCAGACTCCTTACAAAAGCCTAAAGCACTCTCCCTCCAGTCGGGAGGAAACAAAAAAGCTTTCATAAGGAGTTTTGTGTTTTTTAAGCACCACTATTTAGATTTTGTATTGTACATTTGCAGGGAAATAGTATCGATGGATCTACATTAGGAGACATAAAGTTTTCCTTGTCCTTGTAGAAAGAATCGTCCCTTTTTCTGAACTAATCGCTAAGTAAAACTTCCTCCTCTAGGAAAGTGATTTATTTTCGAGTTTCGTAAGTTTTTGGAATTGATTGATTCTCCATCGTAGCCAATCATATATTTATCATCTCCATAGTCTACATGATCTTTTGAGATAAGGAGAAAAGACTAAAGGAGCATAAAAGCAAAATAGCAGAAGGTAATACACACGATGCAAACAAAGTACACTATTGTATCTCTTGATGGCAAAACAGACGAAGAGCTACGCGCTATCGCCCAAGAATTAGGGATGAAAGACCTCCCCTCGGGCAGAGATAAACTCATTTATGCCATTCTAGACTTCCAGGCAGAACTCCAGGCAGAAGTTGGAAAAGAACAAGGAAAATCTAAAGCAGACCGGGGTAACTCTAAGCGTCCCGATACAGGCAATACAAATACAACAGAGGGGAAGTCCTCTTCTCAATCTAAGGAGAAAGATCGCTCCAGTACCCCCAAGGGGGCAGAAAGGACCTCTACAAATAGCTCCACAACTCCCAAGCAGAAGAGTCTCTTCTCTCCGGACATGGACGACGAAGCGCGAAAAAAAGCCATCGAAGCTGCCTCAGCCGAGAGCGCAAGTCATCTAGCAGGAAATATTAAGACGGAAAGCTCCTCAATCCATCCGGCCTTACTCTCTTCCAGCTCCATCCCGGAAGAAATAGCTTCAACCATCAAAAACGAAGATACATACCCCAAGGGGTCGGCAGCCATCCTCCCCGACACTCCGGCAGCCAAAGAGCCTCAAGAGTCGAATTCTCCGAATAAACCCACTCAAATGGTATTCACTAATGCCAATGCCAAAGACTCCCTCCTCGACTCTATTATGCCGCTAATTACCCCTACAAAGGGTACAAATGGAGAGAAGCCTGCAGCTCCTCAAGAGCGCAAAGGGCAGAAAAATGCAGAAAGGAGCAACCGTAATCAGCAAAATCGCCAAGATAAAGCGGGAAAAACAGAGAGCCACGGCGAAGAAGAAACCCCTCTATACAATTTCGAAGGAATGCTTCCTTGCATTGGAGTATTGGAGGTTATGCCCGATGGATACGGCTTCTTGCGTAGTGCCGATTACAACTACCTCTCCTCGCCGGATGACATATACCTCTCACAACAGCAGATCAAGACCTATGGGTTAAAGTCGGGAGATGTGGTAGAGGGAACCATCTATCCTCCTCAAGATGGAGAGAAATATTTCCCCTTTGCTTCTCTTGAGAAGGTGAATGGGAAGCTCCCGTCGGAGATTTTAGACAGAGTGCCGTTTGACCACTTAACTCCGCTTTTCCCCGAAGAAAAATTCAAGCTCGAAAGTCTTGATGTGGCAGGCGTATTCGATAAAACAGCCATGCGCATTGTAGATCTATTCTGCCCCATAGGTAAGGGGCAACGTGGGCTTATCGTATCCCAGCCTAAGACGGGTAAGACAATGCTTCTAAAGGACATTGCCAATGCCATTGCAGCCAATCATCCCGAAGTCTATGAGATCATATTGCTCATTGATGAGCGTCCTGAAGAGGTTACAGATATGGCTCGCAACGTTAATGCCGAGGTTATCGCCTCCACCTTTGATGAGCCGGCCGAGCGTCATGTAAAGATTGCAGAAATCGTGCTAAGCAAGGCAAAACGTATGGTGGAATGTGGGCATGATGTCGTAATCTTACTAGACTCAATCACGCGCCTTGCCCGAGCATACAATACTGTGCAACCGGCCTCCGGCAAAGTCCTCTCAGGGGGTGTTGATGCGAATGCTCTACAAAAGCCTAAACGATTCTTTGGTGCGGCTCGTAATATTGAACACGGAGGGAGCCTCACGATCCTCGCAACAGCCCTCACCGATACAGGCTCCAAGATGGACGAAGTGATCTTCGAAGAGTTTAAGGGAACAGGGAATATGGAGTTGCAACTCGACAGAAGAATTGCCAATAAACGCCTCTTCCCAGCTATGGACATTATGTCGAGTAGCACCCGCCGAGATGATCTTCTTCTCGATCCTGTAACCCTCAATCGCATGTGGATCTTGCGGAAATATCTATCGGATATGAATCCCATCGAAGCTATGGAATTCGTTAAACAACGTATTGAATCTACGGATTCAAATCTTGAGTTCTTAGCATCGATGAATAGCTAAAAAGGCCATAGTTCAATGGTTTATAAGTACCTTCTCTCCAGATAGGAGTGGAGGTACTTTTTTGTTATGGGGAGTTCTTTTTAAGGAGACAACCTCCCCGCTCAACAAGATAAAGTGACACTTAATTGTTCGATTGAGGGAGCAATTATTTGGGAGTACCCTACTTTATTCACAAAAGACAGGCCTTAGTCTCATTTTTATTTGCTTAATTTGTAAGCGAATTGAGAGAGGATCCCTATACGTTGTAGGGTTGCCTCATCAAAGGAATGCGTATGGAAGATACTAACTTGATGCCCCAAGAGAAAAACCTCAACACTACAGCACCCGATGCTGCTGAGGCTACTACTCCCGAAGCTCCCGAAAAGAGAGCTGACCACTCCACTGAGAGTCCTGCTTACAAAACTTTCTCTTACGAGGAAATCGAAGCGATGACTTGTCCTCAGATTGTAGATGCAATTGCACTGATGTCTCAATCTGAAGTTTTACCCTCTCGCCGTGATGTTGATGCCCTAAAAAAGGGATTTGACAGAAAGAAAAGTGCATACGAACGCGCAGAGACAGACGAAGCTAAAGCCCAACTCGAAGAGGCAAAATTACACGAGAGTCGCTTACACGATATCCTGGAGACCTACCGACTTCGCTACCAACAAAACCTAGAGGAAGAGCGAAAGAAGCAGGAAGAGAACTACGAACTCAAGCGTCAACTCATCGAGACTTTGCGCTCCATCGTTTCAAGTCAAGACGACTTTTCGACCATCCGTACACAATACTACGAACTAGAGGAGAAGTGGAAGAGCATTGGCCAAGTGCCCGAGGCAAAGTACAACGATCTCCAAGCCGAGTATAGTAGATTGCGCGAAGAGTACTACGACCTTCGTCAGATGAACGAAGAGAGCCGCGCTTACGACTTCCGCAAAAATCTCGAAGCAAAACAAGACCTCATAGCTCAAGCCGAGGAGCTCAGCACTCGTGAGGACATCATAGAGGCGTGCAAGGAGCTACAGCAACTACACCGCGAGTGGAAAGAAATCGGCCCTGTAGAAAAGTCTATGCGTGAGGAGATTTGGGCTAGATTCAACGAGCTATCTCACGATCTAAATAGGCGTCGTCAAGAGTTTTTCGACAACCGAAATGCCCAAGAAGAGGCCAATCTCTCCGCAAAACAGGAGATCTGCTTGGCAATAGAGTCGCTACCCATCGATTCGTTCAATAACGCTTCAAAATGGAAGAGTGCCACCGAACAAGTGCTCAAGCTACAGGAGCAATGGAAAGAAACCGGGCACGCTCCACGCAGTGAAAGCAATGAGATCTATAAGCGTTTTAGATCGGCTTGCAATTTCTTCTTTGATACAAAGGCTCAATTCTTCCAGACCCTACGTGAACAATACGATCAGGCTGATGCCACCAAGCGCAAGATCATAGAAGAGGCAGAGTCTCTTGCCACCAGTACGGATTGGAACAAGACGGCTAAAAGGCTCAAAGAGCTACAAGAGGAATGGAGAAAGGCAGGACGTTCGTCCAAGCGCGTAGGCGATGAACTTTGGGCTCGCTTCCGCACAGCATGCGATACCTTCTTCGAAGCTCGTAAGAAACAAGGCAATGCACGCAATACAGAGCAGGTGGCTTGCCTAAAGGAGAAGCGTGAAATCATTAGTAAAATTGAAGCACTAACAGAAGAGGAAGGCACTCCGCAAGAAGAAATGCGCAGCAAACTTAACGCCCTTATGGAGCGTTTCAATGCTGTGGGGCATGTGCCTTATCGCGATAAAGAAAAGGTGTACAACGCCTACTATCGTGCCGTAGACAAAGTGTACGAAAAGTTCCAAATGGAGCGCAATCAGCGCCGTCTCGAAGCCTTTGCCTCGGATATAGACAGCATGGGTGGAGACCTTAAGAAGCTAGAGGATGGGCTAGAAAGACTCTACCGCACTCGCGAACGCATGTCCAAGGAGCTGCAAACCTCTACCGGCAATCTAGATCTCTTCTCGGTATCGTCTAAATGGGGCGACTCCGTGATGCGAGATATAGAGCAAAAGCAACAACGCTTGAAACGAGATCTAGCCTCTGTGGGCGAAAAGATCCGTCTACTCCAAGAAGCGGTGAAGGAAGCACGTGCAGAGAACAAATAAGATCCTCTTGTTACTACTCCGATCAATTCACGAATAACGATTAATTATGTCACTCAAAGGAGGTCTATTCGGCCTCGTTTGAGTGGCTTTTTTATTCTAAAAAGGAAATGAACTTGCAAGAAGAGGGGCAACACAAAGAGCGACTTCTAATTACAGGAGCAACAGGTTTTATCGGCAAATACATCCTAGAAAAAGCTATAGAACTGGGGTTTGACGTATGGGTGGCAGTACGCAAAGAGAGTGCAAGAGAGCGCTTCGAGGGGCTACCTATCCATCTCTTGGAAGTTGATTTCTACTCTGTGGATCAGATGGCGCAGCAGTTTGCGAAGATTCCTCTCTCGCTATCTACAGAAGCTCCTTTTCGCTACGTTATCCATAACGCAGGTCTTACCAAGACGCCCCATAAGAAAGAATTTCAGGAGGTCAATGCCGAACATACACGCCGTCTACTAGAGGCTCTTGAGCGCATGCCTGCCCTACCCGAGAGATTCGTATTGATGAGCAGTATGGGCAGCTATGGAAAGAATCGTAGCCATCACCCCTTGGACGCCTCCATGCCACACGAGCCAAATACGCTCTACGGGAAGAGCAAACTCCTAGCCGAGCACTATGTGCGCCAATCGGACTTTCGCTACACCATCCTCAATCCTACTGGGGTATATGGTTTTGGCGACCAAGACTATTGGCTCTCCATCGATACCATGAAAAAGGGCTGGAGTTTTCTATCAGGACGCAAACATCAACAACTCTCATTTGTGTACGTGCGAGACTTAGTGCAAGCTCTATTCCTCGTAATGACCCATCCCGAAGCCGAAGGAAGAAATTATCTAGTTTCGGATGGTCAAACGTACGACGACCACGACTTCACCCTTTTCGCATCAAAGCACATCCACCGCAAAGTGCACGAAGTTCGAGTTCCCCTCAGCATCATATATATAGCATGTATTTTGGGAGAACTCTATGGAAAACTCACGGGGCATCCCATTGCACTAAACCTGGATAAATACCCCATCCTTAAGCAACGCAATTGGCAGTGCAATATTGCTCCTCTTCTAGCCTTAGGGTATCGCCCCCAATACGATCTAGCCAAGGGGCTTGCCGAAGCATTCGCACTTGCCAAGGAGAAGGAGGGACGCTAAAACTCAGCCGTCGGAGGGCACTTTCCACCCAATCCTCCAACAGACAACTCCACCTAGGGTAGAAAGGATAAAAACCCTGCCCTAAAAGTATAAATTTATAGGCTGATAATTCACCGATTATCAGCCTATTTTTGTATCCATTTCTGCTTAGAATCCCTCCCAAAACCACCCTAGACAAAAACAGATTACCACCTAATCAATACAGAGTTGTGAAAAGAACACCCACCTAGCCAAGTAAACAGGTTGATTTTGATAGTATTTTATCTTAAAAATATTCAACTAAAAAGATTTGATTTATAGGCCAAAAATGACTATCTTTGGGTGGCATAATTTCTTATCAAAAAATGAGAATGCAACAACAGGATTGGAGCGTCTATACAAGAGAACTGGGGGAGAAAATTAATGTTGTACTTGAGGAGAGAGGCTGGGAAAAGACTATCCCTCAAAAAGACAAGAATCTACTTCCTCTATTTCGTCATCTCACTATTGCTATTAATAGTTTTCTAGAGTCTGATGAGTCTGAACTTTTTATCAAAATACCAGTAGAGAAACTTGCATTCAAAACGGGGAAAAATGATCACCAAAAAGAGAAGGATACCCACAACTTACTCTCCGGGACAGTGCTAGGATGTCTTGCAACAGCAACCTCAGTAGTATTCAAAAAGAATATTCACCCCAATATTCAGAGCCACATACTGGGAGATGATGCAAAGTTTAAAGAGGGTGATACATTCTGCTGTCGCAATCTGAGAGAAGATAGAAAATATATTTATGCAAGAGCAGTAAAGGAAGATGTATCGAAGCCTCTAAGACTCAATTTTGGAAGGGAAACAAACTCTGCTATAATCCGGAAGAAATGTTCAATAACTATTGTGATCAAGATAGTTTCATTCGCATTTCCGATATACCTTCTCAAATAAGAAATGGGTTCAACAAGATCGAAAAAGCCGTTGCTCTTGTTGATAACCTACCTTCATTAAATCAGGAATATAATAGTGCAACTTTGGTTGTTGCATATACACCCGAGAATGCAATGATCCCAATAGACGATACGCTCCTACCTCTACCATACAAATATTCAAATGAATTTATCGCAAAAGAATCTTCTAAAGAAATTCTCGCTTTTGTAGGAGACAAGACCTATCAGAAGAACATACAGAGCATATACAATAGGGAAGCTAAGAAGCTTCTCTTCATCGGCTCAGAGTTTCCTTACAGTAAAGTTCACCAGCCTAAATGTTACAAACTTTCCTATAGAGAACTTCACGAATATATCGGTCAAAAGAATGTTTTTACATTCCCCAAGAGCTGCATTCTTGAATTCCCCTGGTTAGAAAGAGCGAAGAATGAATTAGAGAAAATCCTAAGTGATTATGATAATAGTACCATAGAACCCATACTCAAGAAAAAAATTATCAACTATGCTCTCGCTCATATGACTAGTCCAGATTTCGACAATGAAACCCTTCGGAGGATACAAGAAGAGTATGATGAGTATTGGTTGTATAATGTAACTGGGTCAAGTCTCCTTGAAGAAGGTTTAGGAGATCGTATTCTTGGTTGGTTACAGAGCCTATCTTTTGAGGGAGAAGTAAACCCTAAAAAAGCTTGGTTTGATGAAAACAAAACCGAGAAGGCTATATTTATTCCTCATACGAGACATATCCCTAAAAAGTTAATCAAAAAACGTCTAGGAGAGGGCAATCCATTTGTAATTGGAACTCTCTCAATCTTTAATAATGACATCTCTTCTTCTGCTCTTGGGTATATCCTTCGTCATCAAATAAACCCTCAAATCACAGTTTTGTATTACAAAGAGATTGAAGCTAGTAGAAGCTTTGCTCTTAAACGTTACATTGAAAGTGAAGATAAAATTTATCGTTCGGAGCTCCGTAAGAACTGGACATTGGCCTGGAGCAATCAGACTCAAGAACTATCCAATGAAATCTCTTATAATGAGGATGACCTGCAAAAACTTCTAGATGAAAGCGATTATGCAAGTAATAGGCTAACTGAAGCTCAAGTGTTTGAAATAACTTGTGTTGACGGAAGTTCGTTTACCACGCAGGGTGATATTTTGCTTTGGAATGGAGGAAAAGGATCTTGGGATAGATGTTCTTTGGGAGATGAAGATTTACAGGAAGAAATGCGACACCTTATAAGGTACTACAAACAACCCCAGAACTTCGGCTCTTTTATTGAAAAGAATCGTAGGGAGACTATTGAGCATTACTCCAAACTATGGCAAGAACGATTCAGGGAAGAAGTTAGAACTCAACTAGTCCAAAAAGAAGAGAAAGTGATTCTCAAAG
>ENA-OOPM01000023-OOPM01000023.1-human-oral-metagenome-genome-assembly--contig:-NODE-23-length-12074-cov-7.699674_pt1 | contig 12074 bp, 26 predicted proteins | sample MGYA00245296_ERZ501134 | MGnify/ENA primary metagenome ERZ501134 (study PRJEB25959, sample SAMN05335052) | human oral metagenome | host: human-associated | place: USA: California | collected 2014-05-20...
AAAAATGGAAGTAACAGTAGTATGCTTACGGTCGTAAGCTAGAACCAGACGAACAAATTATTGTTCCAGCAAATCATCGTTTCTATAATGTGCTGGACGGTATTGCAAATGAAATACTCGACAAAGAGGAGGGAGTAGCTTAATGAAACTACTTACTAAATTCAAACTCAAACATGAACGCTTTTTTAAGGTAATCAACCTTGACTGGAGAGAGGTCGCAGTCGAGCTTATGAATGACCTGAACGAAGAGCGCAAGCGTCGCTTTATGACAGAGCAAGAAAACTACGATTTGAAGCAGGAGCTTGCTGCCTACAAGTACAAAGAAAACTTTGATATCAAGGCTAGACTGCAAGGAGAAATGTAGATGTACATTATATCGATCCATGTTAAAAATGCTGAAACTGGAAACGAGGATTTCAGTTTGATTGGAAGAGACTTTTTGCCAATTGGCAAGCAAGATTATTCGGCTACTGTTTTCGAGACTAAGGAAGAAGCTATTGCTTATTTGAAATCAGCTTCATACGAAGCTGCGGGAGTTTATGGAAATGACTGGGAATTTCAAGACAAGACTTCTTCTGGAGTGGAATCCCGTTGTCGAATTTGGAAAGTCGGAGAATAAAGAAAAAAGGAGAACAATATGTTTAAAGCACTAAAAACAATCAAAAAATCAAACAACTTCAGAAAGAAATGCACGCTTTCAGCCTTGCCTTTCTAGCTCTGCAAGATATTGGCTTAATGCCAGAAACCGAAAAAGGCAAGGCGAAGGCTCAAACTATGCACGATGTAAGCCACATGATCAAGGACATCCTGGAAGGCAAGTCACTAGATGAAGCCATGGGACGCTTGAATATCGTGGTCGAAGTCAAGGAAGATGAGGAGCAAGAAGAAGATGACGATATCAGAGATTGAGAATAAGCTCTATCCGAGCGTATCCGTCAACGAACGCAAGCGCCTCAACTGGTACAAAAAGAATGACATCAAGAAGTACCTGAAGGAAGTTTCTAAACTTTGGAGAAAGTACGAGGACCGACTAGATGGACGGATTGTTTAACTACGACAGGGACATGATGGAACTACCTGAAGAGCGAGAAGAACTCGACCCAGAGTTGTATGTATATATTGGCTGTGGCCAATGGCGCTATGTGGGTGACGAAATTTAAAAACGGAAGGGAGCACACATGATCAGTAGAGAAATGGATGAATTAGAAAGATATGTATTTAATTACATCAACAATAATGGAACATTTGAAAAACCAGCTCAATCTAAAAATATTCGTAGGGATTACAACCTATCAGAGCGAAGATTAAAAATGATTGTCGAGAGTTTAAGAGTGAATTTCGGACATCCTATTGTCGCTCTTAAAACAAATCCTTACGGGTATTATATACCTAAAAAACCTAAAAACGAAGAAGAAAGGCAAGCTGGACTTGCTCCATATAAAAGACAAATATTGACTGAACAAAGAACTTTGTCAGTTGTCATGGCTGTGGATCTAGAGAAGTATTGGAAGTTAGAGCATGATTAAAGAACTAATCGAAGAAAACGACCGATGGCGCTCTGACTACATACATCTTGGAGTTGAACTCGGAGAAATTATCAACGAACAACAAGATATTATTGTAAAACTAAAAAACGAAAACAAACGCTTGAAGCGTGAAAATTGGAATCTTAAGAAAACGAAAGGTAGAAGAAAATGACGCATATAGACAACAAAGGGAAGTCATTTATAAGAGCAGAGGTATCTGAGAAACAAAAAGAATACATCGGACTTCTTGCTAAGTTAAGAGGTGTGACAACGCAAGAACTTCTAGGCCAAGTTGTAGAACGTTTTATTGACAGAAATTTGCAACTTATTCAAGACTACAATAATGAATTAGATACCTTAAACAGTAACGCTAGTCGCAGAATTAACATGAACTCATAGGAGAAAATAAAATGACAAACGAACTAACACAAAAACAAATCACATCACCAGTAGCTGCACGCATCCAAGAAATGCAGAAAGAAGGGTTGATGATTGCTCAAAATTATAGCGTGAGTAACGCTCTAAGCTCAGCTTACTACGCACTTAAAAATTCAGCGAGTGGGAACTTTGCTAGAAAAATGCACACCTGAAAGCGTGTATAATGCCTTGCTTGATATGGTCACACAAGGTCTAAGCCCTGCTAAGACACAATGCTACTTCATTCCTTACGGGAATACGGTTAAATTAAACCGTTCATACTTCGGAACCATGAAGGTCGTTAAACAGTTACCTGAAGTAAAAGACATCTACGCTCAGATTATTTTTGAAGGCGACGAATTTGAAGTTGAAAACGTGGACGGGCGCTGGAAATTTGTCAGTCACAAGTCTAGCTGGAAGAACCAAGATAACCCTATCGAGGGCGCTTACTGTGTGATTGAGAAAACGGACGGGGAAAAAATCCTCACGATCATGACCAAGAAAGAAATTGATAAGTCCTGGGCGCAATCACGAAACGGAAGCGTTCAGAAAAACTTCCCTCAAGAAATGGCCAAGCGCACGGTTATCAATCGTGCTGCCAAACAATTCTTTAACACATCGGACGACAATGACTTGTTTATCGATGCCGTCAATCGAACTACCGAGAACGAGTTCGAGAATGAGCGAAGCGTTAAAGATATCACTCCAAGCGAACCAGTAGAAATGCTTGATGCTATCATGGGCGAGGTGGTCGAATCTGAAGAAGTGACAGAGGTTCAGGAACCTGAAAAACCTAAAAAAGCACCTCGTAAGAAAAAAGAGGTCATTGAGCCTGAAGTGACAACCACTGATACAAACTCCCCTGCTGAGGAAACTCCAAACTTCGACGAGGAAACGGGCGAGGCTTTTGAAGAAATCAGCTTGCTAGAAGGTAACACTATCAACATTAAGGAGTAGGACTCATGGAAAAACTAACACAAGAGAACTACTACCAAGACACGAGCTGGTTGACCAATTCACGCTTCAAACGTTATCAGCAATGCCAAGCGAAGGCTTTTGCTCTTGATAGTGGCCAATGGGTAGAAGAGAGGGACGAGACACCTCTCCTACTCGGTAACTACGTTCATAGTTACTTTGAAAGCGAAGAAGCACACAAGCAGTTCATGGCCGAGAATGGCGAGAAGCTACTAGCTAAGACTGGCAAGAACAAAGGAAACCTCAAATCTGACTTTGTAATTGGCGACAAGATGATTGAGAGCCTGAAAGATGATGAAGGCTTCAACCGTCTGTACCATGGCTACTCATCGGACGAAGTTCAAAAAGAATTGATTGTCTATGGCGAAATCGAAGGCGTACCAGTCAAAGGTAAGCTAGACAGTGTCAATCTAAGTCGTGGCTACTTTGTGGATTTAAAGACTATGAAATCTATCTACTCCGAAGAATGGAGCGCAGAACTCAAGAAGAAAGTGCCCGCTGCAGTCAATAACATTTTGAATTTTGGGTATCACGGACAACTTGGTCTGTATCGTGAACTATTAAAACAGATGACTGGTAAGGACTTTAGACCTTACATCGTAGCAGTCAGTAAGGAAGCCGTTCCAGACCGTGAAATCTTGAAGATTGATGATGAATGGCTTAACGAAGGTTTAGACAAAATCAAGTCTGAAATCGTCGAAGTTTGGGACGTGATTCAAGGCAAACAGAAACCTAAGAAGTGCGGTCATTGTGACTATTGCAGAAGTCAGAAGAAACTAGATGCAGTCGTTACTCTGAACGACTTGATTGAAATGTAAACAAATTAAACAAGCCGTGCATTCTTGTAAAACTGCGAACTAGAAAGCGTCAATCGGTCATGTGACCTTGGACGAGCGACTGCCCGTATTTAGCCAAACTCACAAAGGCAGTCGCATTTTTTAGAGATATGAGCTTAAAAACAGGTGATTTTGTGAAAGTTTTGAAGAATGGAGAATTTTTTAAAATCGTACAAATCAAAAAAATATACGGAGACTGTATTGAAACCAGTCACGGACTTTATAACAGAACTACACTTGCAAGCCGATTAGATGGCAGGTGTATTATATCTGGAATTGTTAATTGGGAGGATAATCATGGAGTGGACGGATTGGGTGGGCTGGAAACCTGAAACAAAAATGGACATCGAGACCAAAATTGAAAATGATGGGTACACTTTCCCACACTACGACAAGAAAAATAATGGCGTCAAGTACGTCTTTTCTACAATGGACATCAAACAAGACTGTCTAAGGCTTGGGGTACCATTTGAAGATGTGTACCCTTTGCAAACTACACTTTTTTAAAAGGAGAAAAACAAATGTTAAATAAAATAGACATCCCAGAAACAACTATCACACTCGAAATCGTAGATAAGACCATCACGATTACAAATAAAATTGAATATGATATGCAGATGCATTTCAGAAATACGGATGCAGATGCTTCTCTTGATACGAACGGCGACGTGTTCGAGCCTCTTTATTGGCTAGACATCAGGGTAACACCGAAAACGCCAACAGAGTATCATATGAGCCTTGGAGTCAAGAGGGAGAAACGCCACTTGGCCGAGCTTCAGAAGTTCTTCGAGTTCATTGAGAACAACAAACGAAATCTCTTTGACCTCTGTGGAATCAAAGGAGAATTGCAATGAGTTCTCTGACCTTATCGTTAGATATTTCAACTACTGCGACAGGTTGGGCCTTATTTGAAGGTTCTATCCTTGTCGAGAGCGGTGTCTTAAAACATAAAAGCAAGTCATTCTTTGAACGTGGACGTTTCATGGCTGGAGAATTAAGAACTATCCAATTAAGAGCCTTACAAACCTACGATGGACCGTTTGAGTCAATCGTGGTCGAGAAGAACTCGGTCATGGGTCCAAATCAGCAGTCTATGATCAGCATCGGAATTGTGACAGGGATCATTCTTGGACGGTTAGTCGCTGACAATGTGTATTTTGTGAATGTTTCGACTTGGCGCAAGTATTGGAAGTTCAGCTATAAAGACCGAAGCAAGAAATCAATGAAGCTGCAGGCAGTTGCTAAAGTGTCCGAGAGCTTCTACCTGAACGTTAAAGACGACGAAGCCGATGCGATTCTGATTGGTTCGTATTTTGTAAATTATGGTCAAGAATTCGGAAATCTGGAAAGCCACAAGGTGAGTTAAGGAGTTAGAAGATGAATGTACAGCGGTTGATTGAGAAGTATAAAAAACTTGAGGGTGTATGGGATGCTGAAGGTGCAGAATTAGCCCGTCAAATTTTTCTACAAGACTTAGAACAATTAGACGAACCAGAAACAGGTCGTGCAGACGAAGCTCCACGATACGTCAAGAACATACTAGCACGATTACGAGAGTTGCCATTGCATGATAGAGAAGTTTGGTTGAAAGCTATCATGGGTGAATTTGAACAGGACTTTAGTCACGCAAAATGGCGCGAAGGCTACGAGCAAGGTAAAGTTGAAGGCATGATTGAACAGGGAAAAGTCGCAATCCCGCAGTTTGTGGCTGATTGGATTGAGCATTTTAAAAAATGTTCAGGCACGTTATATGGAAGCACCGTACCTTACTCATACTATGGACGGGCTATAACTGATGGTTTTGAGGGTGACGTTACAGAAACTTTGAGATGGATTTGTAACAATAGCGAGACATACGCTCGCGCATGGCTTGACGGCTACGAGGTCGAAAAAGAGAAGCGGTATTTAGTAAAAGTGAAAGGGATTTGTGGAAATCACGGAACTTTGAACCGCGAGAAACATTCAAACAGATGGCTCTTCTCAGACCGTGAAGAAAACTCACTTTATGGCACACACCACACCCGCAAAGAACTCGAAGAAGCTGGTTTTGGCTGGGTGTTTGATTGTGAGGGCGTGGAAGTTGAGGAGGTAGAGTGATGGAAGAAGTTATTATGGCTACATTACCTAACAAAGAATTAAATCGTTTGATTAAAATTGAAATTGCAGTTGAAAATTTAATTGAAAACGGAATTCTTGATGAAGATGTATATAATCAGTATTTGAACGAAGCTTAAATTGAGGAGGTGGAAGAATGAAAGATTTGATGTTTTGGGGAATGTTCTTTGCTTGTTTGCTGATTTCAGCAATGACATTTTACATTATACATTCTCAAGCGATGGTCAATAGAGATTTAGAAAGAAAATACTATAACTTAAAACAAGAGATTTTAAGAGTTTTTGGTTGGGATGAATACGACTGGGCAAATAATTTTAGGGATTATGCTCGCAAAGTTGAAGAGCTTATAAAGTTTAAAAAAGAAATTGAACAACTTGAAATTATTAAAAAAGCATTAGAAGTCAAAAGTTTGGAAGAGTTGCAGAAGAAGAAAGAACATATTGAAAATGTAATCAAAACGTTAGAAAAATGAGGAGGTTGAGTGATGATTATCAAGAATTACAAATATGATTATTCAGCTGGCAGAATCTACTACACAATTGGTGTTGATGGCTATGAATTAGCCGTGGAACATACTAAGACAGAATATGGAAGTGTCCAAAGAGATGATATTGATGATTTCTTGGGTACAGTCGAGGAATACGATTTTCAAGAAGCTGAGATGATTGAAGCATTCGTTGACTTTCAAAATGATTTGCTCTTGTATGGAATTCATTTTGAATTGAGAAATGAGGTCACAGAATGAAACGAAAAAGCATATCTAAAACCACTAGACAAAAAGTTTTAGATAAATACGGCGGTCACTGTGCTTATTGTGGCAAGGAATTGAATTTAAAAACTTTGAGAGTGGATCATTTGCATCCTCACTATCGAGGCGGAGAAGATAGTTTTGAAAACTATATGCCTGCTTGCTATCAATGCAATTTCTACAAATCTACTCTTCTGTTAGAAGAATTTAGAGAACAGATGTCTACCTTGCACGAGAGAATCAGCAAGCCATTCATAGCAAGGCTTGGGTTAGATTATGGAATCATTAAAATTGAACCGTTCGACGGAAAGTTTTATTTTGAGGAGGAACGCGAGAAGTGAAACGATTCATCGCAATCTGGATATTATTGTCAGCTACGTTGAACATCTGGCAATGTATCCACATAAAAAAACTAGAAGAAAAAACGCCCGATTGTCGTCTATAAAGCTGACAATAAAGGTGCAGAAATCAAAGGCAAGGTCGTCCATAAAGAAAAAATAGGCGACCTGCACACAATCACAATACAGAACTACGGCGTATTTGTAGTATCGCAAGAAAACTACGAATTTTTAAAAATCGGGGATGAGGTGAAGTTATGATACCAAAATTTAGAGCGTGGGATAAAGAGTTTAACTTAATGTCCGTAGTGACTAGACTTGATTATTGGTCAGAGATTGTTGAAATGTCAGATGGAGAGTTGTATATACAAAAACTTGACAAAATTGAGCTTATGCAATCAACAGGAATCTTTGAGGGGGATATAGTTCGGGTTCTTGATAGCACTTATACTGTTTTTTACGATAATGAGAGAGGAAGTTATCGTTTGAAACCACACGACGACCGCTGGAATGTTGATTATATGTCTAATTTTTCCCACGGAGGGAATTTTGAAGTTGTCGGAAATATTTACGAAAACAAGGAGTTACTAAATGCCTGATGTAGATTGGATAATGAACAATTGCCACATGATGCGTGACAACGGTGTTTGGGGCGGAGAGAAGCAAATCTCCTACGCTAGTCCAGATGGTGAATACACGTAATTAGAAGAAGAATGGTCTTGAAGACCTAAAGAAAGCTAGAAAGAACCTTGATTGGTTGATTGAAGAAATGGAGCATGAAAAATGAGACCTAAAAAATATCCGTACACAGGGAGCAAAATAAATAAAGTGACTACAACAGGAATAGGAGCTCAAGAGCTTGTAGTTTTCCCTAACGTAGCCTTTAGAAAAGACTTGCTCAAGCACATTTTCTCAGTTGTCAAACAACATGACAACGCTACAATCATTTACTTCAGAATTCCAAAAGTATTCGGATACGAGGAGGAAAGAGCAAAAGTATATCTAAGCTACGAAAAGACGATGAGGATACTCAATAGCTACTAAAATAAAAAAAGCCAAGGCACTCTCTGCCTCGACAACGTTTTCAATACTAATATTATATCATAAAGGAGATAGAGAGTGAAGGCAAAAGAGCTTTTGAGCGAATTGCAGAACCTCGACATGGATATCCAGAGTAGAATAGACGAAATCAACGAACTTGAAGCTGGCCTGCTCTCGAGTCCGAACTGGTCCGAGGTTAAGGTTAAAGGTGGCCAACCTAGGAAGATTGACGACGTCTATGCTCAACTAATAACCATGAAGGATGCAATCGAGCAAGACACAAACGCTATAATCAATCGTAAACTTGAGCTAGGGCGCATGATCAACCAGCTAAGCAATCCAAAATATAGGACAGTACTGAGGATGACTTACATCAATAAGATGTATGTAGATGATATCTGCGACAGCCTTGGTGGTATCAGTTCACCCACTTACTACAGGCTCAAGAAACAAGCAATAAAAGAGCTTGATGGTATTCTTAGTGAATTGATAGTAAATGATAGTGATTGTACAGGCATGAAGTTTTAAAACTGATAAAATGGTAGTATCAAATGCTGCGGCAGATGATACTCCTTTATGAAAATTGAGGCGAAAGCCTCTCTAGACGACGAGAAGGGTTCTGATACTCTCTTCTATTTGTTGCTCTTTTTGAGAAGTGTCCTTGGTTCAATTCCAAGCGTCGTCGTAAAGGCTACACAAAAAAATAAAAAACGAAAGGTAAATATAATGTCGATTCTATTCGAGGTCCGTAGCCCCTTGCATTTTATATGGGATATAGCTCAATGGTGGAGCGATATGACTATAAAGGGTCTGAAACGTATGCAGGTTCGATTCCTGTTATCCCGTTTCACAGAATTGGCTGTGAAGGCAAAGAAAAACCATATAACCCGAAAAACGTATATCTTCATGATATGCGTTTTTTGGTTCTTTGGAGGTAAAAGTGAAAATAGAAAAAATCAATATTTCAGAAATAACTGAATATGAGAACAACGCTAAGCTACATCCTCGCGAGCAAATTGAACAAATTAAGAAATCAATCAATGAGTTTGGAAATAATGACCCGATTGCGATTGATGAGAATAATGTTATTATTGAGGGGCACGGACGATATAAAGCTCTGCAAGAACTAGGCTATGATGAAGTTGAAATTATCCGATTGTCTCACATGACCGACGAGCAAAAGAAAGCGTACATTTTGGCTCACAATAAGTTGACGATGAACTCTGGTTTTGATATGGAAGTTTTAGAGTTAGAACTCGAAGACATCACAAATATCGATATGGAAGATTTTGGTTTTGATTTTGAAGAGATTGAAGTAATGGGAGAAGATATCGAAGAGGTGGAGCAAGATGAATATGACGAGGAATTACGAGAAACAAACATTAAACCAGGCGATATTTTCCAATTAGGGGAGCATAGACTGTCTTGTGGAGATAGCACAGATGCGACGCATATTCAGAAATTGCTAGATGGTGTCAAGGTCGACACAGTCTATACAGATCCTCCTTACGGCATGAAAAAGGAAAAGGATGGGGTGCAAAATGACAATTTGAACTACGATGATTTATTAGAATTCAACAAGAAATGGGTCCCTATCACATTCGACGCTATGCGAGAAGTCGGTAGCTGGTATTGTTGGGGGATAGACGAGCCGCTCATGGATTTATACAGCAATATCTTGCGTCCGATGAAAGAGGCGCAGAAAATCACCTTCCGAAACCTTCTGACCTGGGACAAAGGAAACACTCAAGGGCAAATGTCGAAGCTCGCCAGAATGTACCCGATAGCAGATGAAAAATGCCTTTTTGTGATGAAAGGCGTCCAAGGTTTTAACGCAAACTTGAATAATTATTTTGAAGGTTACGAGGTGATCAGGAAGCCACTAGCAGAGGCTGCTGAGCGCGTAGGATTGACAACAAAGAAATTGAAAGAAATAACAGGAGTCGGTATGTACTCACATTGGTTCACAAAGGCCCAATGGTTGTTCATACCATTGGAACAATTCCAGAAGATAGCGGACTATTATGGAAATGAATGGAACTTAGACTACAACCGTCTCAAACAGGACTACGACCGTCTCAAACAGGACTACAACGAGAGCCGCGCTTTCTTTGATGCGACACATGCAAATTTCAATAATGTGCTACATTTTAGTAGAACGAGCGGGGATGAGAGAGAGAGTGTAGGTGGACATGCAACTCCCAAACCACTCGCGCTAGTAGCGCTTATGCTCAAATCATCAACTCGAAAAGGCGACGTTGTTTTGGATGTTTTTGGAGGAAGCGGTTCAACTCTTATCGCTTGCGAGAGGCTAGGACGGACATGTTATATCAATGAATTAGAACCTAAATACGTCGATTTGATTATCAGACGTTGGGAAAAAGAGACAGGAAGAGAAGCTGTTAAATTGAACTGATTGTATTTTTTTGAAAAGGAAGTGAGGCGATGGCTAATGAGCAAAACTTGAAACCAGCAAACAAACGAACTAAGAGCGAACATAGAGAAATTGCTAAAAAAGGCGGAGTCGCTTCAGGGGTCGCTCGAAGAAAAAAGGCCAACCTAAAAAAGGCTTTTGAAACGATTTTACAAGCTGAGGTTGCAAGTCCAAACGTGAAGAAGCAACTTGAAGAGCTAGGTTTTGACTCAACTAATGAGATGGCTTTAGCTATGGTTATGATGCAGAAAGCTATGAAAGGGAATGTCCGAGCTTTTGAACAAATCAGCAAGCTGACTACAACAGATGCTAAGGATAGCCTTGATAAGAAAGAGCAGAAAGAGCGTATTGAAGCCTTGAAATTGGAAAACCAAAAACGCAGGGTCGCGCTCGAAGGTAGCGCAAACTCAGAAGATGTCATGGCTGAGTATTTCGACAAGTTGGAGGATGCTTTAAACGATGGCACTTAATCGACTATATACAGACAAACAAGTAAAGATTTTAAAAAGGGCAGTCGCTACTGACTGGTATATGATGATCAACCACGGTGCAGTACGTGCTGGTAAAACCAAGTTAGACAATGACCTTTTTTTAATGGAATTGAAAAGGGCAAAGCGAAACGCTGAGAAAGTCGGAGTTAAGAACCCGATGTACATCATCGGTGCAGTTTCATCAGGAACGCTTCAAACAAATATACTAAGAGAAATCTCGGACTCGTACAATTACGATTTTAAGTTTGATAGACACGGAAATTTTACGCTTTTCGGAGTATATGTCGTGACGACGTTCACAGGCTCGATAGCGGGGTTGAAAGCTATCCGTGGTATGACAGCCTTCGGGGCTTATGTCAACGAGGCGACGTTAGCGAATAAGGCGGTATTTGATGAAATTTTAAAACGTTGCTCGGGGTACGGTGCGCGTATTATATGCGATACTAACCCGGATCATCCAAAACATTGGCTAAAAGTCGATTATATCGATAAGGCTGACGGCGAGAAAATACTTGCCAATCATTTTACAATCTTTGATAATACATTCTTGAATCAACGATATGTCGATAACTTGATCGCAACGACACCTTCCGGTATGTTTACTGAACGTGGTATTTACGGTCGCTGGGTAACTGGTGAGGGTGCCGTGTATCGTGACTTTAAAGAGGACATGTATATCGATAACGCCCCAGATGATTTAGTTAGGTTCTATGCTGGTGTCGACTGGGGATACGAACACTACGGCTCTATCGTGGTTATCGGAGAGTCAGCAGACGGTTCTATCTACTTAGTTGAGGAACATGCACACCAACATGAAGAGATTGATTTTTGGGTAGGTGTTGCTAAAGACATAAAAAGCCGATATGGGAACATCACATTTTGGGCGGATAGCGCACGACCTGAACACGTAGCTAGATTTCAAAGGGAACAAATCAAGACATTTAATGCAAACAAAGCAGTCTTGTCAGGAATTGAAGAAGTCGCTAAGCTCATGAAAGCTGGGCACTTTTTTGTTGTATCAGATAAGGTCAGCAAGTTTAAAGATGAAGTCTATCAGTATATCTGGAACGAAAAGACGGGCGAGCCAATCAAAGAGAATGACGACGTGCTGGATGCGGTACGATATGCGATTTATTCTCACCATTCACAACCA
>ENA-OOPM01000027-OOPM01000027.1-human-oral-metagenome-genome-assembly--contig:-NODE-27-length-10290-cov-4.828889_pt1 | contig 10290 bp, 23 predicted proteins | sample MGYA00245296_ERZ501134 | MGnify/ENA primary metagenome ERZ501134 (study PRJEB25959, sample SAMN05335052) | human oral metagenome | host: human-associated | place: USA: California | collected 2014-05-20...
TTTTTTTTCTGCAATTGTCGTCTTAGCCGCGATATAATCGGCATTTTTGCCTTTTTCCCATTTTTCCCTTTTTGCCTTTTCGCTTATTTTGCTTATGCTGATGCCTGTCTTTTGGTTTATCTGCGCCAGCGTATATTGCCCGCTCTCGAAATACGCCCTAGCTCGCTCCCATTTCTCTATACCGTATGCCATTAAATCAGTCCTTCAAACAAGCCATAATTACATTTGGCTTTTTTGCGTGCCTTATATTGCCTTTCAAAAACCGAGTATTTTTCGGCGTTTGTCATATCGTCGCGGCTAAAAATTTCATCGCCCCCCATTATAGCCTTTATGGCTTCAGCATATGGTTTCATAGGGCTTTGCAAGAGTTCCGACTTGACATTTTGCAGCGTTTTAATAAAGTCTGTTTTATATCTGCCGAATAACAAATCTTTATAAATTTTCTTGGCATCGGCTTTTTGGCGAATAGCTATTACATTTGCCATCACTGCCAAGTCGTCATTGAAAAATGCCGAAATTTCATAAAAACGGTCGATGTCGTATTGCATCAACTCTCCTTAAATTCCCCGTCTATCTCGTAAATTTTAACCCTTATGCCGCCGCTTTGCCCGTATTTAAAGTCATAGCTTCCGCTGACGTATTTGTCGTTTGCAAATAGTGCATCATTCACTCCTTTGGCTACATTGTCGGTATCGCCGTGCGTTTTGTCTTTGTAGGTAGCGATCACCTCTACGCGATATCTACCTCTCAGTGCGGGGATAACGCCGTTTTGCTTTCTAAACTCCGTCATCAAAAGAGTTTTCCATTGGGCGTATCGCAGATATTCCTCACTGAATTTCATCTTTTGCGTCGTTCTTTTATACGGCACGGGGTTATACGTTAGCCCCGTTATCTCAACCTTATAGACTAGCTTCATACTCCACCCAATTCTCATCCGCCAGCCTCTCGTATTTTTCTATGCTCTCGTGTTTGTGCGCGTGACACCACTGATGGCAAGCTCTACATACTGCGATCAATTTGCGATCATCTTTGTCCGCTCCGTAACGTCCGAATTTCACGTGATGCGGCTCAACGCTCGGAGCTTTGGCGCAAATTTGACATATCGGGTGCTCGTAGGCTAGGAAATTTTTAAAAGCTTCGAACTCCGCCTTGGATAGTCTCATCTCACCCTCGCTTTTTCAAGTAGCCTTATAAAACCCTCGGAGTTTGCGAGCGTTTGCTTGTTTTCGAGCTTCGGCGCGCTCTTGTTTTCCAACTTCGCCATTTCTCTATCCTGAAAAATTTGCTCTACAGATTTTTCGCCGCTCTCTATCGCCGCCATTTCTAGCAGTGAAACGTTTTTTGTTCTCGCCTATGAGATGCACCCCCTCGCTTTTGCAGCCCGAAAGCTCGGATATTCCTCTTAGGCGCGTCCTTGCTAGCTCTTTGCCCGAGTAGGCTTTGTATGCGCTTAGGAACTCTTTTTTGACCCACACTAGCTCGTCTAGTCCGCAGTTGTTGATCTTATCCCAGCCCCCCACTATGTGATTTACGGCGCGATTGATAGCCTCATCCTCAAAGCTCACGCTGAGATATGGTCCGTATCGGGCACAAGCGTTCATCGCTTCATCCCAAGCCTCTACCGCTCGCTCCTCCAAGCTACCCTCTATCGCCTCTACGAATTCGGCGATTTTCGGCATTGTGGGATAGACGCGGGTAGTCGTGATCTTTTTGCAAGCCTTTTTAAACTCCTCAATGTCGTAGTGCTCTAGGCTTTCAAAATACAGCCTTGTTATTCCCTCTCTGAATTTCGCGCCGTAGTATTCGCACATAAGCGAAAAACACGGCATAAACTCCTTAAATTCCATCCTATCGCCCCTGCCTTTCATAATATTCATAAAGTCCCGCAGCGTTTGCCATCGTGGCTTGTCCCGCTTCGCTCACTTGTGATAGAGGTAGCCCCATCGAGCCCACCTCCTGCCCGTCTGAATTAACCTTGCGCCGCAAAAATTGGCTTTCGTTTTTCGCCCAGTTCCTTACGGCGGCTTTCCAGTCTTTCATCGGAGCTCTCCCTACTACCCAGCCTTTGGCCTCGTAGAAATCGAAAAATGCCTCTGCGTCGATATTTTTACCTGCCTCTAGGCAATACGCCTTGATCTGCTCGATCGTAGGTTTTTGAAATTTTTTAGGCTTTGCGGGTTCTTGGACGGGAGGCGAGAAATTATCGCTTTGCGAAAAATCATCTGCGGGGATCGCTTCTCGCGTGCGCGCGTTAGCGAGCGATAGCGAGCTACTTTTTAAAGGCTTGTAATATTCTTGGCTTGTAATATTATGGCTTGTATTATTACACATATTATAGCCGTTAACATTTTTGTTAACGGTCGGTTGATCTTTTTGGTAGCCGCGGTTAACATTTTTGTTAACGGCGTTGTCATTTTCATCAACGGCGGTTGACGTAGATAGATTTTCAAACGCGACTATTTTTATCTTTCTATTCGTTACCACGGCACCAAATTTTTCATCCTCGGTTTTTATGTAGCCATAGTCTCTAAGTATGCCGATTTGCCGCGAGATATTTTCGGGCGTAGTTTTAAATTTCTCTGCTAGGTATTGATTTGAGGCATAGCAATATCCCTCTTTTGCCGACAAAGACGCAATTAGAAGCAGTAGGCGCAGTTGAGACTTTATCCTATCGTCAAAAAGCCATTGATTGAAGCAGATAGCATATCCGCCGCTTAAATTTTCGCTCATATCCTCTCTCCTTTGAAATATTCGACTATTTTTCCCGCAAGGGCTATCTGCCCCTTGCCCGTGATTTTTGTCGTGAATTTTTGACGCGTGCCGGTGCTGCCCGCGAACGTCTGCGTCGTGACCTCGAAATAGCCCCTGTCGATGTAGCGCTGCATTGGCACGTTGTGGCGCGCGCCTCCGCTGATGAGATAGCCGCTAGCGCGCAGGAAATCAAATAGTCTATTCTGTCCTATCGATACCCCCTCGCTGTCGCTTAGCAGCTTGGCGTAGTTTCCGATCAGAATGCTATCGACGCTAGCCTCAACTGATTTGGCGAAGCTCACATATCCCGCATTCGCCGCCTTTTCGGCTTCGAGCTGCTTTCTTTTAGCGCGCTCAGTTTTGAGATTTTGGGCTAGGGCTATGATGGTGTCGGGGTCGCTCAATACTTCCTCAATCTTTGCAGGCGTTAGATACCCGCCGTGCTTACGGATAGCGGGCAAAACCTCACCCGTAACCCAACGCCTAAATTCTTTTGCCTGCGGTTTTTCGCTCCATAAAATAGCGTTGTATAATCCGCTTTCGCTTAGCAATACGGCATCATATCTGACGCCGTCGATACGCGGCAAATCCGAAATTTCGGGCATCCTACTCTTTAATAAATCTTTAAGATTTGTCTTTTCGTCGTCATCTAGGCGCTCTAGCATTGCATAGGTATTTGCATATCCTAAAAGCGAACTGATGTCGTTGGCTACGAAGTAGGGCTCTCCATTTATTAGCCCGCCTCTAATTTCAAATTTTGAATTTTTAAAAATTTCTAGGTTCATTTATTCTCCTTTTTATTCATCCTAAAAGCCCCTTGCGATATAATTTATTTGCATTTCAACACAAGGAGCCATCACGATGAATGACGCACGAGCCTTTAACCTAGAAAGCAAGCTTTCGTTAATCTATGACGAGATAAGGCTTTCTAACCGCATTAAGCTTTTAGAACTTATCAAAAAAGGTCTCATTAACGACGAGGTCTTAAGCCTTTTAGGCGCTGACGAGCGATGGGTGCAAGAGGCTAAAGACGCCCTTAGGCGCTCGGGTGGAGCAAGCACCCTTAAAATGGCGGGGTATTAATCCCCGCTCCGTTTGCATAACTCCAGTTTAAGCTCCAGCTCCTCGATACGGCGCTTTAGGTATCTAATGTCGCTTGCCTGCTCGTTTATCTCTTTAACGAGCTCGTTTAATTTTGCTTTATGCTGCTTCCTGCAAAATTTTAGAAATTTCACGTCGGCCGCTAGCTTTGACTTTTTCATGCTCTCTCCTTAAATTTGACTTTCATTTAAATCCTTCGTAGAATTCCGCCGCCAAGCTAAGAAATTAACCACAAAGGATTTAAATGACAGACAAAGAGATAGTTTTAGAACTAACCAAACTCGCGATGGAGGCAAAAATACCCCAACTAAGAATAGAGGAAGTTCCCAAAAAAAGTAGCGGAGGCGTTTAATACTATCGCTGAAAGTATTGAAGACGCCATAAGCAAGCTTAACGATGCAGATATCCATCTAGCTCGAAATAAGAAATAATCATTTCTACCATCTTGGCTTGGTCTTTTCTGTCCGTGCATTTGTCTAGCTCCGCTACTATTTTTTTAAGCGATTTTAAAAAGCGCTTGTTTTTAACCTTTTTTTCATCGGTACTTAATGTCGTTTGCATTTTTTATCCTTTCTGCATCTAATTTCCGTGAGGATATCCTCCTCCTCCTCATCTTTGTAATCCTCCGTAATGAAACCGATTGCGCTTGCTCCGCCGCCTAGCTTATCGACCTCCTCGCGAAGCTTCTTTATTGCGCGCTTAAGTTTTTTAATCTCTTTTTTGGTTTTCACGTCTAGCTCTCCAAATTCCCACGCAAAGCGCGATTATCCCACCGATGGCGAAAGCAAGGTCTGCGGTCATTGAGTAGCCTTTTCGTCTTGCTCTTTGATATATGATGGGAGGTTGGCGCCCCACTTATCGTATGGGTGCTTAAGCTCTCTATAGGCGGCGAACCTGACATCTCCATTAGGCTTTTTGTCGTTTGTTCCCGCCAAATAGACGCAAATTGTTCCGTCGGAGCTATAAAATTTACGTAAAAACTTTTTCAATTTTTTTCTATATGTAATCTGTTCCATAACCTTATATTACTATTAGTTAGATTAAACGTTACTTAAAGTAATTTGATTTTCGTAACGAAAAATTATAAAATATTACAAAACGTAATTTTTTTATAAGGGGATCAGATGAAAACTTTCGGGCAAAAGATCAATGATTTGTTGTCTACTAGGGGTATAAACACGGTCGAGCTGGCTAATATTATAGGTGTTTCGCAGTCTCTAATAAGCCAATGGCAAAATGACAGCAAGGGAACAAAAAAATATCTGCCGAAACTTGCTAAATTTTCAGGCTACCCGGTGGAATATTGGCTGAACGACGAAATAGAAAGCCCAGAAATAGAACAAACCTTGCCTATGAACGAAAATACAATCTACGTTCCATTCTTCAAGGATGGCGTAGTTTCAGCGGGTTTTGGCGCTCAAAATGGCGATTTAGGCGAGTACGATTTGCTCCCGTTTAATCCAGAAGATTTAAGGATAATGTTTAACGTAAGCCCAAAAGCCACGATAGGGATAATTCCTTGCTTCGGCAACTCAATGGAGCCGACTATACACGAAAGCGATCTGATAGTATTTTGCCACGACGGGCAAGAGGCGATAGAGGGCGCCATTTATGTTTGCAGATATGACGGCGAATTATTCATCAAGCGATTTAAAAAGCGCCCATGTCTATCGTTGATTAGCGACAATAAAGATTATGACCCTATTATGGTTCAGGAAAATCTAGACATTGAAATTATCGGGCGCGTAGTTGGGTCATACTCCATAAATTCAAAGAGATTTTGAGCATAAATTTAACAAAGGAGATTTAAAATGGCGATGATAAAATGCAAAGAATGCGGCGCAGACATTAGCAGTGAGGCTATGAAATGTCCGAATTGTGGTATTATGCTGCGTAAGCCAAAACGTGGCGTTTTCGGGCAGATTTTTAAATACCTGTTTATTTTATTTAATATTCTAATGATAATTTTTCTGTTTTTATCCGGTGAAAATTCAGGCAATGCACTAGCTACTGCCACAAGCGATGCAGAAAGAGCTGGAGTTGCCGTCGGCACTACAATTTGGGCTGGAGCTTTATTGATACTTTGGGTTATCGGCGATATTATTTTAGGGCTATTTGTCCTATTTACTAGACCGAAATATTGAAATTCAGCCTGCTACTTCTTGCCCCGCTGTTGCTTTTCGCGCTCTCTGGCAAAGTAGTATCCGTTCACGACGGCGACACGATCACGATACTACAAGACAAACAGCAAATCAAAGTTAGGCTATTCGGCATTGACGCGCCAGAGCTTAAGCAACCCTACGGCAAAAAGTCAAAGCAGTTTCTGTCAAATTTAATCGCGGGGCAGATCGTGGAAGTCGAAGAAAACGGCAATGATAGATATGGGCGCACGATCGGCACGATCTATCTTGACGGCGCAGACATAAACGCCCAAATGGTAGAAAACGGCTACGCGTGGGCGTATCGTAGATTTTCAAAGAAATATGCACCGCAAGAGAGTGAGGCTAAATTTGAAAAGCGCGGATTATGGCGCGACGATCCTATTCCTCCGTGGGAGTGGAGAAGAATTTCTCCTTTATCGCACTAAAAGGTTTCGGCCTAAATTCTCCTTGATATGGCGCGCTGCTTTCTTTGCTATTCATCTGCGCCGCATATGCAGCGCTTGCGGCGTGCAACATCAGTGCCTCGTACCAGCTCAAATTTGTATCGGTCGCTCTACAAAACGCTTCTATCTCACAAAAATCAATACCTACAGCTCCAAACCCCGTAGCCCTACAATATCCGATCTCATCAAGCAGCAGAAATAGATGTTTGCCCGCAAGCAGGGGCGGAAGCTCTCGCTCATCCCCGCCCGTTTTGGCGTAGTATGCCAGCTGACGGGCGTATAAGATGAGCGAGGCGCTTACTTTTTTAAAAAATTTCTTGCATCCTCTACAAATTTTTCAACTTGAGCCGCGATTATAGGATAATCCTTATATAATTTTTCAGCCGAGGCGGGGCTAAATTTTAGTTCCTTGCCTCCCTCGGTAAGCCCTCTCCACCCGGTAGTAAGAGCCGCCAAAATATGGGCGATGTCTGCTTTCTCATTTTTGACCGAGTTTATGAGCGCCGCGCGCCCCTTTTTGCCGTGCAGACATAGGAGTTTAATCTTAATATCGGTCGGCTTATTGTCGAGGTCTAAAATCGTAAGCTCAATCCCCGCTTCGCCGTTAGATATATCGAAATTTTTTAAATCCATCTTACGCTCCTTTTGCTTCGATAATATCATCAAGACGGGTGATTTTGATAGTCGCAGGCACGCGCACTACGTCGTTTTTGGCGATAGACGCGCCCGTTTTGACATTGATAAACTCGCCCGTAATGTAAGTCGGGTGCTTGCTCGCCCCCGTCGCGGGCTCATCGGAGCCTACGATGATGAACTGCTTGCGCTGCTTTTTGTTAAACATTTCCATAAGCTCCTTTACTCCGTTATCCTGCCCCGCGGCATAAAATAGCTTGATCTCGGTTTCGCTATAGCTGACCGAGCCTTGAGATACTACCGTCGTGTCGCTATCGATGCATTGATACTCGTTTGTGGAGCGGGTCTTCGTAAAATCGCCCAAATCCTCCAAAAATGCAATGCGCTTCGCCGTGCCTAGCGCGGTTTTGATTTTGGTCGCATCGCCCAAATCTACATCTGTGCCGCAAATATAAAATTGCGTAAGTTGGCTATCCGTAACTGCTAGCTTATCTGCCATTTTCTACTCCTCATAAGTTTTAAAATAAATTGAGACGGCCACGCCGTAGCGATCGCCGTCAACGCCTAGTATTTTCGCGCTGCAAGGAGCCGTGATATACACCTCATCAAATTTAGTGCCTGCATAAAAAACTTTTGCGTAGCTCTCCGCGCGCGCTAAAGCATCTTTTACGCCTCGTCCCGCAGGATAGCGCAGCGTAATTTGAAATACGCCGCTATGCTCTGCGATATTATCGTCTATCGCGATGCTAGTAGGACGAGCGGGAATAAAGTGCAGCTGCTGATACGGCACGCCCTCTTTAGGGCTGTAAGTAGCATTTTCAAGCTGCGTGTCAATGCGTGGCGCAACGCTTAAAATAGCCTGCTCTATCGCCTGCCTAGCCTTTAGCATTTGCCCTCCTAAAATACGTGTTCCAGCGTACGATATTGCGTCTTACCATACCCTGCGGAGCCTTTTTACTCCAGCCCTCAAATTCTATCCGGTAGGCATAAGGCAAATTATTGGTAAAATAAAATACCTTGTCTAGCTTATATCCCTGCGATACCGCCGCTTCTAATCTTACCCTTGCCGTATCGGCGGTTTGCTCGGTAGTTTCGGTGCTAGCGACATCCACGCTAGGAAACCAATTGTTTTTCAGCCTGCCCGTATCTACGGGAGTGTCTGAAATAATATCGCCGCAAAGCCCAACGATAGCCGCCCTAATCGCATTCTCGCTTTGATTTAGGGCGATGAGCTCAAACTCCGCCACGCTATCTACTTCCATACCGCCACCAATTGGTGTAGCGCGATGTCCTCGCCGCCCCACACCGCATCATTGTATTTGATAGTATATGTGCCGTGCGGAAACTCTATTTTATCGTTGTTCTGCGGCACAAAGGGGAGGGGTTTGGCGGCTATAAGTATAACGCTATCCCCCTCATTGAGCAGCCCTTTTTCTATCAAATTTGAATAGCTTTTAGCGCTATCAATATACGCCTTTACCGGGCGGCTTTCATAATTTAGGCTCATCTCGCCCGTTTTTGGATCGTAGATTTGTCCTACTTGCCGCTTATAAATGCCATTTTTGCCAAATTTTTCAAGCAATTTAAATGCCGTATTTTTGGCTTTTTCGTTTAGCATCTATCGACCTTTAACATCGAGCTTGCGTAAACATTTTTTAAAAAAGGCTTTAGCAGGCTACAAACATAAGCATATTTAGTCGTAGGATCGGCGCTGCTGCTATATTCTACCTCGATACTGCCTACCTTTTCTTTAGTGGTTAGCCGCTCAATGTCGCTTAACAGCTCGCCCGAATTAGCTTTTATTGCAAGCTCGCATACGGCAAATTTAAACTTTGCGGGCATTCCAAAAGGCTTACGAGGAAACGCCAGCGCCTGATCCGCCTTTAGCTTCTCGCCCTGCCATTTCCCCCAATAAACCGCCTCTAAATAATCGGTCGCCTTAATAATAGCCGCCTCTTTGGCCGCGCTATCAAGCGCTATCCACGCCTCATTTTTACGCGCCGAAAAATATTCGTCCGCAAATTCTACCGAAACATAGGCGTTGGTCCCCGCTAGCCCTGTGCCATCCTCAACGATTAGCATTATTCGCCCTTTTCGTCTTTCTTGCCTTTTTTGGGCTTTTGCTCGCCTTTTAGACTTAGCTCGGGCGGATCTTTCACGCCATCACCCGCATCAAATTTAGCGTCAATGATAGTTAAGCCCCGCTCTTTGGCTAGGGCTTTAACATCCTCGTTATATTGAAAGGTCGGGAATTCCACATACCAAATTTTAGGCATTTTTCACCTCCTAATTCTTAGCTGCGTCGCCTACGAGTAGCACGCCCGCAGTATCCTTATCGCTAGCTACGACTTTATCCCAGTTTGTGCCGGTGCCTAGCTTTGCGTTATCGGGGCTTTTGCCGCCGTTTGCCGTGTCCCAAGAATAGCCCTTGATCGACAATCCGAATGTATAATCAGCCTGATAGGTTGTTTCTATACGCTCCTTGCCGTTGTTGGTTTGAATATTAGTGATTAGATCGCCCGCATTGCTAACTATTGCTGCCCCCGCAGTTAGCGCCAAAACGTAGTCTTTATTCGGTGTTCCCGCCTTGTAAAGCGCAGGCGCATCAGTCACCACTACGCGACGCCCCAAAATCTCTACGACGAGCACGTTTTCAGCCTTAAATAGCTGTGCGGCGTTAGCTATGTTTTGACCGATTAGCTTATGAAATACCGCACCTCTCATTATATTAGCCGTTATAGCCGCGCTTCGATCGCCGAATTTGGCGTAGGCGTTGTTTAGGTTGGCTTGGTTTATACCGCCGCTCGCACTTACGTCATTTACTACGCCCGCGTTGTTGCCGATAGCTCCGACAAGCGCGGAAATGGCAGTGTTTAACATATCGCTTATCAAAGCCTCGCTCATATTGCGCGAGATCACCTCTATCGCGTTAGACGGGTCTTTTAGTATCCAAGTCATCTGGCTAGGCTCAAATACCACAGGTCCGAAACCTCCCGCTACTTTTACGGCGTTATCCTGCTCTTGTTTTAGCGTCGTAGCCGTAGCCGCCGCGTTCGCCGCGTATCTATCTACCCTGCGCTGTGCGGAGTGGATACCCTTAAAAAAGCTCTCTTGCATAAAATCGCCATCAATACCTTTGGAGTTTAAAACTATCGTGCCTCCGCTTGCCGCATTAAATTTTTCGATATCTTGATCCAATC
>ENA-OOPM01000028-OOPM01000028.1-human-oral-metagenome-genome-assembly--contig:-NODE-28-length-10202-cov-3.799901_pt1 | contig 10202 bp, 19 predicted proteins | sample MGYA00245296_ERZ501134 | MGnify/ENA primary metagenome ERZ501134 (study PRJEB25959, sample SAMN05335052) | human oral metagenome | host: human-associated | place: USA: California | collected 2014-05-20...
TTGTAGCTCTTGTTATTTCAATTTGTGCCCTCTTAGTTGCTTTGCTAAATAACCGCCATGACCCGGTTGTACCTACTACGGTACGCCGGGCGGGCCTCTCCTGGCTAGAGAAATACGCAGGCGTAGAGGAACAATACACAAATAAAAACAAAGACAAAAAGCATAGCGGCATCATTGAAGCTGCCGACCCTGTGACTATCAACGCTCAATGGCGTGACGAGACAGGCCAAACAGAAAAAGACCCGTTAGACTTTATGAAGGACGTGAAATAGATGGGTGTGATCATAGATGGTATATATTACCGTGAAACACCAAAAGACGCATCACAGCGCGTCTCAACAGTCTTACCATTCAAGGCGTCACGCCGGTAATCGTCCTTGATACCATCGATATACTGGTCGAGCTTCTCGCGGTTACCTGGGCCAGACAGGATTGTCTTTGTCGTGGTGATATGAGCGCGCTCAACCTTACCAATATTGGCGTCTGTAAAGTCTGATACGCGAGGTGACACGAATACTTCAGCGCCAGCATAGGCTGCCACGTCACGAAGGAATAGCTCGCGTGCTTGGCTTGATGGCTCTACTACGACAATGTTTAGTTTACCGTTCATCTTATTGGTAGCGAGAGTCTCCAGAGCTTGTCCTGATACGTCTGCTACGAGCACGATGCTTTCTGCGCCCGCCTTAAGTACGGCGTCGATAATAGGCACAATGTCATCGTTCTTGCTGATAATACGGGACATGACAATAATGGTTGGGTTGTCGTATTTAGTCTGGATAGATTGCATATCGTCTGCGAAGGCAATAGACGACATACCTTTTTTAAAGGTGAACCCTTGGACTATTTTGCTCTCGATCTTATTCTCGGGTGTTTCTACCACTGTTACTGCGCCATTAGCACCAGCATCGTTAATAGCATCAAACACTAGATGGCCGATAGCCTCATCACCTGACGACGTGTGTGCGACGCTGTAGAGCAGCTCATCTGTAGCTTTGATCTTAGTATCTTTGATAGCCTTGATGATAGCCTTCTTATTTTGCTCAATCTGCTTCTGAACAGCTCGTGGCTTATCTTTAGCCATCTCCTTGAAATAGTTGTAGACAAGGTAGGTCATCACAATAGTAAGAGTTGTAGAGTCACCAGCTGACCGGTTCGTTTTCTCGCTAGCCTGGCGGACTAGAGAGATGGCCATATTCTCTACTGGGTCTGATACTACTAGACGGCCAATGTTAGTGATACCGTCGTGAGACACGAGAGGTTCACCATAGCGGTGTTCGATCATAATGTTGCCGGAGTTTGCCCCGTATGAGGAATAAGCTACGTCAAAAGCCTTCTCAACTCCCATACTGATCTTTTTTCGTAGCTCATCGCCACGTATCACGTTGCGTACTGATGTTTGTTTAGGCATCCAGTGAACCTCCATTTACAGCGTCTACAGGGATGAAAATAAACATCTTGCCGTCTACTTCAATCTCTTCACTGTCGTTATACTTCGTAAAATATATTTTGCTACCAAGGAATTTCGAGAGTGTTGCCTCTTTCTCTGTGGCTGTACTATTCTCATGGATATAGACAGCCTTCAGTGTACCGCTCGTATGACTGCCGTGATCCCCCTGTGAGATAGACAGACTCGAGCCATATTTATTAGTTACCTCTACCAGGCAAAACCCTGGCATGACGTGTAACTGTGTGCTCATGTTTTGTGCTCCTATTTAGTTATTGCTTGTGTATCCATTATAGCATTAGGGTAGAAACCAAAAAAGAGGCCGAAGCCTCTCTCTTGGTTTAGTACAGTTATACTACACTTCGCACCAGAAATAGTGGCCAGCTGGCACAGCACTACGGGTGTAAACCTTAGCACCTACCGTAACCTTCTTCAGGTTGTCGTAGTCGTTAGGGCGAACCTGACAGCCGGTGTTGGCTGCTACATCCTCAAGGAGTTGGTCGCGCAAGTAGACATAGTCACCAGAAACCTGGATAAACTCAAGGAGCTGCTTGTTGTTGATGAGGACAGTACCATCCTGCCAACCGTCAGCCTGGTGGCCTGGTTTCAGCTGGATAACAGTATCACCCGTCTTAGCGTCAGCTGCTAAACCGCTATTTTTGTTTGTGGCGTCATTCTTCATCCCAGTCCAGTAAGGCTGAGCGTCGGTGTCCGCCGATTTACAGTACCGGAACTGTCGCCCCGTGTCTGTGAACGCAATTTGGCCGATCACACCACGCTTGTCTGGAGTCGTGGTAAACTGTGATTCGGGTACTGCTACGCCGTAATTTACTAGCATAATCGTCTCCTATTGTATTAAAATTATACTAACCTGATTTTAACATAAAGAGAGGGCGATTCGCCCCCCTATTCTTTCTGCTATTGTTCTAAAAAATTTGATCGTTTGGTGTTTGTTTTTGTCTTTCTTTAAAGTCTGTGTTTTTCATATATTTGTCTATTTGGTCTTTTGCATCGTCAAATCCTACTGCGAAGGTGCATCGATAACCTCGCTCGCTCAGACGCTTCATATAGGCGTGTTGCTCAGCAAAGTGTTCGTTTGCCCAGCTGCCATCTTTTTTCATGAGGCGCACCCCTTCACGCTTCAGCTCGAGGTATAGCCCGTGATACCACTCACCACCTAATTGTGCAGGTTCAGCGATAAATAGGTCTGGGTAACCTCTGCCCTCCTGTAGCGCTTTATGTTTTATAGCCTGCCCCATCGTCATCTTAACGCCAGCGCTAAAGTCTGTGCGAAATATCACGCCTGGGTACTGTAGCTTTAAATAATCCACCACCATCTGGTGGATGGTGGACTCTTTTGCGGTTCTAGCTCTCGCCACGGTACATACCTTCTACTATCATGACCTTGAGTGTCTCTAGGAGAGCCAGATCTTTTGTAGCCATGACGCGACCAGATAGGTCGTCTCGTGGCACAGCTTTCTTGATACGTCCATTATAGCGAGGAATGATCGAGAGAACCGAACCGTTCATGACAACCTCATAGCGGCTTTTCTCCTCTTTTACATCGAACTTCTCATTTTTAAGGAGCACTCGCTGTATTTCGTCCGCTGCCGAGAAGGAGAGCGAGGCATATGGTGTAGCGCTTCCGCCCTTCTTCCCTGCGATCGAGGCGAGCTTAGGGTTTTTGCCAAAGCCCTTCTTCACCTTGGCCGATCCGCCTAGTTTGCCGATCTTCTTGTAGTAATCTTCACCGTGCGTTTGACGCTTGTCGTATTTACTTGGTTTATCCATCTGCCCCTCCTACAGCTTCACCTGCTTCGTGATAGCGCTGCGTACGCCACCAGTATACTGCTTAGCCTGCACAGTATCAAGCCGGCGGTTGATAGCATCTACGATAGCTTCACGGTCGCTAATCTCTGCAAGCATCTGATCCTTGTAGTTTTGCAGCTCGCTCTCTGGTAGGCCGTCTACCATCTCTTGCATCTCAAACAGCGCGTCCTTCACCGGCTCATCCTCTGGCGTCCCCCAGTCATGAGGCTCTACCGTGTTGCCCTTGAATACGTCACGTGGCAACGCTAACTGGTCAATCATCATGTCGTTGCCTTGCCCGATATGTTTCTTATATTCGCTCATACTCTCCTCCGTTTGGTGTTTACAATGTCCGCGCAAGTGATCACTCAGTGTGTCGAATTGTGCCCACTTGTCGTTAGTCTCTTGGTTTAGTTTTGGTGTGTTGTAGTTCATTTGTTCCCCTTTCTTTTATAATAATCCACTATTCTAGTACCGTTCATTATCTCTCGACGATCAGGTGGTGTGTTGTTATATATCACTACTAGCCCCAGTACAATCTCCTTAATGGGCTCGAGCATCCTTTCTCCGTTGTACACTTTATAGCCTCCATACACCTCATCTACCCAAACTGTGCCGTCGTGTGTGCGAGAGTAGATGCGCGTAACGTTCGGGTTTAAAATGTCTATTCTATAGCCGAACATTTCAACAGCTTCTTTTAGCTCTCTTTGTTTTATGACAACCTCCCCACTTCATCTGCAATTTTTTCTTTTAACATCTCGATCGCTGTATATACCAGAGTCACGCCGCTCTCGTCAATCTCAGTAATAGCTGCACGCTTCTCAAGTTCGCCTAGATCAATCTTGGCGTTTTCTATTAGCTCTTGTACTTTGTATTTAGTCAGTAACATTTTTAACCTCCTTTGCAAATGCGGTTACGTCACGTTCTTTTAGCGAGTCGATAATTTCGTCCACCTTCGCCATTCTATAAGCCTTGGCGGCCTTTTTGTTCGCGGTGACCGTCATCTCTTTGTCGTTAATATGTAGAAGATATAATTCGGTATCTTTGATGCCGATTTTGTATAGCGGCTCGTTTCGTTCGTCTATAGGAGTTGATGCATATCTATACAACATGTCAAGCACGTACTTCCGACGGTCTAGTGTTGTGTCGGCTGTTACTCTCATGCTATATATCTCATCTACTCGCGCACTACCAACACCCCAGCTATCATCATATACGTTCACAAACGTACCATAAGCCTCATTTTGTATGCGTGCCTGAAACCCAGCCGCTGTTAGCTCATCGATCAACTCTATTGTAGTTATATAGTCTTTACTCGTCATCCTGCTCATCCTCTATCTTTTTTATAAGATCACGAACACTATTAGCTGCATTGTTTATGTATATTAGTGCTACGAAGATCTTCATCTCTGTATCGGCAAGCTTATCTCCATGTTGATCTGTTACCTCAGATAATTCATGCCCTGCGTATTCTATAGTGCTCAGTTTGATCCGTAGCTCGCCGATCATCTTCTCTCTATCACTCATAGATCCTCCTCCCATCCGTTAACTGTGCCTCCTGCTACCTCATGTATCTCACCAGTCGGACGCCACACCTTATACTTTATCTTACTCATACATCGCTACCTTCGTTGCTAAGATCCCCATACGCTCACGCGGTGTTAGCCCACCTCGCATACCGTACTCTACGTCGCCGGTCATAAGCGCATCAGCTAAACACTCACCTCTAACTGGACATTCTGCGCAAATCTTACGCGCATCATTGTAGTTGTTGTACCCGTTATACTCATCAGCATACGCTTTGTTCGCTGGAAAGAAAGCTTCCGGGTCTGTTTGTGCGCATAGTGCGCTGCCTCGCCATTTATTCTCCATTGTCTAGCCTCCCAAATAGTTTATTTTCTATCATCGCGACCGCCCAGTCTGTAGCAGCAGTTGGTGGTGTGTTGCGATTCTTGTGTTGCTCCTCCAACATATCGTACTGTGCCTGGGCGATCCCCATCTGGATAAGGCCTATAATCTCCTTAGCCTTCATACCGTTGTTGGTTGATTTGTCAAGAATTTCTAGGATTTTCTGTTTCATCAATTAATCATCCTTGCATGTTACTGCTATTGTGATAAATGAGATTGTCTCAACCGCTTTGCTCACTGTCCATAGAATCATGACTATAGACAATAAACCCCACCAGAACCCACTATCAAATCCTTTCACACTGAGTAGCCATGCTGTAAGTACGCCTAATACTGTCACATACATGATGCGTGCAAAAGCAACTACAACCATCACTTTATGATAATCGTTACTATTTTGTTGTTCCATGAGTTTCTCCTCTCTTTTGTTTATGTTTCTATTCTAACGCAAGCATTAGCTAAAGTCAACACTTTCGCCCGACTTTATTTATCTCGCAACTTCCACCGCCTAATATAGCGCCCGTTCATCTCTAACCGTGTACTGCGCCCCCATCCAACACACTCAAAGTCTAGCGTGCGGAACACTCCGCCAATGGTATTGTGGTGTAGGAATTTCGGTAGAGGCTTCTGTTTGAGAACATCCTCGATGGTAATGAACTTCTGGTGCTCGAGGATATGGCGGGCCGTAGCCCGCGCCTCCTCTAACCATTTGATTTTCTCTGCCTTGAACATATCATTTACTGTATGTGTCATATCGTTCTCCTTTCTAGATATATAGGCCCTGTAGGCGCTGTAATGATTTTGTTGTTGGGTCGCTGTAAAGTAGGTCACCCTTGCCGGTGAGAGCCTCAGCCCCTACCTCATCTAGGATAATCTTACTGTTGAGCGAGTTTGTGACACTAAAAGCAATCTTAGTTGGGATATTCGCCTTGATGAGGCCTGTAACAACGTCTGCTGATGGGCGCTGCGTAGCTAGGATGAGGTGTATACCAACTGCCCGTGCTTTCTGCGCTAGCCTGATTATAGACTCCTCAGCAGAAGGTGGGGTATTGTCGTTGACGCGCTTCACAGCGGCCTTGAGTGCGGCCTTTGTGAGTTTACCGCCTGTGAGCGTCACCTCGTCCAGGATCGCATCCTTAAGGCCTTCGTAGTCCACATTCGATAATGGGTTTTTCTTGCTCGTCATCATAAGATCAGCAAACTCATCCACTACCACTACGATACGCGGCATATTGCCATCATAGTCTGCAATATCTCGGACGCGCTTCTTACGCAACTCCTTATACCGTCGCCCCATCTCCTCTACGAGCCAGTGGAACTTCTCAGAGGCGTCCTTAGGGTTAGTGATAATATCACCGTCCAAATGCTCATCACCTTCGTACATCGCAAGCTCAACCTCTTTAGGGTCGATAAGCACGAGCTTTAACTGTTCTGGCGTGAGTTGTTTAGTGATACAGTCGAGAATGACGTTAATCATTACAGACTTACCCGCACCCGTCTGGCCAGCGATCAAGAGGTGCGGCGTCTTCACAATGTCACAGTAGTGAACTTTACCGAAAGCATCCATACCAAGCGGGAACTTGAACGTACCGGGTTGTAGGTGCTCATCAGTGAGCGGTACCACCTTACGCTCCTTATTAGGAATCTCGATACCGACAAGGTTTGTCCCTGCGATAGGAGCCTCGATACGTACAGACTCGCTTTCGAGGGCGATAGCAAGGTCGCTAGCCTTATCTGCGATGCGCTTCATGCTCACGCCGCGGTTGGGTTGCATTGTGTACTTAATTACCTGTGGGCCTACGTATGTCTCGCCCATCTTGCCACCGATACCAAACTCGATAAGCTTGCGGAGAATCTTCTCCTCATCTGTGCCTGTGCCGTCGTCGATAACAACGTTCTGCTGTTCGAAAGTATCAGCCACTCGTACTTGTCGTTTGATCTTGGCGGCGTCAAAGCCTTCTTGTTGGTTGGCGATAATGTCCATGCTGTTCGCGCCGTTCATCCGATCGTTCATGTTGGGGAAGAACTTCGACCGGTCATCGTTCACGTACTCAAATACGTTCGTGATGATTTTCTTTGCGATAGGTGCGAAAGCAAGGACAGACTGGCGGTCAAAAGCAACGTCACGACATTGTGGCGAACCATCTCGGTTGATCGTTTTCTTTATTTCTTTAAATACTACCTCTGTTACTTCCTGATTATATTCCGTTTCTGCTAATACGAGGTAGATATATGCCTGCATAAGATACTTGTAGCTCTCCTCGTCATCTGGGCTGTAAGCCGTAACTGTCTTATAGTCGATAAGCCGTAGCCCCTTGTCACGTACCACCATGTCGATCACACCCACCATAGGCACGTTGGCAATACTAGCCTCGAGGCGTTTCTCAACGTCTACTACTTCGTCGTAGTGAGGTGCTTCCTCAAAGTATTTATTAACGAGGTGGGTGTAGTCCTGCATCATTCTTTCACGGCTGCGTCTTGCCAAAGTCAATCTCGGAGTCGCTTACGTAACTCATCTCCTCTAGGCCGGCCTCAATGGCTTTTTGCACATCTCCACCATCCTTATCATAGAACGTCTCCATAGACTTATGAAAGCTCGTACCTACTACTAGCGATGGTGTTTTAGGGTTATCATAGATCTTTGCGATGTAGCGCTTCTGAAACTCAACCTGGTTATTCAAGAATGTTACGATCGCTGAGTACGACAGGTGGTTAACTCTACTCATCGTCACTCTCCTCTCCATTGTTAGCGTTAGCGGTTAATTCCTCCTCTACGTAGATGCCTGCAATGTCAAAGCCTGCACGCAGTGCGTTAGCCTCAGCACACTTGGTGAGCATCACGATAGGCATCGTTCTCCAGTTACTCATTGGCTGCCCTTCACGGTTAGTGCGTACAAACTCATCGTAGTAGGCTATGTAGCGTGTTACCTCGATTGGCGTGCTTGTGTTGTCCCAGCGACCAAATACAGGCACTGTAACGCTCAGGAGCTTATCACCGTCCTTCTTAATTTCTGCTGCACCCGTGTGAGTGTACACACCGCCCTTCCGTGCTAGCTTGCGCAAACCGTGGATACTCACGATTGGCATCAATTCCTCACCTCGTCGGTTCGAGTCCCAGATATATGTAGCGTAAATTTCTTTTTTAAACGGGTTTAGGCCGTACTGGTTGGCAATAGCCATAAATACCCGTAAGTCACCAATTGGACGCATCTCACCCGTCCTGGTGAGGCCTAGGACGCTTTTGTGTAGGGTGGCGATCAAGCTCAGCGTTTGCTTCTCATTCTCAGCGTTGCTGATCATCCCCTTAGCGAGCGGAACGACTGGCTTGTACTGGTTTTTTAGTGCAACCTGTAGAGCCCTCTTCTCGTCACATTTTGTAATTTCTTGTTGTGTCATGCAAATTCTCCTCTCTTTGCTTATGTTTCTATTGTAGCTTATATGACAAGCAAAAGCAAGAGGTTTTGGTGAGATTTTCTAAAGAGCCCAAAACCGGAATAGTATGTGCACTGGTGCGTAGGGGTATGCGCACTGGTGCGTAGGGGTATGCGCACTGGTGCGTAGGGGTATGCGCATAAATGCGTAGGTATATATATAACTAAAAGAACAATATAAAAGAAAACTAACGCGCTCACTTCGTTCGCTTGTTGCGGCAAGCCGCGCAGCACAAAAAAACAACATAAAATTCTTGATTATGATTACTGAGTGTGCTATCATTGAAAGTACAGGCGGGTTGTTCAAAGCAAAGCAAACAAGCATTTACGAGGACAACCACCGATGCCCGCCTATGCTCGGTGGTTATGTCCTCGGGACATAGGAGGAATAGGTATGGAATGCAATTACGATATAAACAGCTACGCCGTTCAGCATATGTTGACGCTTTACGCGGCGCTGTTTTGCAGCAATAAGAGGCTAGCAAGTTTGGTGCTGAGCGTCTACTGCTTTCTATTAGTAGACTCAGATCTTGAGGACAAAAAACAGGGAGTTAAGGGCTATATTGGCAACAAGACTATGATAGCTGAATCAGTTGGTGTTGAGAAAAAACATGTCGAGAAAGCTATGAAAGTGCTCGAAGAGCTTGAGTGGGTGGTTAAGAACGAAAATAGAGCAATAATGGTGACACACTACGTTGTATCGCCAGAAACTGCCGTAAAACTAGGAGAGAAAAAAGCTTATGAGCTTACCTTCAGCCCACTGTGGTAATAAAGACCACCAAGCCGGATGGACTGGCTATATGGACGCAGATGTTCGGTATGACAACCGGCTGAGCAGCACAGCAAAGGTACTTATGGTGGAAATATCAGCCCTCACGAATAAAGAGGGGTATGCCTGGGCCACAAACCAATATTTGCTTTGATAATGAGGGACAAAGTATCGCTTATACCCCTCCTACGGTAGATGATCATGTATGGTTTCATTTTAGTCCTTTGTCGATTGGCTTAATTGTTATCTATGCTTTATTTAAACACTGTGAATAAGAGAATAGGGTGGACTACTAGCCCAAGGAATAGCAGCACTACTTTTATGAGTGTTTCAAGTTTAGTGCTCGATATGGGGACGCCGTTGCAATGAGTCACGTAGTCAACCTTATTCATGTCTCGCATCCATCTCTTTACCTTACTCATCATCGTCCCCTACACGCTCTACGTTAATGATACGGTAGCTGTATGGCTTACAGCGGTTGCGCTCGAGGTTACGGAGTGCGACACGTGCGTTTTCTGCTACTGTCTTATATTCCTCTTTCTGGCTTCGGCTGAGCCTTTTGTACTCGATTGTGTATAGATACATGGTTAGTTCTCCTTTTCTCTTTTAGTTAGTGGTTCGTATGCGTTCTTAAGTTGCTTGCTGCCCATTGCTAGCTCGATATTGCTGAGAGCTTCGTCGAGGTAGTCGGTAGCGTTATCGATATAGTATTTATCATCTATAAACTCTCGGAGGAGCTGGATGCGGTATTTCATGTCCTTTAGTTCCCATGACTCCTGGTAGAGTTTCTTTCTTACCTTCCAGTTCTGCATTGTGTCTCCTAGAGGTTCTTGAACTTGAT
>ENA-OOPM01000029-OOPM01000029.1-human-oral-metagenome-genome-assembly--contig:-NODE-29-length-10049-cov-52.217093_pt1 | contig 10049 bp, 17 predicted proteins | sample MGYA00245296_ERZ501134 | MGnify/ENA primary metagenome ERZ501134 (study PRJEB25959, sample SAMN05335052) | human oral metagenome | host: human-associated | place: USA: California | collected...
CGTGCAAAATTGGCTGCCAGAGTCTAAGTATTACTTTAAAGCCTCTTATGATATGCAACCAAAGGGCATTATTGTGCATAATACAGCAGGTGCGGCTAGCGCTATGGAAGAAGCTAATCGCATGATAAGCAATAATAGCCCAATTAGTTTTCATGTCGTCATTGATGAAAAAGAAGTCGTTGAGTGCATTCCATTCAGACGCAACGCATGGCACGCAGGTGATGGCGGTTATGGCTTTGCTAATAGAAACCTAATCGGTATTGAGATTGCTAGAAGTACAAGCGCTCAAGAGGTTTATTTGCAAGCAGAAGCCAACGCAGTGATCTATGTCGCTGGTGTTTTGAAAGAATACGGCTGGGGCGTGGATAAGCTGTATAAGCACAAGCAATTTAGTGCAACGGCTTGCCCGCATCGAACAGAGGAGTTAGGGTGGCAAAGGTTTATTGCTTTAGTGCAAGCAGAGTTAAATCGCTTGAAGAAACCTAGCGAGCCTAAGGTGGTAGCACCTAGCCCTTATCAGAGAGATGCCGATAAGCTAAAAAAACTAGGATTAACCACTGGTGAACGTTTGAATGACAACCTCAAGCGTGGGGAATTTTTCTCAATATTGAACAAGACACTTGAATATTTAGGTAAAAAAGGAGAATAGAAAAATGGAAATCAGACAACACGCAAAAACAGTACAAGACAGCACAGTTACAGCAATTGCAAACCTAGCGTACAATAAGATGAAAGCCAACCCACCACTGGAAGGTACTCAGATGACATATGATTATGGGGTGGTTGGTAATTACAAACAAGTAATCGCTATGGTGCTAGATAAAGGCATTACTGTAAGAGTGCATTTTTACAGCAATAAAGGCGACAATGCACCTGCCGACAGTGCTATGGTTGTTTTCAGTCAGAAAGCGTATTAAGCAGTAAAGCCCTCTACCAGATTGGTAGGGGGCTTATTTTTTTGTTGACATCTAGCATAATATGTATTATTTTTAACGTAAATAGTAGCATCTTGTAATGTAAATTTTTACAGTTTTAAATTTCTTTAAATTGATCCATCTTGGAATGTAGATTTTTAAAAATTATTAAAGTATCACCTAGAACCTCTTTTCTTTAATTAGAAAAGAGGTTCTTTTTTGTATTTAAAAATAAAAGATTTTATAAAAAATACTTTACATAGCTGTACAGCTATGATATAATATAATCAAGAAATGAGAGAAGAAATAAATAAAAAAGGAGAAGATTGAAATGAAAAAGGTTTTTGAAAAAGAAAGAAATGGGAATAAAATCGAATTATTTTATGATTTAGACAAAAATATCCTAAGTGCTGCTGTAAACGGCAATAAATGTCGAAAGGCAGAAGTAAGAAATAAAGGGTTAAGAGCGAATTTACAATATGCAATACTATTTTATCTTGCTAATAGTGAAAGAGAAAATTACTGGGTACTTGCAGAAGATGAATACAATGCAATTATTGACGCCCTTGAAGGTTTGTCAGAATATGAACACAATTTATTAGAATGTAAATGTAGCGCAAAAGAAGAAGCTAAAAAAATAACTCTTAAGAGTGAAGCAGATAAATATTTATCTGGTGAACTACTTATCGAGGTCGAATATGACGATGATAAGTGGCACAGAGGTTTTTATGCTACAAATGCAGTTGTGAGAAAACTGCTCGAAAGAGCGGGCATAGCTAACTCTAACGGTTTTATAAAAGAAAGTCATTTAGTAAAAGACTTAAGAATAGATGCTGAAGATGTGAAAAAGTATTTAAAAAGAGAAGCTGAAAAAAGAAAACAGCAACAAGCAAAGAAAGAAGAAGAGCAAAAACAGCTAGCTAAACTTTATGAAGAAGCGAAAGAAGAAAAAGAAGAACTATTAAGTCATTTAGAAGCACCTATTAAGTCTCAAAAAACTAAAATACTAGATGAAGATGGTATGACTGAATGCTGGAGATATGAGTTAAAAATCAATGGCGTTATATATCACGTATTTGAATACATGATGTTTGACGCTGGGCATGTGGTAGGTTGCGAGACGAGGGGAAAAGATGAGAATTTAGCAAAAGAAATTGTGAGAAAATGCTGTAATAATTTAGATATGACGTTAAGAATGTAGATGTAAAAAGCCAGTCTGTTGATGAGCAGACTGGCTAATAAGGGAGGCAAAAGACAATGACAGAAGAAAAGAAAAAGCGAAAAGCAGTTTACAACAGAGAGGCTGATAAAAAGTATAGAGAAAACAATAAAGAACAAGTACGCTATACAACGTATAAAAGTAGGGCGAGATCTTTTATTAGAGATATGATTAAAGATGAAGATTTAGCAGAATTTAATAACTTAATGAGCGAAAGAAATAAGAAAGTTGGTAAGTAAAATGATTATTAGAGTATTTGAAGAAAATGACGGCTATCATGAAATGAGTATTATTACCGCTAAAATCGAAGATAACGAACAGTTTACAACTGCCTATGCGCAAGTGGTCAATGAGGAAGACTTTAAAAGTAAAGTACAAGAGGCAGGTATTAAAGAGGTTCTAACAATAGAGCTTGCTGATGATTTGCTTGAGATTATAAAACCGAGTTATGAAGAAGTTGGGTCAGGATATTATAAAGAGGTAGCAAAAGCGCAAACAGATGAGTTTGAAATTGAGATTATCAACTCTTATAATCAATCGTTGCGTGGGGGCGCAGCTGTTACAAAAATTTTGATAGAAAAGATATAATGAGATTTAACTTTAATAAAGATAAAAAACCACTCTTAAAAAGAGTGGTTTTTTATATGTATTTTTTTATTTTATGTAAAAATAACGATAATTTCCTTTCGCATATCCCCCGAAAGTTATTAGTTTTATAAAATGATAAAGTCTCGCGCTACGAAAACGCTACGAACTTTAAGAAAAAATAGGAATAATTAGGAACACCAAAAAATTAAAAAGTGGCTATTATAGCCACTTTGACAACAGTTGGAACCACTTAAAAGCCCCTAAATGGAGGTGAGGGGTGTTGTAGCCAATACCTAAAACTAGCTTAATGGTGCAATATTTCAGGGTGATTGTTACGAATTCGCTACGAACTCTGAAAAGGTGTTAACAACCGTCTGCGTGTCTTTAGTTTGATGTGTGTAGATTTTTAGTGTGGTTTCTATGTCACTATGGCGCATTCTTGCTTGTACGTCTTTGATGTTAATACCTGAACGGATTAATAAAGTGCAATGCGTATGACGTAAGCAATGGACACTGATGGATGGTATTTTTGCTTTGTGACATAGTTTTTTTAACTCCTTGTTAGGGTAGCTGATTGAGTGACATTGATTACTATGTCGAGCTGGAAAGATTAAAGAGCTTAATCTATATTTTGTTGCTTGTACATATTGCCATCTTTTTAGTGCTGTTAGTGTTTCTTGATCTAAAGCAATAATAGCATGTGACGTTTCAGTATCTCTGTATTTCTCCATAGAGCCATACGTGCGAACCTTCCCCACTGCCTCGATTAAGTAAGGACTAACCAAACCTAATCGAGGCTTATTTTTTATATCTTTTGCTATATCTTTTTCATCTTCATTTTGCATATTCTGAAAATCTCTCTTTCTTTTTCAATCAAATATAGTCAAAATCTTAGAAAAAACCTTGTTATTTTCGATTTAAAAATATTTTTAGTGTAATTGGTCTATTCAATATTTTTAGTCGAAAAAATCGTATTTATTTTTTGATATATCACTTATTGCATATTACTGTCTAGCAATTACCACTCCACCAGATCACTAAAATCACGCACACCTGTAGAGTTCACAAAGCGATTGCTTACCGATTGCGTTCTCTGCTGTCTCTGTGGTCTAGCTGGCTCAAGCTCATCTTCCCAGCGTTGTTGATTTAGCCACGTTGACGCATGCGGGATAAATGCACCATTGTCTCGTTGCCATTGATCAGATTTCTTTTGCATTTCTAAAGCACGCATAATAACGTCTGTTAGCGCTTGTGATGGCTTGAGTTTATTCCACGCTCTTAATGCTTGTTGTTTTGATATTTTGCGTGGATAGGCTTGCCAAAATTTGATAAAGTCAAGATTTTCAAATTTAGATTTAGCTTTCTTCTGCGAGGTCGTGGACTGCTCTAATGCTTTTGCACCTGCTTGCGCCGTTTCAACGCCTAGGGTCTCGCTCGCGTTATCATCATTTGCCAAAATGATGGAAGGTTTTATATTATCTTTATCTTTATCTTTATCTTTATCTTTATCTTTATCTTTATCTTTATCTTTATCTTTATTGCTTTTTTTGCTTTCGTTTGCTTTCGTTTGCTTTTCAAAAAAACCATTTGCTTTTTTTGCTTTCGTTTGCTTTTCGGCATCTTGTTTTCTAGGTCTGCCACCCTTGCGTCCCGCTTCTCGCCTAGCTTCCACGATTTCATTATATTTAGCGTTATTCCTGTCAATATCTGCTTTCATAAAGGAAAACGCCATTTGCAATATGCCATCAAGTGCTATATTTTCACCTCTGTTGTAAGCAAAAAGAGCCATAATCAACTGACCTTTTTGCTCATCCGTTAGTAACTTAAAATGCTCTTCATACTCTTGATAGAGCAATAGCGTCTTTTTATCGCTCATTTATGCCCCTTTCTGCCTAGGCAGCAAAACTAGCCTAGGCTAGTTTGTTGCACACTCTAATCTTCTAACAATTCACCTGTTTCCATGTCGACCGATGTATTAATATCCGTATATATCGCATCAATATCAATAATATCGCCATCATCTTTCATAATACAATTTAGTTTATTCTCTCCAGCATCTGCTGCTATATCAAAACTAACAGCATTTTGCATCTGAATGGATAAGATGCCCCATTTTGATAGCATATTGCGAAGAACAGTTTTCCTTGCCATAGCATCCCAATCTTTTTTCCATCCATATTCTGATTTGGAAAATTTTAATTTATGTTTTTCAATATCGGATTTTGACCAATATACCGTTTTAGTAAATCCATTGAGCAATTCAAAATAACCGACATAACCAATGACTTGATCTGATGTTCTTTTATCAAAGTCCATTTCAAAAGTTTCTGTCAGTGGATTCCAATGAACCAACTCGCCTTCATGAACGTCCAATACATTGATGGCTTTATATTGTCCAGAGCGTAAAGCTAATTGAATTAAACCTTTATAGCCAATTTGAAATGTTGCTTTATTTTTATATGGAACAATCCAGGCATAGCCAAGATTTTGGTCAATTGGCAAATCCATGGTTGCAGCAACCATTGCAGAGGTGATGACACTTAGTGGTTGACATTTGCTAACGGCTTCACTGGATTTATATAAATTTAGGATAGAAGCAATAAATTGAGGTGCTCGCTTGTTTAAAATAGCTTCAAATCTATTTTTTATCTCTGGACTATTTAAAAGTTGATTGATTGAAGCATCTTCAGGTCGCATTTTTTTAGGTGCTTCTTGCATTTGAGTTTTTAGTGTGTTATTGGTTGCCATGATTATTCTCCTTTTATTTCACGTATATTAAAGCGTCGTGTAATTGTTTCTTTAGACAAACTATTCGCTAATGTTGGATATTCTTTTTTTAACCTATCGGTATTGATACGCTTAGATTTTGAAGATTTCCATGTCACAATAAAGTTTTTGCTTTCGCCACGCTCATTTTCGCCCATGATACTTTTAATATTTTTATCTATAATTTCAATTTCTTCACTTGTTTCCTCTAAGCGTTTTTTAAGAATAAGGCGTTTTTGAAGCATTAAATCTATATCACTTGATAATTTGATTAATTCCCCATTGCTTTCAGGATAAAGATATTTCAAGGTATCTGACTTAATATCTTCAATTGGTGGCATTTTTTGAGGTATCACATATTTTTCCCAAAATTCAGCAGTTTTCTTGATGATTAGGTCTATAATTTCCTCATCACGCTCAATGAGCTTATATTCAAATTGATTACCACCAATTAGAACAGCAATCCACCATGCTCTGTAGCCTGTCACTGCCATATAATGCTGGCATTGCAAGATATACTCGGCTGGAATCTCATCATCTTTCCATTCACTGGACTTATATGCTGATGCCGTCTTGCATTCTAGTCCAATCTTTTCACCAACTAATTTGCGATCAATGTTGGCGATTAAAAAAGGGTGTTCATCATGCTGAATGATTGAATAAAGATGACTCACTTTATATCCAGTACGTTTGGTAAACTCTTGGGCAACAATATCCTCTAGAATATTGCCCCAGTACATAGGCTCTGACTCTTTTGTTTTTATCGGCGCTACCTTATCAAGCCAAACCTCGACAGGGCCACGCCAGCGATTAAAACCCATGATGGCTGACACATCACTCCCACCAATGCCTTTACGTCTCCATTCAAGCCAGTCCTCATGGCTTAGGTCTTTTGTGCTAACTAAACGCTTCATAATAGCTCCACCTCGCACTCAACATTTGCATCGTCCCAGTGATTGAGGACATGGTTGATAATGTCCTCATCTACTACACTTGGGTCTTGCATAATCTCCTTATACGTTGAGACTGGATAGCATTTTTTGCCTCGAACTGTGAAAGTAACTGCATAATCCACTTCTTCATAATCATATAAATCGCTACAGCACATATTGCTACTCCTCACTTTTTATATCGTTTAAGCCTTCTACCGCCATTCCTAACAACTTATGCTTTATGGCAGTAAAAAGAGGTTCGCTGCAATTTTCTTTTATATACGCATTTATGCATTTAATGAAAATATCAAATACTTCGTATAAATCTGTATTCGCTAGAAATTCAACCTCGCAATCATCAGCTCTTAAAAAAGCAAACATTCTTATCTCATGCTCATTGGCAATTCTTCTAGCGCCTTCAATACTATCTTTAAGCTCTTTTAGGACTTCCTCTTTATCTCTTTTCATATCCCTGCCCCTCGCTTATTCTGCTTCGGACATCACTATGTCCATGAATGCAAGCGTGCATGCCTTCTTCGCTGCGTATTGATCTATGCCTTGCGTTTTTTCAATGATCATCACGACATAAGCAGAAAAAATGGCGACTAAGTCTTTGAGGTTCATATTAGTTTTGCAAGTTCCTTTGTCATTGCCATTTTGTTCGACAAATATAAATGTATCTATATCATGCGCTACAGCTTTTTCTTGAATTCTTTCCGCTAACTCAAGAATTTCTTTAAAAGCAATATCTTTTTCTGTCATTCCCATCTTGTCATTTCCTCCTAAATTACTTATAATTAAATGTGTATTTTTTATTGCCCTTTAACGGATGCCAGTCCGTTGAGGGCTTTTTTATTGCAAAAAATAAAATGAATAGAGATACCACGCTAAAAACGGCAGTTGAAACCCAAAAGCAAAGCTTACGCCTAAAATAAAGCCATAAAGCTTAGGGTAGCGCTTTTCTTGCCTTTCTTTTTTCATTTCAATTTCTCTGTAAGAACCTATTGACATATTCATTCTCCTTTACATATTTAAGCCTTCGCATCCAATAATGACACCCTCTTCATTCCTGATGAGATTGCCTGGTGTGACCAAATCATCACGTTCTGGGCAAGCCATCTTGGTGATAAGAGAGACAACATAAAGTGTATTCTCTTGAGGTTCTGGTAGCCCCTCAACCTTTCCGTAGACTGTCTCATAGAAATTGATGTTATCAATTTCTTTTACTTTGTTTTGCGTCTGCGTTGCTCGCACAAAACTTTCTGACGGAAGAGTCAAGATGGTATCATCGTTCTTTTTAATGTTGAGTGCATGTGGTGTTAAATTTACAAATTTCATTTTTCATTCTCCTTTTTTGTCATGATTCCCTTGCGCATATCCCCCGACATGCTTTTTTAGAAATTTGTTGTGTACTTGTCTAAAAACTCAAAGACCTTGTTAGGTCGGTATAATATTTCTCCTGGAATAATTTCCGTTTGTGGCAAGCCCTTGTTTACATAGTCCTTGAATTTCGCATTGCCGACGCCAAGGTGCTTGACTATGCTATTTTGACTCTCTAGCTCCTTGAGTGGCTTGCTTGCTTTTACTTTTTCTTCTGCTTGCGCAAAGGCTCTTGCGATTAACGGCTGTATAATCTGCAGAAACATCTCTTCAAGCTGGGACTCGCTAAGTGTCAAATTTAAATTGACTGTAATGCCATTGCCTTCTTTCATTTGTTCACCCCCTTTGTAATTTTAATCAAATTTAATTTGATTAATCTGGCAAAAAAATATCATTAAGTGTTATGCCGTATAAATTACATAACGCTTTAGCTTGCCTAAGCTTTGGTTCACTTAAATCATTTTCCCAATTTACTACAGTTTGCTTATTGATGCGAAGCTTTCTCGCAACCTCTTCTTGAGTGAATTTTGCATTGACTCTTGCAGCCTTCAATGTAATCTGTAGTGGAGCTTGTTTACTCATTTCATCACTCTCCTTTCGTATCTACGCTTATATGATAAATCAAATTTAATTTGATGTCAATACCATATCAAAAAAATTTGATTATTTTATTGATTTTTTTAAGTTTAGAGGTTAAAATTCTAATAAAAAGCAGTAAAAAAATGAATGAGGGGAGAAAAATGGACGAGAATCAAAACTTAATCTTTGCTGAAAATTTAAAAAAGCTATTAGAAGACAGAGATCTATTACAAGTCGATGTGGCAAAAGCAATCAATGTTTCACCGCAAACTTTCAACACCTGGATTAAAGGAATCGCCATGCCACGAATGCCTAAGATAAATGCTTTGGTAGAGTACTTTAATATATCAAAAGCTGATTTGCTCGACGACCCACAAAAACTACATAATAAACTCTCAAAATACGGTATCATCTCCCTTGAAAATAGACGCACCAAGAAAATTCCTATCTTGGGAGAAATCGCCTGTGGCGTACCTATCTATGCGGAAGAAACCTACAATGACTACGTAGAAGTAGATGAGGATATAAAAGTAGATTTCGCTTTAAGAACCAAGGGTGACAGTATGATAGGCGATAATATCGTCGATGGCGACGTGGTACTGGTGAAAAAGGTGCCCATGGTCGATCCTCATGAAATTGCTGTCGTGATCATCAATGATGAAGCCACATTGAAGCGTGTGAAGTACGATCGAGAAAACAACATTGTCATGCTGATTGCCTCAAATTATAATATCGCCCCTATTATTTACAGTGGTGAAGAATTAGAACAAATCAATATCCTGGGTAAGGTTGTGTTATTGCAGAGAAAGTACTGATTGCGTGAAAAGCGAACAGTGGTTGTTTCCAAAACGGAAATAACCACTCAAATAAAGAATTAAATGATATTTTTGTATTTTGCTAATAAGCCCGTAACTATAGAAAGAAAATGAGGATTATTACACTATAAGCTTGGTTTAACAACACCAAAAATAGGGAGGATTTTATGAACACCACTAGTGAGAAACCATCAAAAAAACCTTTTTACAAACGCACCTGGTTTATAATATTAATAGCTATTATTATCTTGGTAGGAGTCAAACCTAAAAATAATGCGGACAATCAAAAAGAGCAAGATAGTATAAAGCAAACAGAAGCAATCTCTGAAAAACAGCAGAACAAACAGACACAACAAAAAGAAACAACAGAAGATAAAAAATCACTTATGTCTAAAGATGACCTTGTGAAAAATGATTTAACACCCCTGATGAAACGTTATGACGAATTAAGCAAAGAAGGAACTACCTTTTTAAATTCGTTTGAAAGTAGCACTCTTGATCAGTTTTATAGAAACGCTTTGTATTTACAACAAAAATTTATTAAATTAAATCTTGATATTGCACAAATTGATACATCTAGCTACGACTTAAATCCCGAGGAACTTAAAAAATTAAACGCTTTCCAAAACTCTCTTTACGGTCTTGGAGAAGATTGGCATGATGCACTAGATATAATCATGAAAGCCACAAAAGATAAAGATTTTTCAAATTTATCAGATTTAAACGTATGGGGAGAGCGTATCCAAAGCAAACTAATTACTTCTACCTCACTATATTTATCTCTTGGAGGAACTGCTGAAATGTTAAAATCCTAACACTATCACGCATATCCTACTGAAAGACAAAATAAAAAAAA
>ENA-OOPM01000031-OOPM01000031.1-human-oral-metagenome-genome-assembly--contig:-NODE-31-length-9812-cov-40.853588_pt1 | contig 9812 bp, 14 predicted proteins | sample MGYA00245296_ERZ501134 | MGnify/ENA primary metagenome ERZ501134 (study PRJEB25959, sample SAMN05335052) | human oral metagenome | host: human-associated | place: USA: California | collected 2014-05-20...
AAATTTTAAAAGGGCTTAAGACAAAGTAATGCAAACGCAATAATATCTGCCGTCAAAGAGTTAAATGAGATTAATGGCACAAAAGAGCTTGATGGCGTACGCATTGAAAATATTAAAGCAGGCACAGAAAAAATTAAACTGGAGATATCGAACTTAAAAGGTTTAGATGTTGAGGTTGAAGATATGTCAGATATCGAGGAAGAAATCTATGGCAAATCGTAAAAAAAGTATTCCTTTTAATTTTGGAGACAAGCACAAAGCCTATATAAGAGCATGTGCAACAAATATGTATAACGTGGCAGAGGGTGCTGTTCGTGCCGGTAAGACGGTAGATAATATCTTCGCTTTTGCTCATGAACTAAAGAAAACAAAAGACCGCATACATCTAGCGACTGGCTCGACTGTAGCGAATGCTAAGCTGAATATAGGAGATGCGAATGGTTTTGGTTTGGAGTATATTTTCCGGGGGCAGTGCAGGTGGTCAAAATACAAGGATAATGAGGCTTTAATCATTAAGGGTGTTGATACGCATAACAAGGAGAGAATCGTCATTTTTGCCGGTGGTGCTAAAGCCGACAGTTATAAGAAAATTAGAGGGAATAGTTACGGTATGTGGATAGCAACAGAAATTAATCTCCACCATGACAACACAATCAAAGAGGCCTTTAACCGAACAGCAGCGGCTCAGATGCGCAAGTTTTTCTGGGATTTAAACCCTGATCACCCTAAGGCTAAAATATATACCGATTACATTGATAAATATCAAAACAGGCAAGAATCAGGGCAACTTTTAGGCGGTTACAATTATGAGCATTTCACGATTGATGATAATGTCAACATTAGTGAAGCCCGTAGGCTTGAAATAAAAAGCCAGTATGATGTTGGCAGTGTTTGGTATAATCGTGATATTTTAGGGCTTAGAATGGTGGCAGAGGGGCTTATTTATCGCCAATTTACTGAGCGCAAGCAGGATTATCTTATTACTGAACTGCCTAAATATTTTGAGGCTATCAATATCGGTATTGATATTGGGGGGACAAACTCACACCACGCGATTGTAGCAACCGGACTGACTAGAAATTATGAGAAGCTTATTGCTTTAAAAAGCGAACGCATCGACCCTAATGGCACCCCCGAGGACTTAAATAAACACGTCATTGACTTTATTTATTGTCTCTTAAATAAAGGGCTTGTGGTAGATGCGGTTTGGTTTGAAAGTGCAGAACAAGTGCTTAAAAGAGGACTAATCAAAGCATTGGAGACGGATAAAAAACTGATAGAGAGAGGCGCAAATATAGGTGTCGTAAATAGTATTAAAAATAAAATCAATGACCGTATAGGGGCGACTGCTGGGCTGATGGCACAGGGTCGCTTTTTTTACACGCAAGATTGCGAGAGTTTGATAGAGGCCTTAACGACTTGCGTGTGGAACCCAAAGAATTTAGTTGCTAATGAGCGGCTTGATGATGGCACAAGTGACATTGATACACTAGATGCTTTTGAATACAGCTTTGAAAAATACATAAAGGCAATGCAGTTTGTAGATAAACAAGAGGAAGAGGTGATTGAGTGTTATTAGAGGCTGTAAAAAAACGTTATCCTAGTAATATTACTAACGAAATGGGTGGTAATAATCTAAAATTATGGCAAGATTTGTACCGGGATAAATATTTTTATGGTGGTACTGATATCTACCATTTGAGTTTACCTAGTGCTATCGCTACAGAGATTGCTAGGGCAAGTATTATTGAGCTTGATACTTATGTCGAGGACGCAAGCGATGGTGTCAGCGATGACTATAAACGAATTACTGAAGATATAGGCAAGATAGTAGAATTTGCTTGCGCTTTTGGTGGTTTAATTTTAAAGCCTTTCCACTACTTAGATGGGGTGGCGGTGGATGTCGTCACACCAGATGCTTTTGTACCTTTGCGGGTCAACCCCTTAAATGAGTTAGAGCGTGTGGTGTTTATTGATACATTTATCCAAACAGATGAGAAAGGGAAAAAATACTATTTTACAAAGCTGGAAGAGCATGATTTTACACCTAGCTGTTATTTTGTAAGAAATTCGGCATTTGTGAGTGAAAGCAGTTTTAGCCTAGGCTTGCCTTGCCCTCTTTCTAGTGTTGAGTCTTGGGAAAATTTAGATGAAGAGATAAAAATAGAGGGCTTAACACGCCCTCTATTTGTTTATTTGAAATACCCGCAACACAATAATTTAGATTGGCACAGCCCTGTTGGGATGAGCTGTTTTGCTAGAGCAGTCGCTTTGATTCAAGAGGCTGATGAGCAGTTTAGTAGAATTATCTGGGAATATACCGGTAGTGAGCTGGCAATTGACGCTGATTTAACAGCCCTCAAAAAAGGTGCTATGCCCGTTCATGGTGAAAGACTCTTTAGGAATCTTGGCACAGGTGTGAGCGATGGATTTTATCAAGTTTTCTCCCCAAGCATCCGTGATAGTGCATTGTTCAATGGATTGAATCAATTATTGCGACGGATTGAATTTGTTTGTGGCCTGAGTTATGGCATCTTATCTGATGCCAGCGAACAAGCAAAAACAGCTACAGAAATGAAGATGAGTCGGCAGCGTTTCTATACGACAGTTACAGACTTGCAACATGAGATAAAAAAAGCGTTTACGGCGATTGCTCAGATGATTGGGCGTTTACGCCAAGAAGAAATTGGCAGTGTGGTCTTTAGCTTTGATGATAGCTTGGTGGTGGATAAAGAAAGCGAGCAAAAGACTATGTTGTCTGAAGTTGCAGCTGGTCTGATTCGTCCAGAGCTTTATTTGATGAAACGCTATGGTGTCAGTGAGGAAGAGGCTAAAACTATGCTCCCCGAGGTTGTTGTTGCTGATACTGACCATGGTATTGAGTAATGTTGACGCCAGAAGAGATTAAACGCCTACCTTTGCCGATAATAGGGCTTTTTAATGGGCTAGAAAACGAAGTAGTCACAAATTTGGCGGATAGGTTAAAGTTTGTTGGGGAATTGAAGGAGAGCGAACGTTATCGTTACAAGGCGTTGAATGATTATATTGATTTGGAAAATCGATTTAATCATCTGAAGATGGATTGTGATAAACAAACCCAAAAAGAAGTGGACTCACTTCTGGAAGAAAGCGCCCGGCAATGTTATCTCGATGATGTGGGGCGTTATCGCCTAGCTAATAAAGGACTGATTCACTATTATCGAAATAGACGAGTGCAACAATTGGTTGATGGTATTAAATTAAGCACAAAGGGTGAATTTTCAAATCTTGCAAGAGGAATGGTTTTATACGATATAGACGGCAAACCTCATGCATTGAATAAGGTTTTTAGTAAGACCATAGATCAAGCTATTTTTTACAGTGCTAGTGGTGTGTATTCTTATCAAGAAATGGCAAAGAGAGCAATCGAAGTAGCAAGCAAAAGAGGACTATGCACTATCCAAGGCGAAAGTGGACGAGTGCTAAGAGTAGATGGTTATGCTAATTTGCTTTTAAGAACTGGGCTAGGGCGTATCACTAACGAGATTACTACGCTGAACCTAGAGCAAACAGGCGAGTGCTATGTTGAGGTATCGGCGCACCTAGGGGCGAGACCCAGTCACGCTGACTGGCAAGGTCAGATATATTATTGGCAAGATAAAGACACCATAGGCGATAACAACAGTGCAGGTTACCCTGAATTTATAGCTAGCACAGGTTATGGTACTGGTGAGGGGTTGGGAGGCTATAACTGCAGGCATTCTTTTTATCCTTTCTTTGTTGGGGTTTCCAAGCCGAGCTATACAAAATCGGAACTGGATAATTTTGACAAGGAAATTTATACCTACAAGGGCAGAACCTACACAACTTACGATGTTACGCAAAAACAGCGTAGCTTTGAGCGAGCCATAAGAGAAAGCAAATTGAAAGTTTTAGGCTATAGAAACCTTGGTGATAATGATGCCAGCTTGTATGAAAGTGTTAGATTAAGACGCTTACAAGACGAGTACAAGGTATTTAGTCAGGCGACTAACAGCAGAGCTAAGCTTGAGCGTACTGGCGTAGTAGGGTATAATAAAAGTATAAGCAAAAACATAACCGCAGATGATTTCAGAGAATTAAAAACAGTCTTAAAAGAAGCCTTTGGAAAAGATGTAAAAGTCAAGGAAGAGGTTGTAAATGCAATATATGACAGCCTAAATAAGTTTAACGGTTTGAATTTATATACAGGTATCAAAGTTAAAAGCTTATCTGAAGATATTGTTTTTCAGACTAATACAATACAGCATGGTAATTGGTCAATAAATGAGTTTATAATCAATAGAAAAGCTATAGAGGGCATGGATATAGGTGAGGTCGATGCACTGTTTAAAGATGGAAAAAATACTGTCTGCAATTCCTTAGAAGATGGCGTCTATCACGAATATATGCACGCATTAACGGCTAGTAAACTAACTTTTTCACAGTATGAAAGGCTTTGCGAAACCAAAGGCTTTGGCGAAATAAGTAAGGTTGCAGGTCAAGATTTAGCGGAAACGATTGCTGAAGTGGGTGTTCTTAGAAAGCAAGGCAAGTATAGTGTGGTACCTGAAGAGTGCAAGAAAATTTTAAAAGAAGAGGTAGGTGATTTATTGTGATTTGGGTGGATAGATGTGGTTTTTGTAAGCACCATATAAAGGGTGATAAATGTAAAGCTTTTCCTAATGGAAGTCCTGTAGAATTCAGGGAAAGAACAGGACAAGAATGCAACAACGGCTATAAATTTGAGGTGAAAAAAGAGCGCAAAGCAGAATACAATAGATTATTCCCAAATAGAGATAAGCCATTTATTCCAGATAATACCGTTAAATATGTGTCAAAAAACGGACGTGTCAGCGTGGAGTAGTGAGAATGCCAGAATTTCAAACAATCTATCAAATCCTAATAGCCTTGGTAAAAGCCATGGAAACAGGCGAGCTTGACAAGGATAGGATAAGCACAAGCACGCTAGGCGTAAGCGAAAATAAACGGCGTGAGCTTATTATCCTACTAGCAGAAGAGGGCTATATCAAGGGTTTAGAAGACGACAATATCAAAATCACATTAAAAGGCATAGAGTACCTAGAAGACAACAGCATGATGAAAAAGGCGGCTAATTTGGCAAAGGGTGTTATTGATACGGTGCTATAGTGCTTGACGAGGTGGAGCAATAGTGCTACACTGTCTTAAGACAAGTAATTAGGAGTAGTCAAACACAGCAAAAAGCGACCAACGGCAATTGGTCGCTTTTTTGTTGGGCTAATCGTTCTTAAAGATACTATCTAGCCACTTGACGAGGTAATGACAAATTGCCCCGCCTATGACAGTACCAGAAATTAGGAGTAGAAAATCAAACACAGTATCACCTCCTCACTGCCGTGAGATTGTGAAGAACGACAAAAATAGTATAGCATATTAGCACCCCAGCAGGGTGCTTTTTTTATGTCGTGATTTTCTTTGTAAAAAGGGGTTGACTTATTGGGTACACTATAATATATTAAGTGTGTACTCAATAAGTGAGGTGATAAGATGAGTCCACGCACTGGCAGACCTAAAAGCGATAATCCTAAGTCTGAACAAATTAAAATTAGGGCAACAAAAGATGATAAAAAACTATTAGAAGATTGTTGTCGAAAACTGAATGCAACTCAGTATGATGTCGTAATGACTGGGATAAAAAAGGTCTATTCAGACATAAAAAAATAGGATATTCCCCACCCTAGAAAAGTATGGAATATCCTACACACAGGGAGTAGTTCCCTATGAAATATTATAACATAGGGAATTTCTCCTTTCAAATTAAAAAGGAGAGTTAATATGAACTTATTAGACAAACTAGAAAACATTAGTACAATGCTTAGCAGTACGGTTGACGCTTTAAGGCTTTTGGATGATGGCTATTTTACTGAAAGTGTGTCATGGGGTAGGGAGTTAGAAAGCTACTATGACATCGTGACCACGCATAGCAAATATGGGGCGTTATTAAATCTAGTCTTACACCAATTAGATGTTATTATCAACGACGCAGACGAGGCAATCCAACAGGCGTATGGGAAAGGTGGTAGCAAATAATGAATGAATTACAGATTTTTAAGCATGATGGTTTTGGCGAGATACGCACTTTAGAGATAGAGGGCGAACCTTGGTTTGTGGGTAAGGATGTAGCAGAGATTTTAGGCTATGCAAACCCAAACGAGGCACTACAAGACCACATTGATAGCGAGGATAAACTCAATAGCAAAACGCTATCGAGTTTTAAAATCGAGATAGGTCAACGTGGTGGCTGGCTCATCAACGAATCAGGACTATACAGCCTTATCCTTTCCAGTAAGCTACCCCAAGCGAAAGCGTTCAAGCGTTGGGTGACTAGTGAGGTCTTGCCAGCGATACGCAAGCAAGGGGCATACAGCCTAGAGGTGCCGACCAATTTTAGGGATGCCCTTTATTTGGCGTATCAACAACAGGTTACTATCGAGGCTTTGGAGACAGAGAACGCTTTTAAAGACCAGAAGATAGCTGAGCTTCAGCCTAAGGCTGATTATCTAGATACGATTTTACAGAGTAAGAGCTTGATGACTATCACACAGATTGCTAAAGATTATGGCATGAGTGCTAGGACAATGAATAAGAAATTGCATGCTTTAGGGGTTCAATATAAGCAAGGTAGTCAATGGTTCTTGTATGCGAAGTATCAGAATAGGAGTTATACTAGTTCAGAGACCATTAGTGTCGTGCAGAGTGATGGTAGGGAAAAGGTTGTGATGAACACTAAATGGACACTAAAAGGTAGGATATTTTTGTATAACTTGCTAAAAGAAGAAGGCGTTTTGCCAATGCTTGAAAAAGAAATTGGTGCTTAAAAAATAACTCATGACTTTATGGATTTCAAAACCATAAACTTATAAATTATCGACCTAGATAAGTCGTAAAACTGTCTATTTTTTATGCCCAAAACGTGCTTAAGGCTCAAAACTGTGCAAGGAATTGGTCAACAAAGACGATAAAAAAGGAGGCTCTAAGATGGGCGAAGAAGTAAAAGAAACACAAGTAGTGGAAACTGTAGAGGAAAACAACAAGGAAATAGAAAAAGAGGTTACAGAGGCAGAGGAAAAAGAGGAGAAAACTTTTACTCAAGCTGAGGTGGATGCACTAATCAAGGAGCGTTTAAAGCGTGTAAAGAAAGAGGCTAAGAAAGAGGAGAAAACCCTTGACGAGCCAGTACAGAAAAACGAGAGCTATGCTGAAGATATTGCAGAGCTAAAAGCCTTACAGCTTGAGAATTTGGCATTGCGTCATGGGGTTAGTGAGACACATCTGCCTTATATCTCTAAGCTTGTAGCAACACAAGAAGGCAGTCTTTCAGAGCGATTTAACAAGGTTTTAGAGGACTTTCCTGTTTTTAACAAAAAGGATGATGGCACGACAAAAGTATTAAAAGCTGCTATCACTAAGGCAAACCAAGCTAAGCCAGCAATGACAAAAGAAGACATCATGGCTATAAGTGATGGTGCTGAACGTAGAAAAGCAATCAGAGAAAACAGTCACTTATTTAATTATTAAAAAGGAGAATAAATATGCCAGAAAATAACTTACAAGTAAAAACGGATTTTACAGATCCACAGATTTTAAGTATTGATTTTGTCGAAAATTTTAATAAAAATCTGAAATCCCTTACCACAATGCTAGGGGTTGAGCGTAAAATCCCAATGAGCGTAGGTGCAGTGATTAAAACCTACAAAAACACTGTTGCCTTGGCAGACAACAAAAGTGTTGGTGCAGGGGAAGATATTCCACTCTCAAAAGTGTCACGAGCTGTAAACAAGACTTACGAACTTGAGTGGAAAAAGTTTAGAAAGGCTGTACCAATCGAGTTGGTGCAACAAGTAGGTTTTGACAATGCTGTCAGTTTTACAGATGAGAAGTTACTGAGGGAAATTCAAAAAGACATCAGAGATAATCTTTTTAAATTTTTGACCACAGGGACAGGGGTAGCAACTGGAGCGAATTTACAAATTACTATGGCAGATGCTTGGGCTAAGGTGGTGTCAGCTTTTCCGGAAGATGAGGTTGATGTCATTGCTTTCTTGAACCCTGAAGATGTCGCCAAACATTTGGGAACTGCTCAACTTAGTACCCAAACAAGCTTTGGAATGACTTACATGAGTGGATTTTTGAATACTAAGGTAGCAATTATCCATCCAGGCATTGCAAAAGGTAAGATTTATGCAACAGCGGCTCAAAATTTGGTCTTGGCGTATGCACAACTTACTGGTGAGGTCAAGAAAGCTTTTAAGGATATTGTGTCTGACACAACTGGGATTATTGGGGTAATGCACGATACTAACACCATCAACCTAACGAGCCAGACAATTGCAGTATTAGCGACCAAGCTTTATGCGGAAGATGTTTCTGGGGTTATTGTGGGTAGTATTACAGGTGCTTAGATAATAAAGTAACCGACTTGGTTCAATAGTCGGTTACTTTTTATTTTGGAAAGGGGGACAATGATGTTACTTTTAACAACTTGTTATTTTAAAGATAAAGAAAGAGGTACTGACGTCTATGCAGGAACCTTATTGGAATACACGGATACAGAGCGAGCTAATGAATTGATTCACTCTGGTGTTGCCATTGAGGCACAAATCACTAAGATTGTGACCGAAAAAGACAAGGCTGAGAGTGGAACAAAAGGAAACTCTACAAATCAAGGCGACCAAGGTGATGGTGAAGATGTATGATGCTCTAGCTGAGACCGTCCACACCCATTACAAAGATAAGATGACTCTAGATGAAGCGAAGCGTTTTACCAGACAGGCGTGTGACGAGATTAGTTTTTATACATTTCATCGTGTTGATTTTGAAGCTGTATCAAACACGCTCAAGCCTCAATACCTTGTCGACCTAGTAATTGATTTGGTCGGGGAGTTGTGGTTCTTTTCAGACAAAGAAAGATTGGTAGGGGTAGCTAGTGAGACTTTAGGCGACCATAGTATTAGTTTTACCTCAACTGATAAAAAAACCTTTGAGAGGGAGAAAAGGGAAGCGTTTAAATCAATCATACTTAGAGCATTAGCGCACACGGATCTACTCTACAGAGGGGTGAGATAATGCGCTTATGGACAAGAGATGAGGTTGAGTTTTGCCCAAGAGTGCTTGACGAGTCCCATAACAGATACCTGTACCCAAAGATACAGGCAAGATTATTCCCTTGTCATGTTGTGGTAAAACAGAATAATGAGGGTAAGAATGACACTATAAAAGGCGTGGTTTATCTAAAAGGCTTTGTATTGTCGCAAAAAGAGGCGATGGATGGTTTGATAGGTATTCCTAAATTGGAGTGGAACAGCCAAGGGGAAGTGGTTAAGCGAGTTGGGGAGACGTTTAAAGTGGTGGGGTATTCTAGGCATAAAAGCGCAATCGGTTTTGATTATATTAGGTTGGAGGTGTCCTGATGAGGTTAATTCTAAAATCTCCTCCTGTATTGATAAAAAAGCGTGGCATTGATAAAGGTGGAAAGGGGCAACGCTATGTTGATAGTGAGTGTTTGAGGTTGATGGCACGCTATACACCTCTTGACACAGGTGCCTTGATCAAAAGTGCAACCATCCAAAGCGTGATAGGATCAGGAACTTTAAAACAATCCACACCCTATGCTAAACGTTGGTATTATAGACCTGCAAATTTTAGTGGGGCGCCGGAGCGGGGTAATCGTTGGTTTGAACGAATGAAAGACAAACATTGGAAAGAGATTTTAGCAGGTGCAAGGAAAATTTCCGGGGGAAGGTAATGACAGAAATCGATGCTTTAAAAATGTA
>ENA-OOPM01000032-OOPM01000032.1-human-oral-metagenome-genome-assembly--contig:-NODE-32-length-9617-cov-98.225395_pt1 | contig 9617 bp, 12 predicted proteins | sample MGYA00245296_ERZ501134 | MGnify/ENA primary metagenome ERZ501134 (study PRJEB25959, sample SAMN05335052) | human oral metagenome | host: human-associated | place: USA: California | collected 2014-05-20...
AAAAAAAAACTTTTGGAAGGTGGTGATGAAAATGAATAAAAGAACAGCATATATCAATTCACAATTTAAGGTAAGAGAATCAGAGGATGCACAAGATTTAATTTTAAGTGGTTACTTCATCAAATTCGATGAAGAAGCAGAAATTTGGGACGGTTATTTCGAAAAAATAGACAGGGGCGCGATAGATAAATCAATTAATGATTTAGATGTTCGCGCTTTATTCAATCATGATACGTCACTAGTCCTAGGTAGAACTACTAATAAAACTCTAAATTTAACAGTTGATGATACAGGAGTCAAAGGAGAAATTTTAATTAATAAAGATGATCCAATGGCAGTAGGTGTATTTGCGCGAGTAAAACGCGGAGACATAAGCGGATGCAGTTTCGGATTTATCCCAACGGAGATAGATACCATTATAAGAGAAGATAGCACGCTAGATATTATTAAAGGTCTAGAACTTTTAGAAGTAAGTCCATGTACATTTCCAGCTTATCCTCAAACGGAAATTTCAGCCAGAAAAAAAGAGTTTGTAGACAACAAAAAACAACGCTTAGAACAAAGAAAAAAACAATTTAAGGAGAAATATAATAATGGGTAACGTAATAATTTTAAACGCAAAAATTAAAGCAAGAGCAAACAAATTAATTAATATTGAAAAAGATATCGAGGAAGCTAAAAAACGTGCTGCTGAAACCGAGGCGGCAGTTGATTCAGCTGAAACAGATGAAGATATCGATGTACTAGATGAACAAATGGAAAAAATCCAAAAAGAAATCAAAGAAAAAGAAGAAGCTAAAGAAAAATTAGAACAAGAAATTGTTGATTTAGAAAAAGAATTAGAAGAACTAAACAACAAAAAACCAACATCAGAAAAAGGAGAAAGAGGAATGAATAAAGAAAAAGAAATACGTAGTAATTTAAACAATTTTATCAGAACAAAAGGACAAACAAGAGACGGTGTTAAAATCGTTGACAATGGAGCATTAGTTCCTGTTGAGATTTTAAAACCACAAATTGCACCTACATTGGAAGTCGATTTAAGTAAATTAGTTAACGTTGTGAAAGTAAACAGCGCTTCTGGGAAATATCCAGTAGTTAAAAAATCTGGTAAAAAATTAACTGCCGTATCAGAGTTAGAAAAAAATCCAGATTTAGGGAAATTCTCAGCAACACCTATCGATTACTCAATCGAAACATACCGAGGACATTTAGCAGTTTCTCAAGAAATTATTGATGATGCCGACTTTGATATTTTAGGATTAGTAGCTGAAGATGCTGATTTACAAGTTTTAAATACTAAAAATGAAAAAATTGCATCTATTTTAAAAACAGCAACAGCAAAAGCTGTAACAGGGTTAGATGGAATTAAAGATGTGTACAATAAAGAAATCCCATCAGTTTACGATGTATCATTAGTTGTTTCTGACTCAATGTTTGCAGCATTAGATAAAGTTAAAGATAAAGAAGGTCGCTATATGTTACAAGTTGATATCACTTCACCTACTGGATATAAATTTGGAGGAAAAGTAATCTATAGACTTCCTGACACTGTTATTGCAGGAGCAACAGGAGAAATGAAAGGATTTATCGGAGATTTAAAAGCCTTTGTTACATTATTTGATAGATTACAAACAACAGTAAAATGGGTTGAAAATGATATTTACGGTCAACTGTTAGGAATCTTTACGCGTTTTGATGCAAGAAAAACTGACAGCGCAGCTGGATTCTATGTGACTTATACAGATGCAGTCTAGGAGGTAAACTATGAGCGAATATGTAACAGTTAGAAATTTTTTAGACACGGAAGTTAGAACAGAAGAATATCCTAAAGGAAAACTATACGAAAAAGGCGAAAAGTTTCCAGCAGAAGGACTTAAAGTAAGTGAGGAACGTTTAAGACAATTAAGCACGTATGACAATTCAGCAGGAGACATCTTCATTAAAAAAGTAGATGAAAATAAAGAAACAATCAATCCATTTAAAGATGAAGGAACAGAAACTGAAGAAGTAAAAGAAAATGATGAAGGAACAGAAACTGAAGAAGTAAAAGAAAATGATGAAGCAACAGAAACTGAAGAAGTAAAAGAAAATGATGAAGCAACAGAAACTGAAGAAGTAAAAGAAAATGATGAAGCAACAGAAACTGAAGAAACAACTGAAGTTGAAGAGCCGAAAACAAAAAAAGCATCAACAAGAGGGCGACGTAAAAAAGCTGATTAGCAGGTGATAATATGGATAAAGAACTGATATTGGATTTAGTTAAAGCAAAAGAAGGAATAACTACAACAATCCGCGACAATTACATCAGTCATATTATCAAAGGAACAATCGACGAATTGACACGAATTAAAGGCGTGAAGCTAGATGGAAATAATCACGCTCACGTCCTTTTCGTGGTCGATTATGCCCATTATCGTTATTGTAACAAAGATGGAGTAGCAATCCCTAGAAACTTACAGTATCGCTTAAATGATTTAATTATTAAAGATGGAGGGGGAAATTAATGCCATGGAATGACGAAGTTATTTTAATCTCAGAAGGCAAACTAATTGAAGATGATTTAGGCCAACAGGAGAAAACAAAAGAAGAACTTAAAGTTTTATGCAACGAAAAGTCAGTAGGGCGCTTCGAGTTCTATCAAGCAGCAAGAGCAGGCTTTAAACCCCAATTAATTCTTGAAATACATAGCTTTGAAAACAATAATCCATTTGAGGTTATTTTCAAAAATAAAAAATATAGTGTAATTAAAGAATATACCTCCAAAGATATTACAGAATTAACTTGCGAGGAAATCAAAAATGAAAATAGATGATTTGGGTAAAGCGATACTAAAAGAAGTACAGAACTACTCAAAAGAAGTTCAAAAAGATATGGACGAAGTTGCTGATGAGGTTGCTGATGAAGTTGTAGAAAAACTGAAAAATGAAAGTCCTAAGAGTAACAGGAAGAGTGGCGGAGCGTATGCTAGTAGTTGGGTAAAATCGAAAGAAAAAGGAAAAATAAAAATCCACAATAAAAAACACTATAGATTAACCCATCTACTAGAACGAGGCCACGCAAAAAGAAATGGTGGCAGAACAAAAGCAATACCCCATATTGAGCCTGTAGAACAATTCGCAATTGAGACATTCCCGAAAAAATTAGAGGAGCGACTAGGACGATGAACAATTTATTTAATAATTTAAAACGCTTAGGAATTCCAGTTGCTTATCATCATTTTGTTAATAGAACAACTCCTACTATTCCTTATTTAGTGTATTATTCAGAAGGTAGTGAAAAAACATTGGCTGATAATAAGATACATTGGAAAGTATTAGATATGGTAGTAGAACTTTATAACACAAAAAAAGATTTGAAATTGGAAGAAAAACTGGAAAACATATTAGACGAAATGAAACTAATATACGACAAAATAGAGACATATATTTCGGATGAAGATATATATATGATTTCTTATGATTTTAAACTAGAAAACAGGAGGAAAAAATAATGGAAGAGAATAAAGTAACGTATGGATTAGAGAACGTACATTACGCAGTTATTACAGCAGAAAAGAAAGGGAAAATTGAGTATGCAACACCTAAACCTATCCCAGGTGGAGTTGAAATTTCGTTAGAGCCAAAAGGAGAAATTTTTGCGATAAAAGCAGATAACATTGATTTTTATAAAACAGAAAGTAACGAAGGATACGAAGGAACACTAAAAGTAGTTAATCTACCAGAAGCATTTAAACAAGAAGTACTTGGAGAAAAAGTAGAAGGTGGTTTAACAAGTGAATATAGCAATGCAACTAAAAACTCATTTGCATTATTATTCCAATTCGAAGGTGATGCGCACGCTACACGTCACGTATTGTACAATTGCACAGCAAAACGTCCAAAAGTCTCAAGTACAACAAAAGACGGAAACAACTACAATACTGATGAATTAAGCTTTTCAGCATCTCCTAGATCTACTGACAAAGTAGTTAAGAGAAAGACTAACAAAGATACACCAACTGAAACATACAATAAATGGTTTGAAAAAGTACCAGAAATTGAAGCTTCAGCAAGTGCTGCTCAATCATCAACAGGGAGGTAAATTAGATGGAGTTAGTAGTTAAAGGAATTAAATTAAAAGCAGCAGCTAATTTACCTTTCAAATACAAAGCGCATTTCAGACGTGACTTTTTCAATGATATTTTAAGGTTAGCTAAAAAATTCAATAAAAAAGAAGAGAATACCAAAAACCTTGATAAAAAAGAAAAGAACGTTAAAAGCTTTAATAAGAAGAAAAAACATATTGATGAAATTACAGGAGCAGACATCGAAATTATGTATGACATATTTTGGACGTGTGCAAAAATTGCAGATGATAGTATTCCAGAAAAAGAAGAATTCTTCGGATTACAAGAAAATTTAACTGTAACAGATATTTTTGAAAACATTGCATACTTATTAGAGGCAACTTTTTATACTGAAAAAAAGTAGATAAATCTGAAGATGCTTCAGATGAAGTATTTACTTCTGAATCATTTTTCATGTGTTGCAAGCAATGCGGCCTAACGCTAGATGAATTGTCAGAAATGACAATAGGAAATGCTCTTGATTATCAAACAAAATATGTTGAAATGCATAGTGACAATAAGAAAGAGAAGAAAACAGTTAGAGCAACACAAAATCATTTTGATAATTTTTAGAGCGAGATTTATTAGTCTTGCTCTTTTTAATAATTTAGGAAAGGAGGAAAAATATGGCTAAAATTAAAGGAATAACTATTGAAATAGATGGAAATACACAAGGCCTGGAAAAAGCGCTGAAAGGTGTTGAGAAAAACACTACAAGCATACAAAAAGAACTAAAACAAGTAGATAAACTATTAAAATTCGATCCCAATAACACAGTTCTTTTATCACAAAAACAAGAGCTACTAGGAAAAAGTATAAGTTCTACTTCTGAAAAATTAAAAGTATTGAAATCAGTAGAAGAACAAGTTGAAGCACAATTCAAGCAAGGTAAAATCGGAGAAGAACAATACAGAGCGTTTAAACGAGAGTTAGAAAGCACACAAAACGTTCTTGAAGGATACAAAGGAAAACTATCTGGAATCCAAAGTGAACAAAGCAAACTTGGAGAAAATACTAAAACTTTAGAAAAGTACTTTAGCTTAACAGGAAAGAGCGTTGAAGATTTTCGACACGTACTAGGAGATAAGCTAACTAACGCTATCAAAAGTGGGAAAGCTAGTAGTGCTGATTTAGATAAAGCTCTTGAGAAAATAGGGAAAAGTGCACTAGGAAGTAAAGTTGATGTCAACGAATTTAAAAATGCCATTAATCAAATAAATGGAACAAGTGGGATTGATAAATTAGAAAAACAATTCAAGAGTTTAGATGGTGTAGTAGAAGAATCAACTAAAAAAATTGGGAAAAAACTTGATTTTCAAAATATACAAGCTGGCGCACAAGTTGTATCTAATTTAGGAAACAAAGTTAGAGATTTCGGAAAACAAGCATTAGAAGCTTTTAACGATGTGGACAAAGGAATGGATATTATTGTATCAAAAACAGGAGCAACTGGTTCAGCGTTAGAAGAAATGCAGGAAATCGGTAAAAACATAGGTACAACTTATCACTTTAGTTTTGAACAAGTAGGAAATGCTGTCGGAGAAGTAAACACACAATTCGGCCTATTAGGAGAAGATTTAAAAGAGACATCTATTTTATTTCTAAAATTTGCCGAAATAAACGGAACAGATATCACCAACAGCACAATCAATGCTAAAAAAGCAATGGAAGCTTACGGTTTAACAGCACATGATTTAGGAAACATTCTTGATGGAGTAACTTATGTTGCTCAAGCAACAGGTAGATCGACAGATGAAATTTTCCAAAAAGCAATAGAGGGAGCGCCTCAGATTAAAGCATTAGGATTAACATTCCAGGAAGGAGCTTATTTAATTGGAAGATTTGAACAAAGCGGAGTAGATTCAGCAGCAGCTTTATCTAGCTTATCAAAAGCCTCAGTTACTTTTGCAAAACAAGGAAAGACCTTATCACAAGGCTTATCAGAAACTATCGAGAAAATCAAAAATAGCAAGAGCGAAACAGAAGCATTAAACATAGCAACAAATGTATTCGGCGCTAAAGGTGCAGTTCGAATGGTTGATGCAATAAAACGTGGTACATTTAGTTTAAAAGACTTATCCAAAGAAATGGAAAATGCTAAAGGTAAAACCGAAGAAACTTTTGATAATATGGAAGACCCTATCAATAAACTAGAGGTAGCGACCAATGCACAAAAACTAGCAATGTCAGAGTTGGGTTCTGCAATCTCTAGTACATTAGCACCTATTTTTCAAAAGCTAGCCGAAGTATTATCAAAAGTTGCCAAGTGGTTTCAAGACTTACCTCAACCAGTCAAAGATTTTGTTGTTATAATAGGTATTTTAGCATCAGCATTTGCAATTCTAGCTCCAGCTATTGCAGTCGTTGCGCTTGCGATAACCTCGTTAGAAGTCGCACTCGCTCCAATATTAATAACATTTGGACTAATAGCACTCGCAATCGCGGGCATAATTGTTATTTGGAAAAACTGGGGAACAATCATTGATTGGTTGAGTAAAAAATGGGATGAGTTTAAAAACTATGTATCAGAAATTTGGAAGAGTATATCAGAAACAGCCAGCACCATTTGGGAGAGCATTAGTACCACCATATCAACAGTAATAACTGTAATTTCAACCATAATCAGCACTACACTAGCAATAATAAGTGGAATATGGTCAAGTATCTGGGAAACGATTAGTGGAATAGCTTCAACAATTTGGGGAACAATCAGCACAACGATATCAACCTTATTCGATGGTATTTCAAACACAATCAGCACAGTACTAAACACAATCAGTGGCGTTTGGTCAACAATTTGGGGAACAATTAGTGGCATTGCCTCAACAATTTGGGGAGGAATTACAACAACAATATCTGGAGCATTAGGAGGAATAAGCACAACATTTAGTTCTATAATGAATGGAATAAGCACAACAGCTAGCACAATTTGGGATGGAATTAAAGGTGTGTTTAGTCGAGCGATAAACTGGATTAAAGGGTTGTTTAATTTCAAATTTAAATGGCCTCATATACCATTACCGCATTTTAGCATAAGTGGAAGCATGAACCCATTAAAATGGATAGATGAAGGTGTACCCAAAATTTCAGTTCAATGGTACGCAAAAGGTGGTATCTTAACTAAACCAACGATATTTGGTGCAAGAGATGGCCAATTATTAGGTGGTGGAGAGGCAGGAAATGAAGCAGTCCTACCACTTAACGAACAAACACTTGGAGCAATAGGTCGAGGAATTGCTGCAACAATGAATAGTGAAAGTTTAGTAATTAATATTAACAATCCAATTGTTAGAGAAGAAGCAGATATTCAATTAATAGCACAGGCAGTTTACCATGAAATCGAAAAAGGAAAAAACAGATTAAATAAATTGAGAGGAATAAGCGATGATAGAATTTAACAAGTTAACTTTTAACAATAAAAGCACAGCTGATTTTGATTTTGAAATTATCGTTGAGACTTCTCCATCATTAAATTATGTAAGCAGTAAATCAGAACTATTTGAGCTGGATGGGAAAACAGGCGCATTAGTTCGAGATAACTCAAATAGAGGTGTGTTACCTTTAAAATACACATTACACCTTATCAAGCCAACAGATGAACAACTCAAAGAAATTAAAACGTTGGCTATCAGCCGAAAAACGTGTGGCTTAAACCACCGCAGAAAAACATCTTATATAAAGTATATAAAATAGAAAGTTTTTCTTCATTTCGAAATAAACTTGGTAACTATCAAATTGAAGTGGAATTCAAATGTGATCCTATTGCATATAATATTGAGCCATTCAGTAAAGTATTTAATCCAAACGGAACACTAGACACACAAGGAGACTATGCTATTTTTCCAAAAATAACAATCGAAGGAAATAGCACTAGTGAAGTGAGTTTAACAATTGGAACGCAAGTAGTAAGATTTTCGAAACTAGATACAAAAATCATAATGGACGGAAACCCAAGTAATCCAGTTGTTTTAGATAAAAACGGAAATGATGAAACAGTACTTTGGAGAGGTGATTTTATTAAATTAGAACCAAATAAAAGGCTTGGTATAGTTGGGAGTACAGGTATTACAAGTATTAAAATTGAATGCAGATGGGGGTGGTATTAGTGATAGAATTATATAACCAAAATACAACGGACTTCACCTATCATGGAGTGATTCTACATGAATGTACAAAAGCTGTTGTTAAAGAAACTTTAAACGGTGATTTTGTAGCCAAATTAGAATACCCCATCACTAATTCACATAGGTACAAAAAACTAAAAACAAATAAAATAATATACCTACCTACACCTAGAGGAAATCAACCATTTAGAATTTATGATCTTGAAAAAAGAAATGACAGAATAATAATCGAAGCGCAACACACGACTTTTGACATAATGGAACAATTGGTCGAACCTATTAGTATTAATAATAAGACATGTAGAGAGGCCTTAGATACATTATTCGGAAAAATGAAAACACCAAATAGCAAATTCACTTGGAAATCTGAAATAACAGAGCGTCACACCTACAATACAACGGAAGAAAAAACTTTCTATTCCAACCTAATGGACGGTAAACATAGCGTAATAGGAACATGGGAAGGTGAGTTATTAAGAGACAATTTCGGTATAGAAATTAAGAAAAGAATTGGGAAAGATACCAATATTGTTATCTCAACAAGTACAAATCTTAAAACCTTCGAAGAGAAACAAAGCTCACGTGGTGTAGTTACTAAAATTTATGGAAAATCAACGTTTAAAGCAAATAAAGATGACAAAGAGGATACAGTATTAACAGCGGTAGCAATAAGCCCGCTTAGAAATACGTATCCTTTTGAACGTGAAAAAAGCTATGTAAATAATGATATAAGAACTCAATCAGAACTTCTACAATGGTTAAATAACAAGTTTAATAAAGACCATATCGACAAAGTAAGCAGCAATATTAAAGTAACACATCAACAACTAAACAACAGAATTATTAATTTAGGTGACACTGTACGGATTTATGTAGCAGAGCATGATGTAGAAGTCACTAGAAAATGTACAGAGTATGAGTACGATGCTATCTTTAAAAGATATATCAATGTTACTTTCGGTGAGGAAAAAACAGGAATAGCAGGAATTGGAAGCATGCACAGTGATAGCAGTAAAGAAGTTCAAGATATTGTAAGTATGTTTCCTGGTAACAGCAAAGAATTCTATGATAATCTAGCTGAATTACTGCAAGAAAACGCTAAAAAGTTATTTGAAAAAGAAAGTGGAAAATTCTTAGAAGGCATTAAAGATGGTATTGAAAAGAATAAATCTCAAATAGAACTTAACAAAGCAAAAATCACAGATGAACTGAATAGGCTTAAAGTAGATACTAGTAACGAATTAAGCAACTTTAACAAAAGTTTAAAAGAAACAAAAGCGATAATGGACGGCCGTAACGAGCATTACGAAGCGCGATTTGACGCCCTTCATGATGAAAATGGCCTAGCCTTGCACTATTTTGGACAACAAATGGAACAGCGGATC
>ENA-OOPM01000033-OOPM01000033.1-human-oral-metagenome-genome-assembly--contig:-NODE-33-length-9381-cov-4.759239_pt1 | contig 9381 bp, 13 predicted proteins | sample MGYA00245296_ERZ501134 | MGnify/ENA primary metagenome ERZ501134 (study PRJEB25959, sample SAMN05335052) | human oral metagenome | host: human-associated | place: USA: California | collected 2014-05-20...
TTTTTTTTCTCCCTCATTATTCCAATTTGGCTTGAATCCTTTAGTATCTTGCTTGATAATAGCTTTTGCTTTGAGATATGCAATAAACTTATCGATTTCTTCTTTGGTTTTAAATAGTAATCCTAAATCTTTTATATTTTTAACTTCCAAAGCACTCCAGCCAGAATAGTGGTCAGTATTTATTTCTTTAACTTTTGATTTATAAATATCTATAGTGAAAAATATTTTAGGCTCTTTAATTTCTTCAAACCACTCATCGAAGTTATCAATAAAGCCCTCAACAATACCTTCATATAATTCAATAGAACGCGGATTACTTCTATCCTTACAGAGTTTGAAATATCCATATTCTTGACTGCGTTCAAGGGAAAGAATATCACCAGCTTTTGCAAAAGGTAAATCTTTCAATAACTTATATTTCTTCATTTATTCCTCCTCGTCTACTTCAATATCAAATTTATCGGCGATTGTCTGGACGGTTTCGACTAAGTTTTGGACTAATCTTGCGAGATAGCCGACGCTTATTTTCTCGTTGTTGAGAAAATCTGCCAATTCTTCACGTGTCATATCCGTAATATCGATCGATCGATATTTTCCATCTCGTTTTACTCGTGCGTAGATTCCCGAGAGGTTTCGTTCTTGTGGGTTTTTTCTAGCTTCAATCATTTTGTTTCTCCTTTACCAATTAAATTTACCATCTTTCATTACGAAGTAATAACACACATATACTATAGCTGCAGATACGAGCAATAGTATAGACCACGAAATTATTTCGGCGGTTAGAGTTCCTTGTCTTATTGATTCTAATAACTCGTCGAGACTCTCATTATGAACTAGAATATTATCATTTAGTCCATTCTCATTAGTTTCAGTGTAGAAAGACCCCGAGAGTTCTTTATTTATAACACGAAAAACATATCTCTTTTTTCGTTCCCAGAACCCGACTGGAATTTCTTTTTTCTCAGCTTCATGCTCGAAGGCTGAAAAATTAAACTTAGATGAACTATATTCTCGATCTCGAAATATGATAGTGTTAGAATTTTTAGTTTCTCTTGACATTTCGTCCCACGAATAATATGTGTGGGTTTGGCATTTGCCTTTGCTGCTGCAAGTAGTGTATGTATGAGGGCGATATTCTTCAAGAATCCTAATAATTTTCATGTATTCACCGTCAAAATTTTCAAATTTAACAGGATCTTTGGTTTTAAATTCGCCAGATGAGATAATCCTACCTTGTTTAGAATCTACCGCATAATTGAATTTATTATTATCTTCAACTCGAACCGCGGTGTTATATTTCTGTATTTCAGAGTTAGCATGATCGATAAATATATTTCTTAGGATGAAGCAGCCGCAGATAGCGACTGCTCCAATGAATATTCCAAGTGATATGCGATGCCTATCGCTTATCATCGAAGAGATTCCTTGATTTTGAATTATCTACTTTATAATCAAGATATTCAAATTTCTGTGTTTCATAGCCAGATAGCCCTAACCAGACGTTAGTTGGGAAGGAACGAACATTTTTATTATATTCCTTGATCTCATTATTATATTGTTCACGATAACTTGCTAAGCGATTTTCTGTAATACTAAATTCGAGCTGTGCAGTTTTATAGTTTTCTTGTGATTTTAATTGTGGATAATTTTCGACAACTGATTGAATTGTTAATTGAGCATTTTCGATTTTACCACTATTAGCTTGAGCTCGTGCTTCGGTGATTTTAGCTAAAGTGCTTTCTTCGAATTTATTATAGCTTTTTACGGCATCCACTATGTTGTTAAATAGATCAACTCGGCGCTGTTCTTCCTTTGAAATATTAGAGAGGGAAGTTTTAACCGATTCTTCAAGCGAAATTGCGCGGTTTCTAGCTGACGAAACAACTCCAATAATTATCAACACAATAGCTAATATTATGCCAACAATTCCAGCTATATTTAGTAGTGATGCTTTAGTTTTATTACTCATATTTCTCCTTTAATTTACTTTTGGCAATTAACTGTAGCGTTTAGCTTAGTTTTAGTGCTTTTGAGTTCAGCTTCTGAGCCGATAAATAACCCTAGTAAAATACCAAACGCTATAGCTGTAGCAAATGCAATCGCTCGCCAAGCCGACATTTTAAATTTCAAGTCTTGCAGAATTAAATGCTGAATATCAGGTTGTTTCATAGTTATCCTTCCATTTTTAGTTATTAAAATTCGACTTTCTTTGGTTTTGGTTCGCCGAGATATTGCTGAATTTCGAAAATTGCTTGTTTGTAGCCAATTACGAATCTTGCACGATAGCCTTTTTTACTTAATTCTTTAAGCATTTTATCCTGTTCAATTAAGTGCTTATTCTTTCTAATTTCGCCATTCTTCTTAAAGACAATAACATTTTCAGCTTTGATTTCGAGAAATAGGCCACTGGCTAAAATATTACTTTCTGCAATGAATAGATCCGGCCAAGCTCGTGATTTTTGAAATTTCTTGTGTTTTGCCGCTTGGCCTGGGCTCATTTTCATGCCTGAACTAAAATCGGTTCGAAATAGCACGTCGGGGTAATTCTTGCGAAGGTAGTCGCAAATTTTAAGGTGCAGATTTTCTTCAGTTTTTCTCATTAACATATCTTAGCTCCTCATATCTTTGCCATTCTGGCGAAATAATATTAACTTTAATTTTAACTACTCTAGAAATACCATTAATTAAAATTTTCATAATTCTTCCTTTTAGATTTCAGCCCTCCAACGGACACAAGGCTCATAACCACGAAATAATCGCGGCGAGCTACTAATAAGGAGGTGCTCAACTTTTTTCTGCAGCTCTAAACCACTTGCGAAACCTGTGCCCATTGGAAGGCTAAACTTATTTTTTAAAATCCTACTGCTCGTCGATAATCATCAAACTGTTGTGAACGCTCCATACTATTTTCTTTACATTCTTTGAGATATTCATTATAATAATCGTTTTGCCAATCTTCGAAAGGGAAGTCTTTAATATCCATCTTTTCGGCAAGGCCATTACCAATTTCGTAATATCTGCAAAATTCGTCAAAATCCATATCTTCAAAACCATCTTCGTAAAGATTGCGATTTTCTAAAATAATATTTTCCAGAAAGTCACGGATTAATTTTTGGTCAAAATTCATAGCTTAACTCCTTTATTAATTTTTTGCTATTCCTTCGCAAGAAATCTTCACAAATTTGCCGATCTTCACAATCCATTACATATTGCAGCATTTCCGCTTTTAAAGGGAGAGCGAGTTTTGAACTGAAAATTTCCTTTAATTCTGTGATATCTGCGGCTGAATATTTATTAAAAATTTGACTAATTACTGTTCTGAAATTCATTTTTGATCCTTTGTAAAAAATGTTCGTTGGCGATTTTGAGTCATTCTTTGCACACGAGCTGCAATGACTTTTTTAATTTCTTGCCGTGTTTGAGGCGGCATTTTTTCATAATATTTAGCCACAAATTCTCGTATTTCGTCGACTTCGAACTCTTCGAAGACTTCCGCCACTTGGCGTTCATCTTTCATTTCTATCAGCTTTGAGCGATAGGCGGCGACGTAATCCGCCCACGCTTTCGCTGAATGATTTTCTTTATAAAATTGATACGCTAGTTGTTTAATTAATAGATATTCAGGTTTTGTCATAAGTAGAATCCTTGTAGTCGCTCCAGATGATTGGCTCGTGGATCTTGATAGAGCATATCACCATTACCAGTGAGCATTTCTGCGCCAGTTTCATCAAGAATGATTTTTGAGTTTAACGAATTTGTCACGCTGAAGGCAATTTTGGTTGGAATATTCGCCTTAATCAAGCCTGTTACCACATCAGCAGAAGGTCGCTGAGTTGCGAGAATCAAGTGAATTCCTACTGCTCGAGCTTTTTGCGCAATTCGAATGATTGAAGTTTCAGCATTTGGTGTTCCTGTTTTGGAAGCACTTGATAAAGCAGTTTTGAGCATCTTCTGTGTTACTTTACCAGTTGAGCTGAAAGCTAAACCAGAGTTAACCAATCTAGTAAATTCACGCATATCTAGTGAATCTAAATCGTTACCTGAACTCATCATCAAGTCAGCGAACTCATCAATCACACAAACAATTCGTGGCATTTTACCTTTGTAGTCTTCGATTTTTCGCACACCAGCTTTTCGCAAAGTTTTATAGCGAGATTCCATTTTTTCCACTAAATCTGCGAGTGTTTCTTGTGCATGAATTGGATTAGTAACAATCGGTTTTAATAAATGTTTGCTATCTTCATAAAATCCAAGTTCAACTTGCTTTGGATCGATCAGCACAAGCTTGAGCTCTTCTGTCGAAAGCTGTTTAGTGAGGGATTCGAGGATCACATTTAGCATTACTGATTTACCCGAGCCAGTTTGTCCAGCGATTAGCAGATGCGGCATTTTAGTTAAATCACCATAATGATTTTCGCCGAAAATATCTTGGCCAAGTGGAATTTCGAAAGTGCCTTTTTTAAGCAGAGAATCGTCGAAATCTAGAACTTTACGTTCAGGATTTGGAATTTCTACACCGATGAGGTTTGTGCCGTAAATTGGCGCAAGCACACGAACTGATTTAGCTTGAAGAGCGATTGCTAAGTCATCAGCGCGTGAGCCGATATTTTTCATTGCGACTCCACGGTTTGGGCGGAAGGTATAGCGAATTACACTCGCACCAGTGAAGGTCTCACCAATTGCGCCACCAATTCCGAATTCCAAGAATTTTTTAATGATCAAATTCTCATTAGTTTCGCCATCAGTTTCGAGCAAATCAACGGTCGTATTCTTTTCGCTGAATTTCTCGGCCACATTCATTTTTCGTTTGATCTTCGCTTTATCAAATCCAGTTTCGATATTCGCAAGAACTTCCATTGATTCTTGCCCATTTAAAATGTCACTTGGGTTAGGGAAGAATTTAGCATTATCGTTGTTAACATAGTCGAAAACGTTCGTGATAAGCTTTTCAGTAGCTGGTAAGAACTCAAGCAAGTCATTTCGAGAATATTCGAACTCACGAATTTGGGGCGAACCATCTCGATTTTTAGTTTTCTTGATTTCGATAAAACCAACGCTTTCAATTTCCTTTTTGAGAACTTTTTCAGCTAAAACTAGATAAATTGAGCCCTGAAGTAGATATTTGTAGTTCTCCTGATACTCCGGATCAAGTGGATCGTTAGTAGCGGAAGAGTAGAACGAAACTGTTTTGTAATCTTTAAGCTTGAGCTTATCTCCTGAGCCTTTAATGATTAGGTCGATGATTCCAACCATTGGCACTTTCGAAATCTCAGCTTCGAGCCGTTTTTCGGCATCAATAACTTCGAATTTTGGTGCTTCTTCAAAATAAATATTGAGCGAATCGTTAAATTCTTTAATCATTTTTTCACGGCTGCCAGTTTTTCCGTAGTCAATTTCGTAATCACTAGTTGAATTTATTTCATCTAAACCAGCCGCTGCAGCTTCGTCAAAAGTTCCGCCCTTGTAGTAAATTTCGAGCGCTTTATGAAAAGCTTTACCGACCACCATTGATGGGCTCGAAGGATTATCGTAAACTTTCGCAATGTAACGCTTTTGAAACTCCACCTGATTTCGTAGAAAGGTCACAAGAGCAGAATAACTTAAGTGATCAACTCTATTCATTGATTTTCTCCTCGGTTTTGCCAATAATTTATCGTGTTAGTCTTGATTTTTTCTTTGTTTTGTGGTAATATTAAATCATAAAGAACACTGTCGTGTCTTGCATAAGAGGCGGCGGTGTTCTTTTCTTGTATAGAAATAAAGTTTTTAATACCAAACTGAGATACTCTTTTCTTAATTTCATTCCTGAGAAATGTAGTTTTCTCCTCAGAATCTGAAACAATTTCATAAATAACCGAATGCGTTCCTTGCTGGAGCGCTTTTTTGTCTGATTTTCCACTGAACGAGCACTTGAAACTTGCTTAATCTCTACTTTTTGACCATTAACAATTAAATCCGGCATCTTTACACCATCTGGCTTTTCTACTCGGCGGACGGCGTAAATTTGGGCATCACTCCCTAATTCTCCACGAATAAACTCCACAATAGAGCTTTCTTTATCACTCAATGGATAATTCTTCTCAAACTCCCAACTATCATCAAAATTATCAAAAAAGCCCGATACCCCGAGCTTGTTAACTCGGGGACTATTGGAACTTCTGGTTTTTTATTCTTTGGCATCATTTATCTCATTCTGATCTGCAATCTCGGCATTATTCATTGCTTTGTCTGCTTCGTTTTTCTCACTCAGTGCAAGATCTACTGTCTCTTTGGCATCTCGCACAAATGAAAGCTGACTGACAAGCGTTTCACGATCTACAAGTCCGTTGAGGTTGTTGATAATTTGGCTAGTTTCAAGGTCATTTTGTGGTAGGGCTCGTTTGAAGACTACATCAATATCTTCGGTTGAAATTTTATCCATCTTTGAACCTTTTACAAGGAAGGAATTGTAAATTCGGAATCGTTCGAGCAAACTTCGTTCAAAATATCGCTCTTTATCTTTAATATGCTGTTCGAAGTCAAGGAGCTTGTAAAGAATCGCCACACCGCTCGAATTTCCGGCAAAGTTTTCGTCGCTCATGTCTGGTGTCATCGAGATTTTATGAATATCAGCTGCAATAGTTTTTCGAAGAACGTCAGCATCGGCTTCATCAATAGATTTCACGACATACTCAATTTTGGCGTCTTGTGGAATATTTGCAACCATTCGGCTGTCTTTGAGCATTGCTTGCTGTTCTGGGGTGAAATCTGTGCCGTAAAACGCAAGTAGTGCATCAACCAGTCGTTCACGGTCGATTATACGGTCAGATTGAAGAATATTATAAGCATCAATCAATGGCAATACCGGTTCTGAATCTCCCATTCGGTCTGAACCGTTTAGATATTCAACAATCGGCACTTCGCCAAATCTATGCTCGGTTCTAATGTCTTCACTCGTTTCTGGGTCGCTTTCAAGAATAAGCGTTCCGCCTTTCAAAGTTCCTTCTTGCGTATATTCTGGCGTCAAAATTGTAATTTGGTATGAATCTCTTTCGATTTTTCCGCGCGCATTGACAATTTCTTCATAAACTATAGCGAACATCTTTTTATGTTCAACTGTCGTGTCGTGAACTAAAATTATATTTCGTGGGTCGATTTTCACACTTCGAACTTCCGACTCTTCGTTAGCGTAAATTCGCTCATAAGCAACGCCATAAATGCTGGCATGTGTTGCAAGTTCAACGTCAAGGTTTGAAATCGCTTGTTTGCGATATGAGTTATTCAAGTTCTCAATGTTTATATCTTCGCTTGAAAGATAATTAACTGGTGATCCGAGCAAATAGCCAACATTAATTTTAGTAATATATCGTGCAAAATTAGTGATTGCGAGCAGTTTTATTTGGCGTTTCACGTAATGTTACAGGTTTATTTGCGTAATAATCAGCAAGAATCTTAAATTTAGCTCGATCTTGCTTGCGTTTGTCGCTTTCGATTAGGTTTTTTATCAATTTTCCTGTTATTTCTATATTTTTTGGTAAGCAATAAAATTTTTCCATATTTCCTCCTTTTGCTCTTAGAAAATTAGTGAGTTTGTGCCTGTTGAGCCTCGATTTGAATTTGTAATAATGATCGGCTCGGCTCGCGCGGTGCATTGCTCGAAGATTCCGGCCAAAATATCACACATGTCATCGTGGGCGTTTTTGCCCTTGCGTTGATATCTCAGAACTTCATTAGCAGCTTCTGGCCATTTCTTCTGCCAATTCGGCGGCATAAATAGATGGCTTTGTAGCCACGCGCTCGACGATAGAATACGGCTTTCCTTATTTTTGGTTTGAGTGGGTGTTTTAATAACTACTTTCGAATTTCCATTTTCTTCAAGAATTCTTTTAACATTACGTGCAAATCCACGACCGCCATTATTACTTTCGATCCTAGCAACGCTCACATCGCCGGAATCTAACATTTCAGCAACGGCCTTTTCAGTAAATTCCATCGGCTTATCGGTATAAGTTATGTCAGTTATATAAACATCTTGACCGTGTTTAATGTAATTCGCACTTGCAAGGAAGTCAGCACCTTTATCAGCAGTATCGGTGATATTTTCAACAATTCCTTCAGGCAGTTCATCCCATTCCATAAATGGTTTAAATAATCGTCCAGCGACATCGATTGGTTTCTGATTATAGTTCGCCTCCACAATATCCATATTCATCGCTCGAGTCTTTTTCTTAAAAGTTTCGTAGTTCAGAATATCATCGCACAGCATTTTCGGTTTACCTTTTGGAGTTTTTGTTACAGCGCGATATTCAATCACTCGTGGCTTAAATTCCTCAATAAATCGCCCTGCAAGGTCACCAGTCGCCCAGCGTGTCATCACAAGGATTATTTTCCAATCATTGCCTTCAACACGTGAGAACATCGTGTTATTAAACCAATCCCAATGTTCATCTAGCACGCGTTCGTTGTAAGCCTCCTGCGAGCTTTTGATAACGTCATCGATAATGAGAAAATTCGCACCAAATCCTGTTGCTGTTCCCTTTGGGCTGGTAGCGAGATAGTTTGGTTCACTCGATCCTTCCAAGCTCCACATGGAAGCAGCTGCCTCGCCATACTTTACGCGAGTTTCTGGGAAGATATCAGAATAAATAATATTCGAACCAGCTTTTTCAGTCTGAATCATATTTCGAACGTTTCTTGCAAAAATTCCAGAAACCGTATCGTTATATGATCCTGTCATAACTTTCGCTTTTGGATTCTTCCCAAATAACCAAGCAGTTAAATTTTGAGCAGTCAATGATTTACCGTGTCGTGGTGGTGCATTGATTACAAGCGTTTGCTCATCACTCTCAATAAAGTCTTGAATCTGCCTACAAAAGTCTTTTAGATATTTGCGTTCTTCTTTGTAAAAATTCGGGTGCATTAACTTGCAAAATTCAAATAAATCAATTCTTGCGAGTTCAAGCTTAAGCTCTCTTTGAACTTCTGGATTTTCGAGTAGTGCTTTGTCCATTTTTCAATGCCTTTCGAATTTCTGCTGCAGTTAAACCTTCGAATGGTCGTGGATTTGTTTTTTGTTCCACTTCCATTTGAATTCCTTGTTTTGCCTTTCCTTCGGTTCGGTCTGTAATTTCAATTGTATTGTAGAGGCCAGCCTTTTCACTGTTTCTCGCATCATAGACTCGCCTAAATGCTACTTCTTGAGCCATAGTTCGCTGATCATCTGGGTGATCAATCGCCCATTGATTAAACTCCTTCACGGTTAAACTCAAAAAATAGTGATATTGATAAGAAATGCTATCTTCTGGTTTCCACCTTCCGCGATTGTTCGGAATATTCCCTTCAGGCTGTCCGAATCTGCGGTTCAGCGGCGGTTTTCCTCTACCGACAACATAGTCTTTTTTT
>ENA-OOPM01000034-OOPM01000034.1-human-oral-metagenome-genome-assembly--contig:-NODE-34-length-9264-cov-3.590347_pt1 | contig 9264 bp, 9 predicted proteins | sample MGYA00245296_ERZ501134 | MGnify/ENA primary metagenome ERZ501134 (study PRJEB25959, sample SAMN05335052) | human oral metagenome | host: human-associated | place: USA: California | collected 2014-05-20...
AAATTAGAGGCGTGATCGATTCAAGCGAGCCTAATCGAGTAGTCTTTAATCTTACAAAAAAAGACACCTATTTAGATGCCAATAAAAACTTATTTTTGTGACATTGTTGAAACTGATTCAGACGGCTCGTCTAACGCCAGAAGGGTTTTTCTTGGCTCTTTTGAAGTTATTGGTGGTGCGAATAATAAACAAGCAGGAGATAACCTATGAACGTAATTCATTCGGTTGAAGATAATAATGCTCAAATCATTCATGTGTCAGTCAATTCTAATGATCGTGGTGCTACTGGAGAAAAAGGTGATAGTGTCACTAACCTTAAAATTACTGAAGAGAATAGGTTGGAAGCGACTTTGAGCAACGGTCAAACTATTGATGGTGGTGCAGTTCCAGCAATTAAGACTAGACGTGTCTTTGTCGCTGATATGGATGGGGTTAAACGAACCTATATCTTGCCTCTCAATATCGAATCTTCTCAAGTTTCATATATCTTGATGAACGGCGTGGCCTATTCAGATGGATACATATTACAGAGTGGCGAGATTACTCTTAATTACGATGATTTACCAGCTGGCCGATTAGAGGTAGTGCTTAATGATAATTCTGGTCATGTTGGTGACATTAATGTCTCCATCAATGGCAAGACTGGTGATATTAAATTAAAAACTATCAATGGAGCTAATCTTGATGGTGATGGAGATATTGAGGTAGCGACGCTTGACGCATTTAATAATGAAGTCCGTGCTAGAGAAGAGGCTGATAATAACCTCCGTAATTCACTAAACGATCATGAGGCAAGAATTAGTAATAATGAGAATACTATCAATAGCCACAGCGACAATTTAACGTCTCTCAGCGCAAACATCTCAAGTATTAATAACCAGATGACGGTATTAGCTGATGACGTGTATGGAGTTACCGATAATTATGTTCCGAAAACTCGTAGAATCAACGATAAATTCCTATCGCATGATATAAGACTAACCGCCGATGATGTTGAGGCTTTACCTATTACTGCTGGTGTAACCCACCCAGTCCGTGGGGAATTAGTGGTGAACGGACATGTTACTGCAGAAAACGCCACTCAAGATAACCACGTAGTCACTAAGGCACAACTCGATGCCAAAGTTGCAGAGGTTGTAAATTCTGCCCCAGAGACTCTAGATACCCTAGAAGAGTTAGCTAAATCTCTTGGCGACGATCCAAATTTTGCTACTACGGTAACTAACAAGATCGGAACGGTCGATAAGAAAATTGATACCGAAATCAATAAACTCGCCAATAAAGTAGAAGTAAACACTGAAAACCTGAAAAACACGAAACAAAAAGCAAACGCAAATTCAACGAGTATTTCATTACTAAATTCCACTGTTGCCACGAATAAGTTGTCATCTGACACTCAATTTTCTAATGTCGCAAAAGAGCAAGATGAACAGAATAATTTAATCTCTGACATTTTAAACGCATTCTCAAAAGAGTCCGATAAAGGCACAAACTTAAAGCTTAATACATCAGCTACTAAGATGTTGGGTATGACCATTTATGGGAACACAGAACAAACTAAGGCAAGTGGTAAAAATCTTGTTTATAATGTTGTCTCTAAAATAGCGCTGAACGGCCTAAGACATACAGTTAATCTAGATGGGTCAATTACTACTACTGGTACATCTAATAATACTTATTCATATATTACAGATCCAACCCCAGCCTCCTAATAAAAAAGGTGAGACGGTTACTCTATCCGTTAACAAGCCACTACCATTCGATCTTTTTATCGGCGGGTCAGAGGACGGTGTGTATTCTAATCTTGGCATTCAACTTCCAGCAGGGCAACTTCAGATTACTGGTCAAGCTCAGACTACTAAGTCTGTAAACTGTCTAATTGCAGGACGTATGACGGCAGGCCAGGCTATTGCTCCCATTACTTATAAGGCACAACTAGAGTATGGTAATATGGCGACAGGGTTCAGTTACTACACAGGTGGTTTTAATAACCTGTTCGACGAGTTTTCTGACTTACCTATAAAGTCAATCCATGGAGTTGTACTGTCAAGCCAAGATGGTGTGCTTAAACTCACTGGTAAACCTGCCGTGGATTGGCTACCAATTCTAATTAGAAATAATTTACCATTATTCGATAAAACTACATATACAGTTGTATCTTATAACGGTGCTAGTTCACAATTATTCGCTCAAGTACTGGCATATAAGAAAGATGGTTCAGGAGCTGATACTTTTGGTGGTCCTTCTGGTAAAATCTTTACATTTACAACCGACAGCACAAAATATGATAGATATTCCATGAAGCTGCAATTAGGTAGCCTAGGCTCCTATCCAGAACCCGTAACTCTATACAATAACTTCGCTCTATTCCAAGGCAATTACAATGAGAACAATCTTCCAGAGTATTCACCCTATAACACGGGTTTAGCTAGTCCGAGACCGCAATATCCACAAGTGATCAAGGAGCTAACTGGTGGAAAGGTTATTGTAAGGGGTAAGAACTTACTTAGCCTATCTACCATCTCACCTAGTAATGGTTTATCTTCAACGGTCACAAATGATGGCATCGTCACCTACTCGGGTCAAATGACTGATAGCTGGGCAGACATTACTAGGTATACTGTTTTTAGCGCCCCACTTCCTGCCGGCAAGTATACATTCTCAATCGACCATCCACGAACGCATAGGATTGTATTCAAATATAGATTAGCAGATAACACTTCTAATGAAATTATCGCTAATATGACAGCGACCTCTACCTCTAATACCTTTACCACGACACAACCAATTATTGCTGGATATTTATATATTGCGGCAGCTAATGGTTCTAGTTTAAACGACACAGTTAAGCCCCAGATAGAATACGGTGATACTGCCACTGATTTTGTTCCACACGAATCTACAGATTTTACTCTCCCATCTAACCTCAATATTTATAAGCTCACCGATGATATTTACGATGAAGCTAAGTTAGAGAATGGTGTAGCGAAGATGATTAAGAGGGTCGGTAAACTGGAGCTGAGCGGGGAGGAGAATAACATTTATTCTTATAGAACTCGCGTAGATGGTAGTCTAGGATTCCAGTGGAGAAATCCTAGTGGAGAGTTTTTATTTACACAGCAGCAAGATATAGCCACAATTGTCAGTTCACATTTTAATGTGCTTAGAGAACCTGATACAATCGGCAACAATAACTTATCTAGCGGTATTGGATTATTCAAGACTGGAGATAGCCCATACCCAAGATATACGACCAATATAACAATATGGCTATCTCTCACTGATATGCAGAACCTCAAAATCACAGACCTTGCAAGTTTCAAAAACTGGCTGAAAGCCGAAAAAGCAAAAGGCACACCAGTTACCGTATATTATGAGATAAAAACGCCGACCGAGGAAAAAATCACCGACCAAGCTGTACTCGCAGAACTGAAGAAGCTAATGGAGATGAGGACTTATGACGGAACAACTAATATTTCGATTACAGGAACCGACTTGACACCTGACATCAAGGTTAAGTATATGAGGAAGATAGGGGAGTAGAGGAGAGAATATGGACTATAAGATTGACCCAAAGCAGGTTCGAGATTTGAATAAAAACCTCGAAAAGATGAAGATGTTAGCTGATATTCGCGAGGTCGACCCAGAGACGCTCGAGATTGAAAATCATAGACTAAGAGTCGTCGCGTCAAGCACTGGTGGAGTCACTAAGTCATATGTCGATAGCGGAGATAAGAACAATAAGGATTATATTGACTCGAAGATCAGTACCTTATCCACTATAGCAAAGACTGGGGACTATAATGAACTTAATAATAAACCAGACCTAAAACCAGTCGCAACTTCTGGAAGTTATAACGATCTCGAGAATAAGCCTATACTTGAACCAGTAGCCACAACTGGTAATTATAATGACTTGGATAATAAGCCTGCTCTAAAACCAGTCGCAACTTCTGGAAACTACAATGACCTTATTGGCAAACCAAACCTACATACCGTCGCAACTTCTGGAAGTTACAATGACCTCAAGGATAAGCCTAATATCTCAGACTCGATCATCTATAAGAAGATTTTTAGCTATACGGTCGACGATTTTGACGCAGGGCAGGAAGTTGTCAAAGAAGTTCCTCTAGACTTTAACAAATACTGGAAGATTATCGTTGATGCTCATTATGAATCAGGGGAAGGCACTTCACAGAGGTGGGACTATATTCAGGCGATTGTGAATAATCCACCGATGACGTTCGCAAACTGTCTGCAAGTCGGCGCACAACATAACGCTACTAATCGTGAACCTATTGTACGTACGCTTGATCAAGTCGTGGCAGTATGGACAGTGGCACACTTTGCCTCGAGCTACCATATTGAGATCATGACGAATAATGAGCTGAAGAACTTCCCCATGTACCGAGCGGAGAGCTTTGGTGGTACGACAGGCAATCTATTTACACAGGAGATCAGTGGTAGGATTATCGCGCATCCACGTAATATCACGGCTCTTAAGATTATGCTAAACAGACCTGAAAAAGGCGGAAAAATTGTAGTTTATGGAGTGGAAAAATGAAAATAGATTGGTTCAAGGTGTTGGTATGGCTTCTAGCGTTAGTGTTTTCAATAGTTTTTTGGGTGGTGGTTATTAGATTCTGGATAGTAATACCAGTGCTGATAATCATATTCATCGTAATAATTAAAAAGGAGACAAAATGAGTAATTCTAATCTAGCAACAAGATGGTGGCCAGCTAATCCAACCAACTACACCCAAGGCCGTGAAGGCAATAAAATTCAAGGTATTGTGGTGCACCACGCTGCCTCGACCTCACTCGACTCTATCGGTGCAGCATTTGCTCGTGCCGGACGTAATGGTTCGGCACACTATGGCGTAGGCGGCAACCAAATACATCAATACGTAGATGAAGCCAACACTACTTGGCATTGCTCTAACTGGTGGGGCAATGTTAGGACGGTTGGTATTGAAACCACGAACTCTACAGGTGCGCCAAACTGGGATATCGCTCCAGATACTTTCGAGACGCTTGTTAAGCTGGTTGCGGATATTGCGAAGCGTAATAACCTCGGAAGGTTATGGATCAATCCAAAGGCTGACATGCCAACTCTATCTGGACATAAAGACTGGTACGGAGCTTCTACAGTCTGCCCTGGTCCAAGCCTTTATCCAAGATTACAAGAAATTGCAGATCGTGCCAACGCGATTAACTTCCCACCAGAGCCACAAAGAGTGTCGGTTGTGTGGGTAGACATCACACCGTTCGCGCTAAAAGCCAAAAGTAAAGTAGATATTATTGATCTCGATACTGGAGCAGACAAGGGCGATATCCTAGCTGGAATGGTTATTAGTAATCTCGTCCAAGAGGCAACTGTGAATGGCAAAAAATATTACCGCACGCTGTATTCTAAGACTAAAGGATTCAATAACGGTATTTTAGCCGAATTACTTGAGTCAATAGATACGGCAACCTCCCCAGGACTAGTCATCAACGGTGAAGTCAGAGAAACGGGCGTAGAAATTAAAGTGCCTACCGAGGAGGAAAAAACGACCTATCACTGAAAAAGAAGTCAAAGAAGAAGCTAAGAAAGATGATGGTTTCTGCGACGACTTAGCGCCAGTGCCAGGCGTTAAGCCAGGCATGAAGCCAGAGGAAGTACAAAAATTAATCGAGGAACACAAGAAAAATATGGAAAAAGCAGAAGAAATTATCGATGAGGTTAATAAAGATATGGAATTTTCGCCAAAAACTAAAATGATCGTGTATCTATTGGGCGATCTACTTATTATCGCAGGAACTCAGGCGCCACTCGTGGTTGCACTCCTTAATACCACTGATGCCGTGACTTTTGGTCAACTCTTAGGTCAATTATTACTGTCTACTGGCACTATGCTATTGTTCACCTTTAAACTATTGAAAAAGAAAGATAAATAGGGGGATCAAGCGGTGGAACACATTACAGTTGGTCAGATAACTACGGGTATAACATTGCTAGCTACTTTTATTGGTAGTGTAGTAGCCGTTTATAAGTATTTTTGCAATCTTCTAGGTAAACAGATAGAGGAGTCATTAAAACCCCTTGAGCAGAAAGTAGACATGATTGCTAAGAATATGAATGATATGGACTTGAATCGTTGTAAGGACTTTCTATCACGGTTTATCTCTGACCTTGAACAGGGGCAAACTGTATCGGAGATCGAACTAGAACGATTCCATGAGACTTATGCGCACTATCAGAATATTTGCAGCAGTCCATATCTGCACGATAAAGTTGAAAAATTAAAAAAACAAGGTAAACTATAAGTGGAGCAAGAACTTCTAAGTTATTGTTGAGAGATTTTATAAAAGACCTAGAAATAGGTCTTTTATATTTTGTGGCTATTTAAATACTTAGGCGACAACTTTAATATTTTTCATTCATGTTGACTATTTCTGGGTGTTTTTCAAAATAATAATCTCGAAGTGGGATACTACCAAGTCGTAGGATTTGATCAAAATCTTTTCCATTTTTGTATGCCCAATCTTTTATTGGCTCAAAGCGTTCATCGTCTATCATATCCCAAGAAAGTATTCGCCTTGCCTTTTCTTGTACGTCATATTGTGAACTAGGCCCCTCATCTTCTAGTTTATCCGCCAACTCGTCTTTTATCTTATCAAAAAGAATCATAAATCCACTGTCTTCCACGAGTTTCTTTCCACCTGTAGTTAATGCAAGTGGACTATGAGATTGAGCAAGCCTATTCATACTGTCGATACTCTTTTCTAAACTACCGACCTTAGTAAGTAGTCTATCAACATCAGATCTTAATGCATCTATTTTTCCTTGAGTTTTCTCCTCACGTTTCTCCAGTTGATCGACTTTTTCTCTATATTTTGAAAGCATTCCATATACGCCGAGCACCGCAATGACTAAAGAAACCCCAGCGCTGATTAAAACGGATAATACATCTGAACTCATACCTATATCTTATCAGATATCCCTTTATTTTTGCTTTAAAAGTAGTAAAAAACTATAAATGTATTGACAGTGGTTACCATGTTATTTATAATAAAAGCGTCTAAAATTCACTTTAAGTCCTAGTTTTTGCTAGGACTTTTTGTCTCCCCAAGAATGATTTATTTAGATTTGAGGAGTACATTAAAGTGGACGAAAAACGAATTATGACGCTAAGAAAAAGATTAGGAAAAGCGTCTAAGCTTATCAAAGATGATAACTTTCTACCCATGTTCAGGAATCGACAAATACGATTTCAAAAAGAGTTTGAGGAGTCAGTTAAGATTGCTAACAAAAAGCGAAACCCAGAGCATTTCTTCGCTGTTATTTGGGCGTGTCGTAATATAGAAGATACGTTAAAGATGATGCGATCTATTATTTATCGCGCTATTGAGAAAGCTCGTGAGCTACAAGAGTCAATTAAGCGAATTAAAACCGAACAGGATGTTAAAAACAATATTAATCCTATAGGGTTGACTAAAATTGCCAGAATGAAACAAGGCCTTTTTAAGGTATAGTTTCTTAATCTAAAGAATATCGTTATAATTCACTTTTAAGTGGGTGCTTTTTGCTATTAACCAAACAAAAACCACGATCAATTTCACCAGTGGGCGAAAATGGTTTGTTCGGTTTTATGCGTATTATTAAAATAACCGAACAGAAACCAAACAAAAACCACGATCAATTTCACCAGTGGGCAAAAATGATCGACGAAATTGCAAAAAATTAATCTCTATATAGATAATAAGTTTTACTTATTAATATTAAAAAGAAATCTATATAGAGTATGAATATAAATTTAAGCTGGAGGTAGGAAAGATGCAGTAAGATGTTAATTAGTGAAGCTTTTGATAACTACAGGGAGATTGAGGTAATATCGAGAGGACTGTCTCCAAAAACACTAGAATCTTATGTTTATGCCGAGAAATTAGTCATTGAATATTTCACAGATACTGAGGTTAAAAATATCACACCACTCGATGTGTCAAGATTTTATCAACACTTATGTAATTTCCAGAAACCAGATACTGCGAGGGGAAATATAATTTGTTTTAGATCTGTTCTAAGGCGCTGCGTAAGGAAGGGTTGGGCTGATATTGACATTGAAGATATTAAAATACCGAAACGTGGGAAGCGAATTGTGAATTATCTTACAGAATCAGAGATCGAGCGTTTTATTGGTGCGGTTAGTGCTAAGTATAGGGGCTACTCTAGAATTAATCGTCTAAGAAATACAGCGATCGTCAATCTTCTCTATGATTCTGGTATTCGTGTAAGTGAATTATGTTTATTGAATCGAAACAGTATCAAGGAGCGTCAATTTACGGTGATAGGTAAGTCTAAGAATCCCAGAATTTGTTTTATTACTAGAAAAACAGAAGAAGCCATTGCTGAATATTTAGCTGAACGCAGTGATAATGAAAGAGCGCTTTTTATTGCAACTCAAAACGGAAAGAGAATCACATCAGATACTGTACGAAAAATATTCCAAAACGCATGCAAGCGTTCAGATTTTATCAATGTTCACCCACATACGATTAGACATTCTTTTGCCACAAGACTATTAGAAAAAGAGGTGGACATTAGATATATAGCAGAACTCATGGGGCATGAAAGCCTAGATACAACCAAGATGTACACTCACTTTTCAAACCCAAAATTAAAGAAAATCTACGAAAAAGCCCTTGTAGATTTTTAGCGTGTGCGGTATAATCCAGTCATAAGATATGAATCGCACCTTAATGTCTATCCGAGAGGATAGTTAACGGAAAAGCTCTGTTATGAGCGATTCGTATGCTTGTAGGTGCGCTTCCTTGCCAAGGAAGAGGTCGAGAGTTAGAGTCTCTTAGCTCGCACCATAAGATAGAATTCGTTCATACGCCTTCCGAGGCGTATTTTTATTAGAAATTATTTTAACAGTAGCAATTCCGCTACTGTTTTTTGTCTCAATGGGGATTCAGGGTGAATTTTAGATAAATCTTAAATTTCCATAGGCCATAAAACAACTATGGCGAGCCTAGTTTTAGACCATTAAAAATTTGGAAAATTAAATTTAATCGATTATCGAGAGTGACCGAGGGCGAGACTCCTAGATGGACGGAGCAAGTTCCCATAGTACCTCTACAAATAGATAATAGAAGGAAGATTTTTAAATATATCACCCTTTTAACAATAAGTGTGTTTTATTTGTTGTTTTTTTGTTTTGTTTTAAATATGACTCAAAAACGCTTTTCGCCCTCGCTTTCTCTTGATAATCAAAAAAA
>ENA-OOPM01000035-OOPM01000035.1-human-oral-metagenome-genome-assembly--contig:-NODE-35-length-9019-cov-11.276316_pt1 | contig 9019 bp, 15 predicted proteins | sample MGYA00245296_ERZ501134 | MGnify/ENA primary metagenome ERZ501134 (study PRJEB25959, sample SAMN05335052) | human oral metagenome | host: human-associated | place: USA: California | collected 2014-05-20...
TTTTTTAGAAAAAATAATCCAATTATAGAAGAATTATTAGGAGATGATAAGGATGAGTAGACCAAAATATGTATCAAAAGAACATAGATATCATACAGAAAAGGATATTAATTTATTTGATAAATATCTAAATAATATGGCAGATAATGGATATAGATTAATTGAATTTAGTATATACAATAAATATGGAGAATACAAAGTATTTTCATTAATGGAATTAAAGGAGCGTGATTAATATGAATAGAAATAATTTTCATAATGTAGTACATAAAATAGCAAAACACTTTGGTAGTAAGCCAAAGTTTTTGTTTTATGATATTAAAAAGAATAAATATGAATTTATTGATGTAACAAGGAAATATTGTGCAAACTTATCTTCTAATTCACAACCATCTACATAAGATTTAATTTCTTCAATTAATTTTTGGATATCTAAATTAAGTAAATCGACTTGTATTGAATATTGAGCATTAAATAAATTATATATTCTTAGTTCATCATTCCATAAATTAAAGTCAATATCTCTTGGCTTGATATAATAATCATAGTCATCTCCTATAACTCTAATTACAAATGGAGCAAAGAATCTTTCCATCTCAGAAATAGCAACTCCTTTTTGAATTCCTTTCCCAGCATATTCACCATAAACTATGAACACATTATAATCTTTTGGAATAAATTGTTTTAAATTATTTTTTAAATAATTAATTCTATCTTCATTTAACCATTTACATATACTATAATGGTCATTATCAATTGTTACTAATCTATTCCTACATTGAATACTATGCTCTCCGTTCTTATAAAATGCAACACCTATATTTGTTCCGTGTAGTTTTGGTGTACCATATAAATTTATTTTAGTAATATTATTATCAATCAAATTATATTTTTCTGTTTCAATCCAGTATAGGAAATCATCTAAATGAATTATATGTTGAAATTTATAAAATTCCATAATCATCATCTCCTTATAATCCTATTGATATTGAATTAATACCAAGTAATTTTAATAATGCAACTAAAAATAGTGATAAAAATACTATATCCCAGAACAATATAACAATCAACTCTTTTCTACCTACATATCCCCTATCGGTTATATAACATATACCATTTACAAATCCAACTATATGTTTGATAATAGATAATGTTCCAGCAAATACAAATAATCCACATAATATTATACCTATTACTTGTAATATTCCTAATATACTAATTGTTAAAGTCATTTTCTACCAACTCCTTTTTCTTCTAATAATATCTTTAATGTATTATGAAATCTTTTTATTGATTTCTCAAATGCTATTAATCTACTATCTACTTCAAATATCATAACTTCATATTTCTCATATCCATCATATTGGATAATATCATATACAAGATTCATATACTCTTGATAAAGTCTATGATATTTTTTTATAGCAACACATCTTTGTACATAATTTAACCCTATCCAATCTATTTGTAATTTACCCAATCTTTCATATATTCCACCAAAAATATCATAAACTTCACTCATATTTTACCCCCTATTAATAATCTAAATCATCAACGTCATCTATATTGCTATAAACATAACTACATAATATTGCCGTAATAATGGCTATACAAACAATCATTCCCCAAATGTACATACATTTCATATAACCCCCTAATACTAAAACCACAAATCTACAAGATTAAAAATTACTAATAATATCAACACTATTAATAAAATAAATATAGCTACAAACATAATACCCCCTAATCTACATATATTTCTAATAATACAATTCCAATTAATACAAATGTTATTAATATTATCATATAATCACCTATTTATCTGTACTACCAAAACCACCACGTGTTTTTTGGTTTACTTCTTTATATTCTTCTAACTCCAATTCATTAAATTCCATTTCTTCCATACAAGGCAATATTTCTAATTGACATATTGAAGTACCTTTTGGAATTGTAATTGCTTTCCAAGAATTTGTTTTTTGATATTTTATCATATCTTCTTGAGTTATCAACATAAATACTGGAAGTTTAAGTATATCTTTTTCTGAACAGTAAGTAGTATCAATAAGTCCTAAACTATTAGTTTGTATCAATCCATATTTAAGGAATGTTGAACTTCTCATTCTTAATTCTGCTTTATATCCTTTTGGTATTTGAATTGACACTCCTAAGTTTATTAATGCAAAATTTCCAACTTTAATAGTTGTATCTTCTGCAACATATAAATCTATTGCAACTGAATTTCCATATCCATTTTTAAAATGTAAATCTGGTAAATCTTTGTCGTGTTTCAAGTAATTAATCTTTTTCATATATCATCATCCCCTATTTATTAAATGCAATAATTATCAATATCCAATTTATGAATAGCAACATTACTCCCCAAATAGCCATATTTAATCTTGCTTGGTCTGGACTAAAAAAATATGGATTTCCCTTAGTTGCAATAAATGATTTTATAATTTCTTTCATTGTCAACTTATAATTATTTTTTATGTCATCTATTATAAATGCACAATTAATAGAAATAAATACAGATATTATAATACCATATACAAAAACAAAATCATTGAATATCATTTTTGTCATCTCCTTTTTCTATTGCACCAACAAACATTTGGAATATTATAAATATTGATAATGTTCTATTTGCATTTGTTTGTTCTGGATTTAATACTATATATAAAATATATACTATTATCAATGATAGAGACACCAATCCCATAAATAAATTATGTTTAACATCTTTTTTGTATATAGAAATATTAATAACCATTTTTACTAAATAAAATATTCCTATACATATTGGAAGTGAACATATCATTAACACTGGTGCTTTTATTGAAGTATCCATTAACGCAGAACTCAACATCAATGCACCCATACCAAACCAATATGCCGATACAATAACATCTGCTACTACTCTAATGCCAAATAAAAATTCCATATTAAACCATCTCCTTTTCTACACATTCATACTCTATCAATGTTACCATATAATAATTTGAATATATTTTTTCGTATTTATCCCTTATAATATTACAATCTTTATATTTTGAAATAAAATCATTTATCTTATTTTCGTGTTCTTTTAGCAATGTTTCAAATAACTCTTTATAATGCCAAGTTATAATATACTTTACTTTTCTAACTATCATATTAATCACTCCTTTCAGTTGTAGAAAAAAGGGTATCACATTAAGTAATACCCTATTCAATTGTTCTACCAATTTGTTATTTCATTTAGTTCTTTTCTTTTTTCATTGGCTTCTTTGTAATTATCAAATATTTCTAATGACCTACCAATAAATTCTCTAACATCTAATGGCTTTGATGTTTTGTGTACTACTCCATCAAATTCTCCATCTTCATCAAGAATAAGATACCAGATTGTAGTAGATGTTGTTTTCTCAACCGCTTCTTTTGTTTCTTGTACTTCTTCTTTTTCTCCATAAGATAGAGTTCCTTTTCCATCAATACCATTTTCTTTAAGTAAGTCTTCTACTAAAGCCGTTGCAATTATACTTGCAATGTCTTCCAATGTTAATACTTTTCCTTTTTTCATAAAAACCATCTCCTTTATTTTTATTTTTTATATATTAATAATTTAACCTTAATGGGAAATAATACTATATGGGATTATATATTCATATTTATAGTTTTGGTTAAATTATTATTAATTATTGGTTCAAGGGGAACGACTCGAACGTTCGCATAACGGAGTCAAAGTCCGTTGCCTTACCACTTGGCGACCCTTGAATATGGCGATAGGTACAAGACTCGAACTTGTAAGTCCCAAAGGACGACAGTTTAGCAAACTGTTTGCTTACCAATTAGCATAACCTATCATATGGCAGAGAGTTAGGGACTCGAACCCTAAATACTTTTACGTATGCCAGTTTTCAAGACTGGTGCTTTAAACCAATTCAGCCAACTCTCTATTTGGTGTGTAGAGTAGGATTTGAATCTACAAGTTTACCACGTGGGAACAGATTTACAGTCTGCCTACTTCACCAATTTGCATACCTACACATTATTTTTATTTAATGGTCAGTGAGAAAGGAATTGAACCTTTGACTTCTTGTTCCCAAAACAAGCGTTCTACCTACTGAACTACTCACTGATATATTGGCGGACATATGGGGAATTGAACCCCAATTAACCGATAGACAGTCGGTTGTAATAGCCATTATACCATATGTCCATAAATGGTATCTCACATAGGACTTGAACCTATACAGATTGCTCTCTCAGCTTCTAAGACTGATGTGTCTACCTATTCCACCAGTGAGATATATTGGAAGCGTAGGTCGGATTTGCACCGACATTCTTAGGGAATGAGCCTAATGAGTTACTATTACTCTACCACGCCATATGGCTGGAGATGACAGATTTGAACTGTCGACAATTCGGTTAACAGCCGAACGCTCTGACCAACTGAGCTAATCTCCAACAATTGATAGATATAAAGAATAAATCTATATTTATAAAGGAGGCGATTACTATGTCTAATGAACTCATATTCTTTGTGGTTAGTAATTAATATCCTTTATATCTACCATAGGCATTGTGACTTTTCCACATCTCTATTTAATAACTTCCATAAATACTCATTAGAATTTATTGTGGAACATAGAGCATTTATTTTCTATCATTATTAAAGTGAAAGATGTGTTCACAACTATTATTTATACAAATATATTTAACCAATAAGGTATATTTGCTGTATTGTTCCACATATTTCGTATACCAGAACATATAAACATTTATCCATTCTTCTCTTTTTAAATTGTTCATACATATTTGCTGTTATGTTCTGTATTTACAAAGAACGATTTTACCCACTTTCATCACAATTAAAAGATTTTATTAGTTTGCTGTTTCGTTCTTTATATCTTATTATAACATACTTTTAAATTTTTGTCAAGCATTATTTTTCAACCAAGAAATTTAATTTTGCTTTACATAATTATTATAGCATACAATTTTTAATTTGTCAACTATTTATTTTCATAACCTAAATCTAACAAAATTTTAGATATTTTATCTAATCCTTTTTGATAAATTACTGTTTTATAGAATAGTCTTAAATCTCCATATCTATCTACTGATGATACTTCTACCACTTTAAACCAACCACTATCTACATATTTTTGGTATGGTTGATTATTTGGTCTTAGGATTTCTTTATCTCTTAATATTTCAAATAATTTATTTCTACCAATACCTTTAAAGTTTAATATCTTAGCTGCTTGTGCAAAATCACAAGTTTCATTTGATTGTGTTACTGCGTCATAGAAGTCTTCTTTTGGTTTCATTTCAATAACCCTTTGTTGTAATTCTTTGTTTCTTTCTCTTTCTTCTTTTAGTTTGGTCAAAAGTTGAATACCAAAATCTGGATTATTTAATATATTTTCTATGGTGTTATCAGTTGCATATATTCCGTGTTTTCTAATTGATGGCAATACTTCTGATGTTACCCATTTTCTAAATTTTCTTGCATTAGGTTTTCTACTATCTAAAACACAATCATATAATCCACTTTCATTAACAAATATCATTTTAAAATTTTGTATAGCAAGTCCAGTATTTACGCCTACATCGATAGTATCGATATCAGATAAATCCAATCTAGCCTTAACATCTCCAACATTTCCTATATCCAATATTTGACATATATCCTTTAAACAGAATAAAACATTATTATCATCTTTTATTATAGTTCTTATTTCTCCAAATTCATTATTTCTAAATATTTCTATATTATTCATATAAATTAACTCCTTTTATCTTTCAGTGACAAATCTTTCTTGAGCATTAAATCCTAAAACTTTATTTAACCATCTTAAACATAATTCAAGGTTAGTTAAAGTACCAATACTATTTAATATAGTATGTGTATCGCATTTATCTCTACATAATTCTTCTAAATCATTTTGAAATCTTTGTGTTCTTTCGTCATAGAAAATTGTAGGAGATATAACTGCTTTATCTCTTATAACCAATGAATTTGGAACACCAGTTGCACTAACAATAATATCTGAATTTGTTAATAATTTATATCTTAAATTTAATCCATTTTCATAAACATCTAATTCATCTTCTTTTTCCTTGAAACACTCTTTAATTTGATATGTATTCCAACTTGGATTTTGTTGACACCAGATATTTAATGGTTTTCCAACTGTTTTGCCATCTCCTATAATTACTATATTTGGTGCGTCTATATCTCTAACATAATCTTCTATTATTTCTCCTATAACTTGTGAAGTAATAGAAAGATTATATTTATTCCATAAATCATTATAGTTTCCTATGTTATCTAAATCTCCCTTTAATGGAATAGTATTATAGTGTGTGATTGAAGGTTATATAAATAAATAACCATTCAACTCATTTAATATATCTACTTCTTCTATTAGTCTTCTAGTTATGTCACTTCTATCCATATTATTTTCTACATAAACAAACTTAATTATTGCTTTTGGTAAATATTTTTTAAATGTAGATTGTATAGCCTTTACATATTGACTTTTAACATTCTTTTCATCAACTATAAGTGTTAATATCTTATCTTTATAAATATTACTAGAAGCCATATTTTTTATTAATTCTATTTTTTTATCAATCCTATTATTAATTATTTTTTGTATTCTCTTTTCCATAATTATTTCTCCTTTATAATTTATTATTTTTACATAAACTCATTAACTTACTATAAACTTCCTTAAAGTTTTTTAAGAATAAAACATCACTTCTATTTTCTTTCTCAAATTCATAATCGGCATTATTATCTCTTAATATCAATTTTCTACTATAATAGGATATTTCAATTAAATCTTTATAAAAAGTAAAACTTTCTATCCTATCCATATCAATATGTAAAAAGAAATTTTCGTATATAGTATTTATTAAAAGAAATTTAACGCTATTTCTAGTCATATTATTACTCCTTTCTTGTTAATTTATTTTTAATCATATATACATCATAATTAGTTAATCCAACTTTATTATCTGTTTGTATATAATGTTTTCTATTAATATATTGTTTTATATCATAGTCTACTTCATCATCAACAACAATATAATTTTCTATATTTAATTCACTATTATCACTTAACCATTGTAGAATTTCTAATCCCCTATCTCCAAAATTCTTTGTTCTTCCTATAACTAAGTTAGTGTATTGATTTTTTCTTTTTTGATAACTATATTCCTTAAATATATCACAAAACATTTCTTCTATATAGGTATAACTATCAAATAATATTCTCCAACTTGATGATATAACAATCTTAACATCTTCTTTTTGACACCATAATAATAAATTCTTAAATGGTTCAAGGTTATTTATACTCCAAGTTGATGTAAAATATTTATCTTTTCCTTTCTTAACTAATATATCTATATCCATATATTTATCATAAGATATATTATTAACCACTCCATCAAAATCCAGAAATATTACTTTCATATTATCTTCTCCTTTCTATGTTATATATAAATATAATACAATTACATAATATACAGTAACAAACAATACAATAATGTCTATTAAGTTTAAATATTTATATAATAATATATTCTTTAACTTAAACATAATATCAACTCCTTTATATTTTAATTAAATACATTATAATATATTGTTTTTATTTTGTCGACTATTAATATGATATTATATTGGTCAGTACTCCAATATCTCCTAACTATGGGTGATAGCTACTATTTCTATCCTATAATATTATATTATATATAATTAATTATTATACTATTGTATAGTTTTGTCGCAATTCGCTACGCTCATTGCTCCACATAAACTCTCTATATTTATTTATTATATATATTATATTATTGTATTACTTTATTGTATATTATATTATTATATTATGTTTGGGTGTAATGTAGTATCTTAACGAGCGTAGCTTTAGCGTAGCGAAGTTAAGTACACATTACAACGCTTAGGAGCGAACGCAGTGAGTGAACTAAGTACGACATTACATTACACTATCATTCATTATCTTTTTTTCTTTTATCTTTTTTTACACTATTCCTTTTTTCCTTTCTCTTTTTGGGATGTGCATTGCACAGACCTATCCCCCTGTCCCGCACAAATAAAAATTAATCAAGTCCAGTGTTGATGGACGTTAGAGAACATTTTTATCTTAAAACACATAAACCAACTTCTTGGATATTGCTCACCAGTGCCTTGCAATTTTCTGATAGAATATACACCAAACCGATTTCAAATTTGTGTAAATGTATACTCATATGTGTTTCTGGTTTCCGTTCCTTGCCGTTAGAGTCGCAAACACAATCCCACTATTTCTTAGGGAGAACTGCAATCAATGGTAGCTAACTAAACTACGGAGCATATATTTATTCAATTGTAAGTAACACATAAATATAGTTCTCTCAACCCCTTTTTATTAATAATAAATAAATATTATTAAATAGTTAATTTCTAGTGGGTAAAGAATAAAATTCTTTTCTCGTTTTATTTAATAGTATATATTCGGATATACTAGCCTATCGCTTTAAAGTCAGGTTCTTCTGACACCATAATAAGACTACATTTAAGTTGAATGTGTCTTAACAGTGGGGTAGATTTTCACAAGCCATCTACTCTGTGTTTATTTTCGTATCTATCAGCTGTATCTCAGCTTCTCTCCGTTCCTTGTGGTCGTGTTCACAATTTGTCCCAATTCTTTAATCCGTCAACTTGCGATATGGGTTCACTCCTATTTACAGATGACAGTCCTTAATATTAAATATTAATCTGTTTCAAACGACTGAAACTTTTAAGTTTGTCAGTTCAAACTATTTTATATTATTATTATATCATATAAATTTTATCTTGTCAACTATTTTTTTAAAAATATTTTTTATTTTCATTTTATCATACATATTTTATTTTGTCAAGAGAAAAATGTTATCTCCCTTTTCTCTCTATATAGTATTATATTAAATTTATTAACTCGTTGTTTTTGATTAAATTTAACACAAAATATTTTTTTTT